>Ga0180435_10002693_pt1 | contig 18053 bp, 17 predicted proteins | sample SS_ome_3_FD_132467 | JGI IMG/M metagenome (GOLD analysis project Ga0180435, IMG submission 132467) | Hypersaline lake sediment archaeal communities from the Salton Sea, California, USA - SS_3_S_1 metaG | ecosystem: Environmental > Aquatic > Non-marine Saline and Alkaline > Hypersaline >...
TAGGGTTACTCGAGGTAGCCCTTTTCGATTTCACCATCCAGACATTCGCCCGCATGGCGGGCTCCTACGGTTTTCGTTCGCCCGCGTGGCGGGCTCCTACGGCTTTCTTTCGCCCGCGTGGCGGGCTCCTACATGGCTTAAAGAATATACCGGCTCAGGTCTTCGTTGCCGGCCAGCTGGTCGAGGTGCTGGTCGACGTAACCGCGATCGATCGTGAAGCGGTCCCCGGAGCGGTCCGGCGCCTCGTAGGAAACCGTGTCCAGCAGCCGCTCCAGCACGGTGTGCAGCCGGCGGGCGCCGATGTTCTCGGTGGACTCGTTGACCTGCCAGGAAATCTCCGCGATGCGCTGCACGCCGTCCTCGGTGAACTCCAGCGTCACGCCTTCTGTCTCCATCAGCGCGGCGTACTGCTGCGTCAGCGAGGCCTGGGGTTCGGTCAGGATGCGCCTGAAATCCTCCACCTCGAGGGCTCTCAGCTCGACGCGGATCGGCAGGCGTCCCTGCAGTTCCGGCACCAGGTCGGACGGCTTGGAAAAGTGGAATGCGCCCGAGGCGATGAACAGGATGTGGTCGGTCTTGACCTGCCCGTAGCGCGTCGACACGGTGCAGCCCTCGACCAGCGGCAACAGGTCGCGCTGCACGCCCTCGCGCGACACGTCGGCGCCGCCGTGGTCGGAGCGCTTGGCGACCTTGTCCAGTTCGTCGAGGAAGACGATGCCGTTCTGTTCCGCGTTTTCCAGGGCCTGGCTCTTGATCTCTTCCTCGTTGACCATCTTCGCCGCTTCCTCGTCGATCAGCAGGGGCAGGGCGTCGCGAACTTTCATTTTCCGGGTCTGCTTCCTGCCGCCGCCCATGTTCTGGAACATTCCTTGAAGCTGGCTGGCCATGTCCTCCATGCCGGGCGGCGTCATGATCTCGATGCCCACCTGGGTGGACGACACCTCGAACTCGATTTCGCGGTCGTCCATTTCGCCGTGCACGACCTTGTAGCGCAGTTTCTGACGGGTGCGTTCGTCGCTGGGCTGCTCGGGCGCCGGTTCGTTGGCGAAACCGATGCCCTGCGCCTGCCGAGGCCGCGGCAGCAGGATATCCACCACGCGGTCGTAGGCGGCGTCCTCGGCCAGCGAGCGGACCCGGGACATGGCCTGCTCGCGGGTCATTTTCACCGAGGTGTCGACCAGGTCCCGAACGATGGACTCCACGTCCTTGCCGACATAGCCGACCTCGGTGAACTTGGTCGCCTCGACCTTGATGAACGGCGCGTTCGCCAGCCGCGCCAGGCGGCGCGCGATCTCCGTCTTGCCGACGCCGGTCGGGCCGATCATCAGGATGTTTTTCGGGGTGATTTCAGCGCGCAGGCCTTCTTCGACCTGCATGCGGCGCCAGCGGTTGCGCAGGGCGATGGCCACCGCGCGCTTGGCGTCGGACTGTCCGATGATGTGACGGTCCAGTTCCTGGACGATTTCACGGGGTGTCATTTGTGACATTTGGGCTTTTCCTTTCCCGTGGGAGCCCGCCATGCGGGCGACTCCGAACTGATTTCGCCCGCGTGGCGGGCTCCCACGGATGTGTTATTCGGTTGTCAACTTCTCGATGGTCAGGTTGGAATTCGTGTAGATGCAGATATCCGCGGCAATTCCCAGCGCCTGGCGCGCGATGGTCTCGGCATTCAGTTCGGTGTTTTCGAGCAGGGCCATGGCGGCGGCCTGGGCAAAGGGGCCGCCCGAGCCGATGGCGATCAGGCCGTGCTCGGGCTGGATCACGTCGCCGTTGCCGGAAATCAGCAGGGAGTTCTCGTGGTCCGCGATCGCGAGCAGGGCTTCCAGGCGGCGCAGCATGCGGTCGGTGCGCCAGTCCTTGGCCATTTCCACGGCGGCGCGCACGAGGTGGCCGGAGTGCTTCTCCAGCTTGCCTTCAAACCGTTCAAACAGCGTGAACGCGTCGGCCGTGGCGCCGGCGAAGCCGGCCAGCACGCGGTCCTTGTACAGCCTGCGGACCTTGTTGGCGTTCGCCTTCATAACCGTGTTACCGAGTGTTACCTGGCCGTCACCGCCCATGACGACGGTGTCGCCGCGCCGCACCGAGCAGATGGTCGTTCCGCGGTATTGTTCCATTTCTGGCTCCTTGTCTGCTAAACCCGTGGGAGCCCGCCATGCGGGCGACTCTGGTTTCGAATCGCCCGCATGGCGGGCTCGCACATATGCAGCAGAAGTGGGGTTGAAGATTCATTAATGCAAGCAAATCGATCGACACGACGCGGCTAAACCGGCAGAATCAGCTGCCCATGATCCAGGAGTTTTTCATCGCATTCATCCAGGCCGGCCTGCCCGTCGGGTTGGTGGCTTACGGGCTGGTTTGGTGGGCCCTGCGCAACGACTACCTGGGGGAAGCGCGGACGACCCGGGAGATCGAGCAGGAGTCCAGGCTTCGGGCCAAGGACAAGAAGGCGCGCAAGCAGGTGGACCCGGTGCACCGCAAGTGGCTCTCGCTGGGCGGCGGGTTCTACGGCGTGGTGGCCGTCCTCACCCTGCTGCACATCGAACTGGGGGAAGTCCGTGATTTCATCGCCGGCTTTGACGGTGTCGGGCCGTTTCTCGATCGCCTGTCCGTCGGCATGCTGGTCGGACTGATCATCGAGACGATTCGAAACACCATTGCCGCGCTGACCTGGCCGGTGTACTGGCTCGGTGAAATCAGCAGCAGCCGCATCTGGATCTGGATCATCGCGGCCTACGCGGGGTACTGGGCCGGAAGCAGCCTCGCGTCGAATTACTCCCGGGGGCGGAGTTAACCCGGGTCTTTGCTTTTCTTGTGCGCCCTCGGGTGCGCCTTGTCGTAAACCTTGGCCAGGTGCTGGAAGTCGAGGTGCGTATAGACCTGGGTCGTGGCAATGTCGGCATGCCCCAGCAGTTCCTGCACGGCCCGCAGGTCCCCGGAAGACTCCAGCATGTGGCTGGCGAAGCTGTGGCGCAGCAGGTGCGGGTGTACTTGCTGGGGAATGCCCTGCTTGCGCGCCCAGTGGCGAATGCGCGACTGGATCGTGCGCATTGAAATGGGGTCTCCACGCCGGCTGACGAACACGCAGGGCTCCTCGAACGAGGCGAAGTTGCCGCGAACCCTGCGCCACGCTTCCAGGGCCTTGACCGCGTAACTCCCGATCGGGGCCATCCGCGTTTTTCTGCCTTTGCCCGTCACGGTGATAAAGCCGCTCGCGCTATCGACCTGGTCCCAGCGCAGGGCGGCGAGCTCGGAAAGCCGCAGGCCCGACGAGTAGAACAGTTCCATGATCGCCTTGTCGCGTATGGCCAGCGGCGTGTCTGCACGAAAATCCAGCAACCGGGCCACGGCGTCGGCGTCGAGCGTTTTCGGCAGCTTGCGCGGCGCTTTCGGCGCCCGGACCGCGACGGCCGGGTTGTGCTGGGCGTATCCCTCGCGGATAAGCCAGCGGTAGAAACCGCGGACCGCGGAAAGCACGCGCTGGATGCTTTTTGCACCGAGGCCCCGACGGTGCAGGGCGGCTATGAAGCGGCGGATGTCGTGTTCATTGATCGAGCCGGGGCCGCCTTCTGGCTGGCCGGTTTCCGAGCTGAAAAGCGCCAGGTCACGCGCATAGGCGGAACGGGTTCGCGGGGACAGCCCGCGCTCGTCGCGCAGGTGCTCCAGGAACCGGGCGACGAGGTCCATGCTCCGCCGTCAGGCCGAGCGTCGCTGTGCCCGGGGCTCGGCGTCGGACAGCCGGGACGTGATCACCTCGGCCAGCAGGTCGAGGAACAGCGTGCCCATTCCGGGATAGAACCGGCTCTGATCACTGCTGCCGATGGCCATCATGCCGTGCGCACCGTTCGGGCCGATCGGGACCAGCGCGGTCGACCGCACCCAGGGGCCGCGCTCGCCGAACAGGAAGTCCATCTTGGCTTCATTGAAGCGGCCGCAGGTGGCAGCGCCCTTGTCGAGCAGCGGGCGAAAGGATTCGAATACCGGGTCCTCGGTTTCCACCGCGGCCGCCAGCCCGTCTGTCTCGGCCGCGACGCCATGGTCCATCAGGTAGAGCCGCACGATGTCCGCGTCGAAATCTTCGCGCAGACTTTCTTCGAGCCGTTGGAAAAACGCCCGGTGAGACTCGATCGGCGCCAGTTCCAGCGTCAGCCGGTGAAGCCGGGATATGAGCTTTTCGTTCTCGGAGGCAATCGTGACCAGGGATTCCAGGCGTTGCTCCAGCGCCCGGTTGGCGCCGCGAAGCCGTTCGACCTGGCGCTCGATCAGGGAGACGGCGTTGCCGCTGCCGTGGTTGATTTCGATGTGTTCAAGAATATCGGGGTATTGTTCGAAAAAGTCCGGATTCTTGCGCAGAAAGTCCGCGACGATTTCCTCGAGCGCTGTGGTTTCCTCAGCCATTCATGATCCCTCTGAATATATGTGCCGCCGGTCCTTTCATCGACACCGGTCCTTGCTGTCCGGGCCACTTTATCACAAGGCGCCCGCCCGGGAGAAAGACATCGACGGTTTCGCCGACCCGTCCCAGCCGGGCCAGGATCGCGACCGAGGCGCAAGCCCCGGAACCGCAGGCCAGGGTCTCGCCGGGTCCGCGCTCGATGACTCGCAGGTCGATTGAGCGGCGGTCCCTGACCCGGGCGAACCCGGCATTAACGCGCTGCGGAAAAGCCGGCTGCCGCCCGAGCCAGGCGCCGATTTCCGGAATGCGCGGGTCGTCCATATCGTCCACCAGGAGCAGGCAGTGGGGGTTTCCCATCGAGACGGCGCCGAATTCCAGCACACCCCAGGGCGAGGCAAGACGGTACATGGAATCGTCGGTTTCCAGCGCTACCGGTACCTGCTCCGGACGGAAATCCGGTTCACCCAGGTCGACCTCGTATTCACCGTCGCTGCAGCGGGTGAACCGAACGATGCCGGAGGGGCTTTCCGCGGTGAAGGGCCGGTCCCCGCATTCTCCGTTCAATTCCAGCAAGTGCGCCACGCAGCGCGCGCCGTTTCCGCACTGGCCGGCCCGGCTGCCGTCGGCATTCCAGATTTCATAGCGCACACGGTGGTCGTGCGACACGGGTTTCCGCAGCACCATGATCTGGTCGCAGCCGATTCCAAAGTGGCGGTCGGCGATGGCGATAACCTGCTCCGGCGTGGGATCAAAGAGCTGCTTGCGGGCGTCGATCACCACGAAATCGTTTCCCGCACCGTGCATTTTATGAAATTCGAGCGCCACGGCCGCCTACTCCGGCTTATTTTCCTCGTCTTTCGAGTCGTTCCCCGTTTCATGCTGCTCGCCATTTTTGCCGTTCTTGCCGGCGGCGGAATCGTCGGGCAGAAAAAGCGGCCCGCGTTGCCCGCAGGCCGAGACGGCCAGCAGCATGGCGGCCAGGATGGCTGCGGTGCAAAGAGGTTTGTTGCGGGTCGGCTTTGGCGGTTCGCGGTCGTACTTCATTAGCGGCTGTCCTGGGCAAGGGCTGATACACTATACGACATGAATACGGTGGATTCAGCCGGAAACCCGGCGGCGGGCCGGCCGCTGCTCGACACGGTGGAAGTCATGACCGGCCCGGAGCCGACGGCGGCGGTCATCTGGCTGCACGGACTCGGTGCGGACGGTCATGATTTCGAGCCGATCGTGCCATTTTTCCAATGGCCGGGTGGTCCGTCCATCCGTTTCGTTTTTCCGCATGCGCCGGCCAGGCCGGTCACGGTCAACGGCGGCATGCGTATGCGGGCCTGGTACGACATCCGGGCGCTGCAGATCGATCGCGACCAGGACGTGGAAGCGATCGAGGAGAGTATCCGCCAGGCGGCGGACCTGGTGAAACGGGAGCAGGAGCGCGGAATCGAAGCCGGGCGCATCGTGGTTGCGGGATTTTCCCAGGGCGGGGCCATCGCCATCCAGTGCGCGCTGCGTTACCCGGAGCGACTTGCCGGCCTGATCGCGCTGTCCACCTACATGCTCCTCGAGAGCCGGCTCGGAGCCGAGCGCCACGAGGCCAACCATGGCTTGCCGGTATTTTCCGGTCACGGCAGCAGTGACCCGGTGGTGCCCATCGCGCTGGGCCGCCATGCGGCCGAAAGCCTGCGCGCCCTGGGCTACGACGTCGAGGCGCACGACTACCCGATGCAGCACGCCGTCTGCCCGGACGAGATTTCGCACATCGCGGCGTGGCTCAAAAAGCGGTTCTGATGCGCAGCCTGACGCAGCGTGCCCGGGAAGAGCGCGAGGCCCAGGTCGGCAGCGTGTATCCGCCCACGTTCTGTGAATGGCGCCTCCTGCTGGCCGTCATCGTGATCACGGAAGTTTCAGTCGTGCTCGTCGGCCTGGGCCCGGGTGGTTTTCCGGGCTGGCGGTGGCTCGCCCTGGCCAGCCTGTACGCCCAGTGGATGGCCTTGTTCTGCGCTGCCGGGTTGTGCCTGCTCAGCGGCTGGACCGATCGCCTGACCTCGGACGGCGCCTGGGTGTTCAGCTGGATGACCGTGCTGGTGCTGTCCATGGTCTTCAGTTTCGCCGCCTGGATTTCTGTCGGGATCAATGGCTTCGCCACCCTGCAGGACGATGTATACATGTTTGTATTCAAGAACGTGTTTGCCGTCGGGTTGGTCACCCTGGTGTTTTTCCGTTACCTTGTGATGCGCGCCCGGTGGCGGGCGGAGTTGATGGCGCAGTCCGAGGCCCGGGTGCAGGCGCTGCAGGCGAGAATTCAGCCGCATTTCCTGTTCAACAGCCTGAACACGATCGCGAGCCTGGTGCACGACGATCCGGAAAACGCGGAGTCCGCTACCCTGGACCTGGCCGACATTTTTCGCGGCAGCATGAGGCCTGCTGACCAGTTGATCCCGCTCGAGGAAGAGCTGCGCCTGGCCTCGCAGTACCTGGACATGGAGCGGCGCCGGCTCGGCGAGCGCCTGGCCGTGGAGTGGCGCGTTGAAGACCTGCCGCCGCGTGCGGCCGTGCTTCCGCTGCTGCTGCAGCCGTTGTTGGAAAACGCCGTGGCGCACGGCATACAGGGACGGGCGGAGGGCGGTAAACTGAGCGTTTACGGTCGCGCCGAGGAAGATCAGATCGTGATCACGATCGGCAATCCGCTGCCGCCGGAAGAACACGTTGCCGGCGGGCACGGCATGGCGATCGAGAACATCAGGGAGCGCCTGGTCTTTGCCTTCGGCTCGCGTGCGCAGCTGCTGACCAACAAGGACAGCAAACAGTTTTACGCGGTATTGGTGGTGCCATATGTGGAATATTCTGATCGTTGATGATGAAAAACCCGCCCGTGACCGGCTGCGGCGCCTGGTCGGCGCCATCCCGGATTGCTCGGTGGCCGGTGAAGCCATCAACGGTGTCGAGGCGCTGGAGAAAATTCGTGAACTTTCGCCCGATATCCTGCTGCTGGATATATCGATGCCGGGCATGGACGGCATGGCGCTTGCCGCCACGCTGAGAGACATCGGCGCTTCACCGGCGGTCATTTTCTGCACCGCTTACCAGGACCAGGCGCTCAAAGCTTTCGACGTCGAGGCGCTGGACTACGTGGTCAAGCCGGTGCGCGCCGAGCGCCTGGAACGCGCGCTGGAAAAGGCAAGCCGTTTCCTGGGCCGCGGTGGCGAAGCCGAAGAGGAAGAGCATTATCTGCGCTCCACCGTTGGCGGAAAAGTGGTGCTGACGCCGGTCAGGCGCGTCATCTGCCTGATCGCCGAGGACAAGTACACGACGGTCGTGCACGAGAACGGCACGACGGTGGTCGACGACTCCCTTACCGACCTCGAAAATTGCTACCCTTCGTTTTTTTTCCGTGTCCACCGGAACGCCCTGGTGTCACGCAAGCACATCAGGGGGCTGGAACGCACGTCCGAAGGGCATAACCAGGTGCTGCTGAGCGGCACCGAGCGAAAACCCGAGGTCAGCCGTCGCAACGTATCGGCGGTACGCAAACTTCTGAACGAGATTTCATGACCCAGAAAATCACAATAGCCACGCGCAAAAGCCAGTTGGCCATGTGGCAGGCGGAGCACGCCGCCCATTTGCTGCGCGAAGCGCACCCGTCGCTGGAAGTCGAACTGCTGCCCATGGTCACGCAAGGCGACATCATCCTGGATCAGCCACTGGCGCAGATCGGCGGCAAAGGGCTGTTTCTCAAGGAACTGGAACGCGCCCTGCTGAGAGGCGAGGCGGACATTGCCGTGCACTCGATGAAAGACGTACCGGTCGAACAGGTCGACGGCCTGGAGGTCGAAGTGCTGCTGCCGCGCGCCAATCCGTTCGACGCCCTGCTGGACCGGTCCGGCAGGCGACTGGACGAATTGCCCGCAGGATCCCGCGTCGGGACCAGCAGCCTGCGGCGGCAATGCCAGCTGCGGGCGCTGAGGCCGGACCTGGAACTCGCCGACCTGAGAGGAAACGTGAATACGCGCATCGGCAAGCTCGAGGCCGGTGAGTACGACGCCATCATCCTGGCCTGCGCCGGGCTGGAGCGGCTCGGCCTCGAGCGGTACATCACGGATACGCTGGAGCCGCCGCGCTGGCTGCCCGCGTCGACACAGGGCACGATCGGCGTGCAGAGCCGCTGCGGAGACGACCGGGTCCGGGAATTGCTGGCGCCGCTGAACGATGCCGAAGCCAGCCTGCGCACGCGGGCCGAACGCGCGGTGGCCACGGCTCTCGAAGGCAGCTGCCAGGTCCCACTGGCCGTATACGCCGCGCTGGAAGACGATCGCCTGGACCTCAACGCGTTGGTGGGTACGCCCGATGGAACCGAGGTGCTGCGCGCGCAGGCAAGCGGTCCGGTCTCGGACCTCGACCGGATTGCCGAAGGGGTTTCGAAGGAACTTCTCGCACAGGGCGCCGGCCGGATCATCGCCGCGCTGCGCGAGGATTGACGGAGTGGCCTTCAGTCACGCGCTGTTGACGCGCCCCATGGAACAGTCGCTGGAACTGCGGCAGATGCTGTCGCACCTCGATCTGGACGTCGTCGTGCAACCGGCGTTCGATTTCATTTCCGCGGATGCCCGCTCGGCACAGCCCGAGGATTTCGCTGCGCTCGAATCGGCGGATCCCCGCGACTTGCTGATCTTTACGAGTCCGCGGGCCGTAAGCTTCGGTCTGGAGCAGATTCCGGCGAACATACCGGCGCGTACCCGGGTTGCCGCGATCGGTCCCGCGACCGCGCAGTGCCTGGCGGATGCAGGCGTGCGTGTCGGCATCCGGGCGCAGGGCGGGTATACCAGCGAAGACCTGCTCGCGGAAATTGACCGCGAGGTGCGGCCGGCCGGCAGCAGGGTGTTTATCCTGCTTGCTCCGGGCGGACGCATGGAACTGGCGACCGGGCTACGTGAACGGGGCTGCGATGTGCACCTGGTTCACGTCTACGAATCACGGCCTGCCCAACTTGATCGAGCAGCCCTGGCGCGGCTGGAAAGCGCCGACCGGGTGCTGTCCGTCTGGACCAGCGGCAACACGATGAAGGCCTTGTCCCACCGCCTCTCTCCGGCCGCCTGGTTTCGTGTCTGCCAGGGTGAATGGCTGGTCATTTCCGACCGCCTGGAACGGCTGGCGCGGGCCTTCGGGCCGGGTGCCATTCACCTGGCGCAGGGTCCCGGCAACACGGCGATTGCCAACACGATTCGAAATATCGTGTAAGCGACATGCAGCTCAGGCCATAAAGCGTGCAGCCGAACGGTCTTTTGGTTAGGATTCTCATGTCTTCCCGTCATTCTGCAGGTCACTCCCGGTGAACATCGAAAACAGCAATCCAGGCGCGAATTCCACCGACAAAGTGCTCAGTAAGGACAACGGCCCCGGCCCCGGAAAGGCATCGGCGCCGCCGAAGCGTCCTGGAGATTCCTCTTCCGGCAAGCGCGGCGGTTCCTTTTTCCTCTTTCTCGCGATCCTGCTGGCGATCCTCGCCGTTGCCCTGTCGGCCTGGACCTGGTGGCAGCTGCAGCAGGCCGCAAACGACAGCTACAGCGATACCCAGGCGGAAATCGCCCAGCTCGCAGCGCAGCAGTCAGGGCTCGCACGTGACGTCGAACAGCTGACCGCGGCCCTCGAGGCCGTGACCGCGAATGATCCGGGTGGCGCTGTCGAGGCGCTGAGACGCCAGCTGGAGACGGATCGAAAGCAAATGGCCCGCTTTGAGCAGTCGCTCGCGGAGCAGGCTGCGATTGCCCGTTCCTTGCAGGCTGCCGCCGAGAGCATGCAGGTGCGGCTCAGGGCTGCTGAAGCCGCCGTGACGGGTATTTCGTCGCTTGAGCGGGGCGCCGGGGAAGAGCTCGACCTGGCCGAGGTGGACTACCTGCTCAGGCTGGCCCACGAACGCCTGCAGCTGTTTTCCGACCCGCGGGCCGCAGATCACGCGCTGGAAGTCGCGGACATGCACCTGGCGGCGATGAACAGCCCGGTTCACATCGGCGTACGGCAGGAAATCGCGGCGGCGCGCCGGGCGCTGGATGCGGTCGAAACACCCGACCTGGTGGAGGTTGCAGGTCGCCTGGACAGCGTGCAGGCGCTGATCCCCACGCTGGCGTTCCGCAGCGAAGCAACGCTGGATGCCGGTGTCGCGGAGCAGCAGGGCGACGGTTGGTGGGCCTCGTTGAAAAGTGCGTTTTCCGGGCTGGTAACCGTTCGGCGCAGCACGGCCGACGAAAGCGCCAGGATGAGCCTCGAGGACAAGGATTTCATTCGCCAGCGCGCCTGGCTCCAGCTCGAAATGGCGCGCCTGGCCCTGATGCGGCAGGACGCGCAGGCTTTTCGCAAATCGCTGGAACGTTCCGCCGCTACGTTGAACACCTGGTTCGATCCGGCAGATGCGTCGACTGCCGGTGCGCTGGAGTCCATTGGACAGCTTGTGAAAACGCAGATAGAGGTTGAAATGCCGGATATCACCGGGCCGTGGAACCTGCTGCAGGCCCTGCGTGAAACGGGTGCCCCGCTGTCGCCAGGAGCCGGGCAGCCGGTCGAGAGCGAGACCGGGAGCGAAGCGGGATGAAGGCCGCGTTCCTGGTATTGATCGCGTTTGCACTGGCGCTGCTGGCCGCGGCCCTGGCGCCGGTCTTCAAGGCCGACCCCGGCATGGTGCAGATCCATTTTCGCGGCTGGACGGTGGAAACCAGCGTGCTGGTGCTGCTTTTCGCGATCTTGCTGGCCTGGCTGCTGATCTGGCTGTTGTTGTGGCTTTGGAAGATGCCATCGGATGCTGCGCGGCGGGTGCGTGAAAAACGTTCCCTGGTCCAGCTGGAGAAAGGCTTGCTGGCCTTGACCGAGGGTGACTGGCGGACGGCCGAGCGCGCCCTGGAACGGTCAGCCTCCGCTCACGGCCGAACAACGGCCCGCTACCTGGCGGCGGCGGAAGCGGCCGGCGGCCAGGACGCCCCGGACCGGGCGGAGTACTACCTGGAGCAGGCCGATACGCGCAACCGCAAGCAAAAATTCATCGTCGAACTGACCCGCGCGAAAATCATGGTTTCCAGCGGGCAGTTCGAAGAGGCAAGGCCCATCCTCGAAGACCTGCAGTCGCGCCGCAAAAAGCACCCGCAGGTGCTCGAAATGCTGGCGCGCTGCTACACCGAGCTCGGCGAGTGGGAACCGCTGGTCGGCTTGCTGCCCATCATGCTCAAGACCAGAATGCTCGACACGGAGAAGGCCGCGGACCTGAAGCGGCAGGCGGCCGTGACCGAGCTGCGTCGCAGCCGCGATGCGGAGTCGCTGCAGTCCGACTGGCGCGGCCTGCCCAAAGCCCTGCAGCAGGATGCGGTGGTGGTAAGAACCTTTGCCGAGCGCGCCGTCGAACTGGATGCCCCCGAATTGAACGAGGAAGTCATCCGGGCCGCGCTGAAACGCCGGTGGGATTCGAGCCTGCTGCCGCCATACGGAGTGGCCGGCGCCGACGACGCGAGCAGGCGCCTGCGCCAGTGCGAAAAGTGGCTGAAAGACCATCCCGATGATTCCGCCCTGCACCTGGCGCTGGGCAGGATCTGCGCGCGCGAGGAGCTCTGGGGCAAGGCCCGCGAGCACCTGGTGAGAAGCCTTGAGCTGGAGCCCACGGTCGCGGGGTACGACTCCCTGGGGCAACTGCTGGAGCGCAAAGGTGAGCTCGAAGTCGCGATGGCCTGTTTCCGCAATGCGCTGCGCATGAACCAGGGCAGGGATCCGAAACCGCTGCCCGGCGAACTGGCCCGGCTGGAAGCGCCGGACAGCTGAGCTTTATTACCCGGCGTTTTTTTCCAGCGGCACGATCAGGCTCGACGTATCCCAGCGCCCTCCGCCCAGCGACTGGACTTCCTGGTAGAACTGGTCGACCAGGGCGGTGAGCGGCAGGCGGGCGCCGGTTTCCCGGGCCTCGTCGAGCACGTAGGCGAGGTCCTTGCGCATCCAGTCGACCGCGAAGCCGTAGTCGAAAACACCATCGACCATGGTCTCGGCGCGGTTGTCCATCTGCCAGGACTGGGCGGCGCCTTGTGAGATCACCTCGACGACGGCTTTCGGGTCCAGGCCCGCGCGGCCGGCGAAATGAAGCGCTTCGGAAAGGCCCTGAACGATGCCGGCGATGCAGATCTGGTTGACCATCTTGGCCAGTTGGCCCGCACCCGCTTCGCCCAGGCGGGCCTGCATTCTGGAATAGCAATCAATCAGCGGCGCCGCGCTGGCGGCGTCCTTTTCATCACCGCCGATCATCACGGTGAGCTGCCCGTTCTCCGCGCCCGCCTGTCCGCCGGAAACGGGAGCGTCGACGAAGCCGAACCCGCTTTTCGCAGCCTCCGCGGCCAGTTCACGTGCAAGCTTTGCTGACGTCGTGGTGTGATCGACAAAAACCGCGCCCGGTTTCATGCCGTGAAACGCGCCGTTTTCAGCGGTGGTCACCGAATGCACGTCGTCGTCGTTTCCGACACAGCAGAAAACGAAGTCGCAGTCCGCCGCCGCTTGCGCCGGCGTCGTGGCGCAACGGCCGCCGTGGTCGCGGACCCACTGTTCGGCGCGCGCCCTGGTCCGGTTGAATACGCGGACATCGTGTCCTGCCCTGGCGAGGTAACCCGCCATGGGGTAACCCATGACGCCGAGGCCGATAAAGCTGACGGTGTGTTTCATTGCTGCATACCTTCTGCGTGGTTCAGAGTCGTTCCGGCTCGTTGCGAGCGGGCGCGGTCACGTCCGGCAATGTCGTGTCCTGCACGGCCTGGCCCATGTAGAGCGCATTGACGTACAGGCGCTCGGTACCGCGCCAGAACCCGCGGAACAGCGGCGTATTGGCGAAACGCACGACCAGGCCCCTGCCTTGCCGGTCCGCGGCAACCGCAGGCTGGCCCCGCATCTCGTCCAGTCGCTGCTCGCCGATAAAGCCGGCCAGCAATGGCTCATTGCTGTAACGCACCGGGGTCGAATACGCGTCGTCGCCAGGTTTCAGCAACGCGGTGCCCTGCCGGAATACCGGCAGTTCGGGACGCTGTATGCCGTAACAGAGCGGGTGGCTGAGATCCGCGATGGCCGCCGCGATGGCGCCGCCGATGACCAGCCGCGCACGGTCATCGCTGAAATCCGAGTAGGCGCGGGACGGCGCCGGCTCCTCGGCCGTCGATTGCTCTTCTTCCGCGCACTGTTTGCCGAAGCACAGCCGCTCCGCCCAGGCCGCCGCACGTCCGCTGGCGACCAGGATGCCCCCGTCTTTGACCCAGCGGGCGATGCGGCGGCTGTCGGTTTCGTCGAGGTCCGGGTAACGCCCGTCCGGCAGCAGGATATGCGTGTATTGATCCAGGTCGAGAATGTCGAAGTCGCGTTGCTCGACCAGTGGGACGGCGATACCCAGGCGCTCGTCGAGCAGGTGCCAGGTGGCCCCGGCATCGTAGGAAGAAACGCCTTTGCCGCCGAGGATCAACGGCTTGACCGGGCCGATATGGGTGAAGTGCGAGGCGCCGAAGTCCGGCCCGATGGGGGTCATGGACGAATCAATGCTGGTGATCTGCAGGCCCTTGAGCGCTGCCTCTGTCAATCTTTCCAAAATGCCTTCCAGCCGGTCTTCGTCCTGGATGCCGGCGTGCACCAGCAGGGTGCCGCGCTGGAACGCGGTCGGCGCGCTGCCGCTGCCGGCGCTGAAAGGCTTGCGTGCGGCCCGCACGCGGGCGCCCGCCTCGAGCAGGTCCTGCAGCAGTGCCGGGGCGCCCAGCTGGCCCCATGGGATCAGCCAGGCGCGGGCGCCCGGGTCAGGCGAGATGCCGCTGCTGGCCGCGGGCGGAGCGGCGCTGTCGGGCATTCTTGAAACGGTTGCGTAGGGCAGGCCCCAGGCCAGCGGCAGCGTCCAGGCAGATACGTCGTAAAAGGTGTCGTCCTCGAATTCCGTCCGCTGCTCCATGATGGCCTCGAGCAGCCCGAACTGGCGCTGCTGCGCCGGTATGACCCAGGCGCTGCCCGGCCGGAACTCATGGCCGCCGGCCCTGACGGTCTCGGCCAGCGCGGCATATTCGATTTGATGCAGAGCGAGGACATCCAGCAGTGCACGGGCCCGTTCCGGATCGCCGTCGTCACCGAGCACCCAGGCCGCAAAGCGGCGGCTTGCCGCGCGCTTTTGCATGCGTTCATGAAACCCGGCTTGGTAGGACTTGAGCCGGTCCCGCAATTGCCAGGCGCCGCGCAGGGTGGACAGAGAAACGCGCAGCTGGTTGGCTATTGCCTGTGCGAACGTCTCAGTGCCGTTGACGGTATCCAGCGCCTGGCCGCGAATGGCGCGCTGCTCGAACAGGATGCCGACCCCGCCGTTGATGTCGGGATAGGTCGAACCCTTGCCGAAGTAGAAGTCGTCGTAGGAATCCTCGGTGAAATACAGCTGGCCCGCGGCGTCCATGGCCGTGGCATGAAAATCCGCCAGCAGTCGCGTCAGTTCGAAGTTCTCGGCGGGTGTCAGGGGATTCTGGCGGCTGGGAACCCCGGGCTGGAAAAAGAAGCCCGGATTGCGGCCGCCCTGTTCGTGGTGATCGGTCAGGACGTGTGGAAGCCAGCGATGGTACTCGGCGATGCGGGTCCGTGATTCGGGCTGAACCAGCGGCAGCCAGTCACGGTTGAGGTCGAACCAGTAGTGGTTGGTGCGCGCACCCGGCCAGGGCTGCCGGTGCTGGCGCGTCACCGGGTCGCCGACCGGGTTTTGCGCCGCGTTCTGGTTGGCCCAGCTGGCGAACCGATCGAGTCCGTCCGGGTTGATGGCCGGGTCGATCAGCACGATCGTGCCGGCGAGCAGTTCCTCGACGGCCGGGGAGCGGGATGCAGCCAGGTAATAGGCCACGAGCATGGAGGCGTTGCTTCCGCTGGGTTCGTCGCCGTGCACGCTGTAGCCCAGCCAGACGACCAGCGGACCTTCGCCCCCCAGGTGCGCCTGGCGCAGCGCCTCGAGGCGGTCCTGGTTTTCCGGGATGGTGACGGCGAGCTGGAGCAGCGGCCGTTTTTCGTGCGTGCGGCCTGTTTCCCTGATGGTCACGCGCGGTGACGACTCGGCCAGAGCGTAAAGGTAGCCCACCAGGGCGTCATGCCCGACATGGCGGTCACCGATTTCCCAGCCAAGCCAGGCCTCCGGTGCGGGAACTGCCGGGTCTGCCTGCATATCGTCGGGCAGGTAGTCCGCGGCGCTCCGCGCGGAAAGGTTCCCTGCCACGAGCAGGAACATCAATGCGGTCAGTAGCCTGTTCACGTTTTTCACCGATGAAAATCGCTATTCTATGAGATACTGCCCGCAAAAGCTTTTATTGCTTTTGTGGGGTGTCGATGTCGCTGATCCAGATCCTGGTGCTTTCCCTGGTCCAGGGATTGACGGAGTTTCTTCCGGTATCGAGTTCGGCTCACCTGATTCTCGGCGGAAAGGTTTTTGGCTGGCCGGACCAGGGCCTGGTGTTCGATGTCGCCACCCACCTGGGAACGCTGTTCGCCGTCCTGTTCTACTTTCGATCCGACCTCTCCACGATGGTCGGGGCCTGCCTGGTTCGCAAACGGGGTGAAGACGTCCGTAGGGCCCGCGCGATGGCGGCTTATATCGTGGTGGCCAGCGTGCCTGCACTCTTGCTCGGTTACTTTGCCCACGGTCTTGTCGAGGCTTACCTGCGCGACGTCCGGGTTATTGCAGTCACCACCATCGGGTTCGGCCTGCTGCTCTGGGCCGCCGACCGTTTCAGCCCGAGTTACAGGCCGCTCGAAAGCATGGGGCTCAGGTCCGTGGTTCTGATTGGCCTGGCCCAGGTCCTGGCCCTGGTGCCGGGTACATCCCGATCAGGCATAACGATCACGGCTGGGCGCGCGCTGGGATTCACGCCGGATGCGGCCGCGCGCTTTTCTTTCCTGATTTCGATCCCGGTGATAGCGGCCGCCGGCGCTTACGGCATGGTCAGGGCAGCAAAGGGTGACGCTTCCATCGATTGGATCCAGTTTCTCCTTGCATTGCTGTTTTCAGCCCTGGCCGGCTGGGCCTGCATTGCCGCGTTCCTGGCGCTGCTCAAGCGCGTGGGGCTGCTGCCTTTCGTCCTGTACCGGTTGCTGCTCGGTATCTTCCTGGTCTGGATCGCATTTTAAACGCACCCGAATGGTGCAGAATGCCCAGCGGGCTGCACCATACAGGTGCAGCCGTGTTAGACTGCGATTTGTGGACACTCCCGGTTTTGAAGACGGTTTTCGAAGATTCGGCAAATAGTATCTAAAATTCGCGAACATGCTGCCATCATGAGTCTTATTCGCAGGTTTTGCGGACAATCGCATTGGCATGGATTCTGCTTGGTACTACCGAACCCATGCCTTTCACTCGAACACAGGAATGATTACCGATGAGCACTGAAAAAATTCTGAAGACCCTGGAAGAGAAAAAATTCCGTTTCGTGGACCTGCGTTTCTGCGACACGCTCGGCAAAGAGCAACACGTTTCGCTTCCCGTGAGCGCCGTTGACGAGGACCTTTTCGAAGACGGAAAAATGTTCGACGGTTCTTCCATCAAGGGCTGGAAGAGCATCAATGAATCGGACATGGTCCTGATGCCGGATATCGATACCGCGGTCAAGGATCCCTTCTCCGAGCACAAGACGATGATCATTCGCTGCGATGTGCTCGAGCCGAACACGATGGAAGGCTATAACCGCTGCCCGCGCTCCCTGGCCAAGCGCGCCGAGGCGTACATGAAATCGAGCGGCATCGCGGATACGGCGTTTTTCGGGCCGGAGCCGGAATTTTTCGTATTTGACGACGTGCGTTACGAAACCGACATGCACGGCTGTTCTTACCGGGTCGACTCCGAGGAAGGGGCCTGGAACACCGGCGCCGAGTACGAAGGCGGAAACATCGGTCACCGGCCGGGCGTCAAGGGCGGCTACTTCCCGGTACCGCCGGTCGATTCGCTGCACGACGTACGCTCGGAAATGTGCGCCATCATGGAGAAGATGGGGCTGGTCGTCGAAGTGCACCATCACGAGGTCGGAACCGCCGGGCAGTGTGAAATCGGAACGAAATTCAACACCCTGGTGGCCAAGGGCGACGAACTGCTTACGCTCAAATACGTTGTGCACAACGTGGCGCACCGGAACGGGCAGACCGCCACGTTCATGCCCAAACCGCTGGTGGGGGACAACGGCTCCGGCATGCATGTCCACCAGTCCATTGCCAAGGAAGGAAAAAATCTCTTTTCCGGCGATGGCTACGGCGGCCTGTCCGAAACCGCTTTCCACTACATCGGCGGCATCTTCAAGCATGCACGCGCCCTTAATGCTTTCGCCAATGCGTCGACCAACAGCTACAAGCGGCTGGTTCCCGGTTTCGAGGCGCCGGTCATGCTGGCCTACTCGGCGCGCAACCGTTCCGCCTCCTGCCGTATCCCGTTCGTGAGCAGCCCGAAGGCGCGCCGCATCGAAGTGCGCTTCGGCGATCCCTCCGCGAACGGTTACCTGATGTTCGCGGCGATGCTGATGGCGGGCCTGGACGGAATCAGAAACAAGATCGATCCGGGTGCGCCGATGGACAAGGACCTGTACGACCTGCCGCCGGAGGAAGAAGCGCTGATCCCCACGGTGTGCGCTACGCTGGACGAGGCGCTGGCCGCGCTGGACGCGGACCGCGA
>Ga0180435_10002694_pt1 | contig 18050 bp, 19 predicted proteins | sample SS_ome_3_FD_132467 | JGI IMG/M metagenome (GOLD analysis project Ga0180435, IMG submission 132467) | Hypersaline lake sediment archaeal communities from the Salton Sea, California, USA - SS_3_S_1 metaG | ecosystem: Environmental > Aquatic > Non-marine Saline and Alkaline > Hypersaline >...
GATCTGCTCCGGGGTCGCGTTTTTCTTCATGACAATCAGCATCGTTTCATCTCCTTGGCATTGGTGAGATATCAAAGGTCCAAAATGCGCCAATCCGTTTTCTCGCCGGGTAATGCACGCGGGTGGTGCTGTCGCCGGCAGGCATCAAGGCATCCATAAAAAAAGCGGTGGCAAACGCCACCGCCCCTAAAAAAAGACCGTGGCGTTGAGGTGGCCACGGTCTTTTTGAGTACCTATTGTCGCTGGTTCAGGCGGTTAATACCGGTTGGCGCACCCCTTTCGGCCATTACGCCACCACCACCAAGCCTGATTTATTGATTTTGTTTCCAGCATGCGTCCTATCACCTTTGGCAGAATCACACCCTACCGAAAACGATGACCGCTTGTCAAGCTTCATGACCATGGTCAGACCCAAACCCCACGTCATGCGAAGGAAAATACCACACGACGATCCCGAGTATCGGCGCTTGCACCATCATCTCAGGTTGTTATAATCAAAACTTCAATCTCAACCCAGCCGAGGGGACGACCAAGGAGTGCTATCATGACGGAGTGGATTCCTTTTGAGGAAGGCGAGTACTGGGTGGCGCACGCGTATCTGGTTTCAACGGCCAGATCTGCTATCGAACTGGAAAATCCGGTCATCGCAGTGGCCAAAACCCCAAAGGGGTCTCGTCATATCAAGGGGCAAGGCATGGTGTATAATCTCATGGTGGTCGAGCTGCTCGAAGAGGATGAAAGACTGGACATCCTCATCGATCTTGGCGGGGAATTTAAATACCACATCGAGGCACCGCAGATCAGCTCCGGCAAATTGTTCATACCGGATGTGAAATCCACACTTCAGTTCGCCCCCCGCCAGCCTTGGACTCCGCTTTCGGTGGAAGCGTTCAACAAGGCCGTAGAGGCATTGCACTTAATTGATCGATAGAGGATGGACTCGATAGCGCAGTTGTGCTAAGCATGATCTGTTAAATCAGCAGATTGACCAGCTATCTTTCGCTGTTGTCCGATGGGCGCCGTAAGCCGCTTGCACGCGACGCAATCCCAGAAAGGATCGTAATGCGAATCAGGGTTTGGGGATCCAGGGGATCCATTCCTGTTTCCGGCCGCGAGTATCTCCGTTACGGGGGCGATACCACATGTTTGGAGATCCGAACCAAAAGCGGCGACATCTTTATCGTTGATGCGGGTACCGGTATTCGCAGACTCGGCAACCAGCTCATTGAAGATGAGCGCCACACCTACCATTTCCTGATCACGCATGGTCACTGGGACCACCTCATGGGCTGGCCCTTTTTCAAACCCCTCTATATGGACCATGTCACCATTCGGGTTCATCGCTGCCCGTTTCCCAAAAAATTCGTCGAAAACATGGTGTCAAAAGTCATGACGCCCCCGAATTTCCCTATTCGCCCATCGGAATTGCGGGCCAAAATCGTTTATGAAGACGGCAACCCGACCCGCTTTGAGGTCGGTTCGATGGCCGTCGAACCGATCCCGTTGAGCCACCCCAATATGGGCAGCGGCTATAAGTTTATCGAAGATGGGAAAACATTCGTTTTTCTCACCGACAATGAACTCGGTTTTGTCCACCCCGGCGGTTTGCCCATGGACCGCTACATCGATTTTTCCTATGGTGCCGACCTCCTCTTTCACGATGCGGAATACACGCCTGAAGAATACGAATCCAAAGTGCTATGGGGCCACTCGTCCTACACGGAAGCGGTTGACCTTGCCCTCCAGGCCGGCGTCAAGACGCTTGGTCTTTTTCACCACAGCCAGGAACGCGATGACGATGCCATCGACACGATCGTAGAGAATTGCCGCAAGGTTATCGCCGCCGAAGGACAAACCATGGATTGCTTCGCCGTTGCGGCGGACATGTACTTTGAGCTGTGAGCAATTCAAACCTTTCATTCAGGCGCTATCGTCGTTACCTTCGTATCCATTCGCAGATCCCGCATTGAGCGCCGGCCGCAACCGATTTCAGCAAGGCCAGAGTGGGATGGGGCGGGTCCAAAACGACAAAAAAGCCAACCACGCAAACTAACCCGTTGGAAAACGGGGGGAAATGATGCCAAAATGCCGCAAGCAATCGTAAAATGGGTGGATGGACTGCAGTTTGTCGGGACGGATTCAGGCGGACACAGCGTGGTGCTGTCCGGTGACGATCAGCAGGAGGGCGTGAGACCTTCGGAAATGCTGCTGGTTGCCATGGCTTCCTGCTCGGCCGTTGATGTCGTTGAAATCATGAAGAAGAAAAGAAAGCCACTGACCGGTCTGGAAGTCGTGGTGGACGGGAAACGCGACCCTGACCCCCCGTGGCCTTACCGAAAGATTCTGGTGACCTACTATGCCCGCGGGGATGGGGTTACGGAAAAAGCACTTTCACAAGCCATCCAGCTATCCATCGAAAAATATTGTTCCGTCGCCGCGACGGTTAGCGGGAAAGCCGACATTCAAACCCGCTATGAGATCTTATCCGGCGTATAGCTTGCACCTATCCAGCCGGCGTGCCGGCAACAGCTCATTGACGCACCACCTGGGTTGGCAGCCCTGTTTTGCCACGATCGATACAAACCTCGCAAAACGCATGAAACAAAGCGGCCATGCGACTATCAGTCTCGATGAGCCACTCCGGGTGCCATTGCACACCAATGATCCAGCGGTTCGCCGCACCCTCCACGGCTTCAATGATGCCATCGGGTGAATGGGCCACGGGAAAAAGGCCCACCCCCAGTCGATCAATAGCCTGGTGGTGCAGACTGTTCACCGCTAAATCGGCATCACCGACAATCCGGGCCAGCCGGCTGCCGGCATGCAGCTTGACATTGTGCGCCAGAAAATCTTCCGGGTGGTCAGGGTAATAGTCATGCTTCTCGGCATCTGGTAATGGTGACGCAATATCCTGCCAAAGCGTCCCCCCTTCCGCGACGTTCAGGACTTGAATTCCGCGACATATGGCCAGGATGGGAAGATCGGCCTCCAGTGCCCAGCGCGTTACCTGGATTTCGACGGCATCGCGAGGCGGCGTGATTTTGCGAAGACCACGGACGGGCTGTTGGTGATAATGGACGGGGTCGAGATCGGGACCGCCGATCAGCAGCAGGCCGTCAATCATTCGAAAAAGCTGCGCCAAAACCTTGGTGGATGGTATGACGGGTATGATCAGAGGAACGGCCCCGCTTTTCAACAGGGCGCGAATATAGCTATCCGGGACGGCGGTTGAAATGTTGCCAAGAATCGCCTCGCTTTCATGCCAGTATCCAGGCACACCGATTACAGGTCCGCTGGCACCGTTTGCCGATACGTCATCCATGGTCATCTAGGTTTCCTCGCCATAGGCATAAGATTGATGGTCCCGTCAAAAATACCCATGAAGTCATTCCGGACTTGATCCGGAATCTCTTCCGTCTCGATATCAATAGCTCCCGACTTTGGCCGGAATGACGTCAAATCAAGATTTTTGTCTTTTTACGGATCCATCAAGATTGCATACCAGTGGATTTATAACCAACTGGTGCCAGAGGTTATCTCCCTGAAAAATATATTGATAATGATTGCCATGCATTAGTTCCCGGATTCCTTTAACAATTCCAAAATACCCGCCTTTGCCAGGTCGGGGTTCAGTATCAGGCGCATCTTTTTAGCGCCCCGCGCGTCCACAAATGTGTTGTCCAAGGTATAGTGGGATTTGGGAAGAATCCTCAGCCGGGCGTCAAGAAGAATGAAATGATAACTGAATAGCGACCACACCAATCCTGCCAGCACAAGTAATCCAGCGATTGTTTTCAATTCTTCCTCCCGGCCGGCGCTTCGCCATTCACATCCGTTTCGATTTTGCGTTGATCGGCGTGCCACCAGTATACCGATTGCGTGCGCATAGAACAATAAGGAAGGTGGGTTGTTGGTCGCTATTCTTGGAGAGGTCGTCGGAAAAGGGCAACGGTCAGCCGATTGTCATGCCGGTTGGGGGTGGATGGGGTTTTGAGAAAAGGTGGCAGGGGGATGGGATAGGGCCGCGAGGACCTTCATGCGACGGCACGGCCGATGGCATCTTGGATGTCTTCGGTCACCTCATTGTCAGACAGCAGCCCCAGAGCAAGCGCCCGTTCGATGGCTTTGTCTGGTTCGAGCCGGTGGTATAGCCGCCAGATTTCGTCTGATGCTTCGCGATAGAATTTCAACTTGATCTCTCGCAGATTGAAAAATTTGCTTTCTTTTTCACGATAGAGATCAATATGACGCTGAACGCGACTCAATTCACGACTCAGCTCACGCTCATAAGCCAGGTTTACCAAATTTAAGAGTTTCTCTTGCATATCCGTGTTTCCGATCTGATCCCGTGTGCGGACTTCGTGGAAGCGTCAAAAACCTTCAGGACACCGCTCAAAGGCATTCGTGCCGATTTCTCGACAGGGAGACCCCGGTTCAGCCGAAGGGGTAATCGCCCTTACCCTGGGCCTCAGGGCAGTCCCCGGATGCCTGGAAATGGGAGTAGCAAAATGCGTGCCCACCCCAGAAAATCAACGAGATAATCGGGAAATTAATCTCCAAAATTTGGTGTTTTGGCCGATAGCGATCATCGACTTGGCTTTGAAATGGACAAACTTATTTATTTTTGTATTAATATTAATTATTTGCATTCCATCAAGACAAACATGGGCCCTCAACCAGAAAATAGAAAATATGGACAGATGATTTCTGATCGACATCATTTTTACCAAAAAATGATGTCGATACTCCAAAACATGAAAGCTGCGGAAATGCGCCAGCCCTCAAATGTCAACGCGGTTTACAGCTGTGACAAGATCGTTACTATCCCGCAACGGCAGCCAAATAGTCCATCAGGAGCATTACCGGGGCAGACAGTCCATTCAAAAGTCGAGATAGCATAGATGTCGTTGGGCGGGACGGTTTAACCGGATAGGGTTGCAACGGCGTCAACCGGCACGATCAAATCCAAATCGATCAGTGCCTTGACCGCTTTTTGGAATTCGGCCATGCTCATGCCCGAAGCAAAGGCAATGCTTGCCATACTGCGATGACCGTCCAACAAGCTCAGTATTTTTGACATGTTATCGTCAATGCGAACATCGTCCTCCGGTGTCTTTGCCAGGCGCCGGAAAACATGCATTTTCAATTTCTCTTTCGATTGGCTCATCTCTAAAGCCTTGCCATAGGGATGGATCGTCTGGATGTCGTGAATGCAGACCCATCCCTTGCCGGACCGTAGTGCATTTCATTTTCTCGCCAAAAAAAGGGCATCGTACCAATTGCGGGGAGCGATATCAGCTGCCGTTGCATCGTCAGTGCAAGGCTGCACATTCCATACCATTTCAAAAAAGCCCCCCAAAGATGGATTTTCCGCTATATTTCAATAATATCGCTTCTGTTCGCACGATTCCGGATGACAGTTTTTGTCATCGGTGCCAAATCCCGTCACGGGGTGCCGCTTCGATCATCGCGTACGCACGTATTGATCATGCCCGCTCCGATGGTTAACGTTCAGGCAGTTTGGTCACCATCGGAAAACCAGGGAAAGGTTTCAGCATGACACGTCGACGGTTTATACGACAAATGATGCGCAATGTGGCCGGCGCCTTTCTGCTGGGTCTATCGGGCGCATGTGCAGGGACCCAGGCAAACGGGCCGACGCCACAATCCCCCCAGTCCTATCGCCCGCTCAACGGCATGTCCCTGAGAGATATTGCCGGTCGTAAAATGCATCACGGTGACGGTGTTTTCCTCAATCCCTTCAGCGACATCCCCAAAGGGCGCTTGAGCCGCGTTTTGAAATGGAAATGGTTCACGAAAAATCAGTTTAAACCCTATTATGCCGAAGAAAGGGTCACCCCGGTGGTCTTGAGAGACCCCAGGACTGCCCATGCGACGGACCTGGAAATCACCCTGATCAAACATGCCGGCATCCTCATCAAGGATGCTGATGCCCATATCCTGATCGACCCCATATTCAACGGTTTGCTCTGGTTCATTGAAGACTTCTCACCCCTCGCATTCGATGCCGCCGAAATGCCGCAGCCCGATCACATATTGATCACCCACGGCCACTATGACCACCTGGACATCCCCTCTCTGGGGACGTGGGGTACGGGACCCCATATTGTCAGCCCGCCAGGCTATGACGACTTATTCGATGATATGGGGATGACCAACCGAACCCATCTCGACTGGTATGAACAGCATTATGCCAACGGGCGTCAGTTCATCCTCATTCCCTGCAACCACTGGACCATGCGCAATCCCATTGTCGGGCCCAATACCGGTTTGTGGGGTTCCTACATTATTCAAACCAGAAGCGGCGCCACCGTTTATATTTCCGGCGATACCGGCTATTTTGATGGATTCGAGCAAATCGGAGCAGAGTTTGACATTGACCTGGCGATTTTCAACCTCGGCGCCTATGAACCCCGCTGGTTTATGGCTCCCAGCCACATGAACCCTGAAGAGACGGTCAAGGCATTTCGTGAGCTGGGCGCCCGCCATTTAGCCATCGTCCATTGGGGGACGTTCCGCCTGGGGGATGAGCCGGTTCATTTTCCTCCCCTGGCCATAAAGGAAGCCCTGAACCAGCAGGGTCTGGCAGATGCTTATCTTGAACTTGAGCATGGGCAGGCGGTCGCCTATGCTTGAAATCGAATGGTTGAACGGCCTCCACAAACAGGTTATCCATAATGGCTGAATCATCATCAACCAACGCCACTCTCGCCAATTTTCGTGGAAACGGCAAACAACAGGAAAACACACTTGAACGAAACGCAGGCATTGGCGCCCGCCGACGAATGGGTGGATCGATACGGTGACGATCTGTATCGTTTCGCCCTGGCCCGCACCCGTGATACCGAAAAGGCAGAGGAGCTGGTGCAGGAAACCTTTCTGGCGGCTTTGAAATCGCGTCACAATTTCAAGCAGCAATCATCGGCCAGAACCTGGATGACCGCTATTCTCAAACACAAGATTCTCGATCATCTGCGCAAATCCAAGCGCGTGCAGTCGTGGGGCAACGAAGAGGCATTGGACCGCCAGATCGATGACATGTTCGATGGCGCCGGACACTGGAGCGTGCGGCCCAAGCGCTGGGATACACACCCGGGCGAACATTTTGAACAGAAGGAGTTTCTGGATATCCTCTATGAATGCCTGGCCGGGCTGCCCAAACGAATTGCCCGGGTATTCATGATGCGGGAAATGGATGGGGCCAGTACGCAAGACATATGTCAAGTGATGGGCATTTCATCGACCAACTGTTGGACCATGCTGTACCGGGCGCGCAATGGTTTGCGCCGTTGCCTGCAGCATAACTGGTTCGACGCCACCTAGAAGAGGCCGCAATGCACCACCTTTTTGGTTTAAGTTGTCAGGATATCACCCGCCTTGTGTCGGAATCCATGGATCATACCCTACCCTATCACCAGAGGGTCAAAATCCGAATACACCTGATCATGTGCAAGTACTGCGCGCGCTTTGAAAAACAGATTAAACTAATGCGCGTCGTCTGCCGTCAGCATATCGCGCCCGATGCCGGTGCGACCCTTTCGGGCGAAGCACGCGGGCGCATCCTGCATGCGCTTCGCGTCTCCGCCACCGAACGATAAGCACCTGTTTTTTTTGCACCAGGAAGAAAAGCCCTAAAGCGATTGAAGCAGCTTGCCTATCGCTACCAGGTTATGATCATCCATGCCACCCCGCCGGCGCAACGCATCAACGGTAAACAATTTGAATTGCCCTTGAGCCCGGGCAGCCGCATGCCCCGAGGCATTGTACAGGGTTCCGGCCATCACCGCATTGCGATCATCCACCCGTTCGAGCACCTTGCCTTCGACCATGAGCTCTTCACCGACCCCCACCGGGCTCAAGAAATCGAGCGTAAGGGATTTCGTCATCACCAAACGCTTCAGGAGGTACAACCCTCCCCTACCCATTATTTCGTCAAGCATGGATGCGATAATACCGCCATGCACCACATGGCGCCATCCGCTGTAGTGTTCATCAATGACAACCCAGGAGGCAACGGTATCTTTCAAGGCATAAAAGGTCATCTGCAGTCCCTTGGGGTTTATCGGGCTGCATCCGAAGCAAAAATGATCGTCCAGATTGGGTAGTAATCGTGCTTCAGGCGGGGCCGGCATGATCGGTTCCTTTAGATGGTCGGTTTCGTAGATGGCTGGTTTCGGAATACGGGGCGGTTGGCGGGAGTCGGGAGTGTCTCCCCTACAACGCGGGGGGCGCAGACCTGCGCGCCTCTCCGTCTAATATTGCTGTGGCAATAAAACATGCCAAGATTGTCATTCCGGCGGAAGCCAGAATCGCCACCCTACCGGGCCACGGATTGCAACTAAATCCCGGCTTTCGCCGGGAGGACCGGGTTGTTGGTTTATTGGGTTGCCCTAGTAATAAAGCAGGCGCTTGCGTCTTGCCTGGCACGTCTATCCGCATCAGCGGCTATGAGCATTAGGACGGCGGGGCAATTTGACATTTGGCCTCGATCTGTTCACATACCGTGCGAATGGTTTTGCCGGTTAACCGATTTCCGCTGAAACGACCCATCACATCACCAATAACGGCCGGTTCGATTACCAGAACCGTGGACTGTTTCAGGATCCTGATGCGCCAACCCGGTATCGTCAGGACCGATCGAACCGGGAGAGCCTCTCCGGTGGCGGTCAAAAGCCATTTGGCAAGCCATGTCGCCTGGAAGGCCGCGTAAGGCACCGTGCGGTCATCCTTCGCATTTTTACCCAGAAGGAGACGCTGGCCATCCACTGTCAAGGCCGCGCCACGCTTATTCCCGGTGGGCGCAATGACCTTGGTCGTCACGGTAAAAACCCCGGCAGGGCCGATAATGATGTGATCAATATGAAACCGGTCCGTAGGAAAATCATGGTAGACCCGATAACCTTCCGGCAGAAGGCGATTGACCTCCTGGGCGACGGCCATCTGGCCTTCGTAGGTGAAAAACAGCCGGCGCTTTCTTGCTTTGAGTCGATTGATTTTATTGGACCCATACAGCATGAAAGCGGCGCTTATGGCGCCGAAGTAAACGGTATCCATCCATCCGAGATCGCGGTACAAAAAATGGGCATAAGAAAGCAGGGCCGCGTATAGGGCCAGTGGTATCGTACCGAGTGCTACGGCAAATGCCCCGATTTCCCCCGTCGTCCGGTCGATGCGACGGCGCGTGGATTCTCCGGGGCTGCGTATGGAAGGGATGTTTAAATGGCGCTTGTGGGCATTGATGCGGATATCGGCAAGATAGTGCTGAAGGGTCGCCAGCATCAGGATAAGGAGACCGAAAAGCAGCACCAAAGGCAACATCCAACTCAATTTTTCTAAAAGCGCTATCATTTGATTTATACGCCGCCTTGCGGCATGCCAACGTGTGCGAAGCGATGCCGCGTCAACCGCTTCGTCGTCGGAAGCCGACCGCTGTCATTGAGCGACCCGCGGTCCCCATTTCCGCCAGTGGCCATGGCACCCCATTTTCCCTTGTCATCCCTGACTTTGCGGGTGCTCAGTGATTTGACATGCCCGGCCATTTATCCTATTCTCGCAAAAAGTGCTATTGATTTCTTATATTTGGCCGATATAACCCCATGAACTCACATCAGCTCGAAAAATACAAAACCATCTGCACCCGCATCGGCTTGAATATCCCCACAACCAACGCGTGGATATGGGACGCCAAATATAACCACGCGCTGGTGGTTTTCAGCAAGGAGGATTTGGAATTAATTCTGCTCCCGATCACACTCGAGTTCGAGCAGATATGGGATTTTACAACCATCGACGACTCCTCCCGCCTCGTTTATGAGTTTATCCAGTCAGGATTCGGTTTGATGCCGGGCCAGAACTTGTTTATCGCTGCCGACGAAAAGGCTGCCGGTCTCATGCTATATGCGACGTGCTGGCCATGGGGCGATGGCGACAATTTCTCCCTGCGTGTGGGCATGTTCAATGAAAACCCCGACCATCCAAAGCCTCGTTTCATCAAAGATCGTCTGACCGAATGGTTCAACATATCGGATTGATAATAAAAAGCTGCGCCTATCGGGGGTCGAAGATATCCCGTTGGACGATTTTGTCGCTGAAACGCTTCAAGGGACCCCGTCGCTCCCGGGCAAAGGCCATGACTTTCTGCCACCAGGTATGCCCCAGCAATACCTGGTGGACAGAATAATCCCGCCGATCCTCATGTCCATCGCGTTCAATCTGCTCGATGCCGAATGTGCGATAATCCGGCCCCAGCAGCAAACAGGCGGCAATGACAGGCGCCGCATGCTGTTTCACCAACTGGTTCCCGTATAATTTCGAAAGGGCAACGGGTTTGCTGTCATAGCGCAGTGAACGTGCAATTTCGGTCAAGGTATGGGTTCGCATCCTGGTGATTTCCGTGGGGAAGCCATAGTCTTTTGTCTCGATGGTTACGGGCGTCTGGTCACCCACCACCAGGATATCGATATCGTTCGGCAATGCTTCCGTGAGAATACCGGCCCGCCATCGCGCCATCGATCCGAAAAGTACAATCACCCGGGGGTGGTCGGTTTTTAGATCCTGAACGATTCGGCGCAGGACCATTTTCGATTCTTCCATTGGGCGGGTTCTCATCTCTCGGAATAAGTCATCCTTCCGCATCCTGGCAAGACCATCACGATTCCGGATAAGGCTTACGGTCGAATAGAATGCCCAGAGCCGTATTGTTTTCTGCACACCCGCGTTTCCGGGCCGGCCGAAACCCTCCGGCATCCGATGGGATTTGTAGCCAACCGGCTGAAGTCCAAGCAATCGCGCAACAATTTGAAATCAAGGTATACTTCTTGCTGTCAATTTACCCAGGGGGCTCGATGTCAGTCGCTGCGGATCGACTAAATCGCCAGGCCGGCAACGGGTTCATCGTCGACCTGATGAGGAGCATTTGGGAAATGACCATTGTCCACTGCTGGCGCGATTATCGCTCGTACCTCCTGTCAATGATCATCCTTTTCCTGGTAGCAGGGGTGAAAACGAGCGCTGCGGAACCATTCCCGAACCCACCGGTGATTCAACCTGTCGTCGATTTTTGGCTTTCCATTTACACCCGCTACGACCTCACCCAGGGGGTCATCCATGACAGCCGGCACCCGGAAATCGTTTACGATATCATCGAACTGAAACATCCCCGTGAACCCCAGGCACACCGTATCAACGATCGCCGCATGCGCCAGGCACGTGCCAAAATCCGAAGAAACCTGGACCTCTTGATCCGATTGCCGCGCAGCGATGCCCCCGACATCCAAAAAATCGCCGAACTGCTGGGGGAACCTTTCACGCCCGCTCAAATTCAGCGCGCCAAACGCCGTATTCGCTGCCAGGTGGGTCAACGCGACCGGTTCCGCGATGGCCTGGTACGCTCGGGACCCTACATCGGTACCATCCGTCGAATATTTCGCGATGCCGGTTTGCCCGAAGACCTCGCCTATCTGCCCCATGTGGAATCTTCGTTCAACACCCTGGCCCACAGCAAATCCGGTGCCGTGGGTATCTGGCAGTTCACGCGTCGCACGGGCCGACATTTTCTTCACATCGACCACGCGGTTGATGAGCGCTTCGACCCCATTCGTTCATCGATCGCCGCCGCCCGTCTACTCAAGACCAACCATAAGCGGCTGGCAAGCTGGCCACTTGCCATTACCGCATACAACCACGGCATTGCCGGCATGCGACGTGCCAAACGGCGCCATCATTCCTATGCGGCCATCTTTGCCAATTACCGAAGCCGTCGATTTCGTTTTGCCTCGCGCAATTTTTACCCGGAGTTTCTGGCAGCCCGCCAGGCGGCTGCCCATGCACACCTTTATTTTCCGGATCTGCCGTCTTCGGGGGAACACGCGACCACGACGGTTGTCGCCGCAGGGTTCGCACCGTTCCAATCCGTGGCAGATCATTTCCGCTTGGATGCCGCGGTCCTGCGGCGACTTAATCCGTCCTTGCGCCCTGCCGTCTTGACCGGCCGCCAGCATATCCCCAGGGGCTACCCCCTGCGCCTTCCCGCGCATGAATGGCAGTACCATCTGGCCTACAATGCCCGGATACCGGCCGCGCTTCTGACCGCCCAGCAGAGATCCAACCCGTTTTATCGTGTTCGGCGTGGTGATACCATTTCAGCGATTGCCCGGCGCCACAATGTCGCCGTGTCCGATCTGATCGCGGCCAATAATCTGCCCAAACGCGGCAACCGCATTTTCGTCAATCAGAAGCTACGCCTACCGATCGCCAAAGGGCGTCTTTAACCGTAGCGCCTTACCCGGTTCAGCAAACAGCGGCTGGCGGTGCCGTGCTGTCGATTGATGTATCGGGGTATGATGGTCACGAATTCGTTTGGCGGGAAAACAAAGCCACCCTCAAGCCTTGCCGCTGGCTGGATCTTAACGCTGCAGACCACCATTTACGAGACATTTGGGCGACTTTGCCGGAGAAGGGCGCGATACACGTTACACCGGGGCGGCAACGCCGAAGAAAACATCACCTGAGGATAGGGTCGGGCCATCTTTAGGTGCCCCGGCATGCTGGGAACAACCTAGTTGGGCAGCATACAGGCTTCCGGCGGACGGCGAACGGTGCGACAGGCGACCTGGCGGCCGACACCGATCCTGAACAGCATGACATGGCCTTCCCGGCTGTCGCCCGCCACATCGAAGAGCTCATGATACTTCCCCCAGAGAGACTGCAGTAGGCGTTCCTGCTTGCCGCCCAATGCGCCGAGCTGCTTCATTCGCCAGCGCATCCAGAAGAGGGTAATGGCGGTCATGGGTTGAAAGGCGAGCCCCATCCGTGTAGCCGTCAGCCATAAACGCTCCAGAGCCCGTCCACCGTGGATGAGTGTCGAGGGTCGGGTATCCGGACACTTGAGCAACCCCACCAGCGGCGCTTGCAGGATGCCCTGGTAGGAAATCATCGGGACGATGCGCGAAAGGCCCACCCAGTTGAGAAAATGCATGGTGGACCAGTTCCGGGTCATTTTCAGAAACATCTCGCCGCCCAGACCCGCTTCCAGGTTTTTGAGGGGGAAACCGATGCGGTCATTGAAAACCTCTTCTTCACTGAACCGAATCTTGCTCATCAGGTGTTCATGCAGCGCACGGGTTTCAACGCGAACCCGGTCGGCACGATAGACCAGCCTGGCGATGGCGCGGATGTCTTCCTTGGATTGATACAATTTCAGTTCCATCTCGGGAAAAGCATCCTGGCTCCGGATCAGTTCCACCACCGAATCCGGTGCCAAGGCCTGATTGCGGTATTTTGTCCGATTGGTGTGACGTTCCCAGATGAATCGCTGCAACGGGTCTTCCGCAATCTCCGCGCGTGAAAGGCTGATGGTGGCCAGGCAGTCGTGGGTTTCGCCATCGGGGCGATAGGAGACGTCCCCCGCCAATCCATAACGGCTGGCCGCCAGCAGAAGATTTTCAATGGCAGCCCCACAGCCAATCATCGAAGCGAATTGATTGACATTGAACAAGGATTGATCCGCATCCGGTCGCAGCAGAATATCAATCCGATTCTTCCCCGTGCGAAACCACCACGGCTGACAGTTGTCGCCGGAGGGGGCCTGAATCGCAGCCCTGAGGAGATAATCCGTCACCTCTGCGGGAATATCGGCCCCGACATCGGCTACCAGAGGCGACCGCCGGGGCATGGCCCCGTCCGTGCGGGGTTTTTTCAGCAAACCCCGTTTCATCATCTTGATTTTCAGTCGCTGCAGCGGGTTTCGGTTTCCCCAAGGAAGGTACCCGGTGTAGAAGCGCCGAACGAAAGGATCATACTGAAAATAGTGCGGCGCCGCTCGGATACCGTCCCGTTGCAGCAGGATACGGATCACCTCGGTGGCCGCGGTCGCAGCACAATTTTCACAGCCGGCCACCAGGGAAGGACCACGATGATTGGCAAGATCGATGGATCGAGGATCGATATAGCGCCGATGGGTCGCCCGGGGGGCCAGCCCGACCATGAAAGACAACAGCTTCTCATCGAGAGACATACCATCGTGAATAGCGAAATACGCATCGAAACCCATCCCCCGATCGGGCGCGAACACCAGCATGGCGGAACTGTATCCGAGCGGACCGGCGGTGACGACATGCACCCCCATCGCTCGCGCCTTGTTGAACATCATGCGCCGAACATCGAAATTGAAAAAATCGATACCGTCCACAACCACATCAACCCCATCCAGGAAGGCTTTGAGGTTGTGTTTTTCGACCCCTTGCGGAAACTTGCGAATCTCGAGATAGGGGTTGATGTTCAATGCTTCTTCGATCATCACATCCAGCTTGGAACGCCCCAGATGGCTGGTTTTGGCCCCATACTGGCGATTCAGGTTGGCCGGTTCAAAAACGTCGAAATCCGCCAGATGAAAGCGGCCAACCCCCATACGCGCGAGGGTCACCAGGTGCGCCCCGCCGACACCGCCAAGTCCGGGAATGGCCACCGTGGCATCGATCAAGCGATCCTGTTCGGCGGGCGTGATGAAGCCGGCGTTACGTGAAAGTGCTTCTTCGAGATAGTGATACTTGTTCTGGTAGCCAAGCGCCCTCAATTTGGTTATATGGGTAAGGTTCTCCATGACAGGGGTTTCCTCTAGCGTTGTTTTATTACTGCGGGACGCTCTCCGACGCCCTTATCGTTGCCTGCAGCCACGGGTAAATACCATTCCCATTCAACAAACAGGGTGGGGCATCAAGGTGCCCCCATCTGTGCCAGCAGACCTTCCCGGTTATTGACCGCCAGACACCCATTTTCGTGATCGGTCGTAATCCAGCGCGCCTGCTCCCATGATGACACGATATCCTGGAAGACATTGCCGCCGATACCGCATTGGCGACTCAACCATTGCATGTCCACCGGCAGTTCTCCCTCATGGGAACTATCCACCAGAATTCGGGCCGCCAGCGACGCCGGCGGGTTGGTAGAATGCCCCTCGATCTGATGCCGCAAGCGGGATCCCAGCAGTTCCAGGGTGCGCAATGCGCGATCCTGATCCGAGCGCAACTGCTCCAGGAGCTCGCTACGTTTCCAGACCATCACATCAGCCTCGATGGAGTTGGCGACGATGGTCGACGTCCGCGGTCCACCGTCCAGCAGGGAAAGCTCTCCGAAAATCTGGCCGGGCCCGAACATGGGGCCGGCCGCCAAGACCGTATCGGTAGCGCCTTCGTCCGCCACACGAACAGACCCCCGCATCATCAAAAAGGCCTCCTCACCGGGCTCACCCTTGCGGATCACGATTTCACCCTTGCGGTAAATCCGCCGCTCATTCGAATCGGCAAAGATCAGGCCGGAAGGATCATCAAACGTCTCTCGGCTGCCGGGAGGCAGCTTGTGCAAATCCACATGAACCGGAAGCATGGCGACCTGCAGGGCTTCGCTGGTGAACTCGGGCCCGATGGCGCGAGCCCCCACAATCCGTTCGAGCATCGGCAGAATGGGCGGATGCAGTGTCGCCAGAACATGCCGCGCCTCTCTTTTGCGCATCTCCCGGAAGCACAGCTTGATCAGCCCGATCACGAGACCGGGATGCCGCCGGTATTTGCGTGTGCAGCAGAGCCAGCCGATGCAGGCGCTGGACCCATCAATGGTCTTGCGAAAAGGGGTGAAATCGTAAAAATCGTCCGCAGGAAACCCCGCGTCATTTTCCATGATGACCCTTATACTCCCGACAGGCTGGCGGCCGTCGAAGGCGAGGACGTTGATGGTTTCGCCAAAGCTGTCGTATTGATCGGTTATATGGTTGCCGGGGTTATGAAACCGCCGCTCTTCTTCCACGAATACACGATGACGGAAACGATAGACTTCGGCCTTCTCGGCCGTTGATCGCGCTATTTTCAATCGAATCGGCATGGATTGTTCCTCCTTCCGTCCAGATCATCAGCCCTTTAAAGGCGCTGTTGGTGGAAGGAAACTGCAAAATATGCGCCTGAAACAGTTTATCCTTGCCGGTCTTCCACCCCGCCCCCTTGCGGTTAAACCGTTCTTTAAGCCGCAGGCGGCTATTGGCGCCACAATGATCGGCGGCCCAACCGGCGGAAGCACCGGTTTTCAGGGGGTCACATTTAGCAAGCAGGGACAAAGAAGGCAGGAGGTGTCTATATAAATATACGCTGTAGGATATTTAAGGCGGCATTCTATTTTATCCGCGGTGCCGCCGACACGGTCGTTGGATCTGTCTCGCAAACTCGGGAGCGCCGGATGAGGTGGCTGGCAGGCGGGCCTCCGGCCATTTTATTGGCAGGCAAAAGTTGGCCGGTGTCGTCGGCAAACTTCCGCAAAATCCTCGGGATAGTGGCCGATAATCCATCGCAACTGGGCCTCACTGAAGGCGCCGGGTGATTCGGGCAGCCGCGGTAAAAAACTGTATAGCAGGTGCTGGCCCGTATTTCCGGCGTCAAACCGCTTGGCGTATTCAATCGTGGTGACCATTCGGGCGCCCATATTGCCGAGGGTTTGAACCGCCGCCAGCAGGCATCTGTCCAATGCCGCCCGCATGGCCGGGTCAGCCTCCAGAATATTGCCGACAGGGCGCCGGGTGACCAGTTGCAGCTCCCACTGAGAGGTCTGGGCTTTGGGGACAAACAGCATGACGCCGTCGTCGCTGTAGACAATCAGGCTGTCCGGCCCCCTTTCCCAGCCGTCGACGCGTCGATTGCGGCGGATGGCCTTCAGATAGGCGCTGAAAAAGTCGATCCCTGTTTTTTGCCGATAGGCATGGATAAAGTCATGGATCATGTCGCCGCAGGCGTAGGCCGGCAAGGGCGGGCAGTTCCCGGTGGATGCGTCCACGTCGGGGACATGCCGGGGAATGAGGGCGTACTGCTGGTGCACCTGCTGATGAGAGGCATGCAGCCGATAGCGACTGGGCGCATAATCGAAGCCGAAGTTCCAGCCCCACAATTCGCCGTTGAAATCCAGGTCACGGCCACGCGCCGACGTGTCGAGGCATGCCAGGATACGGTTTCGCAGGGCTTCCAGCTCATCGGCGCAGAGCGTCCGCTGCGCATTGGGAATGGTGAGCCCCAACATCTCGGCGAGACGCACATAGGTTCGCTGGTAATAAAGATGTCGCATGCCGGTCATATCGGCGACGGTCAGGGTTCGGGGGTCATAGCGAACAGCGTCGTTGGCCATATTGGCGGCATAGTGTCCCCAGGGAATGTAGCTGTTGCGCCGGAGATATTCAAAAACGTGGCTGTCGTTGCCCGCGTGCCATTCGCCGACAATCTCACTGCCGCCCTGCGCCCCGGGCCGCAAGACCATGGCATCTTTGTAGTCATCGGGCAGATGGAAATTATTGGCCACCGCTTCGAAAAGAAGAGGCGAACGAATCCAGGGCCGAACGACGCCGTCCGTACCGCTTGTATACCGGAGCCCAACCGGGCGACCGGTTTCCTCATCCAGGATGAATTCAGCGGCCGTTTGGGCCAGAACCACCAGGTCTTCAGGATCGGAAGATGTTACGGCCAGCCCCAGCTGCATCGGTTCCGGCAGGGTTTTAATCAACGCGGCGGAAGATGGGGCCGCCGATGATGCCGTGGTGAGATGGTCCCGAAACCAACGGGACATGGATATTCCCCGGGGTGCTTCAAGCCGGATCGTCGATGGGTCGTTTCGCCTGGCATCCGCCCAGGATTTGCCGATATAGGTGGCACCGCGAAAAGGAAAAGGATTGGCAATCTCGTAAACGCCGGCGGCATCCGGAACCTGCACTTCGCCCGCAGGGAAATTTCCGCGATTGTCAATGATACGGCCGTCTACGAGGCTGCCGAGGAAATCGCCGCCGCCACTGGCACGCAGATTGGCCACCCTGTAGGCCGGAAGATGGCAGGCGACCTGAAAGCGGCCATCGGGATGGACGCATGTCCGCAAAACGGTTGCCGGTTGTTCATGGTCTTTCCGGTCCAATGGCTATCATCCCCGTGCCGATCATGGCGAAGGCTGCTTTTGGCCGGATCGCCGCCTGGGGGGCCTACACCGCCCAAATGGTCGAAACATTATGCGGC
>Ga0180435_10002695_pt1 | contig 18049 bp, 15 predicted proteins | sample SS_ome_3_FD_132467 | JGI IMG/M metagenome (GOLD analysis project Ga0180435, IMG submission 132467) | Hypersaline lake sediment archaeal communities from the Salton Sea, California, USA - SS_3_S_1 metaG | ecosystem: Environmental > Aquatic > Non-marine Saline and Alkaline > Hypersaline >...
CCGTCGCCGAACACGTGCGAGAAGTTCACCCCGGCCTTCTCGAAGACATTACCCTCTTCGAGCACGCGCGAACGGCCACCGCCGCCCCCTTCGCGCTCCCAGGCATCCTCGGCGAAGGCCATGCCGTCTTCGTTGGCCAGTGCCTCACAAATGCTGTCCTGCAGGCCCAGCAGATAGTCTTTTACGGCCTGGATGTCGGGGGTGTCACTCATGATTCTTATCTCAACTGCACGCCAGAGCGCGCATCGCGTATGGAGGTCGGTTGGTCGAGGTCGCCAAGTTTGCCACAGACGATATGGTCGACGCCGGGACAACGCAGGCGCACCTCCAACGGCGAACGTGCCGGGCGCTGGCCAGTACGGTTGGCGCTGGTGGAGATCAGCGCATGCCCGACATGCTCGCACAGGGCGTTGGCGATCGGGTGTGCGGTCACGCGGCAGGCCACCGTGTCGCGCCCACCGTTGATCCAGTAGGGCAGTTCCGCTGCGGCCGGCAGCAGCCAGGTATGTGGGCCGGGCCAGCTATTCTTCACCTTTTCGGTCCAATCGCCTTCGAATCGTACGAACGGAAGCAGTTGCTCGAGCCGGCTGGCGATCAGGATCAGCCCTTTCTCGACCGGGCGCTTTTTCATCTCCAGCAGCCGGTAAACGGCGGCCGGATTAAGCGGGTCACAGCCGAGGCCGAACACGGCCTCGGTAGGATAGGCGACGACACCACCGTTGCGGATGACCTGTCCAGCCTGGGCTAAGCGAAAGGTTTCCAAGGTCTACCCTGTTGTTTCTTCGGTCTTCTTTTCCGGTGGTGGATCGTAGGGCTCGGCGAAGGAACATTCCTGCTGCGGGCAGACCTTCTCGGTGCCACGGCGCTTGGTGGTCTTGATGGTCAGCACCGGCCAGCCGCAGGTCGGGCAGTTCTCGGCCACCGGCTCGTTCCACACCGCGTAGTCGCACTTCGGGTAGGTGGAGCAGGAGTAGAAGATTTTGCCGCGGCGCGACTTGCGCTGCATCAGGGTGCCCTTGTGGCACTTAGGACACTTCACCCCGGTGTCTTTGGGTTTTTCCAGTGGCTCGATGTGCTTGCAATTGGGGTAGCCGGAACAGCCGATGAATTTGCCGTAGCGGCCCTGCTTGAAGATCAGCTCGGAGCCGCACTTGGGGCAGTCGCGCCCAACTTTCTCGGGCTCGGCGGAGGCTTCCCCGTCGTCGTTCAGGTTGCGCGTGTAGTCGCAGTCCGGGTAGGCCGTGCAGCCGATGAACACGCCGTTGCGACCCAATCGCTTGGCAAGTTGCTCGCCACACTTGGGGCACTTCTCGTCGATCTTTTCCTGGGTGACGTCCGAGCGCTTGACGTTCTCCTGGGTGTGGTCGATCTGGTCCTTGAACGGCTGCCAGAATTTTTCCAGCAGCGGGACCCACTCCTCCTCGCCACGCGAGACCGCGTCCAACTCATCTTCGAGGTTCGCGGTGAAGTCGTAATCAACGTACTTGGTGAAGTAGTTGGTCAGGAACTTGTTCACCACGCGGCCGACGTCGGTCGGGAAGAAGCGCTTCTTGTCGATTTCGACGTATTCACGATCCTGCAGGGTGGAGATGATCGAGGCATAGGTCGACGGACGGCCAATGCCGAATTCTTCCAGCGCCTTGACCAGGCTCGCTTCCGAGTAACGCGGGGGCGGTTCGGTAAAATGCTGCTCGGGGCGGATCTTGAGTAGCTGCACGACCTCGCCCTCGGCCAGCGGCGGCAGCATCCTCTCGTCATCGTCGCCACCTTTTGCGTCGTCGGTACCTTCCATGTAGACCTGGATGAAGCCTGGCTTGGCGATGGTCGAACCATTGGCGCGGAAGGTGTTGCCATCGCCCGCAGACAGGTCGGCGGCCACGGTGTGGATGGTCGCATGGATCATCTGGCAGGCCACGGTGCGCTTCCAGATCAGGCTGTAGAGCTTGAGCTGGTCCTTGTCCAGGTGCTGCTTGATCTCGTCCGGAACGTTGCGGATCGAGGTCGGACGGATCGCCTCGTGCGCCTCCTGGGCGTTCTTGGCCTTGGTCTTGAAGGCGCGTACCTTGTCAGGCAGGTTGTCCTGGCCGTATTTCTCGCCGATGAAGTCGCGCAACTCGGCAATTGCCTCGTCAGCCAGGTTGACCGAGTCGGTACGCATGTAGGTGATCAGGCCCACCGCCCCGTTGCCGATATCCACGCCTTCGTACAGCTGCTGGGCGATACGCATGGTGCGCTGCGCGGTGAAGCCCAGCTTGCGCGAGGCCTCCTGTTGCAGGGTTGAGGTGGTGAACGGCGCGGCCGGGTTGCGGCGACGCTGTTTCTTTTCCACCTTCTGGACCTTCAACTCGCCATTGGCAGCGGCGTGCAGACCCTTTTCCACCTCGGCGGCGCGATCGCCGTTGTCGATCGAGAACTGGCTCAGCTTCTCGCCTTCAAAGTGGGTCAGCTTGGCGCTGAAGGCCGCACCTTCTTTCTCGGTGTCGGCCTCGACAGTCCAGTATTCACGGGCCTTGAAGGCCTCGATCTCATCCTCGCGCTCGCAGATCAGACGCAGGGCCGGGCTCTGCACGCGACCGGCGGACAGTCCGCGGCGTACCTTCTTCCAAAGTAGCGGCGACAGGTTGAAGCCCACCAGGTAGTCGAGGGCCCGGCGCGCCTGCTGGGCGTTGACCAGGTCCATGGACAGCTCACGTGGGTGGGCGACTGCGTCCTGCACCGCCTTCTTGGTGATCTCGTTGAACACCACGCGGTGTACCGCCTTGTTCTTGAGTTTCTTGCGGCTCTCCAGCAACTCGTACAGGTGCCAGGAGATGGCCTCACCCTCGCGGTCCGGGTCGGTCGCGAGGTACAGGGCATCGGCGTTCTTGAGCTTGGTGGTGATGGCCTTGACGTGTTTGTCGTTGCGATCAATCACCTGGTACTTCATGGCGAAGTGGTTGGCCGGGTCGACCGCGCCTTCCTTCGGTACCAGGTCGCGCACGTGACCATAGGAGGCGAGGACCTCGAAGTCCTTGCCCAGGTATTTTTTAATCGTCTTGGCCTTGGCCGGCGACTCAACGATGACCAGGTTCATAAGTGGTGGTACTCGGGTTGGAGCGGTGCAACGGAGACGCTGCAGCCGGGTTGATCCTTTTTTATATCGTTATCCGGGCAGGGGGAGGGGTGTCAAGCGCCAGATGCAAAAACGGCCGCTCTCCGGGTTTCGGAGGCGCGGCCGTTTCGCAGTGAAGCCTGCGTTAATGCAGGTACGGCGGCTCGCCGTTGTAGACCAGTTCTTCCATCAGTGCGAAGGCGTTTTCCTGGCCCGGCTGGTTGAGCAGGACCAGTAGCACGACCCATTTTACGTCGTCGGTGGTCAGTTCCTCGGTTTCGATGGCCATGCAACGCTCGATCACGAGTTCGCGGCTCATCGGGTCGAGAATGCCCATCTGTTCCAGGTTCAGCAGCATGCCCTGGATCTCCAGGTCCATCTTCTGTTGCTCCTGGGCGTTGAAAATCCGCATGGAGCGGTTGGCCACGGCGGCGGCACCGTATTCCACCAGGCTGCCCTGGCGCCAGGCCAGCTCGTCCAGCCAACTGAAGGCCTTGCTGACTTCACCTTCCTTGAAGCCGGCCTGCAACAGTTCCTCCTCCAGGGTGACCTGGTCTACAGGGACGGATTCCTCGCTGTCCATGTAGTTCTCGTAGATATAAATCAGGACGTCGATGAGATTTTCATTCACGGCAATATTCCTGAACGCGGAGGGAAGCGGGCCCACAGGACGTTGGCGAATGTCCCAGCAGAGGGCCGGTTAAGGCGGGATATGGGTTCACGGATGCGGTTTTCCAAGTCGAGTGAACAGTCCACCTGTTTCTGATAATACAACACCCTGTAGTTCGAGCAACAACAACATGGAGGAGATTTCCGCGGCAGAAAAGCGGGTTCGGTCGACCAGCTGGTCGGTGCTCACCGGGTCGTGACCCATGGCGGCCAGGACTTCCTGGTGTTCTGGGTCGATTTGTAACACCTGGGCGTTTGCAGGGACTTGGAGCCGTTCTGTCTCAGGTCCGAGTGCCAGCTGGGAAGCCAGTTCCTCGGCGATATGCTCGCCGCTTTCAACCAGTTTGGCGCCGTCGCGGATCAGCGCATGGCAACCGCGTGCCATGGGGTTGTGGATGGAGCCGGGGATCGCGAACACCTCGCGGCCGATTTCCGCTGCCAGGCGCGCGGTGATCAGCGAGCCACTCTTCAGCGCGGCTTCAACCACCAGGGTGCCGAGCGCGAGCCCGGCGATGATGCGGTTTCGCCGCGGGAAATTCTGCGGTAGCGGCGGCGTACCGGGTAGATGTTCGCTGATCAACAGCCCTTTGTCGGCGATTTGGTGCGCCAGCTCCCTGTTGCGTGCCGGGTAGACCCGATCAAGCCCGGTGCCGAGCACGGCGATAGTGCTCCCGCCCTGCAACGCGCCTTGGTGGGCAGCGGTGTCGATACCAAGCGCCAGCCCGCTGGTCACGGTGATGCCGGCACTGGCCAGGAATCGACTGAATTGCTCGGCGTTCGCAAGCCCGCTGCGACTGGCGCTGCGGCTGCCGACAACAGCAATCTGCGGCGCATGCAGCAGGCCGGCATCGCCACGCAGGAACAATGCCAACGGTGGATCGGCCAGTTCGCGCAGCAGTTCAGGGTAGTCCGGGCTGTTCAGCGGCAGCAGTCGGTTGCCTGACTCATAAAGCCACTGGGCGTCTTGTTTTGCCCGTGCCGCGTCCGCTTCACGCAGGGCCTTGCGCAGTACATCCGGTATGCCGGCTGGAGGGTTTTTCAGCAGTTCGCGGGGATCGATGCCTGCATCGATCAGTGGAGCCAATGTACGCGGGCCCGTATTGGGTAGCCGCAGCAGGGTCAGCCAGGCAACCGACAGGTCTTCGGGGAGGGGGGAGACTTCCATGTTGCAAGTTTACCGCAGGGCGATCCTTGCCCTGCGTTCCATAGTGGGTTCAGGGCGTTCTGACGCGGTCCGCCAGGTGGATCGGACGCTCGGCATTAAGCACCAGGCCGAAGCTGACACGATCGAAGCTGCGGAAGACCATGAGTATACCGGCCTCTTCGTCGGGCAGGGTCACGGTGTCGCGGGAGTCGGCTGTCACAACGTCGCGCACGGTCTCGCCACGCTGGTCGATACGCAACACGTGGCCCGGCTTGAGGCCGTCGTTGCTGCCGCGGTCTATGACCACTACGTTGTACTGTCCGATCTGGCTGACACCATTGAGTACGCTGATGATCGACCCGTTGATGTCACCTTCAGGGCTTTGCGGCATGAAGTTGGTCCACGGACGCTCGTCGCCAACCGGCAGCAGGCGGTCCCCGATCGCGCTCTCGAGTTGTGAGCTGTTGAAGAACACGGTGGCCGGGTCGCCGCTGCGGGTGCTTTCCACTGAACCGATGTAAATCGCCTCGTGGCCCAGCACTTCGCCGGTTTCACCGTCTTTGTAAGGCTTGCCGGGACGTACGACATGATACTTGGCGCCGACGCTGCCAAGTGAGCGTACGTAGGCGCTCAGCCCAGCACCCCCGAGGATATGGTCGTCGGCGAAAGCAACGATGTAGGGGGCGCTTTCCGCCTCACCGTCGTTGAGCACGTAGGGGCGTGACAGGAAGGGGGCGATCGCGTCGACCGGAATGGTCGGGATGGCTCCATCCCAAGGGGTCGAACGCACCCCGGGTGAAAGCTTCACGGAACGATGGCCACGGCTCATGCGCAGTTGCGGTTTGCCGTTGATGTACACCAGTTCCAGCTGGTCACCCGGATAGATCAGGTGGGGGTTGGCGATCTGCGGGTTGACGTGCCAGATGTCCGGCCAGCGCCACGGCAGCCTCAGAAAGCGTCCGGCGATATCCCAGAGGGTGTCGCCCTTGACCACGGTGTACTGCTGAGGATGGTCGTCGCGCAGCAGTGTATCGGCAGCTGCCGATACACTCGGTAAGGTGAAAACCAGCAGTATGGTGAGCTGGCGGAGGATGTTTTTACAGACTCTCTTCATGGGATTCCCTTGGCGTAAACAGCGGTTCCTATCGGTCTAACGTTCCGGTTTTAGGTATGATGGCGGCCATGTCTATAACGGCTACTGTTGGCATTTCTGAAAGTCTAGCTCAAACAGTTGTCTGGAAACGCTTGTTCAAACTTTACTATAGGACTGGAGCAGATTTCATACGGAAGCCACGATTTTTCGTGCGCCATGCCACAATCTGCCCTTTTTCTGAATGAATTTACGGAGTTGCTGATGGCGCTTCTCAATATTTTGCACTTTCCCGACCCGAGATTGCGTGACAAGGCAAAGCCGGTCAAAGAGGTCGATGCGAAGGTGCGCAGATTGATCGACGACATGTTCGAGACCATGTACGAGGCTCCCGGTATCGGTCTGGCCGCGGTACAGGTTGGTGTCGCACAGCGCGTGATCACGATCGATATTTCCGAGGAGAGGGATCAGCCGCTGGCCCTGGTCAACCCGGAAATCCTGGAAAAGGATGGTATCGAGGAGATGAGTGAGGGGTGCCTGTCGGTACCGGGCGTGTTCGAAAACGTCAAGCGTGCCGAGCACATCCGCTTCAAGGCACTGGATCGTGATGGCAACGAATTCGAGATGGAAGCCGATGGCTTGCTCGCGGTATGTGTTCAGCACGAGATCGATCATCTCGATGGCAAGCTCTTCGTGGATTACCTGTCCAACCTGAAACGCCAGCGTATCCGCAAAAAAATGGAGAAAGAGGCCCGTACCAGTGCCCCTGCGGCTGTCGGCACGGCAATCTGACTAAGCGCCGGCGCGTTTGACTGCACTTTCCAGGAGCTTCCTGCATGACCGAACCGTTACGTATCCTGTTTGCCGGTACGCCAGATTTTTCGGTGCCGCCGTTGCGTGCGCTGCTCGCTTCCGAGCATGAAGTCGTCGGCGTTTACACCCAGCCGGATCGTCCCGCCGGGCGCGGACGCAAGCTCACCCCAAGCCCGGTCAAGGAAGTGGCACTTGAGGCCGGCATCCCAGTTGAGCAGCCGCACAATTTCAAGGACCCGGCCGACGTGGCACGCCTCGCCGGCTACCAGGCCGACCTGATGGTGGTGGTGGCCTACGGCCTGCTGCTCCCCGAGTCTGTTTTGCAGGCCCCGCGCCTGGGTTGTATCAACATCCACGCCTCGATTCTGCCGCGCTGGCGTGGTGCCGCGCCGATCCAGCGCGCGGTTTTGGCCGGGGACAAGGTGTCGGGCGTCTCCATCATGCAGATGGAGAAGGGCCTGGATACCGGGCCGGTCTACCTGGTCGAGGAAGTGGAATTGGCAGAGGACGAAACCGGTGGCAGCCTGCACGACCGGCTTGCTGTGGTCGGTGCGGATGCGCTCATGAAGGCGTTGCCCGGAATTGCCGATGGCAGCCTCGCTTGCGTCGCGCAGAATGACAGCCAGTCGAACTATGCCCGCAAGCTGGAAAAGTCCGAAGCATGGATCGACTGGAGCCGTTCCGCGTCCGATATCGAGCGCCAGGTGCGCGCGTTCAATCCCTGGCCTGTTGCCCAGACGCGTTTCGAGGACGCCAATATGCGCGTCTGGGATGCGTATGCGATCAAGGGCGAGGGTGCCGCGCCGGGTACCGTGATGGCGGCCGGGCGGGATGGTATCGATGTGGCCACCAGCGACGGTTTGCTGCGTATCACGCAACTGCAGATGCCGGGCAAACGGGCCATGAGTGCGCAGGATTTCATCAATGCCCACGAGATCCAGGGCATTCATCTAGGTGACTGACCCGCGATTAATCGCCATCGCCAATCTGGCCGCGGTTGTTGATGGCCAGTCGCTTGACGCGGTTTTGGCTTCCCCTGCCGAAGGGCTGTCTGACCAGGACCGCGCTTTTGCCGCTGAACTGAGCTATGGCCTGTGCCGCTGGTATCGCCAGCTGCATGCGGTGATCGCGGCGCGTCTGAAAAAACCGTTTCGTGCCAAGGACCGGGACCTGCACTTCCTGCTGATGCTCGGCGCTTACCAGCTGCTGCATGGCAACACTGCCGCGCATGCGGCGATTTCCACCAGCGTTGATCTGACCAGGCGCCTGAAAAAAGACTGGGCCGGCAAGTTGGTGAACGCGATTCTGCGCGGTATTCAACGGGAGATGGACGAGGCCGATTCTCCATTGCGTAAGCAGATCGGGGGCGACCTGTCGTTACGTTTTGCGCAACCCAAGTGGTTTGTTAAGGCCATGCAGAAGGCTTGGCCCGAGCGGGTCGAAAGTGTCCTGGAGGCGCTTCAGCAGCGTGGCCCCATGACGCTCCGCCTGAATACCCGACGGCAGTCGCGTGACGAATACCTGGCCGAATTACAGCAACATGGTATCCAGGCAACAACCATTCAGGGCGTTCCCAGTGCGGTAGTGCTGGAGCACCCGATGCCCGTGCAGCAGGTGCCCGGCTTCACGCAAGGGCTGGTGTCGGTGCAGGACGCTGGAGCCCAGTTGGCCGGGCAACTGCTGGACGTTCGGAACGGTCAGCGGATTCTCGATGCCTGTGCCGCGCCCGGTGGCAAGACCGGACATATCCTGGAACTGGCGGAAGATCTTGCGGTCACAGCGGTGGATGTGGATGAGACTCGTCTGCAACGTGTCGAGGAGAACCTTCAGCGCCTGTCATCGGCGGCAGTGCTCATGGCGGCGGATGCCGCACGACCACCGCAGGAGTGGATCAACCAACCGTTCGATCGCATCCTGGTCGACGCGCCCTGTTCGGCAACTGGTGTGATGCGGCGCCATCCGGACATCCGCCTGCTGCGAAGAGCCACGGATATTGAAACCCTGTCACAAAGGCAGGCCTCCATCCTGGATGCCCTGTGGCCCTGCCTGCGGCCCGGCGGTAAGCTCCTTTACGCGACGTGCTCGTTGATGCCACAGGAAAATCACCAGCAGGTCGGGGAATTTCTGGAGCGTCAGGGCGATGCGCGTGAGCTGACCCTGCCACAGACTTTTGGCCACGAGTGCAAACACGGACGGCAGACATTGCCGGGTGAACAAACGATGGATGGTTTTTATTACGCCTTGCTGGAGAAAAAGCATGATTAGGCCCGGGATGGCAAGGATCCGCCTGGTACTGTTATGCGTGCTGCATTTCATGTGGTTGGAAGCGGCTGCGGCTGCGTTGAGCTTTGATGAAGTGACCATCACCCTGGGTGAGGACAACCGCATCATGCTGGATGCACAGCTCGGTTACGAGCTGAACGAAACGGCCTCGGATGCCCTGCAGAACGGGGTGCCCCTGACCTTCGAGACCCATATCCAGATGCGCGCGGTCGAGGCCTGGGTTTGGGAGGCGGACACGGTGGAATTCCGTGTGCGCAACGTGCTGCGTTACCGGCCCTTGTCCGGCTTGTACGAGGTGCGCCGCGTTGGGTCGGAGGACAAGCAGGTGTTTGCCACGCGTGCTTCGGCACTGCGTTACATGGGGCGGATTCGTGAACTGGCACTGATCAACCGGGCAGAGCTGGATGAAAGTGCCGAGTACCTGGTGCGCCTGCGCAGCTTTCTCGATATCGAGGCGTTGCCTCTGCCAATGCGCCCGATGGCTTACATTTCGGCAGACTGGAAGCTTGAAGCCGAGCCCTGGGAGTGGCAACTGCGACCATGACCTATCGAAGTGGCAAGGACAAGCTCGGTTGTGCGCAGGGGTGGGCTGACTGATGCGCACCAAGCGTCTCGATGTCATGGCCACCGTGATGCTGGTGGTGCTGATCCTGTCCTCACTGCACATGATGAGCGGTGCAGTGCAGCGTTCCGAGGCGCTGGACGAATGGTTCATGCCATTGCTCCTGTTCACGGTTACCGGCCTGGTGGTCCTGGTTGTGCTGGTTGGCTGGAGCCTGTGGCAACTGCTGCGGGACTATCGCTCCCAGGTCGCTGGTTCACGCCTCAACCTGCGCCTGGTAATCATGGTCGGGGCCTTGTCGCTCGCCCCGGTTTCCGTGGTGTTTGTCTATTCGCTGCAGTTTCTGTCCAAGGGTATCGACGGGTGGTTCGATGTCCAGGTGGACAGCGCAATGGAGGATGCACTGGCCCTGTCCAGGGTTTCGCTGGATCTGCACAAACGGGAATTGTTGAAGCTTTCCGAGAGCCTGCTCGATTCGGTCGAGGATTCCTCCCAGGCCGCGCTGGCGCTGACCGTGGGCGACCTGCGCGAACGCTCAGGAGCACTGGAGGTTTCCTTGTTCAACCAGCAGGGGCAGGTGATGGGCCTGAGTCACCAGAACCCCGAGGTGCTCACACCCAGTCCACCTACCCGGCACATGGTGCAGCAGGTGAGCAGCGGCAAGAACTTTGCCAGCCTGGTGCCGACCCGTGACGGCCAGCTGGTGGTGCGCGTCATGGTGCCTGACCCGAAGGAACGCGGCCTGGCCTTGCAGGCCATTTACCTGGTTTCCGACACGCTCAACGATCTGACCACCAATGTTCAGGAGGCCTACGAGGCCTACCGTGAGCGCGCCTATTTGCGTGGCTCGATCAAGTTCAGTTTTGCGTTGACCCTGTCGCTGGTGCTGTTGCTCGGCCTTTTTGCTGCCGCCTGGGGTGCTTTCTATACCACCCGCCAGCTGGTGAAGCCGATCAAGGATATTTCGGAGGGTACCCGCGCGGTTGCGGAAGGTGACTACGAAACCCGCGTGCCCATGCCCAGGGTGCGTGACGAGTTGAGCTTTCTGGTCGACTCGTTCAACGAGATGACCCGGCGCATTGCACAGGCGCGCAATATTGCAGATGCCTCGCGGCGTCAGCTGCAGGCGCAGCACAATTACCTCGGTACCGTGTTGGGTGCGCTTTCGACCGGTGTCATGGCGTTGGACGAAAACGGGCTGATCGAAACGGCGAACCCGGCGGCCGAACTGATTCTCGGGCTACGCCTGAAGCAACAGAATGGCCTGGCCCTGGCGGGCTTGTCGCGACTGGACGGGCAACTGGAGCCGTTCGTCGATCGTATCAGCGAAGGCATTCGGCAAGGCGAATCCGGTGGTCGCGCCGAGATCACCTTGTATCGCGAGGAAGGCCGTCAGGTGTTGTTGTGCCAATATTCGCCGTTGCAGCTGGAGTTAGGCCGTCCGGGCGGACACGTGCTGGTGTTCGATGACGTGACCGAGCTGGTGCGCGCGCAACGCGATGCGGCCTGGGGTGAGGTGGCTCGCCGCCTGGCGCACGAGATCAAGAACCCTCTCACGCCGATTCAGTTGGCCGCTGAACGGATGCGTCGTAAGTATCTCGGGCAGATGGACCCCGAGGAAGGCGATGTGCTTGATCGCGCCACCAACACCATCGTGCAGCAGGTCGAAGCGTTGAAGACCATGGTCAATGAGTTCTCGGATTATGCACGTCCCTGCAAGATGGAATCGCGTCCGGTGCGTGTTGATGATTTTGTCAGCGAGGTAATGGCGCTCTACGAGGGTCAGCAAAGCCGTGTGGTGTTCCAGCCGGGTGCCGGGAGCGCTGCTATTGAAGGCGACCCGGTGCGTCTGCGCCAGGTACTGCATAACCTGATCAAGAATGGTCAGGAAGCGTTGCCGGCAGAGGGTGGGAAAGTCTACGTCACGACCGGTCTGCTGGAGAGGGGTGGGCGCGAATTGGCGCAGATTTGCGTTGAAGACGATGGCAGCGGTTTCGAACCGGAGATGATGGACCAGGTTTTCGAGCCCTATGTCACCAATAAACAGAAGGGCACCGGGCTTGGCCTGGCGATCGTCAAGCGCATCATTGGCGAACATGGAGGTAATATTCGCGCCGACAACAGAGAATCCGGCGGAGCGCGCGTGACGATCAGCCTGCCGCTGCGCCAGACACACGATTCAGACGAAACAAGCATGAGCAAACAACAAACAGGTGCCAGGTCATGAGCGCCCCCTACGTACTGGTCGTCGACGATGAACCGGATATCCGTGAACTGGTCAGCGAGATTCTTGCCGACGAAGGCTACCAGGTGGGTGCGGCCGACAGTGGTGACAAGGCACGCCAGGCCCTGCGCGAGCGGCGCCCTGACCTGATCCTGCTGGATATCTGGATGCCAGATATCGATGGCATCAGCCTGTTGCAGGAATGGAGTGAGGCAGGCGAGTTGCCATGCCCGGTCATCATGATGTCCGGGCATGGCACGGTCGAAACCGCGGTCGAGGCGACGCGCCTGGGCGCCTATGATTTCCTGGAAAAGCCGCTTTCGCTGGCCAAGCTTCTGTTGACCGCAGAGCGCGCTCTGGAGGCGCAACGCCTGGTACAGGAAAACGTCGGCCTGCGCCGCCGTGCTGCAAACTTGTTTGAACCGGTTGGCACCAGCCAGGCGATGCAGCGCCTGCGCGAACAGGTCAAGCGTGTGGCACAACACGACAGCTGGGTGCTGATCAGCGGTGAGCCCGGTGCCGGTCGCGAGACTTACGCGCGTTATCTGCATGCCCACAGCTCGCGCAGCGACCGTCCGTTCGTGGATGTCGGCGTGTCCGCGATCACCCAGGGTGGCGCGGCATTGGAGCTGTTCGGTCGCGACGAGGATGGGCGCATCCAGTACGGTCGCCTGGAACAGGCCAGCGGCGGGACCCTGTTCCTCGATGAGGTGGCCGACATGGACATGGAGGTCCAGGCGCAACTGGTTGCGGCATTGGATACCGGTACTTTTCTGCGGGTCGGTGGTGCCGAGCCGGTCAAACTGGATGCACGCATTGTCGCCGCCACGGCGCGTGACCTGCAACAGCTGGTGGCCATTGGAAAGTTCCGCGAAGACCTGTTCTATCAACTCAACGTGGTGCCGCTCCACGTGCCACCGCTGCGGGAACGTCGCGAAGACGTGCCGTTGCTGTTGGCGAGTGCCGTCGACCGCCTGGTGGAAAACGAAAAACTGCCTTATCGCAAATTTTCCATGGGTGCGCAGAACTATCTGCGTAATCACGATTGGCCTGGAAACGTACGCGAGTTGATCAACCTGGTGCAGCGCGTTCTCATTCTTGGCACCGACCCGGAGATCAGCCTTGATGAGGTCAAGGCTGCGATGGGTGAGGCCGAGGAGAGCGGTGAACAGAAGACCATCGCCGGTGTCATTCTCGACCAGCCGCTGCGCGATGCACGCGAGGCGTTTGAGAAGGCCTACCTGGAATTCCATCTGCAACAGAGCGAAGGCAATATTTCGCAGATGGCTCAGGTCGTCGGCATGGAACGTACCCACTTGTACCGCAAGCTGCGCGACCGTGGCATCGAGATCAAGGGACGATGACTCCCGCGGTGCAGGCAGCGAAAAAAGCCGGCATCGAATTTGGCCTGCACGAGTATCAGCATGACGCCGATAACAGCAGCTTTGGCCTGGAGGCGGCAGAAAAGCTCGGTGTTGAGCCGGCGCGTGTGTTCAAGACCCTGTTGGTCAGCCTGAACAGTGAACCCAAGGCGCTCGCGGTGGCCGTCGTGCCGGTCGACGCGCAACTTGACCTGAAGGCCATGGCCAAAGCCTGCAAGGCGAAAAAGGCAGTGATGGCTGAACCGGCGATCGCCGAGCGCACCACCGGTTACGTGGTTGGTGGCATCAGCCCGCTTGGGCAGAAACGTTTTTTGCCAACGGTGATCGATGAAAGTGCGGGCAACTCTGACACGGTTTTTGTCAGTGCCGGGCGCCGGGGTATGGATATCGAGGTGGCCCCGCAAGACCTGCAACAGCTCACACGAGCATCTTTCGCGCGTATCGCTCGTCGTTAGGTGTTTCAGGGTAAGCCAATGGCCTGAGTAGGGACGTATGACCGTACCTGATTTCAAACGCTTGATTGCAGAACGACTCGACGAGTTACGCCTGCACCTGTCGCGGCCGGATGCATTGTTACAACTGTCGGCGATCGGCCTGCTTGCGGGCCTGTTGTCGGGTGGGGTGATCGTGGCCTTTCGCCTGTTGGTCGAGGGTGCACAGGATGGCGTCCTGCCCGGGTCAGGTGCGGAAAACTACGAGGCCCTGCCGACGTGGGCACGTTTCCTTTTGCCGCTGCTCGGCGGCGTCTTGTTGGCGATGATGTTCCGTTGGGGTTCGAACGGTCTGCATGTGCTGGGCATAGCGCGGGTTCTGGAGCGCATGGCCTATCACCAGGGACACCTGACCGCGCGCGGGTTCGTACTGCAGTTCGTCGGTGCGGCGGTCGCGATTGTCAGCGGCCATTCGGTCGGACGGGAAGGGCCACATGTCTATCTCGGGGCTGCGGCCAGCAGCCTGATGGGACAACAGATGGCGTTGCCGAACAACAGTATCCGCGTATTGGTGGGGTGCGGAACTGCGGCAGGGATTGCTGCCTCTTTCAACACGCCGCTCGCCGGGGTGGTGTTTGCGCTGGAGGTGGTGATGATGGAGTACACGGTTGCCAGCTTTGTTCCGGTGATGCTCGCGGCGGTAAGCGCCACAGCGTTGTCGGTGGCGGTCTTCGGTGGCGAACCGGCATTCAGCGTGCCGGACATGCCGACACTGGCCTTGAGTGAATTGCCGGCAGTGGTGGTGTTGGGGCTGGTAGCCGGCACAGTCTCCGCTTTGTTCGTGCACCTGTTGCAGCAGGTAGCGATACGTGGCCGGGCCCTGGCGATCTGGTGGCGCATGCTGTTGGCCGGTGTTCTGCTGGGGAGCTTGGCGATGTTGGTGCCCGAGGTGATGGGGATTGGGTACGACACGGTTAACCTGGCTCTGCTCGGCCAGATCGGAGCCTGGTCCCTGTTGATTATTATCCTGGCGAAACTGTTTGCGACCAGCCTGTGTATCGGCCTGGGAGTACCCGGTGGCATGATTGGTCCGGCGTTGTTCCTGGGAGCAGCCCTGGGTGGCTTTCTGGGTGCTGTGGCCAACCAGGTGTTGCCCGGTAGTGACTATTCCCCGGCGCTGTACGCGTTGCTGGGAATGGGGGCGATGATGGGTGCGAGCCTGCAGGCCCCGTTGGCGGCGTTGACCGCCATGATGGAACTGACCCACAGCCCGGGTATCGTGATGCCGGGCATGCTGGTGATCGTGGTGGCGAGTCTCACGGCCAGTGAGTTGTTCGGCAAGCAGTCACTGTTCCTTGCCATGTTGAAATCCAGCGGCATGGACTACGAGGCCAGCCCGGTGCAACAGACGTTGCGCCGGGTCGGCGTGGCCAGCGTCATGGCCAAGAATTTCGTAACGGTGGAATCGAAGATCAGCCTGGAGCTGGCCGAGTCCATGATAGACAGCGAGATCGACTGGCTGATGATCGAGCAGGACGAGCAGCCGGTTCAATTGCTTGGCGTCGTGGATCTGGCCAAATACCTGCACTCCACCGATTCTGTCGAGGGAGAGCAGCTGGACCTGCTCGCGATACCTGCCACGCGTCTGCAACTCGCCGGCATTTCGGTGCAGGCCAACCTACAGGAGGCGTACCTGCTGCTGGAGCAGGGTAGCGTTGAAGCACTGTATGTGCACGGGCACCGCCGTGGCCAGGGTGAACGCATATACGGCGTGTTGACCCCGGAGCTCGTGGAATCGGCTTACCGTTTCTGACGGTGTGGCGGTAACATGGAGCAGCAAGAGCAGTTCCCGAGGGAGGAGGCAAGGCATGGATACCCTGGCGCATTTCGCACCTGCTTTAGGCATCGTGGTTCTACTGGTGGGCGTGGTGGCCGCAGTCTACGGTCTGATGTTCACCCGGCTGGAACTCAAACGCGTGGTAACCCTCGCCGGGCTGTTGTTCTTTTGCGGTGTTTTCCTGATCCTGTTTGAGCGCATCTCGCAACTGGAATTGCCCGGTGCGCTGGGCAAGATCACTCTCGAGGCTAAGCAGGACGCCCGACAGATACGTACTATCCGTGAAGAGATGGAGGTGCAGCAGCAGGCGGTCACGGAGCTGGTATCCGATGTCCAAACGACATCCACTCGGGTTTCGCTTCTGGCGGCGGAGTTGGATGACAAGGTTGCGATTCTGCGCAGCGAACGCAAAGAGGACCGCATCCGCTATCTGGAAGAACGAATCCGGTCACTGGAGAAAGATATCCCGCAGTGGGAGAAAGAAAAACACGAGGCGTTGAACAGCAGCGAACCACAGCTGGGATTCACCCTCGAACAAAGGATTTCGGATGCATGGACCAAGCTGGCCGATTACTCTCGTGAACTGAAAGAATTGCGCAAGACGGGTGGTGTTGATGCGCCGCAACGCAACAGCGACTAGAATTCGCTGATTAGGCCGCTCGGTTCGAAAAACAGACAATGAAAATCATCATCCTGGGGGCAGGCCAGGTCGGCACCACTGTGGCGCAGAACCTGGCCAGTGAAGCGAACGACATTACCGTCGTCGACCACAATGGCATGTTGCTGCGCGAGATGCAGGACCGGCTGGATATCCGCACGGTACAGGGGCAGGCCTCGCACCCCGATATTCTTGCCCAGGCAGGTGCGGACGACGCCGACATGGTAATCGCTGTCACCAACAGTGATGAGACCAACATGGTTGCGTGCCAGACCGCCTGGACCCTGTTCCATACGCCGACCAAGATTGCGCGGGTGAGGGCTCCTGAATACCTGGGGCAGCCCGCATTGTTTTCCCAGGGCGCCCTGCCGATCGATGTATTGATCAGCCCCGAGCAACTGGTTACCGACTACATCATGCGCCTGATCGAACACCCTGGTGCGCTGCAGGTGCTTGATTTTGCGGGTGGCCGGGTGCGCCTGGTCGCGGTCAAGGCCTATTACGGTGGCCCATTGGTCGGACACGAACTGAAAGACCTGAACGAACACCTCAAAGGTGCGGAGGCGCGGGTCGCGGCTGTCTACCGCAAGGGCCGCGCGATCATGCCGAAAGGCAATACCGTTATCGAGGCCGACGACGAGGTATTCTTTCTCGCAGCGGCGGGCAATATTCCGGCGGTAATGAAAGAGTTGCGGCGTGCTGAAAAGCCATTCCGGCGCTTGATGTTCGCTGGCGGCGGCAACATCGGTCGACGCCTTGCCGCGGCGCTGGAAGAGCGTTACCGGGTGAAGGTGATCGAACACAACCAGGAACATGCCCGCACGGTCGCGGAGAGCCTCAGGCACACCATCGTGTTGCATGGTGATGCTGCCGACGAAGACCTGCTGCTGGAAGAGAACATCGAAGACACGGACGTGTTTTGCGCTGTCACCAACGACGACGAGGCGAACATTCTCTCCGCGATGCTGGCCAAGCGTCTCGGTGCGCGCAAGGTCATGGCCCTGATCAACCGTGCCGCCTACGTGGACCTGGTGCAGTCAGGGGCCGTGGATATCGCGATCTCGCCGCAGCAGGCAACCATCGGCTCGCTGCTCACGCATGTACGTCGCGGCGACGTCGTGATGGTGCATGCGCTGCGCCGTGGTGCGGCCGAGGCTATCGAGGCAGTGGCGCACGGTGACAGTACATCGTCCAAGGTGGTCGGCCGTGCAATCGAGGATATCAAGCTGCCGGAGGGCACAAGTATCGGCGCCATCGTGCGTGGCGAGGATGTGATCATGCCGCACCACGATACCGTGATCGAATCGGAAGACCACGTGATCCTGTTCCTGGTCGACAAACGCCGCATCACCGAGGTCGAGCGCCTGTTTCAGGTGGGTATCACTTTCCTCTGATGTCCTTCGCCGCCATCCAACGTATCCTCGGTATTCTGCTGACCCTGTTCAGCGTTACCCTGCTGCCTCCGCTGGGTTTCGCCTTGTGGAACGACGATGGTGCAGCCCGTGCTTTCGCGACCGCGTTCGGGCTGACCTTGAGCATCGGCATGGTGATCTGGTTGCCGGTTGCACATATCCGCCGCGAGATGCGTTTGCGCGATGGCTTCATTATCGTGGTGATGTTCTGGACGGTACTCACCAGCATTGGTGCTCTGCCCTTTGTGCTGGCCGACAATCCGCATCTCTCGGTGACCGATGCGGTGTTTGAGTCGGTTTCCGGACTGACGACTACAGGCGCGACCGTCATAACCTATCTCGACGAGCTCCCGATCTCGATCCTGTACTACCGCCAGCAACTGCAGTGGCTTGGTGGCATGGGTATCATCGTCCTCGCGGTCGCGGTACTACCGATGCTCGGCATCGGTGGTA
>Ga0180435_10002697_pt1 | contig 18044 bp, 13 predicted proteins | sample SS_ome_3_FD_132467 | JGI IMG/M metagenome (GOLD analysis project Ga0180435, IMG submission 132467) | Hypersaline lake sediment archaeal communities from the Salton Sea, California, USA - SS_3_S_1 metaG | ecosystem: Environmental > Aquatic > Non-marine Saline and Alkaline > Hypersaline >...
CTGTATTGTTTGTCGAAAACACAATATCACAACTCAAGCCTTTTTCAAGAAATCCACAAACTTTGGGACGATACTAAAAAATTATTTCCCTAAATTAAACAACATAGATATACTTTACCTTTCACCGCCGGCAAATGGAGGGCCAGGGATTGCCGGCCGAAAAGGCTAAAAATAGAATATGCTCATCGTGATTTGTTTTCTTGCTTTTGCATTATGTATATACTTACCCAGAAAACATTTATACTCATCACGATTGAGTTTTCCTGCTTTCGTATTATGTATTTAATTACCAGAAAAAACAATTACAACGGTCCCTGCCAGGAATTATCATACTCATGGGGTATCAAATCCAGACTGCCCAGACTGAAAGGTATAGCAATGAATGTTAATTTCAAGTGGAGTGTATCTTTTAAATGGTTCTTTTCCGTAATTTTCTTCATACTCTTTACCGCTGCCTATGCCGGCGACAGTGATATTGGGCTCCTTTTTCGTGAGAAGCCATGGCGATATTACCCAGCCGTCGCCGCGGACAAGTCACTTGCCCGTGTTTTGTTAATTGGTGATTCGATTATGAATGGTTATCGCGGCCCTGTCGCGCGATTGTTGAAGGGAAAGGCAAATGTGGATGTATGGCTGACTCCGCTGTGGTTGAATAGAGATGAACTTCATCATGACTTACAAAGGGTATTGGAACAGGGCCCTTACGACGTAATCCATTTTAATATTGGCCTGCATGGATGGCAGCCCGGACGTATCCCGGACGGACAGTACAAATTGCTGATGGAGGCTTATGTCCAGATTCTCCGCTCTCATTCAGCCAGGGTTAAATTGATCTGGGGCAGTACCACGCAACTAACGGTACAGGCAAAGCCCACCGAGCTTGATCCGGAACATAATCCGACTATTGCCGAACGCAATAGGATGGCTGCCGAAGTGATGGCTCAATATGATATTCCCGTTAATGATTTATACGGTTTCATGAGTGACAAGCTGCAATTGGGAGTTGGTGACAGGTGTCACTGGCAGGGCCGGGCGTATGAATTAATGGCCCAGCAGGTTGTTCGCCATATAACAGATTCTCTGGGGCAGCGTGATAAGCGATTACCGGTGTTCTATATATCCCCAAACGGTAAAGATACAAATAATGGATCAAAGAAAAAGCCTTTCAAGACATTGGAAAGAGCACGTGATGCGGTGCGTCAATGGAAAAAGACACACAAAACAGAAAAACAAACAATATTGATTTTTCTCCGCAAAGGTGTTTATGAGAGAGCAAACATATTTGCGCTGAACGAACAGGATTCGGGTTGGCAGAATGCTCCGGTAATCTGGCGTGCCTGCCCCGGTGAAGAAGTCAGAATTATCGGTGGTAAACAGATCTCCGTTGCCGAGGCGAATTCAGTAACAGATCATGATGTGCGGGGCCGTATCATCGAAAAACATGCCCGAGATAATATTCTGCGCATTGATTTAAAAAAGCAGGGAATTATGGATTATGGCAAGCTGCGCCCGCGTGGTTTCAGGCGTCCCTATATTCCGGCTCATCTGGAACTGTTTGTGGACGACGTAGCTCAGCGGTTGGCTCAGTGGCCCAATCCGGGGCAGGATCGTATCCCTATCGGCAAGGTGGTGGATAAAGGATCCCAGCCGCGTTATGGCGACTTTTCCAACCGGGGAGGAAAATTTCACTATAATACCGAACGACCGAAATTCTGGAAACAGGCGAACAATGTATGGATAAGCGGTTTCTTCAATAAAGGGTACGCCGACGATACCGTGAAGATCAAAAACATTGATCAGGAAAACAGTATAATTGAAACAGCGCAGCCCCATATGTATGGATTCCGAAGTGGCCGGGCTTGGAATCGTTGGTTTGCTTTAAATCTGCTGGAAGAGATCGATCAGCCGGGTGAATATTATGTCGATCAGATGGACGGGATACTCTATTTTTATCCTCCGAAGTCGTTCGACTTGAAACGCTCTCGGATTCAGATATCTATCCTTGAAGAGCCGATGGTGGCTTTGGAAGGAACCTCGCATGTTCATTTTGAAGGAGTCATTTTTGAATGCACTCGTGGTATGGGCTTTTATATCGAACGCGGAAGCAGCAATCGGATTCGAGGTTGTATTATTCGTAACATGGGAATGGTGGCAATTTGTGTGGGCCGGGGTACTGAAGATTTGCTCAATTACGCCCATGCGGGAACCGCCACACCTGCCGGGCGACGTTTAGGCAGTTGGCATGAACACCTTTATGACAATCCGGTATTTGATCGCGATGGTGGCGAAGATCATGGAATTGTCAGTTGCGACATTTATGGTATAGGGGCCGGGGCGGTGCATCTGGGAGGCGGCAATCGGGGCACATTGGAGCCGGCTGGTAATTTCGTGCGCAACTGTCATATTTATGACTTCAATCGCCTGGGACGCAGCTATAAGGCTGGCGTCAATATCGATGGTGTCGGTAACCGTGTCCAGCACTGCAATATCCATACAGCACCGTCTTCCGGTATCTATGTACACGGCAATGAGCATCTGTTTGAATATAATGAGATTCATCGTGTAATGCTCGACGGCGACGATATGGGAGCCTGGTATATGGGGCGCGATCCTTCGGAATTCGGCAATGTGATTCGTTATAACTTTTTCCATCATATCGGCCGTACCCCGCAAACTCATAGCACCTGGGGAATATATTATGATGATATGGCCTGCGGAACTCAGGCATATGGAAATGTGTTTTATAAAGTAGGCAAAAGTGCGGCTTTTCTGGTGGGCGGTGGTAAATATAATGAAATCGAAAACAATATATTTATCAATTGTAGGCTTTGTGTCCAAATGGGTAATCGAGGCCAGACCTGGGCGCGGGGAAACCTTAAAAAAGGCGGACTGTTCGAAAAGAGAACTTTACAAGCAGTTAATATCGCACAGGCACCTTATTGCCTGCGTTATCCCAATCTGGCCGGTTATTGGGATGATGATCCTGGCAAGCCAGCTAATCTGATCAGTAAGAATCTCGCTGTTCAATGTGGAAGGCTAACAAACGCAAAGCCGGAATGGGGGCCAATAGAGAATAACTGGATGACTCAGAATGATCCGGGTTTTGTCAATATGCCAGAGGGGAATTATGATTTAAAATCGGATAGCCCGGTCTTTGAAAAAATAGCGGGTTTTAAACCCGTGCCATTTAGCAAGATGGGGCTTTATCGGGACCCATGGAGGCGTGAACTGCCTAAATGAAAAGCGTTTTTCAAAAATCGACTAAATAGCTGACTTTCGCGGTTTTTACGGTTAGGATATTCATTCCGCAGGGCCCATTGAGCAACAGGAGCATTTTTTTTTGAGTTTCGGAAGATGTTCCGAAATGGCCAAGTAAAGATGAAATTCATTAATAAGGCCCTGTCAATACGTTTCGTTAAAATATTAAGAAAAAGTGCGCAAACGAACTTTTGGAAAACACTTATAATCGTCCCTGCCAGGAGTTTTCTTATGGAGTCAGGTCGTTATTGGCGCGGGAGGGGAAGAGTTCACGCGTAAAACGCTGCAGCTGGCTTTTAATTTTGGGCTGGTCGGGCTTGATTTCGAGGGAGCGATGCCAGCTTTCCAGGGCATTATGCGCCAATTGTGTATCATCGGGATTAGCGCGGTAAAGCATGATATATGTGACTCCCAGACCATTGTGGGCGTCATGACTATTGGGTTTTTTCTCGGCGGCGTGTAAATAATATTTCAGGGCTTCGTTATAGAGTTGCAGTGCCTGGTGTTGGTGTTTTTGGGCCTTTGGGATATTATTGGATTTTCGTGATTCCTGTTCCAGTCCGAGTTTAATATTACCTTCGAGCAGAAAGCAGTAGGCCAAAATAACGTAAGGTTTGTGATTTTTCGAGTCCAGATCGATTACTTTTCCCAGAATTAAACGAGCCGGAGCAAAGCGTTTTTGCTGGATATATACCGAGGCCAGACGAGTCATGATTTCGGGTTGTTCCGGCTGCAGTTCGAGAGCTTGTTTGTAGGCTTTGATGGAGCGGTGGTTTTTTCCGGTTTTACTGTAGATGTCGCCGAGACTGGTAAAGACTTCATCGTTATCCGGAGTAAGCTCGGCGGCTCGTGAACAAAAAAAGGCGGCTTGTTCATAATCTTTCAGTTCATAATACGAGACCGCCAGAGCATAGTTTGCTTCGGGATGGTCCGGTTGCAGTTGACAGGCCCGTTTGAGAACTCGGACCGCGTCGGTAAAACGTTTGAGAGTTTTATAAACTTTGCCAAGATTGAGGTGGTCGGAAAAGGCCCAGGGGTCCATCAGGCAGGCTTTTTCATAAGAATCGGCGGCTTGTTCAGGCTGTCCGAGTTTTTGATAAAGATCACCCAACATAGAAAATGCCAGGGTGAATTCATGATCGAGTCGGATGGCCTTTTCCAGTTCCATAACGGCATCTTCGTCGAAGGCGGCGGACTGAAGAGACAGGGCGGTAACATAATGATCCACCGCGCGACGTTTGGCAAACCATTTACGTATGCAACCGGAAGAGAAAAATGCGGTCGAACACACCAGGAGATAGATTGTTATTGTTTTATATTTCATAGCTATAATATAACCGGTAATCTTTTTCGGTCAACAAAGTTTCTATTTAGGTAAGTCCCAGTTTTTTCGAAGGGTATAGAGTTTGTTCTGAATGTAGATGCTGATGGATGAGAGACCTAACACCATAATCGGCAGTAGAAACGAGCCGAAAAAGGCCTGAGCCAGACGGGGGCTGAAATTGGGGTATTTATGCAGCAGGGCCAGAATTCCTATCGAGAGTAATGCCGATCCCTGCAGGGCGGTAAATAAAATAATCGACACCCGAAAAGAGGTAAAAGCCAGAAAGCCACCCGCAATTAAACCGACCAGGGCTCCGACCCAGAAGAGTTTGGGCGGCAGGGTAGCCGCCTGCCATAAGGCGGCCCCGAGGATGGTCCCGGCACCGGCGCCCAGGATGGAGACGCTGTATTTTACAAAAGGCCAGGAAACGACACCCAAAATAACTGTCCCCAAAATTCCTCCCCATTGGGGCGACGATCCCAGTTTGATACCCGCCATACGTCCGACCAGGAGTCCGATAACGGCGAAATTGATAATAACCAGGGCCATGAAAATGCGCCAGCCGTAAATCAGATAGATAGTCGCGAAAGCGATACAGACCACCGCCTGCATCCAGCTGATTTGGGTAATGATCTGCCAGATTTTATCAAGGGGGATTTGACTGAAAAAATATTCCGGTACGGGTTGGTCCGGTTGAGTGATAGGGTCGCCGCCCGGAGCCACGGGGGGAGCGGATTCGGTCTGGGCGAGCATTTGCATAAAAAGGTTCATCTTTGGTTACTCCTGGCCGGCAGGGCCGACAGCCAAACAAGGTTTACTTTAGTTTTATCAAAAGGTTAATTTTAGGAAGTTATCTAGTCTCCGTCTTCGTTTTCTTTGATTTTCTTTTTAGAGGGCCGAGCCAGGACTAACTGGGTCAGCCAACCGAAAATAATCATACTAATAAATATGATGGGTAACACCCGTGGGCGGGACTGCAAAACATATAAAAGATTGATTTGCTTGCCCAGGAGCAATAACATAACACCGGCTATCGTAGCGGTGGTACCGACAATACTGCAGCACAGAGCCATGACAAATATTTTGAGCAGACGAGCCAATAACCAGCCGACGGCGGCTCCCAGCAGGGCGTAAACAATCAACATGGTGCTATGAGTTTCCATTAAGTACCGTAGTTCGGCCCAGACCGATTTCAGCTTATCCGTGGATGGACTTTGTTCCCGATGGTCGAGAGTGTCTGCTTGATTTTGTTGTTTCGCCAGCCAGCCAAGATAGTTACGTTCAGCGTAACTAAGTGATTCGGTGTTTAAGGTTTTGGAAGAGAAGTCGTTTACTTTTTCCCGAGTCTGTTCCAGTGTGTCGTGCCAGAGGGGGGTGTTGACGGCGTGCCCCAGATAGCCGGAACCGCCCACCAGAGCGAATATGATAATCGCGAGCAGAAAAATGACAATCCGGTGGAGAAATACCGCGAGAAGGCTTCCCACCGCGCCACCGACGGCGATACTAAGAATTGATTGCAAACCGAACCACTGGCTGACCATTATTCCCGCCAATCCTCCCAGAACAGCCCCCAATAATCCGGCGACTAATCTGGAATATCTGCTTCCCCCCAGCCAGAGAAACAAGCCCAGGATAATGGAACTCAGGCTGATGATAATTTGCATCTTGAGAGGCAAATCCATGCAGGCATCCTGGATTCTCTGGAGCAGGTTTTCCATTATTATCGATTATACTTCCCGATTCTGATATCCCATTGGCTGGTATTTTACCCAGAGGGAGATTGCGTATTTTTTCACGGTACAGCCAAAGCCGATTCGATTTTATCTAATGTTAATAGTATTTATCGGTCAAAAGGCGTATTTTTGCCAAGAATTAGCTTTGGATCGTTTCGGCTGGGGGAAAAAAGTGGGGGCTGAACGCGAATCAGAGTCAGAATTAAAAAAGATGATGTTTGTAATGCTTTTTTATATAAAGATTTGTAGCGGTTTTTCGTTTTTTGATTCCGGGTGGAATAGTGGGGTGGAATATAGTGGTAGTACTGCGTTCGGCTGAATTTGTGGGTGCTGGTATTGCCTAAGTAACAGCCGTGGCGAACTTTGCTCGCGAATAGTACCAGCATTTTACGCTGGACAGAGCAGTAGAGAGAAGAGAGTTTTTCTTTTGTATGTTTTCAGGCTGGTAGAAGCTGGGCATTTTTGTTATGTTGGTGTAAACCCATGGAATTAAGTTGCAGACATGACGCAAATATTTATCCATATTTTTATTATTTTAGTTTGTTGTTTCGCTTTGGGGAAGGGGGCGTCCTGGCTGGTGGATTCAGCCTCACGTATCGCCAAGCGGCTGGGCATATCGGAATTGGTTATCGGACTGACAATAGTCGCTTTTGGTTCGTCGGCTCCGGAATTCGCGGTGACGATAAGTGCTGCTTGGGCGGGAAATGCCGATATATCGGTGGGCAATATCGTTGGGTCCAATATTTTTAATATAGGTTTTATCCTGGGGGGGTGCGCGATCGCAGCGGTCGTTAAAATTAAACGGGCGCTGGTCTGGCGCGATGGGGGAGTGCTGCTGCTGATTACCGGCTTGCTTGGTTATATGATATTAGATAACCAGATTAGTCGATACGATGGATTTATTCTGTCGCTTTGTATGTTGATTTATCTGCTGATTCTGTTCGTTAAAAAAGAAATGGTTATCGAAGACGGGGAATCCCACGAACAGGCGAGCTGGAAAGATGTGCCATTGTTAATTCTGGGCTTGGCCCTGATTGCCGGGGGAGGGCATTTTCTGGTTGTTTCCGCGGAAAAACTGGCAATTTTGTGTGGTCTTTCCAAGTGGGTGATCGGGATTACCGTTGTCGCGGCGGGCACCTCGGTTCCGGAATTTGTCATTTCGCTGGTCGCTATTATGAAAAAACATCATGGCATATCAGCGGGGAATTTAATTGGCAGTAATTTGTTTAATACAATGGGCGTTTTAGGGGTAGCCGGGGCGATTAGTCCGGTTCCTCTTTTGGTGGAAAGCTCGGCAATGGTTAGCGTTATGATGCTGATAGGCCTGACGGTTCTGGTGCTGGTTTTGATGCGTACCGGTTGGCGATTGGTCCGCTGGGAAGGTTTTTTGATTGTGGGAGTTGGATTAGCTATCTGGATTTATAACTTTTTAGTGTTGACTCCAAAAACAGGTGGATCATGAGATTTATATTGTTGTTATTGTTGAGCGTGGCGGGGGTGGCTCGGGAGACGAGCGGCGTAACGGAAAGCCACGTCTCGGAGGCTCGGCTAGTGGTGGAGGGGCGGTCAATAGCGGTGGAGAAAGGGAAGGCTCTGCTGGGGCGGTATCGGTATGGGGACGTACCCTTTAAGCCTTATATGGACCTGTTATGCACCCCGCTCGGGGTGAATGTATTAAGGGATGGGCCGGCGGACCATAAACATCATCATGGTTTGATGTATGCAGTGGAAGTGGACGGGGTGAATTTCTGGGAGGAAAGCGCCAATGCGGGCAAGGAGGTGCAGCGGTGGCTGGGACCGGTGGCGATCAGCGAACAGGGAGGTCTGGAAGGGGCGTGGTTTGGCGCGAATATTGACTGGATGGGGACAGAGGAGGAGCCCATACTTCGGGAGAGACGGGAAATTGGGGTGTACTCGTGGCAGGAGACCGAAGCGACGTTGGTGGTATGGCGGAGTCGGCTAAGCGTGGGCAGGGGCAGAGATCAGGCGACGTTGAAGGGTTCGCATTACCACGGGTTAGGAATGCGTTTTGTCGCGTCGATGGATAAGGGGGGCGTGTTTTTGAATGAGTCCGGCAAGGAAGGTGAGGTGGTGCGGGGCACGGAGCGGTTAGTGCAGGGGAAATGGTGTGCGTATAGAGCGACGGTGCAGGGGAAGGAGGTGACAGTTGCTATGTTTGACGGGCCGGGCAACACGCGGCAGGCAAGGTGGTTTACGATGACGGCGCCTTTTGCGTATCTTTCGGCAACGCTGAACACCTATCGAAAGCCATTGGAAATAAAGCGGCAGGAAGGACTGTCGCTGTGTTACGCGGTAGTGTTGTGGGACGGACAAGTAGAACGTGAACAGATCGAGAAGGCATACAAGCTATGGCAGACGCTGGCGGCAGAGTCGGCGGAGCCCGGCAGAAGAAAGGAGTAATAGAAATGGCGGCAAATAGAAGGGGGACAGACGGAGTGAATGATATAACAAGACGACAGTTTGTGCGTAGTTCGCTGGCGGGCGCCGGAGCCTTGGCAACAGGATTGTCGGCACAAAGTCGAGTTCAGGCAGCAGGCGCTAACGGGCGGATTGGGGTAGGCTTTATCGGGACGGGGGGGCGATCCAAAGCCCACCTGGAGGTAGTGCACTGGCTGGCAACGCAGAAGAAGTCGCCGGTGGATATTGCAGCAGTGTGCGATGTGTATCGGCCCCGGATGGAAAAGGCCGCGAAGAGCTACAAGGCGCCAAAACTTTATATGGATTATCGTGATTTGTTGGCGGACGAGAAGGTTGATGTGGTGTGCATTTCGACGCCGGACCACCATCACGTTCCGCAGACGATAGCAGCGATGAGGGCGGGTAAGGACGTGTATTGCGAAAAGCCTTTGAGCCATTGGCGGCAATTTGACCTGGTGCGGAAGTTCGAGCAGGTGGCCAGGGAGACCAAGCGTGTGTTTCAATTGGGCACCCAGGGGATGAGCGACGCGGCGTGGCATCAGATGAAGGCCCTGGTGGAGGAAGGTTTGATAGGCCAGCCGATCCACGCGGAGGCGGGATTTTTCCGGGTGGGTGACTGGGGCGAACGCGGTATGCCGATCGACGACGCTAATGCGAAGCCTGGGCCGGATTTGAACTGGGGAGCGTTTTTGGGGGACTCGCCGCAACGTGATTTTGATGTGAGTCGGTTTTTCCGTTGGCGGATGTACGAGGATTACGCGGGGGGGCCGGTGACGGATTTGTATCCTCATACGCTGACGCCGGTGGCGGCAATACTGGGATTGACGTGGCCGAGCCGAGTGGTGGCAACAGGGGGTAAGTTTCGCTATGAGGAGCGTGAAGTGCCGGACACTTTCAATATGCTGATGGATTACCCCGAGCGACTGACGGTGAGTGTACTGGGGACTCAGGGCAACGATTACCAGACTACCGAATCTCGCGGCGCGTCGGGGCGAGTACCGATCATTCGGGGTTGGAAGGGGGCTCTGATGGTGCGGGACAAGAAAATCGCGTTTATACCGGTTCGCGGGAACAAGGTGTCGGCTAAGACGTTTGCCATCGAACACAGGGAAGACTTGACCGAGCATTGGCTAAACTTCCTGCAATGCTGTCAGAATCGTGACCGGAACACCTACAGTCCGGCGGATTTGGCGGTGCGGACGCAAACGGCGTTGATTATGGGCATGCTGGCCTATCGTGCGGACAAGGTGGCGCGGTTCGATCAGGCGGCTCGGCAGATTGTGTTGTAGATTGGATTTTTCAGGCACTCACGATGGGTGTGTTTGTTTGCTCATCGTGACGCCTTGAAAACAAAGAATCCAGCAATCAATGAGGTGGTTTGCATACCCGCTGGGCATGAAAATTCCGGGCAGGAATATATTTATGGGTGGGCGGGGGTGTTTTTCGGATTGTAGATGCAATAGGGCTCGGAGGCCAGACAGTCTCCGGTCAGGGCATGGGCGCGGGCCCGGCAGCCGCCGCAGAGTCGGCGGTATTCGCAATAACCACATTTGCCTTGATAATGGTCCACATCGCGAATTCGACGAAAGAACTCCGAATTTTTCCAGATTTCTTCAAAATCAAAGCCATTGGTGCGTAAATCGCCCGCTTCGGTTTCCAAAAAACCGCATATCTGAACTTTGCCCACATGAGAAATAAAAGCAAAGCTTTTTCCTCCCATACATCCGACCGCAAAAGAAGTATGCTTATGAGCGGGAGCTGAATGTTCCGACTTTTTTTCTTTCATGGGATTTTGCCGGACAATTCGCTGGTAATGGGGGGCGCAGGTTACGCGAACCTGCATTTGCGTCTGGCCGCGCCGCTGGTTAAGCCAATGCAAAGCCTGCTCGTATTGTTTGGGGCTGATTTCGAACTCGGCCAGTTCTTTGCCGCGTCCGGTCGGGACCAGCAAAAAAGGATTGAAGGTAACAGCTCCCAGTTTTTCCGCTAGAGACAGGATGTTCGGCAGTTCGGTCAGATTGTGTCTGGTGATGGTGGTATTAATTTGGAAAGGAAGCTGATTCCGTCGAGCGGTTTCGATGGCTGACATGGCGCCGGCGAAGGCACCGGGGACTCGGCGGAAGCCGTCATGCGACTCGGCTGTTGCTCCGTCCAGGGAAATAGAAATGCATTGAATGCCGGCCTCGATGATTTTACCGACTGTTTCATCGTCAATGAGCATGCCGCAGGGGGCCATGACCATGCGTAAACCCAGTTTGTATCCGTGGCGGGCGATGCGATAGATATCGTCCCGCAGCATGGGTTCGCCGCCGGTGAGGATGATAATCGGCCGGGCGAAACCGGCGATGTTATCCAGTACCGCCAAGCACTGCTCGGTGGATAACTCGTTTTCGTAGCATTTATTTTCCGCCGCCGCTCGACAGTGCCGGCAGTTCAGATTGCAACTGCGGGTAACTTCCCAGGCAATCAGAAGGGGCAGAGGTTCTTTGGGAATAGTTGGGGGGTGATTACTCAGGTGATATCTCCTGTTCCGTCAGGTAGCAAGCCGGGTCGGGTGCCCACAGATTTCCGGTAGCCGCTTCGGCCCGCACCCGAAAGTTGCCGTTACATATGTCCTGGAAACGACAGAGGGCACAACGTCCCTGGAGGAATTGCTTTCGGTCTTTTAGCTGGGCCATGAGAGGGTCACTGATATCGGTCCATATCTCGGAAAATTTTCGTTCGCGAACATTGCCGAAACTGTAATGACGCCAGAATTGATCGGCGTGCACTTTGCCGTCCCAACTGATACAGGCAATACCGATGCCAGTGCTGTTGCCGCCGTTCATTTTTAACAGTTCCATTACCTCGCGGGCTCTTTGGGGATTTTGCTCCTGTAACAGACGGAGATAAAGGTAAGGGCCGTCGCTATGGTTATCTACAGTCAGGACTTCCTTTAGCATGCCGTTTTGATGCATTTGTTTCGTTCGGTCGATAATCAAATCCACCACCTGGCGGGTTTGATTAAGATCCAGGTCGTCCTTGATGATATTACTGCCGCGGCCGGCGTACACCAGATGATAAAAACATACGCGGGGGATGTCTTCTTCGATCAGCAGATCAAAAATAGCAGGAACGTCCGCAAGGTTGCGTTTGTTGATGGTGAAACGGAGCCCTACTTTTACGCCGGTTTTTTTACAATTGCGGATGGCGGTAATCGCGGCATCAAAGGCACCTTGCTGGCCCCGGAACTTGTCGTTGGTTTCCCGCATGCCGTCCAGGCTGATTCCCACATAACTGAGACCAACCTGAGCGAATCGCTCCGCTTTGTTTTGGTCAATTAAAGTGCCATTGGTGGAAATCACGGCCCGCATCCCCAATTGCCGGGCCCGCTCGATCAGCGTGAGCAGGTCGGGGCGCATAAGCGGTTCCCCGCCGCTGAATAAAACCACGGGTACTCCGAATTCCGCCAGGTCTTCCAGTACCGCCAATCCCTGTTCGGTGGTCAGTTCGTCTTTATAGTTTTGATTGGCGGACTGTGAATAGCAATGTACGCACGCCAGATTACAGCGGCGGGTGGTATTCCAGACCACAATGGGTTTTTTGTCTCGGGAAAACTGTAACAGATGGCTGGGCAGATCTTTGGCCTTGCGGCCATATCGCAAGGGGTCGGAAGGCTCTACCGTTCCGCAATATAGTTTTGAAATTCCAATCATAATCAGCAATTAACTCTTAAAAATAGTCCTTTACACATTAGAGTAAGGATTATGTAATGTTCTTAATGTTTCTTTTCCAGTTCCTTTTCACAAATAGCGTTCACCAGGTGCGGGATGGTATATTCTTTTGCTTCCACATCCACTTTCAAGCCTGCCTTTTTAATTGTAGCCGAAGTGATAGGGCCAATACTAGCAATGCCCATATTTTTTTCGGTTAATGATTTTAAGTCTATCTGCTCCAAAAAGTTACTTACGGTGGAAGAACTGGTAAAAGTAATCCAGTCGATAGAATTCTCCCGGAGGGCCTGGAGCACTTCTTCCCGGGGCCCTTCATCGGCTACGGTGTGATAGGCGGTGATTTCAACCACACGCGCCCCGGCGGTTTGCAGATTCTGGGATAATTCCGGCCGAGCCAATTCCGCCCGGGGCAGAAGAATATGTTGGCCGGACAAATCATCCAATTCGGTCAGGGCTTCGATAATAGACTCCGCGACGAAACGGGGGGGGATCAGGTCCGCGATGATACCATAAGAGCGCAAACGCTCCGCTGTCGCCGGCCCAATCGCGCAGACTTTAACCGGGCCAAAGCGGCGGGCATCATAATGATTCTGGTGCATGATTTTAAAAAAGGAATCCACCCCGTTGACACTGGTAAAGATTACCCATTGATATCGGTTGAGTTCGGCAACGGCCCGGTGCATGGGCTGGAGGTTCTCCGGCTCGACGATACGTATGGTAGGGAACTCCAGTACTTCCGCGCCCAAACGGTTTAATTGTTCCACCAAGTCGCTGGCCTGGGCACGGGCACGAGTGACGACAATGCGTTTTCCCAGGAGCGGGCGCTGTTCGAACCAGGACAGTTGGCCGCGCAAGGTTACTACTTTTCCGATTACAATCATGGCCGGCGGAGCGAATCCGTGTTTGACGGCCAGATCGGGCAGGGTGGTTACCGTACCGGTGACGGTTCGTTGACGCGGCGTAGTGCCCCAGGTGATCAAAGCAGCGGGAGTATCGTCGGCCATGCCGTTTTTTCGGAGTCGAGTGCAAATCATCGACAGATTTTTAACACCCATATAAAACGCCAGCGTTCCTTTCCACGAACCCAGCGCCGGCCAGTCGATCTGACTGGTTCCGGTACGAGAAGCGTCTTCATGCCCGGTGATGAGAGCAAAATCACTGGCGTAGTCGCGATGGGTGACGGGGATACCGGCGTAAGCGGGCACGGCCACTCCCGCGGTGATGCCGGGCACGACCTCGAATTTTATGTCCGCCCGAACCAATTCCAGGGCCTCTTCACCGCCTCGCCCGAAAACAAACGGATCGCCCCCTTTGAGCCGAACCACGATGCTTGCCTGTCGCGATTTGTCGATCAATAACTGGTTAATCTGATCCTGGGGCAGGGAATGTTGACCGGCTTTTTTGCCCACGTAGATAAGTTCCGCTTCCGGCCGGGCGAGTTTTAACAGGGTGGGATGGGCCAGGTAATCGTAAATAATCACCTCCGCCTGTCGAATCAGGTTCCGGCCGCGTACGGTAATTAAATCGGGGTCACCGGGACCGGCACCGACGAGATATACTTTACCATTATTATTCATATTGAATATACCCATCGGGTATGATAATTCCTGGCAGGGCCCAATGTAATTGTTTTCTGGATAAATATATACATAACGCGAAAACGGGAAAATTCAATCGTGATGAGTATAATTCCCTGTTCATACCATTATTATTACCTATTTACCTGATTTCGTCCAGGATAACCCGGCCTCCCTGGTCGAATAAATCTTCAGCGGTTCGACGTCCCAACTTTTCCGGTTTGTCCGCAGAACCTTCACGCTGGGCGGTGATAAGCCTTTCTCCGTTCAGGTCGGATATCATTGCCTTGAGGATTAATTTACCCTGGTCCAGTTGGGCATAAGCACCGATAGGAACCTGGCATCCGCCTTCCAACACTGCCAGGACCATTCGTTCCGCAGTAGTAGTAATTCGGGTACTTTGATGATCCAGGGCTTTGATTAGTTCAGCGGTAGCGGAATCATTTTCTCGAATCTCCACCGCTAAAGCACCTTGGCCGCAAGCGGGTAGAAACTCCAATGGGTTCAGCCGCTCGGTAATTCGATGTTGCAGTCCGGAACGTTTTAGTCCGGCACCGGCCATGATAATTGCCAGAGTATCGCCTTGATCTAATTTTTGCAATCGGGTCTGTATATTGCCCCGCACTTCGACAATTTGCAGATCGGGGCGCCGGTGCAGTAATTGTCCCTGGCGACGCAATGACCCGGTGAGAACTTTTGCCTCGGTGGGCAACTGGTCTAATGTCAACCCTTTTTTGCTGACCAGGACATCGGCGGGGTCTTCTCTTTCGGTGATGGCGGCCAGGCATAACCCCGGCGGTGACTGAGTGGGCATATCCTTGAGGCTGTGCACGGCCAGGTCGATGGTTTCCTCTAAAAGCTGAATTTCTATCTCTTTGGTGAAAAGCCCCTTGTCACCGATTTTCGCCAACGCCGTATCCATGATTTTGTCGCCGGTTGTCTGAATGATGCGCAACACGAATTCGGTTTGTGGATGCACAGCCGTTAGAGTAGCTTTGACCCATTCCGCCTGCCAGAGGGCCAGAGGACTACCCCGCGTTCCGATATATAATGTAGGTTTCATAATATTTGATTGGAATTGTCAGTTTCAAGCGGTCGAGCCTACTACCCCAGGTTTCAATGGCCTAACCCGGCAGGGCCGGGAACAAAATAGGTTTTCATGGAGCCTTGCCCCATTATCAGGATTTTTTTACCATTTTGCGCAACTTAACTTTCGTAGTTATTGAGGCCCAATATTTCATTCCACAGGGCCTTTTGAGTAACAGGAGCTTTTTTTGATTTTCGGAACATCTTCCAAAAAGGCCAAAAATAGATGAAATTCATTAGTAAGGCCCTGTCTATACGTTGCGTAAAAATATTACGCAAGAAAAAGTGCGAAAACGCACCGCAAGATTTCATTGGTAAGATGCTAATCAGCCCGTACAACCGATTTGATAATAACCGGTTCGGCCGGTACATCTTTTTGCCCACCGTAAATGGAAGTTTTGACATTGACAATCGCATCTACCACATCCATGCCCTGCACTACTTTGCCAAAAACGGCATAACCCGGTTTTGTCGGCCCCTGGTAATTGAGGAAATCATTATCTTTCACATTAATGAAAAATTGTGATGTGGCGCTATTGGGATTATTGGTACGAGCCATAGCAATCGTACCGCGGTTATTTTTCAGGCCGTTCGATGCTTCATTGAGGATTGGCGAATGGTTTTTTTTGCGATTCATTTCTGGATCGAAACCACCACCCTGAATCATAAAATTCCTGATGACCCGGTGAAAGATAGTGCCGTCATAGAATTCTTCATTCACGTACCGAAGAATATTTTTCACCGTAACCGGTGCGGCCTGAGGATTGAGTTCAACAGTGATTTTTCCTTTGGTGGTGTCAAGAATTATCCGGGGATTATTCGAGTCCGAATCCAATTTTGGCACGGCTTTGGTATCCGTTTCCGAACGCGCAGATGTGGCAGGTTTCTCCGATTCATCCGTCGCTTCATTGGCTTTTCCATCCTCGGGATTATTACAACCATAAAGGCATAATAGTGAAATAACTATACTTAAAGTTGTCATCATTGAAAAATTCAGTTCCTGTAACATAAGCAAATCCTCATAAAAAAATAATCCATCATATGTTAATAAACACAGGATGAATTGTAATGTATCTCTTTTTTTTGTCAATACGATTGTGCGATTTTGCACTTTTTTCTGCGTAATGTTTTACATGGCGTACTGACAGCACTTGCCGAAAATATAGTTACGAAATCACTCACATGGCATTTTTATGTGGGATAGGTATATAAACGGGAGATTCATGGTAAATACGACAGTCCGATCCGGGAATATCCTTAGGCTATACAATACAGCTAACTTTCAGTTTGCGATTTCGCACTGTCAATCAACCTGGACAAAATCGCAAAGTATAGAATCCGCGATGGGCAGAGCCTCTTTGGTCAATCGGATATGATCGGACTTGACCGTGATCAATCCCAAAGCTTGATATTTCCGGATAGGTTCGGCAAATAATCCCAACGCATCGAAATCGGTACCCCGGCGAAACTCCATCAGATCGATTCCTTTTATTCGACGTAACATAAGCACCGCGGTTTCACCCGCTCGCGTCAGAGGGGCAGGCTCGTCTCTTTCGGCGATAGGACTTTGGTTTTGTTCCAGGGCCTCTATGTACTTATGAATGTCCCTTATATTCGTCGTACGACAATGATTCTGCCAGGAACTGGCGGAGGGTCCCAGCCCCACATAGGATTGATTGGCCCAGTATCTTAGATTATGACGGCAGCGAAAACCCTCGCGAGCGAAATTAGATATTTCATACTGCTCCCAACCGGCCCGGCCCAGCCGATCTATCGCTGTTTCATACATCTTCCGGTCCGTTTCCTCATCTACTTTTTCCAATCGGCCGGCCTGCAGTCTGCGGCCCAAAGGAGTGTTCGGCTCAAAACTAAGGCTATAAGCCGAGATGTGCTCCACCGATAACGCCATGGCCTTTTCCAAACTGTACCGCCAGGTATCCAGAGTCGATCCGGGAATCGCGAAAATCAAATCCAGGCTGACATTGTCAAATCCCGCCCGACGCGCCTGAGTGACTCCGTTTACGATATCAACCGGCTGATAAGGCCGGGTCAAAAAAATCAACTCCTCTTCAATAAATGACTGGGCCCCGAGGGAAAGGCGATTCACCCCCGCACAACGCAGAGAAGATAACCAGGAATCACTTATTTGGCCGGGATTGGCTTCGACGGTAAATTCCGCCGGTTTTCCCACCCGACTGGTAATCAGATCGACCAGAAACAACAGTTGGTCCTCGGGCAAAGCACTGGGGCTGCCTCCCCCCAGATAAACCGTTTCTACCGGATTCGATATATGATGAGAATCCAGTTCCCTCGCTACCGCCGACAGGTATCGTCCCACATCATAATCACCAATCGGCCGGGAATAAAAACCACAATAATCACATTTCCCGCGACAAAAGGGAATATGCACATATAACGCGGTCGCTTCCTCGGATGGCCAACTGTTTTTTGTCATGGCCTCAAAGTATCACATTTTTCCGATCAGTCAACAAAACAAAATCTATGGGATTTTGGATATCCGCCTTGGAGCCCATACCAAACTACTATTGTAACATCTTTACTGAAACTTTAATTACTCTGGACACACCCACCTCGTTTTCGAGCATAAGATACACCGTCTTTTTACCCTTGGAATTGGTGTCAACAGTCGAAAGGTCAAATGACGGGATAGTATAAACACCATTGACCGGTTCAGACAGATTCGCCAGTAAGCCACTGGTTATCCCTGTTAACATATCGGGATCACCACTTAGATAATAACTGGTTGCATCTCCCTTTACTTTAAACGTAACCGGCACATCATTCTGTTCGGCTTTATTATTCCCGTTTACTTTCAAGGATGATGCTTTGGGAACTTGCATGGTGACAACGACCCGACTGATATTGGATACACCCACCTCATTTTCGAGCATAA
>Ga0180435_10002698_pt1 | contig 18044 bp, 15 predicted proteins | sample SS_ome_3_FD_132467 | JGI IMG/M metagenome (GOLD analysis project Ga0180435, IMG submission 132467) | Hypersaline lake sediment archaeal communities from the Salton Sea, California, USA - SS_3_S_1 metaG | ecosystem: Environmental > Aquatic > Non-marine Saline and Alkaline > Hypersaline >...
CCGGACAATCCGCTGTCGCCACGCCTGACGCGGAGGGTCAAGACCGTCGGGACCGATCCGAAGAACAAGGACCTGATTGTCACGTTTACCAAAGCCCTCGACGCCAGGGTCCGCGCCGGCGATATTGTCTGGAATGCATCTGCCGCTCCGAAGGCCCGAATCCGCGGATGTACGGTCAGGAACAATCGTGCGCGCGGCATGCTTATCCAGACACGCGACGTGATCCTCGCCGGCTGCCTCTTCGAGAACTGTTCGGGCGCCGCGATCCATGTGGCCTGCGACATTAACTACTGGCACGAGGGGATCGGAGCGGCGGATATGGTGATTCGCGATAACCGGTTCATAGGGTGCAACTACGGCGCCGCACGCAGGAGGGCGGTGCTCGATATTTTCGCCGAACTTCCGGGCGGAAAGATTGCACATCCAGGCGTACATCGCGGGATAGAAGTGGTTGGCAATAATTTTGTAAAATCCGAGGGTTCTGCAATTTATGTTCACTCGTCCGACGGGGTGGTCATCCGGGACAACAAGTTTGTCGAACCGGGGGCCGCGGCGATTTTTGTCAACTACAGCCGCAACGTTAGCGTTACGGACAACGTGTTGATAGGCGGGCGAAACGGCGGCCTGAAGATCGGTAAGGACTGCAGGGGCGATACTGTCCATGCTCACAAAAACAGTGGATTTTGACGCCGTCGAGTGAGATAATTCCAGGTTCCAACCAGCATACACGAGCCCCCAGCCAAGGAGACGCCCAATGAGAACTTCCAGAGTACTGCTTACGGTGGTGCTTGCAGTGGCGCTGACTTCGTTCGCCCTTGCCGCCGATTTCAGCTTCGATTTCGACAAACTCGCATTCATCAAACGATTTACGTACCAGTCCAGTCACTACTACGCTGATTTCATCGACGGTTGCAAGTACTACGGCGGCAGCCTGTGTGTGCTGAACGTCAAGACGGGCAAGGTTACCGATCTGCTCCCGAAAATGAACAAAGGCATTTTCGGGCGGCTTGACGTGTCGTTCGACGCAAAAAAGATTCTCTTTGACTGGAAGGCCGACATCGAAACCGGATTCTACATCTACGAGGTCAACGTCGACGGCAGCGGTCTTAGGCAGTTAACCTTCCCGCCGAAAAACGAAGAGGCGCTCAAGAAGAAGTACAGGACCCACAAGGGGCGCAACTGGTGCAGGCACGCCATGCCGTACGATGCCCACAAGAGCGCCACCGAGGACATGCACCCATGCTATCTGCCCGACGGCGGTATTGCGTTCATTTCTACTCGGTGCCGGTTCGGCATTCTCTGCGATGGCCCGGACCGCCTGGTGACCACCGTGGTGTATCGTATGGACAAAGACGGTAAAAACATGGAGAAGCTGACGAACTCGGCGGTGTCGGAGGCTTCTCCGTCAGTTATGTTCGACGGGCGGATTATTTACACGCGATGGGAATACGTCGACAAAGGCGCCGTTTCGGTCAAGTGCCTCTGGTCGATGCGCCCCGACGGGACGGCGACTGTAGAGGTCGCCGGGCAGGAGATCGCCTTTCCAGATTCGTTCATTCACGCCCGCCAGATTCCCGGCGCGCCCAACAAGATTGTATTCGTCGGCGCCCCGCACTGCCCGCAGTCGGGCGTGGGAACGATACTGGTCGTCGATACAAATAAGAACATTCGCCAGCGAGAGGCGTATACCTATATTACTCCGAACTCCGACGTCCGGGCCGAAGGGGGTTTTCACTTCATGATCGACGGTAAATGGAAAGGCGATCGCAGTGGTTCGGCGGGCAAACTTTACATGGATCCGTATCCGCTTTCGGAAAAGAAATTCCTGGTTTCGATGAAACCTTCCGGTGTCCCCTGGATCCAAAAGGACGCCTGGCGCCTCTGCGTGTTGGATGACAAGGGCAATGACAGCGAACTGTACCGAGACCCGGACATATCCTGCTGGCAACCGTATCCGCTTAAACCCCGCAAGGTCCCGCCGGTCCCGGTCAGCCCGATCGACGATAAACTGGCCGAAAAGAAACTCGCCCGCATAAATGTCAGCGACGTCTACATGGGCCTGACCGGCGTGAAGCGCGGAACCATCAAGTATCTCAGGATCAACGAGCAGCTTTCGCGCCCCTGGCGGGCCAGGCGGTTCTGGGGCGGGGATGTCGCTTACCAGCAGCATGCTGTAATATCCCGCGGTGGGCACCACGCTCCAAAGGCGCAATGGGGTATCGTGCCCGTCGAGTCCGACGGATCGGCGCACTTCCTCGTGCCGGCCGACAGGAACATTTTCTTCCAGGCCCTCGATGAGAATTACATGGAAGTCCAGAGGCAGCGGACGTACATCAACTATCGTCCCGGCGAGTCTCGAACCTGCATCGGGTGTCACGAACCCTATGGTTCGGCCCCGGCGGCGGCGGGCAAACCATCAATTCAGCTGAAGCGCCCCCCCAGTATCGCGGGGCCGCAACCCGGCGAAAAGACCGGCCGAAGAACCCTGTTCTATCCCGTCGACGTCCAACCGATCCTCGACAAGCACTGCGTAAAGTGCCACACCAGGAAGGACGGGAAGAAGCCCAAGGGCGGTCTTATACTTACCGGCGAGCCAACCAATCTTTTCAGCGTCTCGTACGAGCAGCTCACCCAGGGCAGCCTCCGTAAAGTCAAAAAGAAGTTCATGTGGTATATTGGCGAGAACTATCCCAAGACTGGTAACGTAAAGTCGGTTGGGCCCAGGACGCTGGGGTCACACAGCAGCGTCCTGGTGGCGATGCTGGCCCCGGGCAAGGTCAAACTCGCCGACCCCGCCGACGCCAAATTTGCAGCCGAACTCATCAAGAAGCACGACAGGAAGTACAAGCTTACCCAGGCTGAACTGGTCACACTAATTACCTGGGTGGATTCGAACGCCCAGTTCTACGGCAGCTACTGGGGCAGGCGGAACGTCAGGTACAAGGACCACCCCAACTATCGGCCTGACGTGACGTTCGAGCAGGCGATCAACACGATCCCGCCACTGCCCGAAGACGAAAGATAGTTTCGGGTCCGCCCGTTTGTTTTACACGTGCCGGGTACGGGAGATAAGCGAAATGATAGTGTGTATCAGCAGACGTGATTTCCTGAAAGCGGCGGGGGTTGGTATCGCGGCCGCGGCGGGCGCCGGGGAACTCGGCGCCGCCGAAACGTTCGTGATCGACAGGCCCAATATCATGCTCGTGATCGCCGACGACCAGACGTATCTGGACTCCGGGTGCTACGGTAACAAGGAAGTCAAGACGCCCAATATAGATCGTCTGGCCAGGGAGGGCATGCGGTTTGAGCGGTGCTTCACCGCCACCGCCATGTGCGCCCCGACGCGCCAGCAGCTCTATACGGGTATTTTCCCTGTAAGGAACGGCGCCTATCCGAATCACAGCCGCGTCAAGGACGGAACGAAAAGCATCGTCCACCACCTCAAGGTTTTGGGATATCGCGTGGGTCTGGTGGGCAAGTCGCATTTCGGCCCGCGCGAATCGTTTCCGTTCGAGAGGGTCTCCGCCGACGGCATCGCGAAATTCATCGCTCGCGATTCCAGGCAGCCCTACTGCCTGTTCTACGCTTCGCACAACCCGCACCTGCCCTGGAAATCTGGTGACGCCGACGCCTACGATGCGAAGAAACTCACCATCCCGCCTTACATGGTCGACACGCCCGAAACCCGCCGGGCCATGTGCCGGTATTACGCGGAAATCACCTCGCTGGACGTGGAGATCGGAAAGTGCATGAAGTTCGTCGATGATTCGCCGGCGAAGGATAACACGATCTTCATCTATACCAGTGAGCAGGGCATGCAGGCGCCGTACGCGAAATGGACGTGCTACGAACTTGGTTTGCGTACGGCGCTGGTGATCCGCTGGCCCAAGCGCGTCAAGGCTGCTTCCGTCGCCAAGGCCATGGTGCAGTATGTAGACGTCACGCCGACGCTGGTGGACGCCGCTGGTGGAAAGATCCCCGAAGGTCTTGACGGGCGGAGCTTCCTGCAGGTCCTCCTGGGCAAGACCGACAAGCACAACGAGCTTGTATACGGAGTGCATACCACCGCTCATATTATCTCCGCCACACCGGGCGGATATCCCGTCCGGTCGATCCGCGACGAAAAGTACAAGTACATCAGAAACCTCCGCCACACCGCCACGTTCCGTAATACGATGATCGTTTCGGACAAGGAAAACTTCTGGAAATCGTGGGTCCGAAAAGCCAAGACAGACGACTTCGCCGCCAAGCGTGTGAATGGATACCTCAACCGTCCGGCTGAGGAATTCTACGATATCGTAAACGACCCCCACGAGTTGAACAATCTCTCCTCCGACAAGAAGTACCGTCCGATAATGGACGCCATGGGCAAGAAGCTTCAGGCATGGATGGACCAGCAGGGCGACAAGGGCCTCGAGACGGAACTGGGCTATAAGAAGAAAGGTCGCGGGAAACAAAAGAAGACCGGTAACAAGAGGAAATAACATGCACCCACTGAATCAAACTCGCAGAAGCTTTCTCAAGGCAATCGGATTGGGCGCCGCGGCGATGGCGGTTCCGCGAATTGCTATGGCGAAAGGCTCACCAAACGGCAAGCCGAATGTGATACTCGTTATTACTGACGATCAGGGTTATGGCGATCTTCGCTGTCACGGGAACAAGGTGATCCAGACTCCGAACCTCGACAAGCTCTACACGCAGTCGACGCGTTTGACCAACTACCACGTCGGGCCCACCTGCGCGCCCACGCGAGCTGCGCTTATGACGGGGCGATATTGCAACCGGACGGGCGTGTGGCACACGATTATGGGCCGTTCGCTCCTCCGCAAGGACGAGGTCACGATGGCCGACGTCTTCCGAGCAGGCGGGTATCGAACGTCATTCTGCGGAAAGTGGCATCTGGGCGATAATTACCCGCTGCGACCGCGATATCGCGGGTTCGACGAAGTGTTGGCCCACGGTGGCGGAGGGGTCGGACAGACCCCCGACTACTGGGGCAACGATTACTTCGACGATACCTACATGCACAACGGTAAACCCGTGAAATTCACGGGATACTGTACGGACATCTGGTTCGATGCGGCGATGAAGTTCGCCGAATCGTGCGCCAAGGCCGGAAAACCGTTCTTCACCTACCTGGCGACCAACGCCCCCCACGGACCTTTCAACGTCGCAAAAAAGTACAGCGATTTGTACGCGGGCAAAGCTGACGTCCCCAACGCCAATTTCTACGGTATGATCACCAACATCGACGAGAACATGGGCAGACTCGTAAAGAAGCTCGACGCCCTGGGTATTGCAGACAACACGATCCTGATATTCACCACGGACAACGGAACTGCCGCGGGGTTCAGGCGAGGCAAGGGATTCAATGCCGGAATGAAAGGGACAAGGGCAGCGAGTACGATGGTGGGCACCGCGTACCGTTCTTCATCCGCTGGCCCGCAGGCCGGATCGAGGCCAAAAAGGACATCGCCCGTATAACCGCGCACATCGACGTCCTGCCAACGCTGGCTGAACTGTGCGCTATCAACACGCCCAAAGGCGTCGCGCTGGACGGAACCAGCATCGTCCCGCTCCTGAAGGGCGACGGCGCCAACTGGCCGGAACGTACGCTGGTGACCGATTCTCAGAGACTCGAGAATTGCGTAAAGTGGCGGAAGTCGGCCGTCATGACCGATCGCTGGCGATTGATCAACGGTAAGGAGCTTTACGACATGACCGTCGACGGCGGGCAGAAGAAGAACATCGCCGACGGAAATCCAGAGGTGGTCAAGAAACTTCGCGCCGCCTACGACAAGTGGTGGGCGAGCGTCTCGAAGCGATTCGACGAGTTCGTGCCGATCATCATAGGATCGGACAAGGAAAATCCCACGCGACTGACCTCGCACGACTGGCACGGTCCCGGCGCCAACAGGACGTGGAACCACAGGCAGCTTCGGGGCGGACCGATCGCAAACGGATTCTGGGCGGTGGATATCGATCGGGACGCGACCTATGAATTCACGCTGCGGCGCTGGCCTGTGGAGCAGGATTCTCCGATCGACGAGAAGTTCCTGAAGGTGACAAAGGCCCGCATCCAAATCGGGCAGGTCGACCAGACCCGGGTAGTATCCCCCGGCGCCAGGGAAATTACGTTCAAACTGGAACTCAAAGCCGGACCGGCAAAGCTCCAGACCTGGTTCATGGACGCAAAGGACAAGTCCGCCGGCGCCTACTTCGTATACGCCAAACGCCTGTAGTATTGAAGTTTATCGTCCCCCGCGGGCCGAAGTCTGATTTGCGTGCCAGGACGCCTTGTCCCGGCGAGTGGTCATCTTTTGCGTCACGTCGAGGCCCGTGGTGCGCGTGCCTTGGCTTCCCTGTTCATCCAGTCGCACAGCAGTTCCAGCCCGTCCTTCTTGCCTCGAGTGTCGCCGGCCAGAAGTGCTCCGTCTGAGTCGTAGATCATTACGTGTGGTATACTGCCGAGCTTGATTCCATAGGCCTGGTCGCAGTCCTTCCGGCGCCACTGAGGCCCGAGATTCACCATATGGAACGTCACGTCTGGTCGGATTCTTGTGAAACGCCCGATGTATCCGCAAAGCTGTCGCGAGCCCCGGCAACTGTCAGAATAGAACGTAAAGACATTCACGCGTCCGCGCTGGCAGAGTCCCGCCAGGTTGGCAGATGGCAGGATTACTCTTTGGATACCGGACAAACTATTTGAGGGAAACGATTTGGGTGCATCGAGCAACCGTTCGACAGGCGGTGGTTCAGCCGTCAGATCACACCATGCCGCCACGGCGCACACCACCAATATGACAATCGCGATGATCTTGTACTTCACGTTCGCCTTTCTTTCACTGCGCACCCCAAAGAACTATAAGATACATTTACCTTCCAGACCTCATCCGTTCCTCAGATTCAACTCCTTACGCGGAACTGGCGTGGGCTGTTTCGTACAGCGCCCGCACGTTGGCGGTGGGGACATCTGTCTGTAGCACGTGGCTGGGGCTAAGGATGAAGCCTTCGGGGCCAAGTTCGCCAATCGTGCGCCGCACAGCCTCGGCGACGTCTTGGGGCGATCCTGTCGGAAGCAGGTGCTGGGTGTCGATCGCTCCATGCAGGCAGATACGGTTACCGAAAGCGGACTTCAGATATACCGGGTCCATTCCGGCGGCCGTCACCTGGATCGGATCGAGAATGTCGATGCCCAGATCGATTAGTTTTTCGATAAGCCCGGCAACAGCGCCGCACGAATGGTACATGACCTTCACGTTGTGGCTGTGCGCCATATCGATGAGCTTTTTCAGACGCGGTGCGAAGAACTCGTCAAAATGTTTGGGACTGACCATCAACCTGTCCTGCATCGCCAGATCGTCGGCGATTCGCAGAATATCTATTTTTCCGCCGGCGCAACTCAGCATTCGATCGAAATACTCCACGTAGAAGTCCGTGAATCGATCCATGAGGAATGTCGCCGTCTTCGGGGCTGCAATAAGATCCGTCAGCATGTTTTCAATTCCCCGCAGGAACGTGGGGTGCTGCCAGACGCTCGCGCCGGAAGCCACGATCGCCAGGTGGGCCCACGTATCGAGCCGGGCGCTGAAGTCCGTGAAGTCGAACCAATCGGTCTCGGGCCATCGATGGACCGCCAGTTCATCCAAAGTCGCCGATTCGGAAAAGACGAAATCACAATAGCACTCCTCCGGTCCGGTGGCGGTGGCCATCGTCATTGTACGCATGCCCCAGTAGTTTTCGACAACACCGCCGGGCCGTGAAACCGTCTCGGGCACAGGTCCGCAGTACACGGGGTCGACCACGCCTCGCAGATCGACAATATCAACGTTGAGCTTCGCCAGCAGGTCCGCATAGTCGCCGGCGCCAAAGTCGGACATCAACCGCCGCAGCGTTGCCGGATTGGCCGAGAAGTCCACCGGGATGCGGTCGGGCGCCTGACGGGAGATTGCGGTAAGAACTCTTTCTTTCGAAGTCATTCGACTATTCCGTGGTCCTCTTAAATAGGGGACAGAAAATAGGTGACTGTCCCCTATTAAATTTTCATTTCAGGTTCTCTGTTGTTTGCAACCAGGCTCCGATGGTTTCCTTCGCGTCGAGAACTGAATCGGTCTCGTAGAGAAGAGAGACCCCCGTGGAAAATCGCTCCGTGATTCGTGCGGTCATAACATCACTATCACCGGTAAGCGGTCAACGGGTTCCCAATTGAGGACTCGCCTGTGAAGATTTTCGATTTCATCCTGACGGTCTGAATCGAGTACGCCCGGAAGATGTTCCAAAAGAGCCTGCAGGTCTCTGTTCACGGTGCGTCCCATATTATCCTGTTTTCATCTGAATATCTTATGGGTGTTTCTGAGGAACCTCGTGAAATATACGGGTGGGCGTTTTACTTCTTCGGGTTATTGGCCTCGTCAAAATAGCCGGTCTTATCCCTTGTGGTCTTCTTTCCGCTTGTCTTGTCGATCGTCATAGTCCCGACGCTGATATACCCCCGCTTCTTGATTTCGTCGGTGATGAGAACGGTTTTTCTGGGGCGGTTCCTGCCTTCCTGCCAGAGTTTCGAGCCCTTGCAGACAATGTCGAGTTCCTTGAGCTCGAGTTCCATCTTCCCGGGAGACACTTTGACAACCATGTAGTTGACTTTCGGGTTGTACCCGAATAGCCCTCCGTGAGCGATCTGCTGAACGCCGTCTCTTTCGGTGCATGTGATAGCGTGGACTTCGCCACACAGGTAGAGGTCGACGTTGCGGGCGGCCATGCTCCGCCAGAAAACCGATTTGCGACCCTTTTCGAGCATCAGGCCGCTGGAGGATCGTTTTCGCACAGGTCCCAGGATCGGTGTATGGCCCATGACAACAACGTGCTCGACAGACCGATGAGCCTCAAGGGTGTCTTCGAACCACTTGAGCTGTTTTCCAGTGACCTGCGCGGCGATCTCGCCCTGGTTGCTTTTGCCCTTTTCGAAGACATCGACGGCCACAAACAGGGTTTTCTTGTGCAGGAAGTAAAACGCCGTTCCCTTCATGTGGTCGGGACCGTTCAGGGGCATTTTCATGTGTTTTCGGAAAGCGGTTTTGAAAAAGGGCACGAGTTTCGCCCGTTCCGTCGGCCAGGGATTGTCGCCCATTTCGTGATCGCCGACGGCGGTGTAGTATTTCAGCCCGTGAGCGTTCATCCGCTTGATCCAGTCCGGGTAGTACATATTCGCGTACTTCTCGATCTTTTCCCGGGTCCACCACCGTCCCATGACGAGGTCGCCGGCGACCAGGACAAAATCGGGATTTTCGGCCTTTACCGCTTTGAGCACGTAATCGAGAGTATCCTCCCATCCCGGTTGGGGGTATGTCGTGTCAACATTGAGGAAGTCCGGTATGGAGACGAAAGTCCAGGTCTCGGGTGTCCGGTGGTTATCGGTCGCAGCCGTCGTTGCGACGGGCGAATACGACACGAGCAGGAAAGGCAAAACTGCGCCCAGGAAAGTGATGCAAGTTTTTAATGGTCTGGTCATTTGTTCTCCATGATTTTCCCGATTCGCAGCATTACGACGGGTTCTGGCGATTGCCTCGCGGTTTTCGGGGTCGTGCGGGGCGTGACATTGGGGTTTTGGAGGGCTTGGCGGGTGGTCTGAGAAACAGCGCCGCGGGCGGAATTTCCTTCTTGGAAAGTCCAGGCCCTTCAAAAAAGACCTTCAACTCTTCCCCGCCGGTCTTCTCGAAGAACGTTACGGTGATGGGATACAGTCCCTTGCTGAGTCGGATCAGTCCTCCCATCTCCATAACCCCATGCAGGCCGTCGTTGTCCACTACGAGCTTATCACCGATATAGAGACGGGACCCGTCGTCGGAAGATGTATAGAAGACGTAGAGCCCGTCGGCGGGCGCCTTCACCAATCCGGTGAATCTTAGGGCGAAATTATCCTTTATGTTTGCAATGGCCGCATGCGAAAACATATTGGCGACACCGGCGGCGATCGGTTTGATCTTTTCGAAATCAGGCAGCTTGTCCCAACTGCCCGCATAGACGGAGAAATGGAGTCCATTCTTGAACTTGTCGATCTTGACGGGCGGGGGCACGATGCACCGGCCCAGTTTGGCGACCGCGTTGACGTGCTTTCCGCTCCGGCGGAGTTTCAACGGAAACTCGCTGCCGACCTGCTGTCCGATCAGCGACAGGTAGAAGTCCAGGCCGTGATGTATTGTCATCTTCCCGGCTCCGAAGACCTCGTCGCCGACGCGCACACCAGCGGTCTGTGCCGGCGAGTTTTTCGCGACTCGCGTCACCTTCACCGCCTTGCCCATGGTGTCAACTTCCATTCCCAGGACAAAACCGTATCGCTGCTCGACGGACATCAACTCGGGGAACACTTCTCGCAGACGGTCAGCGGCGATGGCGAAACTGATGTTCTCGCCGGTGGCCTTGAGCGTAATTACGCCGATCATTTCGCCCAGTGCATTGAAAAGCGGACCGCCCGAGTTTCCCGGGTTGATCGCCGCGTTAGTCTGGATCATACCGGTCCGGCGTGCCGCTGCCGACGGACCGGTCGGACGGTTCAACCCGCTGACGATCCCCGGAGTAACCGTGTGCCCCAGGCCGTGCGAATTGCCCACCGCCAGCACGCTCTCTCCGAGCATCAGATCGTTGCTTCGCCCCAGTCGCACCGGGCGCAGCGATTCTTTCGAGTCGATCTTCACCAGCGCCAGGTCCTCGTAAGGCAGCTTGGCAACGATCCGATACCGGTAGACATGGCCGTTACTTAGCGTGACCTGGCTGTGGGCTCCGTGGCTTACCACGTGGTTGTTGGTGATGACGTAGCCGGTCTCATGCAGGATCGAGCCTGTACCGTTGTTGATCACTGCCCTGCCACCGCCGATCGGTTTGATGGTGGTGATATCGACCACCGACTCAGCAACCCGTTCTATGAGCTTGACCAGCGGCGTCCGCCGTGCCTTTACAGCGCTGGTGGTTTTGGTGGACGGCTGGGCGAAAACGCCGCCCGTGCAGGCCAGGATTGCAGCGGTAAAGATCGCGGAAATTTTCGATCGACAACTATATGTTGTGTTTCGCATGCAGGCGCCTTTTTGCTTATTTTACCACAGCGGTCGCGAACCACAAGATATGAGTGTACCGCTCCTTTTCGCACACGGTCGATCTGGCGATAATTTCCCCCTGCCGATTACCAGGAATTATTAGAGCATCGACATCTCATGGGCGGGGGTTGACGACGGATCCGAGGTCGGGCGGCTGCGAGGTTTGCGTGTTCGTCCAGACCGCGACGGCGGGCGATGACGGCGGAGTTGGGTGTCGTATTCCTTCCGATCAACCTTGCCGTCACCGTTTACGTCGGCCTTCTGGATGAACGATTTGAACGGTCCGCGCACCTTATCGATTTCATCTTTCGTCAACTCGTTGTTCTTGTCCTTGTCCAATCTCTTGAACATGTCAGGCATTCCGCCGGGATAGCCCTTGCCCTGTCCGTAGGGTCCGCTGCGGCCGTTATGTTTTCCGCGCCCGTCACGGTCGCCGCGCGGTGGTCCGTGCCCCCAGGGGCGATGGCGGAATCTCGAGTGTTTCCGTACTTCCTCGACGCGTTTCTTCCAGTGTCTGAACTGATCCGGTTCCATGATCTTTTCCATGTCCTTGGCGAGTTCACGATGCACGACCATCATCTCTTCCATCGCCTTGGTGCGGATCTCGCGCAGGGCCTTGAGACGCTTGAACATGATGTCTTTGACCTTACCGGTCTGTGGTTCGTCGAGTCCGCACTTGGCGGCTACATCCCGGGCGATGGATTTCGCGATTTTGGTTGGCTGCTGATCGTCGTCAGCAGTCACGACTTCCTTGGAAGTGCCCAGGTACACCAGCGCCGAACCGAAACCGATTCCAATACCGCTGATCAGGATAGCCCCGCCCAGCAGGAACGTCATCAACGCCTGCCTTCTGCGCAAGGATACAATCGGTCTGCGGGCGGTCTCTTGTTTTTCGTTTGTATCTACCATAATAGTCCCACCTGCAAAGGAGCATAAAGTTCGGTCAAGGGATCAGGCGAAGCCAGCCAAAAATATGCGCCTATCGCCATCACGATTGTCGCCGCGGCCGCCGAGACGATCGCAAACACCGAAAGGCCCGCGATGCGGGGTGGTGGTGAATGGCGCATTTGCGCCAGTATTCCGTCGGCGATGCTGTTAACGGCGGGGGTTTCGCGCCTCGCCCGTGTGACGAGTTTTTCGATGGCTTCTAATTCGTCCATTGGAGTTTCTCCACCAGGCCTCTGCGCCGGGCGATTGCCCGGAGTTTATTCCTTGAGCGGTAGGCCCGCATTTTAACCATTGCTTCATTCCATCCCATTCGATCGGCGATTTCCTTCATGCTGCATCCCTCGAAGTACTGCAGCGTCAGGACCAGGCGGTCGGGCGGTTTTAGTTCGCTCAGCAGCGCTTCGACGATCTTCGATGCCGTCGAGGGGTCCATAGCCTCCGGTTCCTCGGCGGCAGGGTCAATGTCGCCAAGCGGAAGAGGCTTGTTCCTGCGTCCCTGCTGCTTCCAGAAACGATAACCGACCCGCGTGCCGATCCGCTTGAGCCAGTGGACAAACGGGCCGTCACCGCGAAAACCGGGCAGGCTGAAATACGCTTGTACGAACACGTCCTGCATAAGCTCTGCACACTGGTCGGGGCGTCTGCTGAAACGCCACATCATCGCGGCGATCTGTGATTCGTATCGCCGGACCAACCGTTCGTAAGACTCTCCATCGCCGTCGAGAGAGGCCTGGATGTCGCGCCAATCGGTGTCTTCCACGCCAGTATAATACTCTATATCCGTCGCGGACTGCATGCCGATTTGCATACAAGTGCTCCGACCGCGAGGTAATTGCCCCGCAGCGCGGGCAAGCTTGCGAGTTTCTATATCGCAGCTTGCCTGCGCCGCTGTCGTCCGGGCCTGACGGCTCGGGTGGGCGTATTGCGTTGTCATGTCCAACGGCGTCACCGCCGTTTCAACGTTTGGATACCGATCATTCACCGTCAGGCCGCTTCTTGCCCGGGCGATCTCCACCGCCCCTGCGACCCTTGCCCTTGTCGCCACGCCCACGCACTCTATCTTTACCGCCGCGGCGCGGTCCATCCTGGCGGGCCTTCTTGAGCTTCTCGAGCTGCTCTTCGGTGAAGATAGCGTGGATGTCTTTCTTCATCTTTTCGATGATAGCTCTGCGATCTTTGGGCTCGGCGTCTTTGGCTGCGGCGAAGGCCTTCTTGCGAATGTCCTCGATCTGGGCCTTCTGATCGTCGCTCAGTCCGATGTCGGGCATTGGGCCTGGTCTGCGACCGTGCCGTCCGCCATGGCGGGCTTTCTTGAACTTCTCAAGTTGCTCCTCGGTCAGGATCGCTGCGATATCCTTTTTCATCTGCTCGATGATTGCTTTTCGCTCTTCGGGCTTGGCGTCCTTCATCTTTTCCTTAACATCTTTACGAATGGCCGCCATCTTCTCCTTCTGCTCGTCAGTCAGGCCCAGGTCGGGCATTCCTCTCCGTCCCGGTCCGCCCTTTTCGCGAATCTTCTTTAGCTTTTCTAGCTGCTCTTCGGTGAAGACGCCATGGATGTCTTTTCGCATCTTTTCGAAGATCGCTCTGCGATCTTTGGGGTCGGCTTCTTTGGCCGCAGCCATCGCGTCCTTGCGGATGCCCTCAATCTCCTTTTTCTGCTCGTCTGTCAGTCCGATATCGGGCATTTTTCCCGGTCCGCCGGGACGACGCCCTTCCCGCTTGCGCCCCTCGGGCCTGTCTCCGCGTTTAGGACGATCTTTGGTTTCCTTGGCAACCAGCGATCCTGCCATCAAAACCAGCGTGAAAACCGTTACAAGTGTTGCGATCCATTGGCGTTTCATCTTTAGTTCTCCTAAGTAGTTATACCGCTTTCTCGCAGGGCGGGCTACGCAAGACCGCTCCTGTCGTAACAGTGGCGCCAACTATTGCCCGGTAACGAAGAAAATAGTTTTTACAGGCAGATTTGAGTACGGTTAAGCAATTGATATGTTTGGGTTTTCCTGCTATGATTCAATGATGGTGGGGCGCACTGCAAATGATGGCTTGTTCGTTATCGGTCGTGTTGTAGTCCGGCCCGTTGTTAATCTAATCAGCGGACCAAGATTGAGTTACTTGAGGAGTTCTCATGAAAGCAGATTCCAATCTTGAAAGGGTGTTGGCTTCAGGTCGCTTCGCGGTGACTGGTGAACTCGGACCGCCGATGAATTGCGACGCCCAAGTGGTTCGCAAGAAGGCCGACATTCTCAAGGGATCTGTCGATGCTATCAACATAACCGACAACCAGACAGCCGTTGTGCGCATGTCTTCGATCGCCAGCGCCGCAATCGTGCTCGCACAGGGCGCCGAACCGGTGATGCAGATGACCACTCGCGATCGCAATCGGATCGCGATCCAGGCCGACATTCTTGGCGCCGCGGCCTTGGGCATGAAGAATTGTCTTTGCATCGCCGGCGATCACCAGTCGTTTGGCGCCGCCGGAAGGCTTAAAGGTCATCCCGGGGCAAAGAACGTTTACGACATTGATTCGATACAACTGGTGAATATTCTCAAGAATATGCGGGACGAGGGCCTCCAGCAGGGCGGAGACTCCATAGATGTCCCGCCGAGGCTGTTCATTGGTGCGGCATGGACGCCGATGGGAGATCCCGTGCAGTTTCGCGTTACGCGTCTGGCCAAGAAAGCCGCCGCCGGCGCCGACTTTATACAGACCCAGGGCGTATATGATATCGAGCAATTCGCCGATATGATGAAGGAGGTCTGCAACCGCGGGCTGCACGAGAAGACGGCGATCCTTGCGGGTATTATTGTCCCCAAAGGCGGCGGTATGCTGCGATACATGAACAAGTTTGTCGCCGGAGTCAGCGTACCGGACGAAATGATCAAGCGTTTCCCGGCGATCAAGAAGGACATGCCCGATGACGAGAAGGTCCAGGCTCGCGCCGAGTCGGCGGAGACAGGCAAGAAGGTGGCGATCGAACTGATTTCCCAGGCCCGCGAGATCCCCGGAGTGCGAGGCGTGCATATCCAGGGAATCGAGTGGGAAGAGGTCGTTCCCGAAGTAGTTCAAGGCGCCGGTCTCTTACCGCGCCCTGACATGCCCACAGGACAGACGGAGTGAGCTATGAGCGATAATCCTGAAATCAAGATCGACGACGAAACGTGCTTCGCACAGTGCTTCTCTTGTGCAAAATGCACTTCCGGTTGTCCTGTGGCTGACGAAATGGACATTAAGCCGCACCAGGCGATGAGATTGCTCCAGCTCGGCGAAATCGAGCAGCTTCTGGCGGCAGAGAGTCCGTGGTTGTGTATTGGATGTCAGACATGCCTGGCCAGATGCCCCAACAACGTTGACATTCCCGGAGCGTTTTCGCGGATACGCCAGGAGGCGATCGATCGTGGGCAACTCGACAAGGCGGGCAACGTTCCGGTCTTCGATGAGCTGATGCTTGGAATGATCAAGCGTCGAGGGCGCGTTAACGACGGGGTAATGGCCGTTCGCTACAAACTCAAGGCCGGCGGACTTTTCAAGGACTGGCGGATGGGTCTCAAAATGTTCCGGGCCGGAAAGCTCAAGTTGTTTGCGAAAGGTGTCGCCGACAGGTCAAGCGTATCGGGCCTGTTCGAAAAGCATCCTCGCACTCCGGAGGACAAGTAATGGATTCGAAGAGACTTGCCTTTTTTCCGGGATGTTCGCTGGATGGTACGGGCCGCGAGTACGGACACTCGACGCTGGCGGTTCTCGAAGCCCTCGGAAGGCCGGTGGAAATCCTTGAAGACTGGAACTGCTGTGGCGCCACTGCCGCACGCGGTATTGATCTTGGTTTGTCGGTTCGATTGTCCGGGCGCAATCTGGCCTTGAGCGCTCGCCAGGGCTGCGACGTGATGGTTGCTTGTGCGGCCTGCTATAACAATATGGCGTTCGCCAGGGATCATCTCGCCAAATGCCCCGAGGATTTTTCCGAGCCTGGTTTCGAGCAGGTTCGACCGGAGTCAGTCGAGGTTCATCACCTGCTGAGCGTTCTGTCGAGCGACAAGATGCTGGAGGCTGTTTCGTCCAGGATTTCCAATCCCCTCGATGATATGGTCCTTGCCTGCTATTACGGTTGCCTGCTGGTGCGACCCGGGAGCTACACGCAGGTTGACGATCGGGAAAATCCGCAGTTGATGGACAAGATGATGAAGCTTTGCGGAGCGAAGACCGTTGATTGGTCCTACAAGACCGACTGCTGCGGCGGTAGCGCTTCGCTGACCAGGAAGGAATCGGCGATAAAGCTCATGTCCAGGATTTTCAATGACGCGATCGGTCGCGGTGCTAACGCCATCGTCACCGCCTGCCCGTTGTGCCACATGAATCTCGACGCATTTCAGCGGGATGTCGGAGCTGAAATGGGCAAGGATTTATCGATGCCCGTGTTCTACTTCACTGAGTTGATGGCGTTGGCGATGGGTATTGAAGGCGCCGCCAAGTGGTTCAAAGGGCATCTCACCAGCCCGGCGCCGGTAGTGAGGAATTGCCGATGATTGAAATCGCCCGGGACAACCATGCAAAAGCCGTCGGGTCTGTGCTGGTCGTCGGTGGCGGTATCGCCGGTATCCAGGCCTCTTTGGATCTCAGCAGAACCGGATACAAGGTCTATCTCCTGTCTAGAGAAAGCGCCTTGGGCGGGCACATGGCGATGTTGGACAAGACCTTTCCGACAAACGACTGTTCCATGTGTACGATGAGCCCACGCCTGGTCAGCGTGGCGCAGGACCAGAACATCGAACTGATAACACTGGCGGACCTGATCGCCCTGGAAGGTTCCGCCGGTCATTTCACCGCCACCGTTCGAGTAAAACCACGGTACGTGGATAACGACAAGTGTACTGGATGCGGAGATTGCGCCGAAGTCTGCCCGGTAGTGCTGGATAACGATTTCAACCAGGCACTCAACGGGCGCACGGCAATACACCGCCTCTACCCCCAAGCCGTACCGAACACGTTTGTTATCCAGCGGGATCAGCGCCCTCGATGCATGAAGTCCTGCCCGCTGGGCACTAATCCCCAGGGTTACATAGCGCTGATCCGCGCCGGGCGTTATCACGAAGCGCTTCGAATGCTGCACGAGACCAACCCGCTGCCGTCGATCTGCGCCCGCGTCTGCCATCGCCCCTGCGAGTCCAGTTGCGGGCGGGCTGCATACGACGAGCCAATTTCGATCATGGCGCTCAAACGGTTCCTCGTGCAATACTGCAAAGACAACCCGCCCGACGCCGAACTGCAGGCCAAACTTGAAGCCGGCGACGAACGCATCGGGCGCAAAAAAGCCGATCCCAGCGGTAAGCGCGTCGCGATAATCGGAGCCGGTCCGGCGGGACTTACGGCGGCCGACGACCTCGCCAGGAAGGGCCATGACGTAGTGATCTTCGAATCGCTACCCGTCGCCGGAGGGATGCTGCGAGTGGGCATACCGGACTTCCGCCTCCCTCCGGATGCACTGGAAGCCGATATCCAGGCGATTTGCGACCTGGGGGTCGAGATTCGCTGCGGCCAGACGCTCGGGCAAGATTTCACGATCGCACAACTTAAAGATGACGGGTTCGACGCGGTGCTCGTCGCGATCGGTGCCCACGCCGTACGGAAACTCGACGTGCCCGGCGAAGATGCTCCCGGCGTGCTGGACGGTATGCACTTCCTGCGGGCGGTCAACCTTGGCGAATCTGTGACGGTTGGTTCGAGAGTCGCGGTTATCGGCGGCGGTAATGTGGCCGTCGACGTCGCACGAACCGCCCGGCGGCTTGGCGGACAGGACGTCACGATTCTCTACCGGCGCAGCGAGGTCGAAATGCCCGCGCTGCCCGACGAAATCGCCGAAGCTCGTCACGAAGGAGTTAAGATCGAAATACTCGCGGCGCCGATCCGCGTGATGACCGATGACAAGGGCTCCGCTACCGGTATCGAGTGTATTCGAATGGAACTCGGTGAACCTGACGATTCGGGCAGGAGACGCCCGATACCGATACCGG
>Ga0180435_10002699_pt1 | contig 18043 bp, 16 predicted proteins | sample SS_ome_3_FD_132467 | JGI IMG/M metagenome (GOLD analysis project Ga0180435, IMG submission 132467) | Hypersaline lake sediment archaeal communities from the Salton Sea, California, USA - SS_3_S_1 metaG | ecosystem: Environmental > Aquatic > Non-marine Saline and Alkaline > Hypersaline >...
AAAACTGTTTGTGTAACGTATCGTTTTTGCACGCTTAAACACTAATTATTTGTTTTTTTATAAAAATCAAACAATTAGCTTGCTTTATGCTTAAACAGAGATTATAGTATGCTCCATCAATAAAGCCCTATCGAATCTTCAGGGCAGTTTCTTTCTGAAGGAACAATCCATTTAATAAAGTGGCATCCTCCAGTTTGTAACGTTGAAATTTAAAAAAGGAGGATATTACCATGGCTAATGGAGTTGTTAAGTGGTTTAGTGATCAAAAAGGTTTCGGGTTCATTGAGCAGGAAGACGGATCGGATGTGTTTGTTCATCATTCAGCGATCAATGCAGACGGTTTTAAATCCCTCAATGAAGGCGATCGAGTTTCCTTTGACATAGAGCAAGGACAAAAAGGTCCGGCTGCTGCAAATGTCACCGTGATTTAATCGCATAATCTGAATTAACAAAAAGGCATCCCTGCTAATGTCGCGGGGATGCCTTTTTGTTAGGTTAAAATTGATAACTTCAAATTGCTAAACATCAGACCTTACGTCTCACAAAAGTCAGCTTATACATTCTTTGCCTGTTGCCTTTATCAAACATAATAGCCAAGGGGGAAAAATGGGAAAATCACATTATCAATTTAAAAAAAGAGAAAAGGAACTGGCAAAAAAGAAAAAGAAAGAGGAAAAGAGACAACGAAAGCTGGATAAAAACATAACAAAATCAGAAAACAATTTAGATCAGCCCGATGGTGATGAAGAGAGTTGATCTGTATAGAAACCGAATGAGAAGGAAAAAGGTATTTTATGAAGTTTGAAACATTTAATTTTCACCCCTCCGTTGCCGCCGGTGTCGCAGAAGCGGGTTTTAAAATCCCAACGCCAATTCAGGCGCGGGCAATCCCAAAGATATCCGCTGGCCGCGATGTAATGGGTTTAGCCCAAACCGGAACAGGCAAAACGGCGGCATTCGTTCTACCGATCCTTAATCGATTGGTGAAGAATACATACAAAGGAGTCCGCTCCCTGATCATCGCCCCCACCAGAGAGTTGGCGGAACAGATTCATCAGGCTATCAAGATCCTGAGTTGCGAAACACGAATAAGAAGTGTCGCTGTTTACGGTGGCGTTGGAATTAATCCGCAAATTCAAAAACTGAAGCGTGCGGATATCGTTGTCGCATGCCCAGGTCGGCTTCTTGACCATATCAGACGTCGTACTATAGATCTTTCACAAGTTGAAGCACTGGTTATAGATGAGGCGGACCAATTGTTTGACATGGGATTTATGCCTGATATTCGCCGGATTTTAAAACATCTTCCAGTGAAGCGCCAGACGTTGCTCTTCTCGGCTACCATGCCTCAAGAAGTGCGTCAATTGGCTGAGAATATTCTGCGGGATCCAACAACCGTCCGGATGGGAATCACCGCACCGGCCGATACCGTCAATCACGCGCTGTACCCGGTGGCTCAACATTTAAAAACGTCACTGCTGTTAAAGCTTCTGGAAAATACTAAATCTGTGCTGGTGTTTACCCGAACCAAACATCGTGCTAAGAGTTTAGGGAAAAAGCTTGTTGCCGCAGGATACCGGTCAACTTCATTGCAGGGGGATCTTTCCCAGATCCGTCGCCGGCAAGCGTTGGAAGGATTTCGGGATGGAACATTTCAAATTCTGGTGGCCACCGATATAGCTGCTCGCGGCATTGATGTCGCCCGGATTTCTCATGTCATCAATTATGATATGCCGTCCACTCCCGAGGCATATATTCACCGCATCGGAAGAACAGGCAGGGCAACTCACAACGGAGAAGCGATTACCCTTGTTACTGGAGAAGATAAGAAAATGGTGCGTAGCATAAACCGAACCATTGGCTCCAAGATTGAGCAACGGGTCTTATCAACTTTTGACTACGAATCACCAACTTCTAATAGTGAAGTCAGGTTGCAGTGTACAAGAAAACCAAAGTGAAAAACATCTGTATGAAACCTTTCCATATACTATAATTAATAACACAAGGAATAAAAACCCATATATTATGGAGATATCATGGCAAAACATGGCACTTTGAGATTTACTGGAAAAAGCGAAGAGGGATATAACTTTACCATCTATTCCGATGATACCCCCTTTAATGCCCTTGGCGCTGTTTACGTACTAGCCAATAGGCAAAAAAAAGTTAAAGGTCACTATACATACTCCATTATTTACATAGGAGAAACAGATGATCTTTCTGAAAGTCTCACCAACCATCATAAAGCCTCATGCCTATCCAGGTATAAAAAAAATGCCATTTGTATTTATGGCGAAAACAACGAACAAAAACGATTGGAGATTGAATCCGACCTTTTGGGTAACTATGCACCGCCATGTAATGGTTAAAGTGTAAAAGTCAAATACCTCCCTGACATACTCTGTAAGCCGTTCAGCAATTTTTTGGGGGATAAAAATAAAAGTGTGCCGTCAAAAACACACAACATGCAAATTAAGGTGACTGGAATTTTCGCCGGGTTGTTTGCGGCAAAACAGACGCCGGAGCCTCATTGTAAATGTTATGCATGCTTTCCAAACATTCGGATTTTCAGAGGTTGCCAAATCCGGAGTAAAATGATACCGTTTATTTCATCTCTTCCGATTTTTTTATACAGATGATTTGTGCGCACGCTTTTTATTCTAAGAACTCGTATACGAGTTTTTTATGGTCTGTATTGGAAATTTTTTTGACAAATACCGCTATGGAATGATATCCGAAACACTATTATATTGTTCCCGCAATAACTGCCCGTAATTTCATTCATAAAAGGGGGATCCTATGGAAAAAATTTTACGAATCGATATGGGTGCCGAAGGCGGCCCAAAAGTGACTTCAGAGGGGTTGGGGGATTACGCCGGTCTGGCAGGCCGCGGTATGACATCGGCGATCATTTCTAAAGAAGTTCCGCCACTTTGTCATCCCCTGGGTGAATCAAACAAAATGGTTATTGCCCCGGGACTGTTGAGCGGGTCGGCGGCAGCACAATCCGGCCGAATATCCGTGGGGTGCAAAAGTCCGCTGACAGGGGGCATTAAAGAGACCAACTCCGGAGGTCAGGCCGCCCAGGTTCTGGGAAGGCTTGGTTACGCGGCCATTGTTCTTGAAGGAAAACCCCCGGGCAAATCCCTCCACAAGATCATCATCAACAAAAACGGCGCCGATATCGTTGCCGACGACAGCTTAAAAATGCTCGGGAACTATGCACTCATTGATAAAATGAAAGATGAGTTCGGTGACAAAGTCGCCTGTATCTCCATTGGCACCGCCGGTGAAATGAAAATGGCATCCGCCTCTGTCGCGTTTACCGATATGGAGTTCAGGCCCACCCGGCATGCAGGGCGGGGCGGCGCCGGCGCGGTTATGGGTTCAAAAGGCGTCAAGGTGATCGTGATTGATGATTCAGGTATGAAAATGCGCCAACCAAAAGATCCTGAAAAATTCAAAGCCGCCAACAAACGCTTTGTCCAGGGATTGAAAAAGCATGCCGTTACAGGCGAAGGTCTCCCTGCATTCGGCACCAATGTCCTGACCAGTATTATAAACGAGGCCGGTGCATTGCCGACCAACAATTTCTCAAAGGGCCGCTTTGACGGTGCGGCGAAAATAAGCGGTGAAGCCCTCGCCGAATTGGAATCCAGCAGAGGCGGCAGCCCGACCCATGGATGCCACAGGGGCTGCGTGATCCAATGTTCCGGAACGTTTAAAAAGAAAAACGGAGAATTTCTTACAAAACAGCCGGAGTATGAAACCATCTGGGCCCATGGAGCCAACTGCGGCATTGACGATCTGGATGCCATTGCGCAGTTGGACCGGCTCGACGACGACTACGGGATTGACACCATTGAAATGGGCGCCACCATCGGCGTCGCAATGGAGGCCGGCATCGCGGATTTCGGAGATGCGGATGCCGCCATCCGGCTCGTGAATGAAGTGGGAACAGGCACGCCTCTTGGACGTATTCTGGGTAACGGCGCCGAAGTCACAGGCAAGGTTTTCGGTATAGAAAGGGTTCCCACGGTTAAAGGACAGTCCATGCCGGCGTATGATCCACGGGCTGTAAAAGGCATCGGTGTAACCTATGCGACATCGCCCATGGGAGCCGATCATACGGCGGGCTATGCTGTAACGGCAAATGTTCTTGGTGTGGGAGGAACCGTCGATCCCTTGAAGACGGAAGGCCAGATTGAACTTTCCAGAAATCTCCAGATTGCCACCGCAGCCATTGATGCGACAGGGTACTGCCTGTTTATCGCCTTTGCCATTCTGGACCAGCCGGATACCTTCCAGGATATGCTGGATGTTATAAACTCCTTTTCCGGCCTGGAACTGACCGCGGATGACGTTACGGCTCTGGGAAAACAGATACTTGATTTCGAGCTTGATTTTAACAGAAGGGCAGGCTTTACCCCCAAACAGGACAGGCTTCCCGACTATTTCAAAAAAGAAGCGCTTTCTCCCCACGGCGTCACCTTTGAAGTAAAAGATGAAGAGTTGGACCAGGTTTTTAACTGGTAAAACCATCGTCCGTCCGGAAATGGATTTGATATCTCCGGACGGACGGCATCCCTTTGAGACGAACCCATGGCTGCCCCACCTGAAATCATAATACACCTTAACCCTTCAGATTCCCGCTTATTTTACATCCTGCTCTCCAAAGGGTTTCGTATGGCTTTTGAACCCGGCTGCACCATAAAAGATCTCTTGTGCAGGCAGTTGAGGATAGCAGAAACATATGTAATGGAAAGAATCCAGACCCTATTTTTGAACGGCAAAGCAGTGGATGATATCCACCATGCCATAGTTTCCGACGGATCAACCCTTGCCCTCTCTGCCGCAATGCCGGGTCTTGCCGGAGCCGTGTTCAGGAGTAAAAGCAGATATTCTGCGATGAGGGAATCTATTTCCTATTCAGGCCCTGAAAAGGAATCATTTGAGGGGGTCGGCGTAATAGAACTTAAACTGTTTAATCTGGTGGCAAACGAAATCGGTGATATTTTCCTTGATCGCGGCATTTTGACCGGCGGCAGGGACATCTGCAATATTTTCGAAAACCATGCAGTGCTGTTGGAAAATCCAGATAACATCATAATGGTTGACGGCAACCAAACCAATGGGCCGGGCCTGTTGTCATCAGGCATTGACACGCAGGATGTTTGGCTGAAGATCCCTATGGGTTGAAATCAATCCGGTCAACCCCCGCCGACAAGGGGGAAGACACCCAGACGGTCCCCATCTTTAAGTATTACTTCAGGCTTAGAGTGTAACCCGTTGACAAATATAATCTTTACATCGTCAACAGGTATTCCGAATTGATGCAGAACATCGTCAACGGTGGTGCCTTCGTCACATTCAATGCCCCAGAACCCTTTCCCTGCTTCCGGGGGTTTGTATTTCATGAGGGTGGCAAAAAAATTAACGTCAATATTCATTGTGTAAAGTCAGTTGCCTTTAATACGCTTAAGAAAACCCTGGCCAAACCAGGTCTTGGAATGAACCAACTCCTCGCTCGTCTCCCTTAGTCGAGCAGACAGGATCTCGGCAAATATCCGGTAAATAAGATACCGGAAAGCCAACTTTTCATGATCCTGAAGCTTGTCTATGTATAACGTATCGGTTGCAAGGCAGACAGTGGTTTCCAGAGCATAAACAGAAGCGGATCTCGGTCGGCCGTCAATAACACTCATTTCTCCGAATACGTCTCCCCGCTTTTCAAGAACGGACAACTCTCTGCCGTCCTTAACAATTCGCACACGACCCCTGGTTAAAAAATAAATCCACTTGTCGTTAAGCCCTTCTTCGCATATGGCTTCGCCTGAATCATAGGTTTTGATTTTGCTCATCTTGATCAGATTCTTAATATCCCTTTCTTTAAGCCGGGAAAGAATGGGTATTTTCATTAAATCTTTCACGAGCTCAGGGCTGTCTTTCAGGTAATTTGTTTCTTTCATTTACTCTTCCTTCAACCTGTATGGGGCAACGGACCGCCTCGCCTGTCACGGTCAGTAAGTATGGATACTACCAGAACGGCGAAATAAAGTAAAGCATTATAATCATACGGGGCGTTCAACATTATCTTGTTTTGACAGTATGTTATACTCCGATAATGGTCACTTCCACCCTTCGTTTGCGCGCTTTATTGTCGTGATTAATCAACACGACCTGCTGCCAGGTCCCCAGGCCGAGGCGCCCTTTTCTGACCGGCAGTGCTATGGACGGTCCCATCATGGCCGCCTGAACATGGCTGTGGCCGTTTCCATCATGCCATGCCATCTCGTGCTCATACACGTCACCGGGAGGAGCGATGTTTTCAATGGCCCGCTTCAGGTCTTCCACCACTCCGGGCTCATATTCGATGGTGGTCAGCGATCCTGTTGATCCCACCACCGACGCTGCAAGCAATCCGTTTTCCAACTTTGATTTTCCAACCAAATGATTTAGATTTGATGTGATATCAACAATATCCGGGCCAATTTCTAAACTCACATGAACGGCGTCACAAATAACATGTGCGGACAGCATCGGTTCTCCTCCATCATTACATAAGGTTTAATCTCCAGTTCCACAATCCCGGCCGTTTCTTCATCTTAACACCTTTCGGTACCGTCTCATTCAAATGGACAAACATCGAAAAGCCCGAGTTCACGAGCATACGGCGGTGCTGATCCAAATTAATGGACCAGTTGGGAAACAGCCAGTAGTCGGATCCATAACGCGCAATCCAGGAATCTTCACCCCTGGGACTTCTAAACGGGCTTCCTGTTTTCAAATCCGCTGCAAGGGTTCTGGATATGCACAACGGCCAATTCCCTGCGATAACAATACCAATGGGTAATATGCTTTGTTCCGCAAGCCCCAAATAATCTTTATTGCCCAGTTCCGGGCTTGCAATGACTCCTGAGAATCCGGCTGATGCCAGATGTTCGACGGCCAGAGGATTTGCGATATTGCAAAACGGCCCTGCCCACAAATCCAGCCCTTTTTTCCTATTAAAAAATGCCGTCTGCCATGGAGAATTTAAAACAAAGTAGCGCCCTCCGGCGTTTAGAATGCGTCGTATTTGCTCACCCCAGCGGCGCTCATCTTCAGGCCAGACAACAGGAGGCAGCCACCACCAGCATCTTGCGACATCCCGTTTGGGGAGGCGTTCCGGTGTCTCAGCGGTTAACCATAATCCGACAGCGCCCTTTGTTCTCTTTCTTTGAAAAGACCTGTCCACAAGCATATGCACGGGTTGCAGCCCTGTTTTACCTTTTGATCGCCTGGGCTGTTTCAGTTGTACCTTAAACTCGGACAACTCGGGAAGACCCGCCGGTATCCGTTCGAGTTTGTTTCTTATATTCTCAAGCTCCCCTTTCAGCTCCCGTTCCCGGCGGTCCACAATAAACACCGGCCGCCCTCCCCCTTTATGCCCCTGCCCGGGCAGTTTTATTGTCAGCCGACCCTTTTTCGGCACACCGCGGGTCACCCTGTACGTACTGTGGCCGGGTTCGTCTTCATAACCGATGCGGAGAAGATCTCCGGCCAGAAGACGGTGTCTTGGAATCAGAAACAAATTTTTTTCAGACCCTTTAAGCCTTCCCGTGAACAGGCCGGATCCTGTTTCCTGCCCGGTGTTGACAGGCACCTGGGGCCGTTGGGGCAAAAAGTTATAATGCGTGGTGGGCCTGCCCAGTGCATTTTCAAGAAGACCGAGGGCGTCTTTTTTTGCATTCGGGTCTGTTCCATGATCACGGAACAATTGATACGCCTTGACGGTGTAAAACACATAATGGGGCCCTTTTTTACGCCCCTCTATTTTCCAGGCGCTGATATTTTTAATATCCGCCACCACCTTTGCAAGTACATCCAGACTAAAATCCCGGCAGGAAAAGTATCTGTTCTTTTCTCCTTTGATATCATACGTCCGTCGGCATGGCTGAACACAGCGCCCCCTGAGTCCGCTTTTACCCCCGAGAAAACTGCTCCAGTAGCAGCGTCCCGAAACGCCATAGCAAAGGGCGCCGTGGACAAAAATCTCGATGGATTTTCCCGGGGGGCACTCATTTGCAAAGGCCTTGACTTCATCGATATTCAATTCCCTGGGCGTAACAACACGCGTGATCTCGGGAATGTTTTTTATTTCTTTCCAGGCTGCCGGAAAGCTGACATTGGAAAGGGTGGAAAGATGCAGTTCCCCCGTGTATCCCGCCTGGCGGGCAAGGGGAATAAATGACAGGTCTTGAATAATTAACGCGTCCGGATTGACGGACCGCGAAAGGGTCTCAATTAATTTTCCTGCGCGGCTGATTTCATCGGGTTTTACAAGGGTGTTCAGCGCAATATAAACCTTAACATCCATGGCGTGTGCAAGCGATGCCAGGCGAATTAGATGGTCAACACTGAAGTTCTCCGCATTCATCCTGGCGGAAAACTGTTTCAGGCCGCAGTATACGGCATCCGCACCCGCTGCCAGAGCTGCCATGAAAGACTCCTTGCCCCCCGCCGGTGCAAGGATTAGAGGCTTTTTCTCTCCTTTTTCCTGTAGGCTCATGTGACTGTCTTACTTCCGGCCTTCAAGAATGATTATTTCGTGCCAGCTCATTTTTAACGGCAGCGCCCATTTTATCAATCAGATACGGTTTTTTGATGTATTCGCCCACACCCAAAACCATTGCCTCCCTCACCCTCTTTGTTTCGGCAAATCCGCTTGCAATAATTGCCTTCTGATTCGGATGGAGCTCAAGAATACGGCGATAGGTTTCGAGTCCATCTATCCCCGGATCCATTATCATATCAAGAATAACCAAATCAACTTTGTCCTCTTTTAAAAACGCCAGCGCCTCTTCTCCACTTGCAACCGAACGGACGGAATAATTCAATGCGCTTAGTATTCTGAATGCGATATCCCGTTGATCCTCCATATCATCAACGACCAGTATGGTTTCTTTATTTCCCTTAAGCTTTTCGATGGAAACATTATCAACCGATCCCGCTATCTCATCGCGCGTCATGGGGAAATACAGTTTGCATGTTGTTCCGACCCCGACCTCGCTATGGATATCGATATATCCCTTATGATCCTGAACCGTCCCCCAGACAACAGCCATACCCAGTCCGGTGCCGCTCCTGCCCATCACCTTTTTTGTGTAAAACGGTTCAAAAATCCTGTGAAGATCCGAATTGTCGATGCCCTCCCCCTGATCCTCAACGGTTAATACCACATATTCCCCTTCTGCAACCGTATCGTATCCTTTCAGGGGCCTGTCCAGATAGCGGCTTTCTGTTGAGATGGTAATAATCCCTCCCTGAGGCTGGGCTTCAGCGGCATTTGACAGCAAGTTCATAACGGTTTTCTTTAAATGAATCGGCGAGCCCATGATATTCTGCAGGCTGGGTTCGAGTTTTTTTTCTATAATGATTGTCGGATGATAAGAAAGAAGCCTCTCATGTTCGGGGGAATGTACATGTTCGGATATGAGTTCATTGATATTGACAGGTTCAAGGTTCATCACGCCTCTTCTGGCGAGGGTAAGCAAATCCTGTACAATCGCCGCCGCTTTTTGGCCTGATCTCTGGATGGTTAAAATAGAATTGCGAATCGGACTGTCTTCAGCCAGGTCCATAAGAATCAAATCAGGATAACTGACAATGCCTGACAAAACATTATTCAAGTCATGGGCGACGCCACCGGCCAGCAGGCCCAGGGATTCCATTTTTTTTGAACGAACCAGCTTTTTTTCAAGTTCCTCCTTTTCTTTCATGGACTTAATGCGGTCGGTAATATCCCTGCTTACACCAAGAATAGCTTCAGGCTTTCCGTTTTCATCCGTGAGAAAGGAGGCCGTCACCTCTGTCCACACGGTTCCGCCCCCTTTTTTACGCATTTCCAACTCCACTACACCTGACTGGTTATAATCTCCCTGCTTTTCTCCTTCCTGGAGTTTACTGGTTAACAACCGGAACGCTTTTTCGTGGGACTCGGGCGTGAGAATATCCTTGAGATTTATTTCCTCCGACCATTCATCCCTTGACCAGCCATGCAGCTTCTCGGCAGCGGGGCTGACATAGGTCAGCCTCTGATTCAAATCCATAACCCAAATCACATCGTGGATATTTTCCGCGAGCAGCCTGTGCTTTTGTTCACTTTCCTTTAAAGCTGATTCCACCCGAATGCGCTCTTTAACTTCCTTTTCCAAAGACGCGTTTATTTCCAATAACTTATTTGTACGTTCATCAACTCTTTCTTCAAGTGTCTGCTTCTCGTCAACAACTTGGAAGTATAGATGAATAATTGCAACAATCATCATCAATATCAAAAACAGATAGACATTCAAAATAATCGTGTCGGAAATCCAAACCGCATCAATCCAGCCGATTATATTTCCCTTATAGTTGATATGTGCCAATAATTTCACACGGGGCATCAGGTTCAAATTAATTAAAACTTGCTCGAGTTTCCCGTGATGCGGCATATCGATGGAGGCAAACACCTTCCCGCTGTGATCCGTAACCTCCAATGTCTCATAGCTCTGCGAAGCCGCCGCCAGCATTAAGTACTGGGAAGCGCCGTGATAGTTAAAATTCCACACGTCATCGGCAATAATCAACGCATGCTCTTCAATCTGCTTTTTAATTTTGTCGTGGGCGTATTGTTCGTGCAGAAAAACAAATACAGAATAAAAAACAATGCTGATTCCTATGGCGCAAATTGTTATCCATTTTTTTCGCATGGGCTATTTTCTGCTCATATTTTTCGCGGCGGGGCGCGAGTCCCGGATGGCATGGTTCAGTTTTGTCATTATGAGATCCGGGACGTTTTGGGCACAAATGATATAACGTTTATTTCCCTCCGGCATATTTGAAAAATGTATATATTTAAAATCCGAAAGCTCAAAGGCGGATTCGGTTATTAATTGGTCAGCCTCTTCATGGGCAATAAAAAAATAATCGGCCCGGAGCGAGTGTATCATTTTCAGCATACTGAGATTATCTGCCGTTGTCAGCACTTCTCTGGGCTTATATTGAACTATCTTTTCATCGATGAATTTACCGTAAGAATACCCGTCCTTTCTTAATATTCTCAACCCTCGATCAATGAACAGCCGATCAAGGGACAGGTTGTTTGGCATTCGTTCATTGTCCGCTCTCGCCAGTGCCAGTGTCGGTTTGTCCTGATAGACAAACTCGGTGTATTTTGCATACTTTTCCCTTTCCGGGTTTTTAAACCATCCCAAGGCACACGTCATATCCTGATTTTCTCTTATAATTTCCAATTGACGGTTGGGAGGCGTCTTTTCCCACCGGAACGGTACGCCGGATCTATTGAACGCCGACGCCGCTTTCTCTGCCAGCACCCCCTTAACACCGTCATCGGTAGTGTAGTAATACGGTTTTCTTTCATGATAATGCAAAATGATCCTATCGGTGGGACCATCCGAACGGGCCGTCTCCGCCTCTGCCCCCTTGTCTTCAGCCGGATGCTGATTGTAAATCCCCGCCTTGACATACATAAGCAGGAAAAAAAAACCAATGCAGACTATGCCTATCAGCACCCATTTTATTTTTTTCATAATTAACAGATACCCACCGGGTGAGGCTTGATTGTCTTTTAACAGGCGAATAATGCATTATAATCCAATATGTATGGGCAAGTCAATATAAGCTGATGAAAGATACCATTGATATTATAAAAAACTGTCCTATAGTAAAAGGCAGGTGTTTATGATATTGCTTTCTGACTATGACATGGTACAAAGGGAGACATAAATGAAAATAGCCGTAAGTGGTAAAGGTGGTGTAGGAAAAACAACGTTCTCATCCCTTTTTATTCGAACTCTAAACGACATGGGAAAGCATGTGCTTGCCATTGATGCTGACCCTGATGCCAACCTCGCAGCGGGCCTTGGCATACCGGATGCAGATAAAATCGTGCCGATCTCGGAAATGAAAGATCTTATCTTTGAGCGGACAGAAGCCAGACCCGGGTCCATTGGCGGTTTTTTTAAATTAAACCCCAAGGTGGATGACCTGCCGGACTCGCTTTCCAAAAAACTTGAACGTATCAAGCTGATGCGTCTTGGGGGGGTAAAAAAGGGAGGCGCCGGGTGCATATGCCCGGAAAGCACGATGCTGAAAGCGCTCATCACCCATGTTGTTCTTGCCAGAGATGAGGTGGTTGTAATGGACATGGAAGCCGGAATCGAGCATCTAGGAAGGGGCACCGCCCAGGCCGTGGACAGACTTCTGGTGGTGGTGGAGCCGGGAAGGAGAAGTATTGACACCGCAATGAATATCAAAAAGCTCGCATCGGAGATCCAACTGGACAAGGTATCCATTATCGGAAACAAAATTCGCTCGCCAAAGGATGAGGAATTTTTAAAATCAACCATGCCGGAATTTGAGTTCCTGGGATTTCTCCAATATGATGATGCGCTTATCGAGGCCGATCTTGAGGGACGCTCCCCCTTTGATACCGACACCACCGCCAAGGAAGAAATCAGGGAGATCATCAACAGATTATAGATTGAATGGGAAAATATAACAACACGAATAAATTCAGGCGCCCCAGAAACAGACACCACCACCGAAAAAAGCCCCTGCGAATCAAACCCGGATCAGACCCCAGGTTAAAGCATATTTTTTCAGAAATCGGAGTTCCGGAAAAAACACCGTTTCAGCCGGACCCATTCCAGCTTGACGCCCTGACCGCCATAGAAAAAGGCGACTGCCTTGTGAGCGCTCCCACGGGTGCCGGAAAAACATGGATTGCCGAAGAAGCCATTGCAAAAGTTCATAAAGGCAAAGGCCGGGCCTGGTATGCCTCCCCCCTCAAGGCTTTAACAAATAATGTTTATGCAAAGCTGATAGACAGGTTCAATGCCGAAGACGTCGGCATCCTTACCGGCGACCGAAAAGAGAATCCGGATGCCCCGATAATCGTGGGAACGACCGAAATTCTCCGCAACCATCTTTACGATGCCATGCACCGGGGTGACGATCTTGAAACGGATTTCGTCATCCTGGATGAAGCCCACTTTTTAGGTGATGAAGACAGGGGGGTTGTCTGGGAAGAAATAATGATCTATCTGCCGGCGCGAATTCCCCTTTTAATGCTGTCTGCAACCATCGGCAATGCAGACAAGATATCAAAATGGCTGGAATCCATCAGAAAAAAAAAGTGCATTATTATCGAGGAAAAAAACCGGCCGGTTCCTTTGTACCCCCTTTTTTTTCATCCATCCGGAACGCTTTTTCCTTTAATTGTCAACACCGGAAAGAATAACAAGCCGGCGCTTTATAAAAAGGTGGCCTCCTTTATCCAAAACAGCCATCCGCCACGGCTGGCTGAACCGGGTAAACTGCCGGATATGGGAAAGATCATACGGGTATTGAACAGGTACAATCTTTTGCCGGCGATCTTTTTTATGAAGTCCCGTTCTGACTGCGATAATGCCCTTGACCTGTGTACCGAAGACAACCTGTTAAACAACCCGGACCGGAAAGAGCGATTAAGCCGACGGATTGACCATCTCATCAGCCAAAGTCCGCATTTGAAAAATCACAAACAACTGTGGCATCTGGAGCACTTAGGGGTGGGAGCCCACCATAGCGGCCACCTTCCTGCATGGAAGGTCATTGTGGAAACCATGATGGCGGAAGGTCTCCTTGATGCGGTTTTTGCCACATCGACGGTGGCGGCCGGTGTGGATTTCCCTGCCCGGACAGTGGTGATCCTGAATTCCGACCGATTCAACGGCACTGCATTTCAGGCGTTGAATCCGACTGAATTTCATCAGATGACGGGGAGATCCGGGCGGCGGGGAATGGACAACATAGGGTTTGCCATGATGCTGCCCGGAAAATTCATGGACCTCCGCCTGGTATCAAAACTTATGGGGTCACCACCGTCCGATGTCTTCAGCCAGATCAGGATAAACTTTTCCATGGTCCTCAACCTTTTACTATCCCATACCCCGGAACAGATTGAGGAGCTTCTCAGAAAATCTTTTGCCGCATTCATGATTTCAGAAAAGCAAACAAAAAAAAGCAAAGGTTTTTTCATTGAAGACACCGACTATCTCTGGCGTGATTTTATGCAGCATATGAACTTTCTTAAAAAATATGATTACGTCACCGAAAGCGATACGCTCTCCGCAGATGGCGAATGGACCTCGAAGCTAAGGATTGATCAGCCGCTTCTTGTTGCAGAAGGGTTCCGGCACAATGTGTTTCCCAGAAAAGACCCCGCGCTTCTCGCCGCCATATTTGCGTCTTTTGTGGAAGAACGGGAATCCGACGATGACAGCGTCAGCCGAAGCCTGGTACCCAAAAAGCTGCTCACTTCGTTTCTCAATGTGAAAAAAGCCCTGCGCTCATTCTCGAGTGACATGTTGTCCAGCGGATTCAGTGTAAGGCCCCTGTTTCTCAGACCTGCGGTAACGATTTTTTCATGGGCTGCCGGGCATCCATGGGAAAAGGTTCTTGAAATTTCAGACATGGCGGAGGGCGACCTTGCCAGGCTGATACTCCGGACCTCCGACAACCTCCGCCATGTTGTCAACCTGTCTGATATCTTTCCCGATGCGGCAAAAACAGCCGACAAGGCACTGGATGCGCTGCTGAGAGAACCCGTGGTGTCTTATCTTGAGTGACCATCATTCCAAGAGGGGTTTTATGATCATAACCAACGGGTTCGCGGGATATTAATTTTTATCCCCTTCCAAGGTCTCCTTCGAGTATCCCCATCCTTTGCATGACGGCACGTCTATTAAAATCATTTCGGATTCTTGCGATGCCTTGAGCACAAGCGGTTCCTCGATGTCTATCCGGGCCTGGTCGTTAACGTTCAGTGCCGTGCCGTTCGCGGCAATCCGCCCCTCTGTCAGGTAAACAAAGATACGCCGCCCCCCGGTGGTCGAATGGCTGACCTCAACCCCTGGGTCCAGGGCACAGCGATATATGGTGGCATCCGTGTGAAAGGTTACCGTGTTGTTCAAATTCTGTCCCGATGCCACGGGAAACAGGCGGTTTTTCCATTCCCCGCTGTCATAGGTCCTCTGGTCATATGACGGCTTGAGGCCGGCCTGATCCGGAAAGATCCATATCTGATAAAAATGGACCGGGCTGCCTGCGAGATTGAATTCCGAATGCGTGAGTCCCGTTCCGGCGGACATCCGCTGTACATCACCGGCTTTTATTACGGCTTTGTTTCCCATGCTGTCCTGATGGGTCATTTCACCGTTGAGCATTATGGTTATAATTTCCATCTCCTCATGGGGGTGGGTGGGAAAGCCCTTACCCGGCTTGATGACATCATCGTTAAAGACCCGCAGCGCTCCGAACTGAATATTATGGGGATCGTAGTAATCCGAAAAAGAAAACAGCCAGTAGGTTTGCAGCCATCCGAAATCCGAAAAATGCCGCTTTTCCGAAGGTATTATCTCTATCATTTTTTTGCTCCTTAACAACGTGGTTACTTCTGCTCACCCCATCCCATGAAAGCGGGTGGACGTTGCGAGACCAAGCTAAATTGAAATGAAAAGGTGATGTTTCATGATGATATCAAATATGAAGGATAATTCAACCGAGGGTAAAAAAATTTTTACCCCTACATGAATTCGATTTTGACCGAAGCGATATCGATTATTATACCGCATCTTTGCAATTCCTACCGGTTTTTAAAGCACCCTGGCTTTTTCTCATTCAATACCATATGTTGTGCAACATGAGCCCTTGACACACAATATATTTTTAAATATAACCAAAAATAATGTCGCGTATTCTTATCCGTATAACCGGCAACCGGAGGTATGACAGATCATGAACGAAACCGCATCAAAGGATTTTCTAACGTGGATACTACTTGCTGCTTTCAGCGTTATCATTTCCGCTGTTGTTCTTTTCACCTTTGTTGACCTGGCCGATCCCGTCAGCAGCGGCTTCCTGTTATTAATTGCTGTGCTTTTCACTGCGGGACTGTTTTTTTCCTATAAGCAGCAGAAGCTTCTTATCCGGGAGAAGACCGGTAAAGATACCGATCCGGCAACAATCGCGGGAACCATCTCGGCCTCCATTGCCCTCCTTTCCAAAGAACACCACCTGCCGTCTCCCAATGATTATATCGAGGCCTATCATGCCCGGACAGGACGATATATTGCCGCCATTGGCTCGTTATCATCGGTTTTAATAACCCTTGGAATTCTTGGAACCATCTTCGGACTGACGGTCTCCCTTTCGGGATTGAAAGGCCTGGTATCATCCGCCGGAAACAGCAATGCAATTGTAGAAGAGATGACCAGCATCCTTTCGGGTGTAGACCTGGCCTTTTTCACTACCCTGTTCGGGGCATTCTTCGGCGGCATCGTTCTCAGGCTCAATTTAATACTCCATGATCATCTTCGAAATGATATTGTGGCATCCATGAGCACGAAGTGGATAGAAACATGTTCCAAAAACAGCGACCGTTCAGGTCAGGGGAAAATAGAAGAGCTTTTGATCAGGGAAACCGATAAATTTCTCAACGCCTTTGGAGAGCAGACCAAAAAGATCCTTGACACACTGGGGGATGAAACCAGACAGTTCCTTTCAAACCTGGGGGAATTGACCTTGCCTTTAAAAGAAAGTATGAACCGTCTTGACGAGGCAGTGAACGCAACACGAAGCAGTGCGAAAAAGCTGGAGGCAACCTTTTCCGAAGCTTCCGGTTCAGCGGAGAGTTTTTCCGGCGAAATGTCCGCTGTATCAACCGAGTCGCTCAGGACCGGATTAACAGGCTTAACGGAAGATATAGGTAGGACCAAAGCAAAATACGATGAATTCCGCAGCGTCGTTGAAGATGTGACGGAGCCCTTAAAAAAGAGTATGGGCGACCTCACCGGTGATATCTCGAAGGCCTCTTTGAAATACAAAGAGCTTCATGATGTATTCTTAAAAACAACGGAACCTTTAAAAACCGGCATTGAGGGTCTGACCAAAGAAATCGTCAAGGCAGGGGACGGATACAAAGGACTGCAAAACACATTCGAAGACATCAACGGTCCTTTGAGAAACAACCTCGGCACGTTAAGCGAAGACATCATGAACACATCCGCAGGCTACAAGGCGCTGAAAGAAAGTCTGAACGAACTCAGCGGACCGCTGCATAAAAACCTGAATGAAATGATCCAAGACATTGACCAGACCGCCGCGAAGTACAAAGAATTGAAAACCAGTCTCGGTGACATCAGCGGTCCCCTTGGAGATAGCATGAACGAACTTAATGATAACATTTCCAAAGCATCCAGGGGGGTAAAAGAAATGAATGTCTCCTTTAAGGAACTGGTGAACCTGCCGGTTCATAACCGCCTCTCCATGCTGGTGGAAAAAATGGATACAAATAATGAAATGATCAAAAAAGCCCTGTTTGACCAGTTCAAAATCAGCTAGCGCCCATCACCGGGAGGGATAATGTTTTGAAAATATCACCAGGTTCAGCAAGCACAAGAGAAAATCCGTTTGATGTCATGTCGGATCTTATGATGGTGATACTGATCATCTTTTTACTGATGATTGTAACCCTCATCTTGTCCGTTTCCAACCACCTGAATATTGTCAGCAAGGAAAGTACCTACTCGGGAGGATTCCAGAGGCCGTCCCTCCTTGTGGATGCGATACACTCCGACGGCATGGACCATATTGTCACGTATCAGCTTGACTATGAGGCGGATGTCCTGGTTTCCGCTGACGTGGAATGCAAATTCACTCCGTCCATGTTCGCCAATCTTCTTATATTTATTGACCCCGGTGAAATAGAATATAAAAGCAGGCGTCTTCCCATGCTGACCATCAGAACCAGAAGCGATGCAAATGAAACAAACAAGAAGAATTTCAGCGACAGCAATAGTGACGACAGTCTGTATGAGGCCTCCTCTTACGAAAACCGCCTTACCCTTGAAGATGGAACCAGCGGTACCGTTGCCGGTTCCATTGTCTGGAATATTGTCAAACGCATCTGGCCAAGGTATAAAGCCAATGATTTCCAGATACCGGTTTCCGGTCACTTTAA
>Ga0180435_10002700_pt1 | contig 18043 bp, 11 predicted proteins | sample SS_ome_3_FD_132467 | JGI IMG/M metagenome (GOLD analysis project Ga0180435, IMG submission 132467) | Hypersaline lake sediment archaeal communities from the Salton Sea, California, USA - SS_3_S_1 metaG | ecosystem: Environmental > Aquatic > Non-marine Saline and Alkaline > Hypersaline >...
AGAAGATTAGCCGACAACACCGCGGCGGCATACGAAAGCGACATCCTCCATTTCCTGCAGTTCATCTCCGCCTGCGGCGTTTCCGACTTTGCCGACATCGACCTGCCGCTCATTCACCGGTTCCTGATCGCCTGCCGCAGCCGGTCCATATCGAACCGGAGCAACGCCCGGCGCGTATCGGCGCTCAACTCCTTTTTTTCGTTTCTGACGCTGCAGGGCCATATCGCGGCGAATCCCTTTGCCACCGTCGAGCTGCCGAAAAGCGGCCGCATCCTGCCCAAGGCGCTGAGCACGGAAGAGGTCAGCCAGCTGCTCCGGGAACCGGCCGCGAAAGCCCCGCTCACCGTGCGCAATCACACGATGCTGCTGCTGCTGTATGCCACCGGCCTGCGCGTATCGGAACTGGTCATGCTGCCGCTTGCCGGCTGCAACCTGGAATCGGGCTTCCTGAAGGTTATCGGCAAGGGCGACAAGGAGCGCCTTGTGCCGTTCGGAGAACAGGCCCGGGCTGCCGTTGACGCCTATATCAACGAGAGCCGGCCGCATATCCTCAAAGAGAGGAAGTCGTCCTTCCTGTTTGTAACCGGGCGCGGCAAACCAATGACCCGCGCCAGGTTCTGGCAGATCATCGGGGAAACGGCTGCCGCCGCCGGCATCACCAAGACGATTTCCCCCCATATGATCCGGCATTCCTTCGCAACCCACCTGCTCGCCAACGGCGCCGACCTGCGCGCCGTGCAGATCATGCTCGGCCATGCCGATATTTCCACCACGCAGATATACACGCATATCGACCAGGAGCGGCTCAAGTCGATCCACCGCTCTTTTCACCCGCGCGGCTGACAGCCGTTGCAATTAGCCCGGGCAACCGCTATAGTTACGGCGACCTTGCAAAATTGTCTTTTCGTCCAAACGCTGCGTTGCACACCTATATTTTTCCCTCTACATATCAGCTCTATGCCTGCGGGAAAATTTCAATGCGCGCCTTGATTTTGCACGCAAAACCGAATTTTTCAAGGTTGCCACACCGATAATTACATAGAAATTATCATCAAACCCGGTGCCGGAACCGTTAACGCCTCATGCGCATCATAACCACACATATCAATGCCGATTTCGACGGCATGGCCTCGATGATCGCCGCATTGAAGCTGTATCCGGACGGTTTGCTGGTATTTCCGGGATCGCAGGAAAAAACCCTGCGCGACTTCATCTCGCAGACCCTGCTCTACAAGTACGATTTCCTCAAAATCAAACAGATCCACATTCCCAGCATCACGTCGCTGGTCGTCGTCGATACGCGTTCGTCCGCACGGCTCGGCCCGTTGGCCGCCTGCCTGAAAAACCCCGGATTGTCGATCCATATCTATGACCATCACCCGCAAAATGAAGGTGATCTTACCGGCGACGTAGAAGTCATCAGGGATGTCGGATCGACGGCTACGCTGTTCACCGAAATCCTGCAGGAAAAAAAGATCGACATCAGTGAAGAGGAAGCCACCATATTCAGCCTCGGCATCTATGAAGACACCGGTTCGCTGACGCATCTCACCACCACGCCGGACGACTTGCGGGCCGCGGCCTGGCTGCTCGAGAAAGGGGCGAAGCTCAACATCATTTCCCAGTTCGTCAGCCACGACCTGACGTCCGTGCAGGTCGGGTATCTGAACGAGCTGGTCAAGAATGCGAACCGCATCATCATCCAGGATATTCCCGTCGTCATCGCAACCCTGTCGCTGCCCCATTACGTCGATGATTTCTCGCTGATCGTCAAGCGGCTGCTGACCATGGAAAATCTCGACGTGCTGTTCACGATCGTGTCGATGGGAAGCCGCACCTACCTGATTGCCCGGAGCAGGATTCCCGATGTGAACGTCGGTGCGATCGCCCGGGATTTCGGCGGCGGCGGCCACGCCACCGCGGCCTCGGCGACGATGACCAACATGAGCGGAATCGAGGCCCATGAGCAGCTGGTCAGAAGCCTGCACCGCCATATCCGCCCGCAGGCCATCGCCCGGGAAATGATGACGTCACCGGCAATTACGACCCCCGCGGATGCGACGCTGAATGAAGCAAAAGCGGCGATGACCAAATACAATATCAACGCGATGGTGGTGGTCCCAAAACAGGGCCCGACCCCGAACAGCAGTGACGAGTTTATCCTCGGTATCATTTCCCGGCAGATGGTCGAACGGGCAAGCCGGCACGATCTCGGCGATCAGCCGGTCCAGGACTATATGGCATCCGATGTGGAAGTGCTGTCGCTCAACGCCACCCTGGCCGACATCCAGGAACTGATTATCGAACATCGGCAGCGGCTGATCCCCATCGTTCACGATCGCGAGCTCAGGGGAATTATCACCAGGACCGACCTGCTGAACCGGCTCGTCAACGACCCCGCCAATCTGCCGAAGAACCTGCTGCACGAATCGGAATACCCGTCACTGGAGCGCAGCCGCAACCTGGCGCCGCTGATGACGTCGACGCTGTCAAAAGAGATCATCGTGCTGCTCCGCTCGATCGGGGAGGTCGGCGATGAACTCAACTGCAATGCCTTCGTGGTCGGCGGGTTCGTGAGGGACCTGCTGCTCAAGAAGAACAACATCGATCTCGATATCGTCATCGAAGGAGACGGCATCGCCTTTGCCCGGACCCTGGTCGATAAACTGGAGGGCAGGCTCAGGGTTCATGAACGATTCGGCACCGCGACCCTGGTTTTGAACAGCGGCTTCAAGCTCGACGTAGCGACCGCCCGGCTCGAATATTACGAGTATCCCGCGGCGCTGCCGACCGTGGAGCTCTCTTCGATCAAGCTCGACCTGTACCGGCGCGATTTTTCCATCAACGCGATGGCCATTCAGCTCAACGCCGAACATTTTGGTACGCTGATCGATTTCTTCAACAGTCAGAACGACCTGAAGCAGCAGGCCATCAAAGTGCTCCACAACCTGAGCTTCGTTGACGACCCCACGCGCATTTTCCGTGCCATTAGATTTGAAACGCGCATGAAGTTCACGATCGTCAAACACACGGACCGCCTGATTAAAAATGCGGTCAAGATGAACCTGTTCGGCAAAGCCGACGATCCCCGCTTTTTCACCGAACTCAAGATATTGCTCAATGAAGACCAGGCCATCCAGGCCGTCCACCGCCTCGCCGAGTTCGGGCTGTTCCCGTTTTTATGGCCGCACCTGAAGCCCCATCACCACATCGACCGGCGTTTCGATCACTTCCTGCACCAGGCCGAAAAAGCGATTTCCTGGTTCAAACTGCTGTATCTGGAAGACGAATTCGAAACCTGGATCGTTTACCTGCTGACCATCCTGGGTCGATCACCGGTTACCGTACTGACTAATTTCTGTAATCGATTTCAGCTCGCCCCGAAAACGAAAACGTTCCTGATCGACGAAAAAACGCTTGCCGACAAAACCGCTCACTTCCTGACCCGCTGGAAAAACCCGAAAAACAGCGAAATATACACGGCCCTGCGTGATTTACATATCGAGGGGCTCCTCTACATCATGGCGATTGCCCGGAAAACAGAAGTAAAGCGGTCGGTATCGCTGTTTGTCACCTCGATGCGCGCCGAACAGTCCCTGCTCAACGGCGACGATCTCAAGGAGCTCGGCTACCGCCCGGGTCCCATCTTCAAATCGATCCTGGAAACGCTGCTGCTGGCGCGGCTCGACGATAAGGTCGCCACCCGCGAGGAAGAAGTCGCGCTGGTCAGACAGAAATTTCCGTTCCGCTAGCCGCGCCGCAGCTCCGATATCCGCCCGCGAAATATCATTGCGATCGGCCTGCCGATGATTACACGTAAAGCAACGAAATAAATATTATACAGGCATATGGACCCGATTACTCAGCTCATCATCATGGCCCCGCCGCTGCTGCTGGCATTGACGCTGCATGAATACGCGCACGGCTACATCGCCTACCGGCTTGGCGACCCGACCGCCTACAACGCCGGCAGGCTGACCCTGAACCCGATCAGCCACCTCGACCTAATCGGTACGATTGCGTTCTTTTTCATCAAGTTCGGATGGGCCAAGCCGGTGCCGGTCAACCCGAACTACTTCAGGAACCCGCGTAAAGACATGCTCTGGGTCGCCCTCGCCGGCCCGGTAACCAACCTGCTGCTCGCGGTGGCAAGTGCGATCCTGCTCAAAACGCTGCTCGTTGTCGTCCCCGCCCCCCTGTATACCACCGCGCTCCAGATGATTCTCGTGCCGCTCTACAACATGCTGGTCGCATCGGTCTGGATCAATCTCGTGCTCTGCATTTTCAACTTTCTGCCAATCCCCCCGCTGGACGGGGGACGGATTCTCACCGGTCTGCTGCCGGAAGACATGGCCCGGACCTATGCATCATTTGAACGCTATGGTTTCGTCGTCGTGCTTATCCTGGCCTTCACCGGCGTGCTGGGCACGGTGATTTTCCCGATTATCAAATTCGCGAACAACCTGCTGCTGGCGTGATTTTGAAGCGTCTGACGATTGGCAAAGCTTCATGTTTCGCGCTGGCCAGCCTTCTCTGCTGCGCAAACCTCTGCCTCGCCCAGGAAAGCATGTCTGATTCCCAGATAAAAACCACGGTCCAACTCCCGGCCGAGACAATCGACGTTACCTTTATTACCCAGAGAAATCGCACGGGAAGTACTGAACCGGCCGATTATTTCGACGGCAGCCGCGGGGAACTGACGGCCGGCAGCGCCACCGTATCATTCTCGCCGATCTGGGGAGTCAGCGACATTTCCAGTTCATTCAATTTCTATATTCCGGACGAGAAAATCGCCCTGGTCGACATCAGAGAAAAATCACTGCCCAGCCTGTACGACGGCATCAAGTCATTTTCCCGGCAGGGAAACGGCAATCACGTGCTCTATGTCCACGGTTACAACATCGATTTTGAAAAAAGCTGCCGTCGTACCGCGCTGTTTCAGAGGGCCCTCGGCCTGAAGGATCGGCTGCTCCTGTTCAGTTGGCCCGCCGACGGAAATATGCTGAAATACACGTGGGACGAAGCGGATTTGACCTGGAGCGTGGCCCATATCGCCGGATTTTTCGAAAAGCTGGAAACCCTGACCGGGCGTGAAAAAGTCGACGTCGTCGCGCACAGCCTCGGAGCCAGGGGCGTTGTCAATGCGCTGGTTCGCCTGTCGTATAGAAAACGGGCGGGACAGATCATCAACGAGCTGGTACTCATTGCCCCCGATATCGATGCCGGCGTATTCGCACAGGAGCTCGCACAGCTACGCGGTGTGGTCAGGCGCATCACGGTGTACGTATCCGATAATGACAAGGCCTTGCGCCTGTCGCAGGAAGTGCATGGCTATCCGCGTCTTGGCCAGGCCGGGGAAAATCTTCAGGTCTTTGACGGGGTGGAAAGCATCGATATATCGCGGATCGCGACCTGGAGAATGTCCGGGCACCTGTATCACCTTTTCAATCCCGAGGTCATTGCTGATCTTACCGAGCTGCTGCATACAGGCAAACCGGCACAGCAGCGGCCGCGCCTGAAAAAAATGGTGCATGACGGACTGCCCTATTGGGAAATGCAGCCGCAGGATGCGGATTGACTAGAACATGATCTGGTAACTGGAAAGACGGTTTTTCCTCGCCTGCAGCCCCCTGTGGCTGCCCGCCCCTGACGGGTATTGATTTATTTACCTGTTTTGATTTTTCAGGTTCAGGGAAAGGAATCGGGGCTGGTTGACTTTGGCTGCTTCCCTGCGGCCTTTTCGCCGTCTCAGTTCCACGGCAACCGTCAAAAGCTTCTACATTGCCAACCGTTCCACTGATACGGCGGGCCTCCGTGATGCAGCCAAAGCCAATCAGCCCCGATTTTGCCACGTTGTTTTATGTCTGCAAGATTCATGAAAAAGATCGGAAAATAGAGGGGAGTGCCCGAAGATCTCAACGCATATGGAATACAAAAAAACCCCGGATCGAATTTCGCTCCGGGGTTTTTCTGTTTTAACTCGATCGGGTGCTTAGAACTGGTAGCTCACCCCGGCCGACACGAGAATTGCAGCCGCATTGGTGAATTCACCCATGATCAGGTCGTTCGTGACTTCACGCTCTTCTTTGTAGTCGTAGAGCATACCGAGCGTAAAATCGGTTTTCTCGTTGACTTTGTACGTGAAACCAATCGCGTAGAGCCAGGCATCCGAATCGGGCAGCTCGAAGCCCAGATGCTCTTCCGGTACCGGGTTAGAGTCGATCGCAAAGCCGACCATACCGGTGAACTTATCGTTGAAATCGTACGAAGCGCTGATGCGGAAGGCATCGGTATCATCCCAGTCTTTGGGGCTGGGCGTGCCAAAAATCGCCTCCGCCATCGGGTCGGCGAATTCGAAATTGAGGTCTTCGTATTCAGACCAGAATGTCCGGTCCCACCCGATTTCCACGGTCATAGCATCCCAGGTATACGCTGCCGCCAGCGTGAAGACGGCCGGGGCGGGCAGATCGACATCACCCGTGGTATCGAAAGTCAATGGCGCGGGAAACGTGGTTGAAGCGGTCGCATCACCGGAAAGTCCGAGATCGACGTTCGACCGGTAGGTCGCCGAGATATTTGCTCCTTTGCACGGTCTTACCGCAACGGCGAGGTTATAGCCCCAGTCGACACTCCAGTCGCCTTCGAGATCGAGCGACGTGGTAACACCCGAAGTCGGAATCGTGCCTCCGGCCCGGGCAGTCGCTGTGGCAAAGAGTGCCCGCGCACCACCGGCAATGGAGATCATGTCGTTGATCTTGTAGGAGACAACCGGGTTGAGATCAAACACTTTCAGTTCGAATTTTTTCGCAGTCAGCGCCGGGAACGGCTGGTTCCAGCGCTTTGCCAATCCGTATGGAGCGGTAAGCGAGAGCCCAAAGCGGAAATTGTTGTAGTCGGGCGATACCGCGAAGAATGTCGGAAGCAGGAAGTTCTCCTCCTCCGATTCTCCGTTGAAAGCCGGCGTGCGGTAATCTTCGTAGTCGATTGCAGTCAGGTGGATATAGGTAAAGTCCAGTTCACCGAGCCATGCATTCTCGGCCCAGGCCATATTGGCCGGGTTGTAAAACGCCGAGTTCGCTCCGGTTGCCGACGCCGTATGGGCTCCCGCCTTGGCCGTGGAATCGGGCGACTGCTCCGGAATACGATATCCCGACGCAAAGGCTGTCCCCGCCGCAAATATCGATGCAAGGGCAACTACAGATAATAACTTTTTCATACGATGCTCCCTCCCTTCAGGTAGTTGTTTGCCGTCCCGTGTGCAGGGACGCTTTTGTTACCGACCGTACTCATCGGCATCTCATGCTATTTTAGCATTTCTATCGTACAAATATCGTTTTATCTTGTGGGTCGCCGTCTTCACAAACGGCTCCCGGCGTTCAAAAACGTCGGCCAGGCGCGAAGCAGGCGGCAGCTCCGTGTTCACTTCCTTCTTCAGTGCCGTGAGCTGCCCGTCTACATAATCCCTGCGCTGGGTCCGCGACTGCCCGGCGGTCAGCTCGTCGATATATTCATAGTCGGGATAAACCCACGCGGCAAGTTTGCCGTCATCCTCGACCACCAGTGATTCAACGATCCAGGGATAGGCGTTGATCTTGTGTTCGATCGCCTCGGGATAGACATTTTCGCCGTTTGCCAGGACAATGATGTTTTTACAGCGGCCTTTTATGTGCAGATTACCGGCATCGTCGAGGATGCCGAGATCACCGGTGGCCAGCCAGCCGTCCCCGGTCAGCGTTTCCGCCGTGGCTTCAGGATCGTCGTAATAGCCGAGCATGACGTTCGGTCCCCGCGCCACGATTTCACCGATGCCGGTCTCGGGGTCAGGATCTTGGATTGTGACTTCTACACCCGACAGCGGCTTGCCGGTCGATCCGACGACAATGGTCTTGTCGCCCATGGGGCCGCCGGCAATCAGCGGCGACGACTCGGTCTGCCCATAGCCGATCAGGTACGGGAACTCCGCTTCCAGGAGGAACTGTTCCGCATCCGGGTTCAGCGACGCACCGCCGATGCCCATCAACTCGAGATTACCGCCGAAGAACTCGAGCAGTTTCCTGCCTGACTTGCGGTTGATATATTTCCTGCCGGCGTCGAATCTATATAACAGGCTCAGGAGCCGGCTTTTCTCGATTTTGGGCAGAACCCGTTTCTTGTAGATTTTCTCGATGACCAGCGGCACCGCAAAAATAAGCGTCGGTTTCTCGTGGGCGCAGAGGTTCTGCAAAATTGCCGGGGTCGGTGTTTTGCCGGCATAGGCGATACGTCCTCCGCACACCAGCGGGAGGATGAAGCCGCACGTGAATTCATAGGTGTGGGACATCGGCAGAATGGAGAGCCACACGCTGCCTGGTTTTATATCCATCAGGAGCGATGCGGAAAACGCATTGGCAGTCAGGTTCTTGTGGCTGAGCATGACCGCCTTGGAAAATCCCGACGTTCCGGACGTATAGAGAATCGATGCGACGTCATCTTCGGCTACTTCCGGAAATTCCACGACTTCATCATGTGCCGCACGTTCGCGGTATGACGCCAGGGCCGACTCCAGGAAGGCGGAAAAACTCTCGGTCTCCGGCAGGCCTTCCGCGCTCTGGAAATCATCGAGGGTGATAACGATCTCGGGCCGTTCAGCCTGCAATTCAAAGATCTTCTCGATCTGGCGCTGGGTGGTGAAAACCGCCTTCGCCTTCATTTCGCCGAGAATGTGGTGGACATCCGCCTCCGGTAAATCCGGCAGCATCGGCACCGCGATGCCGCCAAACCGGACCACGCCGAGGTACGCCGTGCCCCAGTTGGGTGAGTTCTCAGCCAGGATCGCGACCCGGTCGCCCTTTTTCAGCCCTCTGGCCATCAGGCTCGAGGCGGCCGCACAGATGCGTTCGTGGAATGATTCGTAGGATAGCGGCTCTTCCAGAGCCATGCCGATGGCGCCCAGATCCCCGTACTTGTCGCGGCCTGCGTCAATGATATAGTTGAGGGTCATCCGGACTTCGCTGCCTGCGGCCATCATATCTCTATCCCCGGCAAAAGAAAAGACTGTTCCATGTACTGATGTTAACAGTTTAAAAACGCTCACAATTATACACAGCACCAATAGTTGTGGTATAACACAATCTGAACACTTTGGGCAACCTTGAAGAGCGTCCAACCTGCTGTTAACAGGAATTTTTTCGCGCTTTCAGGCGGTTATTTATCTTGACAGCGATCCACCAAGCTGCTAGTAAGCTCCAGGTAAGATCAATTTTCATTTGTAAGATCAGATAATTGGCTATTTTATGAAGGGTTGCCGCGCATTGCTGATCCGTACCCTCGTCTGTGTCGGTGTCGTCCTGTGCTTTTTTACCCCCGCGGCCGCATGGAGCGTACCGATCTTCAAAGCCACGGCAAAACAGGCGCCCCCCGGCACCCACAGCGTCTCCTCAACCGTCCGTAGTGCAGCTAAAAGCGTCACGGTTCTCGGTGCCTACCGATCCATCGACCGTAAGAAGCCGGTGTCGTTCCTCGCGGATCTGAGCAGGCGATTCCGGCCCAACCTGATATCGGCGAGAAGCATCATCGTCATCGATGCGGTCAGCGGCCGAACGCTGTATTCCCGCTCTCCCGACACGCCGAGGCAGCCGGCAAGCACCATCAAGGTACTGACCGGTCTTTTAGCCATCGACACCCTGACCAACGCACAACGGGTTCCGGTCAGCAGAAAAGCGGCCCGGCAGCCCCGCTCAAAAGTCTATCTCGATCAGCGCAAAACCTATCGTGCCACCGACCTGATCAACGCCGTGCTGCTGGCCTCTGCAAACGACGCCAGCGTCGCGCTCGCTGAAAAGATAGCCGGTTCGGAGGCGAAATTCGCCGGCCGCATGACCGGACTGGCCAAACGCCTGGGGGCCACCAACACCGTCTGCAAAACCGCCTCCGGCCTCACCGCCACAGGCCAGAAAACGACGGCGCGGGACCTCGCCGTCATCTTCAGAAAAGCGATGCAGGACAAAGAGTTCGCCGGCCGCATGAAGCGCACCAGGATCAAGACCCAGGAAGGGAAGCTCCTGCGCAATCACAACAAGGCGCTCTGGCAGATCGACGGCACCCTCGGCGGCAAAACGGGGTTCACCAACGCCGCCCGGCAGACCTACGTCGGTAAATTCAAGCGCGGCAGCGACGAAATCATCGTTGCACTGATGGGCAGCGAAACCATGTGGGGCGATCTCAAGCGGCTCGTCAATTACGGGTTTACCCGCAAAAAACAGCTGGCCGCCGCGGGTAAATCGCGCCCTTCCGGCCGCACCGCATCAGCGCCGTCACGCAGCGCCGCAAACGGTTGAGGCGATCCCCTATCAATTCTTGAGCAGCCTGACCTGCTCAACGGTGAGCGTCAGCGCCCCGAAGTCCTCTTCGACGAGCCCCCGCAGCAGATACGGGTTGTGCGACGACAGCAGGTGGGCGTAGCGGTGGTAGACGGCAGGGAAAAAGGTCGTTTCGATAATCGCCGTTTCGTCTTCGAACGTCAGGAATTCCATGACTTCGCCGGTCCTGGTGGAGACAATCTTGCCGGTCAGCAGCCAGCCGATGAAATCGACCCGCCTGCCGACATGATCGGCCAGTTCGCGTCCTTTGATCGTCCTGTGCGTCCCGTTTTTCACGAGACTGAGCGGATGGGTTGTGCACAGGAACCCGAGCGCCCGGTACTCACGCCGCAGCCGTTCGAGCGGTCCCGGGTCCGTCAGCGGCGGCGGGGACATCGGCGCCGACGGGAACAGGCCGTCGGTCCGGTCTGCCGGCCTGCTCCGCGCCGCGGCTTCCCAGAACAGCGCACTGCGGTTTGCGCACCCGTTGAGGCTGTCCAGGGCGCCGCTGTCGACCAGTGAACGCACTTCATCCTCGGCCGGCCTGACCCGATCCAGAAAATCACCGAAACCGGCAAACACGCGGGTATCACGGCAGTGTACCAGGCGCCGGACCGTTTCCAGGGACAGGTTATGCACCGCCTGCAGCCCGACCCGCAGCCGCCGGTTGCGTCCGGACCAGCGATAACCGCTGATATTCACATCGGGCGGATCGACGGACAGCCCCATGCGTTTTGCCTCCGACACGTAGGAAAACGTCGAATAGTAGCCGCCCTGGTTGGAAATAACCGCGGCCATGAATTCAGCCGGATAGTGCGTCTTCAGGTAAGCGGCCTGAAACGACACGCGGGCATAGGACGCCGAATGGGGCTTGCAGAACGAATAGCCGTCGAAACTCATCATCATTGCCCAGATACGGTCGATCTGCTCCTCCGTCAGCCCGTTCCGGGCGCAGCCGTGATAAAATTTTCCCCGATAGTCCCGCAGCTTCAGCTCCCGATCCTTCTTGGACATGATTTTCCGCAATCCATCCGCTTGGCTGTGCGTGAAATCGGCCAGCGCCACCGCCACGCGCGAGACATCTTCCTGGTAGACCATGAGCCCGTACGTCTCATCCAGCACCGACTCGAGATTCGGGTGCAGCGGTTCCCATGAACCGCCGTGCAGTCTTCTCACGTACTCGCGGACAAAGTCATTGGCCGCCGGACGAATGATCGATGACTGAATGACCAGCTGCTCGAAATCGCCGCTGCCGGCCTTTTTCTGCAGCAGCCGCATGGCCGGGCTCTCGATGTAGAAACACCCCATGGTCTTGCCGGCACTGACCGCAGCCTGGGTGTGCAGGTCATCTTCCGGATGCCAGCCGCGTTCGGAAAATTCGATGCCGTTTCGTTTCATGTTGCCGATTGCGTCGCGAATCACGCCGAGGCTGCGGTTGCCCAGCACATCGATTTTAACCAGGCCGGCCTCTTCCGCCCCGTCCTTTTCCCACTGAATGATCGGCACGCCCTTGGCGGCGGTTTCCACCGGTACATAATCCTCGACCGGATCTCCGGTAATCACGACGCCGCCCGGATGCACGGACAGATAACGGGGGAGGCCGATCAGGCTGCCGGCCGACGCGATAATTTCCGGCCACGGGCCGGAAAAATCCTGGTCCCTGAGTGCCGGCAATTTATCGATCTGCTCCTGCAAACTCGTATCGCTGTGTTTGTAAAACCACGGCAGCCGTTTGGTCATCCGGGAAATCTCGTAGCCGGGCAGTCCCCAGGCCCGGGCCGTTTCGCGAATGGCCATGCGCGGTTTGAAGCAGACATGGTTGCAGACCATCGCCGCCCGGTTGCCGAACGTGGAGAGCACCTCTGCGAGAATTCCATCACGTTCATCCCACGCGAAATCGACATCGATATCCGGTGGATCAGTTCGGCCGGGATTGAGGAATCGTTCAAAATAGAGGTTGTAGCGGATCGGACACACATTGGTGATGCCGAGGCAGTAGGCCACCAGCGACGCGGCCCCGGAGCCCCTGCCGCAGATGCGGCGCTCTTTCCGGCTGCCGTCCGGCTGGATCGGCAGCACGATGTCGCGCACCACCAGGAAGTAGGACGAGAACCCCATGTCCGCAATGACACCGAGTTCGTAGGTAAGCCGCCGCACAATCTCATCCGACAGTCGCTGTCCGTAACGGATGCGGGCTCCGGCAAACGCCTCCTCGCCCAAAACCGCATGGGCGGAAGCAGCGCCGCGCCGCCGCCACGGGGGCATCAGCAGGCCGGTGGACGGACCGGTGAATCCGCACTGTTCGGCAACGTTCTGCGTTGCCCGGATCACTTCCGGCCACACCGCAAAGCGGGCCGCATACACCGCGGGAGACTCGAGCGCGTTGATACGGTTTCGCCGCGCCTGCTCGCAGCTCAGCGTGGTGCCGTTGTCGATCGCCCGCAGCAGTCGGTGCACATCCGCCTGGGCCGGGTCCGCCAGGTCGCTGTCCGGTGTTGCTGCGGCCGGAACCCCCAGGAAGGCGGCCTGTCTGCGCAGCCGACTGCCCCGCTCGGTCGGCCGGCAGCCCAGATCGGCCACCCCGTTCAAGCCAAAATCGACGCATCGCTTCAGGGTCGATTCGCAGTCGGTCAACACGACAAGCCCGCGCAACGAGTCGGCCGAATCGGCATCGATGACGACGCATTCGTCCCGCTTCCTGCGGCTTATGATGTTGCAGAGATTTCGATAACCGGTTTCGTCCCGTACCAGCAGCGTCAGTCGCCTTTCATCCCGGCCGGCTCCGGAGTCGATCTCGGACCCGATTATCGGCCGGAGGGATTCCCGCCTGCACGCGGCCAGGAACGCCCAGAGGCCGTACAGGTTTTCCCGGTCGGTCAGCGCCAGGGCAGCGTAACCGAACTGTTTCGCGCGGCGGCACAGCTCGGCCGGTGATGCCGTGCCCCGGCGCAGGGAGAAATATGAGCGGATACGCAGCGGGATCATGGTCAGGCATCGGTTAATTGAGCAGCGCCTGGCTGCCCGTTCTGATGGCGTTTTGACCGAACCGCCTGCGTACGGCATCCATTGCCGACAACAGCTTTTCCCGCCTGGTATCGACCGCAGCACCGTCAAAAAGCGAAAGCTGCGTCGACCGCCGGTGCAGACGATCGCCGATCAGACGACAGCTCCGGACCCGGGTTCTGCGCATCAATCCCCGCTGCAGCGCCAGCCGGGCCATGTTCTGCAGGGCGCGGTCGTCGCAGACCCCGATGCGCACGGAGGCCTGCCGGGCAACCGCACTCCCGTCCGTATAGTGCAGCTGCAGGCCAACCCGGCGCGCCGCCTTCCCGGTCGCGCGCAGCTCCATGCCGAGTTCTGCCGCCAGCGTATCGACCACCGCCTGCAGGACCGCCCGGTCGGCCGTGTCGTCGCTGAAAATATGCTCCCGCTCCACCCGCGGCGCAGCCGCCTGTTCCGGCCCGACGACACTGCCGTCGACGCCGCGGCTGAGATCATACAGCGTCTCCGCGCGCAGACCGAATACCGAAAAAAGCTGCGTCCTGCTGAGCGCCGCCAGCTGACCGATCCTGGCGATATTGAATTCCGCCAGCCGCTGCCGTTCGGCACTGCTCAGTTCGGTCAGCAGCGACAGGGACAACGGGGCGAGAAAGCGCTGCTCCTCCCCGTCGGCAACAATATATTCGCCCACCGGCTTGACCAGGCGCGACCCGATTTTGGATACCAGCTTGTTGCCGGCCAGGCTCCAGATCGGGTCGATATCGAGCTTGCCGCGTATGCGTTTGCGCAGCCGCCAGCCGATATCGGGTGCCGCACCGAACAACCGGTGCGTCCCGGTGATATCGAGGTACAGGTGCCCGTCTTCGCTGCCGTATTCAAGCAGCGGCGTGTAGCCGCGAGCCTCTGCGACGCATTTCCCCATCGCTCGCCGGTACATGTCGAACCGGGGGGGCAGCACCCGCGCCCCGCGGCAGATCCGCGTCGCCCGGGTCAACAGCATTCCTTTGCGGACGCCGTCCCGGTACGCCTCCTCACTCATGTCGTAGACGGCGGCCCGGGCCGCCTGCAGCGGAGCAATGATGACCGGTTTCTGCCGCAGCGACGTATCGGAAGCCCGCTCCACCGCAACCGCGAAATCGGCGACATTGAGATGCAGCACGAAGCGCTGGTTCATGGCCGTTCCCGCCCCATCCGGTTTCTGATCAGGGATTCGAGCAGCAGGGCATTGCGCGGCGCCTGGGCACGCACATGATTGTTGAAAAAAATCACCCCCCGCTCGGTCCGGCCTGCCAGGGTGTTCAATTCCTGTTCGCACCACTGCTGCAGCTCCGCATTGCTGTAGTCGTAATCGAACTTTTTCTGCATGTTGCCGTGCTTCCACCCCTGCCGGTTCCTGCCGTGAAAGCGGACATAGAACAGGGACGGATTGGTGACGACGTCAAGCGCTGGGAACAGCCCTTTCAGGTCCGGTTCATCGACGCTCACCAGCGTTACCCGGCGGCGCTCCAGCTCCTTGAACACCGAATCCACCGCCCAGGACACATGGCGGAATTCGACCGCCGTCGGCAGCGGCTGCATGCAGTCCAGCAGTTCCGCTAAAAACTGCCGGTTGGCAATCGTCCTGGTAAAATCGGGAGGCAGCTGCACGAGAACCGCCACCAGCCGTTTCCCCAGGGCGCTGATTCCCTGCCGGTAGCGCTGCACCTGGTTTCGCCAGTCCTCGTCTCGTTCGTGCGTCACCGTCCGCGTCAGCTTGGCCGCGAACAGCAGGTTGGCGGGTGCGGCGGCCAGCATCCGGGTCAACGCGTCGGACCGGGCCATCTGGTACCAGGTATAATTGAGTTCGACGACGGAAAAACTGCGGCCGTAAACGGAGAGCATCTCCGCGGTCCGGGTTCCGGTCGGATAGAATCCGCTGTCCACCCATTCCAGGTATGAATACCCGCTGGTTCCGGTCATTACGATACACGGCGTTTTACGGGTGCTGTCGCCAACCGGCACGATACCGGGCCGCGGTGTCATTTCTTTCCGGGTCATGGTTGCCCATCGGCTGATGAATCGGGAAAATCGGCGTTCCGGGAAAAACTGGCATGCGTGCCCCGGATTATACCGACGACCTTCCCCTGCACCAGGACTTCGCCGAACCCGTAGCGCATGACCGGAAATTCAGCGTTTTCCGGATGCAGCTCGACGGCGTCGGAGCGCAGGAAAAAGCGCTTGACGGTGGCCTCCTCCTGATGAATCAGGACGGCGACGACTTCCCCGTTCTCCGCGTACTGCCGGGGCTCGCAGATGGCAATATCGCCATCCAGAATCCCGCAGTCGCGCATCGATTCGCCGCTGACCCGCAGACAGAACAGGCTTTCTCCACCAAACATCCGGTCATCGACCACCACGCTGCCGGCCCACTCCTGCTGGGCATACATCGGCATACCGGCGGTAACCCTGCCGATGATCGGCAACTCCCTGCCGAGCGGCCGCCTGGGGCGGGAATCCTCCTCCGGCAGTAAGCGGAGCGTACGGCTGTAGCGGCCGTCCCGCGCCACGACGCCTTTTTTCTCGAGTTGGGCAAGCAGTTGGGCCACCGCATTGTGGCTGATGTCGAGATCTTTCGCCGCCTGCCTCAAACTGGGCAGTTCGCCTTCATCTTTGAGCTGCTGTTTCAGATAATCGAGAAAGTCCTGTTGCTTCGGCGTCAGCATATCACCTCCAATGTACATGTACGTTTATTACATTTTACTCGGCATGCACTAATTGTCAATGTACATTCAAGGGCCATTTTACGGTTTGTCCGTTCAGGCCGCGGTCCTTTTGCGTAACTTTATGGGTGAAATCGGGAGGTTGCCAGTTTCAGTCCGAGCAGGACAAAAAGGGCGCCGTTGGCTTTTTTCAGCCAGCCAGCAGAGGTTCCGGAACGGCGCAGACGCTCACCGATGCCCGACGCAGACAGCGCCACGACGACACACCAGATCGTACCGGTGGTGATGAAAATTGCGCCGAGAACGATGAAGGAGAGCCCCTTGTTCGGACTCGATACGGAGATGAACTGGGGCAGGAAGGCGAGAAAAAACAGGGCCACTTTGGGGTTGAGCACGTTGGTCAGGATACCCTGGCGGAAAACACGCAGCAGTCCCGCTGCAGGCGGCGGGCCGGTGTCGACTTCCGCCGGGACGGAGGTATCGGTAATCAGCCGGATGCCCTGGTAGACCAGGTAGGCGGCGCCCAGGTATTTCAGCACGGTGAAGGCGGACGCCGAGGATGCGAGAATCGCGGACAGCCCGAAGGCGCCGAGCAGCGTGTGGATCACCGAACCGGTACCGATCCCGAGGGCCGCACAGACGCCGGCGCCGCGCCCCTGGCCCAGGCTGCGGCCGATAATGTACAGCGTATCGGGCCCGGGATACAGGTTCACCAGGATCCCGGCCCCGAGAAACACCGGTACGTTTTCGATCCCTGCGATCATCGTCGAAAAGAGAAGCTGGCGGTTTAGATCGATTCAGGTTCCAGCGAGAACGTCCCCGCCTCGACTTCCTGGTCGATCTCCTTGAGGCTGTTGCGCATCTGCTTGAGCGCCTGGCGGATACGGTTCTCGTTCTCGACCAGGGCCAGGCGCAGCCAGCCGTCGCCTTCCGCGCCGAATCCCGCTCCCGGCGCGACCGCCACGTTGGCCCGGTTCATCATCTCGATCGCAAATTTGATCGAGCCCATGCGGCTGTAGGGTTCCGGGATCTTCACCCAGAGGAACATACCGGCCTTCGGAACCGTAACATCCCAGCCCATCCGGACGAGCCCGTCGCATAACACGTCGCGCCGGTGCTCGTACGCAGCCGCCTGTTCAGAAATATCGTCGTCGCAATCGCGCATCGCGACGATGCCGGCAATCTGGATCGCCGAGAAGATGCCGTAATCGTAATATCCTTTAATCTTTGCAAGCCCGCCGATGATCTCCTCGTTGCCGACGCAGTAACCGAGCCGCCACCCGGCCATATTGTAGGATTTTGAAAACGAGCCGAATTCAACGCCGACATCGAGCGCCCCGTCCACTTCCAGAAAACTCGGGGCGACATAGCCGTCGAAGGTGATCTTGGCATACGCAAAATCGTTGATCACCATGAACCCGTATTTTTTCGCGAGGGCTACAACCTCCTTGAACAGCTCTGTGGTCGCGACAATCCCGGTCGGATTGTGCGGGTAGTTGAGCATCAGCAGTTTGGGACCGGGATAGAGCGACCGGCACATGCCGTCGAGCTGCTGTAAAAACCCGTCCTCGTCCCCGAGCGGGATGCGCAGCACGTTCGCACCGGCGATAACGGCGGCATAGACGTGGATCGGGAAGGCCGGCGCCGGAACCAGCACCGTATCGCCGGGCCCCAGCAGCGCCAGGCACATATGCGAGATGCCTTCCTTGGAACCGATGGTGCAGATCACATCGTCGTCACCACTCAGGTCGACTCCGTAGTTTCTGCCGTAATACAGCGCGATCTCCCGTTTGAGGTTCTTCATGCCGCCGGCAATGGCCGGATAACGATGGATTTTCGGATCCGCCGCAACTTCACACAGCTTCTCGGTTACCGAACCGGGAGCCGGGTCGATCGGATTGCCCATGCCGAGATCGATGACGTCGTCGCCCTGCCACCGTTTCTCCATCTTCATCTTGTTGATCATACCGAACAGGTACGGCGGCAACTGGTTCATCCGGTCGGCAA
>Ga0180435_10002704_pt1 | contig 18021 bp, 12 predicted proteins | sample SS_ome_3_FD_132467 | JGI IMG/M metagenome (GOLD analysis project Ga0180435, IMG submission 132467) | Hypersaline lake sediment archaeal communities from the Salton Sea, California, USA - SS_3_S_1 metaG | ecosystem: Environmental > Aquatic > Non-marine Saline and Alkaline > Hypersaline >...
CCGCCGGGATCGACGACGTAGAGCCGCACCCGGGGCAGGATGCGTTCCATGGTCTCGAGGTAGAGCCGCTCCCGGGTCAGCTTCGGCGCCTTGGCATACTCGGTGAGCAGGGCGTCGATGCGTGCCGAGCTAAGCCGGCAGTCCAGGCCGAGGTCGATCCACTTGCAGCTGTCGCGGCCGAGCATGGAGCCGTAGGCCTGGCCGATGGCCACTACCACCTCATCGGTGAGATCCGGGCTGGCGATGGCGGCAACATCGACATTCCCATTGTATCACTCCGGCAGATACTCGGGCTGCTGCCGGAGGTTGCCCAGGGCGATCCGCGCCCCGCCGACATAGTCGCCCTCCTCGAAGACGAGGAACGTCTTGCTCTCGACCAGCGACAACGCCTTCCCGTCGTAGTTCCAGGTCCCGAGCCAGGCCGGGTTCGCCGGGTGGGGCCCGGGCCCGGTGAGGATCTCGGCAACCCTGTCATTGTCCACGTCGCCACAGGCCACGGTGCAACCCATCGAATGGGGCAAGTTCGGGTAGGCGATGAAGCTGACCCCGTCGATGGGCGCCACCGCCTCGCCGTCGTAGTCCCAGCCCCGCACGTGGGAGCTGAAGATCTCGCTCGGCCCCGGCCCGGTGACGATTTCGTCGATCCCGTCGCCGTCGATGTCGCCACAGGCCACGTTGACCCCCCAGCGCAGGGTGCCGTAGGCAAAGAAACTGACGCCCGGCATTGCTGAAACCAACCCCTCGCCGTCCCAGCGCCAGCCCCGGACGTGGGGGCCGAAGACGTCCCCCGGCCCGGCCCCGGTGACGATCTCATCCGCCCCGTCGCCGTCGATGTCGCCGCAGGCCACGTTGGCCCCCCAGCGGTTGGTGCCGTAGGCCAGGAAACTGACACCGGGCAGCGGCGAAACCGTCTCCCCGCCGTCCCAGCGCCAGCCCCGGACATGGGGCCCGTACACCGCCCCCGGCCCGGCCCCGGTGACGATCTCGTCCACTCCGTCTCCGTCGAGGTCGCCGCTGGAGACCAGCACGCCATACCGCGGCGTGCCGTAGGCCTGGAACGCGGCCAGCCGTTCCCCCTCCCGGTCGAGGACCTGCACCAGGGCGGGATGATACGGCCCCGGCCCCGGCCCGGTGATCAGTTCGTCATAGCCGTCGCCGTCGAGGTCGCCGCCGCTGGAAACCAGCCCGTAGCCCTGCACCAGGTAGGGCGAGAAACTCGCCATCCAGGTCTCGTTGTAGAAGGCGTCATAGAGCCGCAGTTCGGGTGGGCTGCTTGGATAAAACCCCGGCGAAGCCAGGAAAGCCGGTGGGTCAAACAGGTTGCCGTCGGAGAGGATGACATAGACATGGCCGGCCCAGTAAACATCCGGTTCAACATCCCGCCACGCACCCGGCGATGAACAGATCAGGTCTTTCAAACCATCGCCGTTCATATCCTGCATCTTGCTCAGGATATTCATGGGAAATTCCTGATAGCCGAGGATCTTCAGCGCCGGCGCATCCACCGAGAAGTCGAGGGACAGGTGGGGCGGGTAGTGGCGGGAACCGGGAAGCACATAGACCACCCCCTCGTCCTCCTGCCGTTCAGCGCAACTGAAGGCGGTGAGGACCAGCTCCTCGCAGCCGTCGCCGTCCATGTCGCCGCCGGTCATGTCGTAACCGAGATAGGAGACCTCGAAGGCGTCGCCGATGATCTCCAGGTCGGCCTGTTCCGTTTCCAGGTCGATGAAGTGCCCGGAGGGGAAATCCTGCCCGTAGACGACGAAGACCACGCCCCGCCGGTCCGGGATCGTGTCGATCAAACCGGCATTGAAACAGATGTCCTTGCGGCCGTCGCCGTTCAGGTCGGCGACTCCGACAATGTCGCCGGTCGCTGAATAGTACTCCCGGCCCCTGATCTCGATGTCCGGTGTGTCCATTGCCAGGTCGATCAGGTGCTCCTGTGGAAAACCGGTCGAGCCATAGATGACGTAGACCCGGCCGAAATCATCGGCCCGGCCCCAGCGGGAGCCGGCGACGATGTCGTCGATCCCGTCGCCGTTGACGTCGCCGGAGGCGACACGATAGCCTAATTGATCGGCATAGCCCGCCCCGAAGATGGTGATGTCCGCCGGGGTCTGGGAGAGGTCGATCACCTGGGGCGGGGCAAAGGACGACCGCCCGTAGACCACGTGGACCGCTCCGGTCCCCACGTCCGAGTGATTCAGCGCATACAACTCCCCGATGATGATGTCGGCGATCCCGTCGCCGTTGACATCGCCCGAAGCCACATCCTGCCCGAAATGTCCGGGATACCCCGCCCCTTCGCCATCATGGTGGATGGTCAGATCGGGGGGATCGGCCGGGATCTGCAGGTGGGTGCCGCTCGTCCAGGAAGGCGATCCGAAATAGCAGTAGGCATAATCGTGTATATAGTCGGAGGTGACAAAATCCGGCACCCCGTCGCCGTTGAAATCGGCCGAGATCAGGGTGTCACCGATATCTTGTGTTACCCCCCTTACCGGCCCGCCGACAATGCTGATGTCGGGCGATGTGTGGAGAAGATCGAGGAAGCTGCTCCGCAGGGGGGGGGCATAGTCAAGGAAAATGGAAATCTTGCCAATGCCGTGGTGGCCGGGCAGACTGAGGATGTAATCGTCCTGGCCGTTCGCGTCGAAATCGATCTTGGTCAGGTATTTTAGCGAGTCACTCCGTTCAGCCCCGATGATTCTGAGGTCCCCGTTGATCTCGCCCATGTCGTAGATGGTCTGGGCGCGGAGGAAAGGCGCCGGAAGAAGAGTGATGAAGAGGAGGATGAGCTGGAGGGGATGAAGAGAACGAATGTTCCTGGATGTTGGTTCTCCGGGGTGACCCGGCAGATCATGGTGGCCCGTATCGCGCGTTCGCATCTTCATCCCCCCCCCGGGTTGGTCAAAGTGGCGATGCTATTCGAGGGTCTTGATCGTCACCGCATCGGAGACGAGCAGGGCCGACGGACTTTCCGTTTCCGAGCTGCCTTCGGCGGCGCTGAGCCTGATAGCGATCGATTTGTACTCGGTCTCATCCACCTGTACATCAAAGGTCCCGATGGAAATGAACCCATCATCGTTCGCCGCGGTGGCATAGGCATCCGCATCGCTCTGGTCGACAACGGTGGTCAAGACCGGTTGGCCGAGAGCCTGCTCGCCGGCCGGCCCGACGAAGTGCTCGGTGACATAGACGTCGTACTGCGCGGCCGAGGTCGCCTGGGCCGACAGGGGGAAGTGAACCAGGATTTCGAGCCTGGCGCTTTCACCCGTGCCGAAGGTGTAGTAGGCGCAGGCATCCGGGTCGGCGATGGCGGCAACATCGACATTCCCATTGTATCCCGCCGTGTCATGGCGTTGCCATCCGTCACCATACAGTTCGTAGTGATCGCCGATGTAGGCGGCGCTGCCGGCGTCGTCCCCGCGGGATGAGCCGCGGCCTTCCTCGCCGCCGTCACCTTTGTCGACGTTGTCGTCGCACCAGATCTTGAAGACCATCAGCGCTTTGTCCGGAATGGTCAGAAACTCCTGATCATCTTGGTTCATGAACCAGCGCCCCCCGATCCTGAGTTTTAACGGCAGAGGCAATCTTACGATCTGAAGCGAGTAGACTTCCAGGATGGAACTATAGCCAACATCGAATTGGCAATCCACGATTTCCGGCCAGTTGCACACGGTTGATTTTTCAGGGCTGCGAACGAGTTGCCGGCACCTGATGTTGCCGGCACCGCAGAGATCGAATTTCTTGGGGTTATTGATGGAGATCCGGACGTCCTTGTCCTTTTGTCTCTCTTCGGGGCAGTCTGCGGGAAAATCATCGCAAGCGAAGTCGAATTCGCATATATCGAAATCTTGGTACTCCTGCACGATTACGGAGTACAGCGTAGTAAGTAGAGTGTACGGCTTGAGGTTGTCAAGGAATTATATGGAAAAATTATGTGAAAGTAAGAAAGATAATAATGATAGCGTACTGATGATCGGTTTGTGGGGAATGTCGGAAAGTTGCCCGAACACGAGTTGGTCTGGCGCCATCGCCTCGAATGGATCAGCCCCGACCGATCACGTTTCATCGAGGATTGCGTTGAACGGCAATGACGAGACGAATATGGCGCTGAGAGCCTTGCTAAGCGGGTCAGGGTAGGGTGCCCGGCTCGACGATGCGCAGCCGCATGCCCTCCGGGTCGCCGCCGGGATCGACGACGTAGAGCCGCACCCGGGGCAGGATGCGTTCCATGGTCTCGAGGTAGAGCCGCTCCCGGGTCAGCTTCGGCGCCTTGGCATACTCGGCGAGCAGCGCCTCGATGCGCGCTGCCTCGCCATCGGCCCGGGCCACCCGCTCTTCCCGGCGTCCGCGGGCCTCGTCCACCAGGCGCTGCGCCTCGCCGCGGGCCCGGGGCAGGATCTCGTTGGCATAACCCATCGCCTCGTTGACCAGCCGCTCGCGGTCGGCCTTGGCGTTCTGCACGTCCTGGAAGGACTGGATCACTGCCCGGGGCGGTTCGACGAGCTTGATGTTCATCGAAACGAGCAGGATGCCCAGGTCGTATTCGTCGAGCACCTGCTGGGTCCGCTGCCGTGCCGCCTCGAGCATCGCTGAGCGGCCGGTGGTGAGGATGTCGTCGATGCCCGCCTGCCCCACCAGTTCGGTGACCGCCGCCTCGGTGATGCGGCGCAGCAGAAACTGCGGTTCGGCGGTAGTGAAAATGAAGGACGAGGGCTGAGAGACGGTGTATTGGGCGATGACCTGCATGTTGACGATGTTGGTGTCGCCGGTGAGCCATTCCATCTCCACCGCCGGCGGGTCGATGCCCTGGATCTGTTCGGCGTAGCGGAAGCCGATGCTCATCGTGAAGTTCGTCATCGTACGCCGGGTCATCGTGGCACCGATGGGCCAGGGCGGGCAGTAGTGCAAGCCCGGTCCCACCCGGTCGTTGTGCAGCGCACCGAAGATGAGCACCACCCCCTCCTCGTCGGGAGAGACGGCGTAGATGCCGGAGAGCAGCCAGAGGGTGATGATCAAACCGCCCGTGGCGGCGGCCCAGAATCGGGCCCCCCGGCGGCGTTTCCCTTCCCGGCTGGTCAGGCGTTCGGTCACTTGCCCGCTCCTTCGGCCAGCAGTTTCATCAGCTCGGAGTCGGTGGGCACCACCAGGGTCGTCTGCCCGTCGATGATCTTGTCGTAGGTCTCCAGGGTGCGGATGAACTTGTAGAATTCGGGGTTTTTGCTGATCACTTCGGCGTAGCGCCGGGCGGCCTGGGCTTCCCCTTCACCGCGGATGGCCCGCGCTTCCCGGTCCGCCTCGGCGAGGATCTCGCTCCGTTCCCGCTCGGCCTCGCTGCGGATGATCATCGATCGTTCCTCGCCCTCGGAGCGGAACTTGGTGGCGATCCGTTCGCGTTCGGCGCGCATGCGCTTGAACACGCTCTGCTTGTTTTGTTCGGGGAAGTTGATCCGGCGGATGCGCAGGTCCACCACGCGGATGCCCAGGTCGGCCTCGGCCCGTTGGCGGCAGCGTTCGAGCACCGGGGCCACCACCTCGGGGAGCATGAACTGTTCGGCGTCGGTGTTCACCAGCCCGGAAAAGGGTGTGTTGCCCAGGGCCGAACCCAGCTCGGAGGAGATGATATCGGAGAGGCGCGCCTCGGCGCCGCGGCGATTGAAGACCCGCTGCATGAAGGTCAGCGGCTCCTGGATCTGCCAGATGGCGAAGCTGGAAACCACCACGTTCTTCTTGTCCTGGGTCAGGCACTCCATGTCCGGCGTGTCGTAGACCAGAAGCCGGTTTGAGAACTTGTGCACGCTCTGCAGCAATTTCAGCGGGCTGAACTTGAGCCCCGGTTCCATGCAGATGCGCACCGGCTTGCCGAACTGCGTTACCACCGCGTATTCCGTCTGGTGCACGGTGAAGAAGCAGCAGGGGCCGGCGAGGACCAGCAGGACCAGGACGGCCGCGATGACGATTGCGGGTTTCATCGGTTCGGTTCCTCCGGCGAGGTCAGTGTGTCGGTATCCGTTTCGTAGATCGGGCAGTCCTCGGCTGTCGAGGAGCGGAGCCACAGGTCGAACTGGCCGAGGGTTCGGCCGTCCGGGGTGATGTAGAGTCTGGCCCGGGGCAGCACCCGCTCGGCGCTCTCCAGGTAGAGCCGGTAACGGGTGAGGCGCTGGTTGCCCTCGGTGGCCTCGAGCAGGCTGAGGAAACCGGTGGTATCGCCCTCGGCGGCGAGACGGGCGGCGGTGCCGTCGGCGCTGGCCCGGGCCAGGTCGCGGTCCGCTTCGCCGCGGGCCAGGTGCAATCGTTCCTCGCGGTAGCCCTGGGCCTCGTTGACCATGGTGTTGCGATCCTCCATGGCGCTGGCCACGTCGCGGAAGGCGTCGTGCACTTCCAGCGGCGCGTGGGCGTCGAGCAGGTGGACCGAGGCGAGGCGGATCCCCGTGCCGTAGGAGCCGGAGATCTCCGAGTGGAGCACCGTCTGGGCCTGCCGCGCCGTCTGCTCCTCCACCGCCGCCCGGGCCGTGGTGTAGATCTCGTCGATGGGCTGCTGGCCGATGATCTCCATGAGCACCGAGCCCACCACCCGTCCAACCAGGCGGTCGGCGTCCTCCACGGCATAGAGGAAGCGCTCCGGGTCCTCGACGCGGTAGTGGGCCACGTAGGCCACCTGGATGATGTTCTCGTCACCGGTGATGAACAGCGATTCCTCGGTGAACTGGCGGGCGGCGAAGCGACGGCGGGTTTCGCCGAGCACCACGTCTTCCGCCGCCGGGCCCTCTTCGACCAGGGCCTGGAACCCGCCGGTGACCACTCTGATCTCCTCGGTACGGCAGGTCTCGGAGAGGGCGAAGGGCCATGGCGGGCAGTAGTGCAGCCCGGGGGACAGGTTGCTGCGGGTCAGCTTGCCGAACTGCCGCACCATGCCCACCTCGCCGGGGTTGACGATGAAGAACCCCTGCAGCAGGTAGAGCAGGGCGACGAACAGCGCCGTAAACCAGAAGCTCGGCCGGCGCATGAGCGTGCCGGGGTCGAGGCCGCGCAGCCAGGCGGCGAAGGTCTTCAGGTGCGTCCACAGCTCGCTGAGATCCTTGCGGAAGCCGGTGCGCTGGAAGCTGGCCCCGGCGAGCACGGTAAAGGCCAGCAGGCCGGCGAAGTGCAGCAGGACGGTGAACGGGGAGGGGCTGGTGTCCTCCTGGCCCCAGATGGTGAACTGGTGGTCGCCCCAGATGGCATTGGTCACCATGCCCAGCGACATGCAGACGATGATGATCGAGAGGAGATAGATGCGCAGAAAGCGGCGGCCGAAGACGCGGCCGACGATCATCAGCGTGCCGATGTTGGTCACCGGGCCGGCGAGCAGGAAGACCAGTGCCGCCCCGGGACTGAGCCCCTTGGCGATGAAGGTGGCGGCCAGCGGCGTGGAACTGGTGGCGCAGAGGTAGAGGGGGATGCCCACCAGCAGCATCGCCGCCATCTCCAGCGTGGGGTTGCCCATCATCAAGCGGTCGAAGAAGTTGTCGGGGAGCAGGGCGCCGAGCAGGCCGGTGAGCACCATGCCGAAGACGATCCAGAAGGCCAGGTCGTCCATCATCTCCACGTAGCCGTAGTGCAGCGCCTCGCGCACCACCGACCAGGCCCGGCCCTTCGGTTCCCGGCCCCCCTTGTCCCTCGCTTCCGCCCCGGTGTCCGTGGCGGAACAGCAGGTTTCGCCGGTTTCGTCCAGCTCCCGGTTCGAACAGCAGGCGTTTCCATGCTCTCCGTCCGTGCTTTCGCAACAGGAGCTTTCCTGGTCCCCGCGTTCGGCGCAGCATGAACTCTCGGGGGCGTCCTCGCTGCCGCAGCACCCGTCGCCTCCGTCCTCGGGCAGATGCTCGGCCCTGGCGCCGCGACCCGGCGAGAGCAGGATCCAGGTGCCGGCGGTGACCGCGGTGATCATGGCCACCACCGGCCTGATGATCGCCATCAGCGGCCCGATCAAGCCCCAGGTGAGCATGATCGAGGGCAGTCCGGTCTCCGGGGTGGAGATGAGGAAGGACATGGTGGCCGGACGGCTGGCCCCGTTCTTGCGCAGGCTCACCGCCGCCGGAACCACGCCGCAGGAGCAGATGGGCAGCGGGGTGCCGAAGAGGGTGGCCTTGACCACCGAAGCGAAGCTGTTGGCGCCGAGCATCCGCTGCAGCAGGTCGGTGCGCAGCACGATGCGCACCAATCCGGCAAGGAAGAAGCCGGCAAGGATGTAAATCGAGGCTTCGTAGAAGACCTTGTAAGTCTGAACCGCGAAGTCGATGATGAAGCTGATCATGTCTCGTCGAACCGGCGGCCGCCGATCCCTGCCGGCGGCCTGTCTGCGGGCGGCACCCGCGCTATGGTGGACCGTAACAGTCTGACATAATCCACCGGTGAATTCAATTGCTGAGAGGCTTCGCAACCCTCCTGCCGGCATGATACGATTGGGCGTTCGGACGGCAAAAGACGAGTGGAGAAAACCATGGGAAGGCCACGGGCACGGCTTGCCGCCTCAACCCTGACGATGATCATGGCCGGCGGCCAGGGCGAACGGCTCTATCCGTTGACCCGGGACCGTTCCAAGCCCTCGGTGCCTTTCGGCGGTATCTTCCAGATCATCGACTTCACCCTCTCCAACTGCGTCAACTCCGGCTTGCGCCGAATCTACGTACTGACCCAGTACAAGTCGCACTCCCTCGAGCGGCACCTCAAGCTTGGCTGGAACATTTTTTCCAGCGAACTGGGCGAATACCTCTACACCGTGCCGCCGCAGCTGAAAACCGGTGAGAACTGGTACCAGGGAACGGCGGACGCCGTGTTCCAGAACATCAACATCCTGCAGACCGACCGGCCGCGGATGGTGCTCATGCTCTCTGGCGACCATATTTACAAGATGGACTACACGAGGATGCTCGCCGAGCACGAAGAGCGGGACGCCGACCTGACGATCGCCTGCACCGAGCTGCCCCTGGCCGACGCACGGCGCATGGGGGTGATGGCGGTGGACGACGAGCACCGGGTCACCGCGTTCCTCGAAAAACCCGATGACCCGCCATCGATGCCGGGCAAGCCGGAGCGGGCGCTGGTAAACATGGGCGTCTACGTCTTCAACACCGATGTGCTGGTGCGGGCGGTGATGAAGGATGCCAAGAGCTACAGCGAGCACGATTTCGGTCACAACATCATTCCCGGCCTGGTGACCGGCGGGGCAAAGGTCTACGCCCACGATTTCGCTGACGAGAACCGGGGTGAAGCGAGTTACTGGCGGGACATCGGCACCCTGGACAGCTACTACGAGGCGAGCATGGACCTGGTCAACGTGACCCCGCTGTTCAACCTCTACGACCGGCGCTGGCCGGTGCGCACCTTTCAGCGGCAGCACCCCCCGGCCAAGTTCGTCTTCGGCCAATTGGCCCGGGGCCGGGTGGGCATGGCCATCGACTCCGTGGTCTCCGGCGGCTGCATCCTCAGCGGCGGGCAGGTGGTGCGTTCGGTGCTCTCGCCCGAAGTGCGGGTGAGCAGTTTCGCCAGGGTGGAGGAATCGATTCTCATGGACGGCGTGCAGGTCGGCGCCTGTGCCAGCGTGCGCCGGGCAATCATCGACAAGGGGGTTCGCATCCCGCCGCACTGCCGGATCGGTTTCGATACCGAGGAGGACCGTCGGCAGTTCACCGTCACCGACGGCGGCGTGGTGGTGGTCCCCCGGCACACCGTATTCGACGAACCGCCGGAGCCCGGGGATCAGGACTGACCGCCCCCGCGCAGCTGCGCCGCGGCCCGTTCCGGCGAGACGTGGCTGATGTAGACCCCCGCGCCCCACTCGAAACCGGCGATCCAGGTGAACTCGGGCAGCAGCTCCAGGTGCCAGTGGAAGCTCTCCCGGTGCCCGTCCTCCCTCGGGGCGCTGTGCAGCACGAGGTTGAACGGCGGACGGTGGAGCAGGTCGTTCATCCGCCCCAGCAATGATTTGAGCAGCCCGCCCAGCTCGTGCAGTTCGTCGTCCGTGGCCGTTTCGAACCGCGCTTCATGCCGCCGGGGGATGATCCACGTCTCGTAGGGCTTGCGCGGGGCGAAGGCGGCCAGGGCGGCAAAGCGTTCGCGCTGTTGCACCACACGTTCGCCCAGCCGTTCTTCTTCCTCGATCATGCGGCAGTAGAGGCAGCGGCCGGTCTCGCGTTGGTGGCGGACGGCGCCGGTCAGTTCCTCGAGCACGTGTTTGGGCACCACCGGCAGGGCCACGATCTGGGAGTGGCTGTGGGAGAGCGAGGCCCCGGCTCTGGCTCCGTGGTTCTTGAACAGCATCACATGGCGGATGCGCGGGTCGTCAAGCAGGGCCGAGCACCGGTTGCGGCAGATGCGCAGCATGTCGGCGATGTGCCCGGCGCTCATTTCGGCCAGGCCCTCCTCGTGGTTCGGGGTCTCGATAAGCACCTCGTGGGAGCCGGCGGCCGGCATCCGCCGCCGCAGGCCCCCGCCGTTCTCCGCCGCCTCGCCTTCCAATCTCAGTGCCGGGTAGCGGTTGGGTACCAGGCGGGCCCGCCAGTCCGGGCCGTCGGCGGGCGAGCCGGCCGGGCGCAGGGCGATGATCTCCGGCGGGGTCTCGGTCTCGTTGCCGGGGCAGAAGGGGCAGGGTGGTGCGGCATTCCCCTCGGCGGGGCGATGGTGAAAATCGTGGGGCCGGTCTGCCCGGTCGGGGGCGATGATGACCCACCGCCCGTTCACCGGGTCCCTGCGCATTTCCGGCATGGTGTTCCTCCTCCGGGCCGCGGTCGGCCCTGTCACGAGCCTAGGACGGTGGCCGCGGCTTGTCAATTCACCCGGTGATTTGAATGCGGCCCGTGCATATTGTAATCTTGACCGGCACGATTTCCGAATACAGTGTTATGGACGGTGAACCGCCCGGGAGACCGGGCCGGGGTGCGCGGCGACGCCGGGTACGCCGCTTCGGCGGGGGAGATGACCGACGTGAGGACCATGGAACGCAGTTTCGGCTGGCTGGTGGTGATCGGGCTGGTGGTGGTGTTCGGCCTGCAGGTGGCCTGGGCCGCTTCGCCGGTGGGGGAGGACGGGGATGGCATCGCCTATTCCCGGGCCTTTCTCGGTATCTACCGCAAGATGATGGAGATCGAGCCCCAGATCCTCAGTGCCTGCCGCACATATGATCTCAACCCGCTGCTGGCCAAGGCCGTCTGCCTCTACGAGTCCGGGGGCAACGCCAACCTCACCTCCTGGGCCGGGGCCAAGGGTTACTTCCAGGTCATGCCCAGCACATTCCGCAGCATGCGCGTACGCACCAATATCGAGGCCGGGGTGAAGTACCTCTCCCTGCAGTACAAGGAGTTCGAGCGGGAGGATTACGCGGTGGCCGCCTACAACGGCGGGCCGGCCAACCTGCACCGTCGGCGCTCGCTGCGCCTGGAAACGGTGCAGTACGTCATCGGTGTGGGCGATTTCCGCTCCCTGCTCTACAACCACGAGCAGGAGATCCGGGAAAAAGCCTCGAAACTGAGGCTGCACACGATCAAGGAAGGGGAGGACTGGTGGTCCCTCTCCAAAACCCTCAGCCTGCCCATGGTTGAACTGCGGATGTACAATCCCTTCCTGGCCCACCGCACCTTGAAGAAAGGCCAGCTCGTCGCCTACCCGGAGCGGAGCGAGGGGGTGGGGAACCTCTTCGGGATGGAAGGGCGGAACGTGGTCTACACGTCGCGGCCAGGCGACAACTACTTCCACGTGGCCTTCATCTTCGGCGCCGACCTCGACGTGTTCCGCGAGGACAATTTCATCTGGCGGGTGCAGGCCCTGCCGCCGCTGACCCGGCTGGTCATCCAGCCCAAGCCGGCGAAGACGCGGATCAGGCATACCGTGGCCGCCGGCGAGACGATCACAGAGATCGCCGAGCGCCGGGAGAGCGATCCCTGGACCGTGGTCTGCCACAACCGGCTCTGGAACCAGCGGCTGCCCGCGGCGGGCACCGTGCTGGAGGTCCCCCAATCGCCGCCCAAGCCGAAGTACATCTACCACAAGGTGCGCCGGGGCGAAAACCTGAGCAAGATCGCACGGCGCTACGGGGTGACGGTGAGCCAGATCCAGCGGGCCAACGGCATGAGCCCCCGCAATACCCGCATCATTGCCGGCAAGAAGCTCAAGATCCCCCAGCGGGGGTGAGTTCCCCCGGCGGCAGCGGCCGGGCGAGCACCGTCTCGAAACGTTTGAGGGTCACCAGGCCCGGGGCACCGCCCTTCGGTTTCTTCAGCCACTTGCGCCGGGTGAGGTGCACGTCCACCGAGGTGCTGCGGCGGCCCTTCGAATACCAGGCGGCCAGGCCGGCGGCCTGCTCCAGGGTCTTCGGCGGCAGCTTGGCCAGCCGATCGGGGTTGCGCACCACCACGTGGGAGCCGGGCATGCCGGCGGCGTGGAGCCAGAAGTCTTCGGGCCCGGCCAGCTTGAAGGTCACCCGGTCGTTGCCCCGCGCGCTGCGGCCCACCAGGATCTCCAGCCCGTCGGCGGAGGTGTAGTGCATGGCGCCGGTGATCGCACCGCTGTCCTCGGGACCCGGTCCCGCACGGCTTTTCGCTTGCCGTGCGGCGGCCAGTCCGGCCTCCCGGGCCTCTTCTTCCACCGCGCGCAGTTCTTCACCCGACTCGGCCAGTTCGGCGGCCGAGCGGAGCTCCTCGATGAAGGCCGCCTCCCGGGCCAGGGGCTCGAGCCGTTCGGTCACGGCCTCCAGGCCCCGCTCGGCCCGGCGGTGCCGGCGGAAGAAGGACTGGGCGTTCTGCACCAGGGTCAGCTTCGGGTTGAGGGGAATCTCCACCTCAGGACTCCCGGGTTTGTAGAAGTCGGCCACCGTCACCCGATCCATGCCCCGCTTGCGGCGTCCGCCGCCGAAGGTGTCCAGGGCGCCGGTGAGCAGCTCACCGTAGCGCTGGAAGTCCTCCGCCGTCCTGAAGCGGGCGCGGTCCGCCTCCAGCCTGGCGCAAAGCCGGCGGTTTCGTTTCCCTGCCTGCGCCAGTTGCCGCAGCAGGGCCCGGCGGCGACGGTCGATGCCCGTCCTGGCGAGGATCTCCTCACGGCAGCGGGCCGCGGCGGCGGCCAGGGTGGGGAAGCGTTCCATGGTCCAGCTGCCGGATAGGCGTGAGGCTTCCAGCGGGATGGCCGAGGCCACCGGGTCGGCGGCGGACGGATCGTCTGGCCGGTGAAGGTGGCCGGGTTTTTCACCCGGTGAGCGTAACTTCTCAAGCTGCTCGAGGAAGCGGTCCCAGGCGGCCAGCGAGGCCTCCGGCGTCTGTTTCTCGCGCAGCAGTCGCGCGGCCAGTTCCGAAGCGTAGACCGGTCCGAATCCTTCCAGTGCACTGATCAGCGAGCGGTAGAGCCCCTTGCGGTCGGCGGTGGGGGCAAAACGCTCGAGGCTGCTCTGGAGATACTGCTCCAGTTGTTGTCGTTGCGCACCGCCGGGACCGGCGGTGAAGGGATCGATGCGCTCTCGCCCCGGGGCCCGGCGCGGGGCCGCGTAAGGGGCGCCGGCGAGCAGGCGTCCGGACGGTTGGCGGTTGGCGCCGAGCACCATGCCCTCCCGGTCGGTGAGAGCCAGCACCGCGCTTTTCCCGGTGAGCTCGATGACCAGGGTCGCCGGCGTCCGCGCCCCGCCGGAGATCGTCTTCTCCGTGGCGAGGAGCAGGATCCGTTCCAGGCGGACCTTGCGCAGCGAGGTCACCCGGGCCCCCTCGAGGTGCTTGCGCAGCAGCATGAGAAACGGGGAAGGCGGCGTGGATGGCGCGCGGGCGGCGGCCAGCGGCAGCGCCGCCGGGTAGAGCGGGCCGGGGGAGACGAGCAGCCAGGGTTCGGCCGGTCCGTCGAGGCGAAAGAGCACGCCGGCGGTATCCGGCTCGGGGGCCGGCACCACCTTGCGGACCAGGGCGCCGTCAGTGCAGCGGGCCAGCTGGTGCTGCAGGGCCAGCAGGTCGAAGTTTTCCATGGCGTGCTCCCTACCGCGGGCTGTCCGCGTCGAGGCGGCTCAGCAGGTCGTCCTTCCAGCGGGCATAGGCCTCGGCCTGGTCCTCGGGAACCGAGGTGGCCGGGGGGAACTCCACGGTGAGCGGATTGACCCAGCGGCCGTCGATCTTGATCCGGTAATCAAGGTGCGGCCCGCTGGCCAGGCCGCTCTGGCCCACGTAGCCGATCACCTGTCCCTGCTTGACGCGAGTACCCGTGCGAATCCCCTTGGCATAGCGCGAAAAGTGGAGGTAGGAGGTGCTGACCCGGCTGTTGTGGCGAATGGTGACCATGCGGCCGCCACCGCGGTCCCAGCCCGCCCGGGTCACCGTGCCGTCGGCGGTGCTCATCACCGGTGTGCCGGTGGGGGCGGCGTAGTCCACCCCGTTGTGCGGCATGCGGCGGTGCAGCACCGGGTGCATCCGCGAACGGGAGTAGCGGGAACTGATGCGGGTGAAGCCCAGCGGGGCCTTGAGGAACTCCTTGCGCATCGATGTCCCCTCGGCGTCGAAGTACTCGGGGCCGGTTTCCGGGTCCGCCTCGTAGCGGAAGGCCAGGTGCTCCTCCCCCGTGCAGGAGAAGCGCACGGCGAGGATCGTGCAGTCCGAGGTTTTGTCTGTGCCGAGCAGCACTTTCTCGCGCAGCAGCAGCCTGAAGCGGTCACCGATATGCAGGTCGCGCATGAAGTCGACGGCCCAGGAGAAGATGTCGACGAACCCCCGCGCACCGTCGGGGGGAATCCCCGCCGCTTCGGCTGCGGCGAAAAAGGACCAGGTCACTTCCCCCTCGGCCACCCGCTCGACCCAGCGGAAGGGGTAGCTGTGCAGCTCGGCCCCCCATGAGCCGTTCCGGTTGCGCTGGGCCAGCAGGTAGCGTTCGTCGTCCACCTGCCAGGTCAGGGCCGCCAGTTCACCATCGTCCCCGGTCCAGAAACGGTAAAGAGAGCCCGGGCTGATGCGCGTCAGGTCGAAGTGCCCGGCCGCGGCCTCCAGCAGCGGCGGGATCAGCGTGCGGGGGATATCGTGCTCTTTGAAGATCGCGGAAAGGGTCTGACCCCGGCGGACCACCCCTTCCACGGCCAGCTGCGCACCGGGGCCGCCGGGGACGGGCATGGAGAGCACCGTGGGTGGTTCAACCGAAGGCACCGACGCTGCCGGCACCGTGGCGAGAAGCATCACCGGCAGCGTGATCAGCGGCAATACGCGCAACAGCGACAGGAAGGCGCGCCGCGGACGGGACTGGGGGCGGAAGGCGGGGGGAATCAATCGTCGTGGTCCTTATCGTCCTCATCATCATCGTCGTCTTCCTCGTCGTCCTCATCATCATCGTCATCGTCCTCGCAACCCCATTGCAGTTCGATGGAGTCCCGGTCGATCAGGTTGGACTTGATGCTGAGGCAGCGCTCCTGGTCGGCGCGGAAGCGGGCGCTGAGGGTGGCTGCGTTGATGTCCCGTCCCGGCACGGTGACCTTGACCTCCAGGCGGTAGCGTCCCACCGGCACCTGGATGCCCGAATCGCTGAACTGGCTCTTGTTCGCCATCTGCTTCAGCTTGCGGAAGGCGCCCTTGAATTTTCCACCGCTGTCGCCCCCGCCGAACGACTGGCTGTAGACCTCGGTGCCGTCGGCGCGAATGGTCAGCCGGCCGGCCTGGAACCCGTGCTTGAATTCGAAGTCGAGGTAGCCGAAGTCCTGGGGCGGCGGTGTTGCGGTCTTTTCTTCCTCCGATGATCCCGCCGGTTCGGCCGTTTCGCCGGCCGGGGTTTCCCCGGGCCGGGCCGTGGGGGCGGTACCGCCGCCGGAGGGGCTCCAGCTGATCTCTTCCGGCCGGGCGGGCAGCGTTTCCTTTGGCGCCGGTCCCGGTTCCGGCTCCGGATCTCGCGTGGCCGGGGCGGTGACCGCCGGTGTCTGGCGCACCGGGGTTTCTTGTCGGGATGGTTGCTGCACCGGTTTCTGCACCGGCTGTTCCACTGTCTTCGTCGTGCCGGTTGGTTCCGGCTCGGTCTTCTTCTCCGGTGTTTCGGGGCGGCTCTGTTCCGCCTTGGCGGCCGCAGGCTGGTCTTCCACCGGCGGTTCGATCAGTGTCGCGGCCTGGCCGGCGTCACCGGCCACGGGCTCGCCCGGCACGGCCGCCAGGCCCTCGCCGGGTTCACTGTCCGCCAATACCATCTCCGGCTTCTGTCCCGGCTCCTTCTTTTTGGCGCTGCCGCCGCGGTCATTGAAAAAGGCGAGGTAGACGACGAGAAAGATGACCACCACGGTGAGCGCCGCGGCAAACCCGATGAGGGTGGCGTGGCTCTTCCCGCGTTTCCCGGCTTCGGCGCCTGCCGGTGCCGTCGTCCCCGTCGCCGCGGCCTGTTGTGGCATCGGTGGAGGGGCCGGGTGGCCCACCGACGAGGTGGCGGCGCCCGCAGGTCCCTCTGCCGGCGGGGCCAGCTGCGAGGCGTCGATGGTCTGGTCGGGGGGCGGCGCCTGGGAAACAACCGCCGTGGCGTCGGCGCCGCAGTGCTGCGGCGGCTCACCGGCCAGCAGCCGCTTGATGTCCTCGGCGAACTGCGCCGCGTCCTGGTAACGGGCCTCGGGATTTTTGGCCAGCCCCTTGGTCAGCACCATGTCGAACCCGCCGGAGAGGCCGATGTTGAGCCTCGTGGCCGGCAGCGGCTCCTGGTTGACGATCTTGTAAAGGATAGTGGTGATGTTGTTGCCCGAGAAGGGCTTTTCCCGGGTGAGCAGCTGGTAGAAGACAACGGCGAGGGAGAAGAGGTCGGAACGGCCGTCGATCTGGCCCCCGGCAATCTGCTCCGGGGCCATGTAGTATGGCGTGCCGAGAAACTGCCCCGTTCGGGTCAGGCTGGAGGATTCGATGCGGGCGATGCCGAAGTCGGTGATCTTCACCCGGTTGTCCGGGGTGAGGATAACGTTGGCCGGCTTGATGTCCCGGTGGATAATGCCGTTGGAGTGGGCGTACCCCAGCCCTTCGGCGATCTGCAGCACGATGTTCAGCGTCTCTTCCGGCCTGAAAATCCGGTCGCCGTCGAGCAGCTGCTGCAGCGACTGTCCTTCGATGAACTCCATGGCAATGAAAGAGATCTTCTCCTCGGGGTCCTCGTCGGCGTCGAAAATGGTGACGATGTTGGGGTGGGAGAGATTGCCCGCGGTCTGCGCTTCGCGGTAGAACCGCTCGTAGAACTCTTTCTGCTCGTCCTTGCTCAGGCCGGCGCCGGGATGGATCGTCTTCAGGGCCACGATGCGGCCGATGCGGGGGTCTTTCCCCTTGTAGACGATGCCCATGGCGCCCTGGCCAAGCTCGCCAACGATCTCGTAGCGCCCGATCTTTTTCAGCATGGATATGGTGTCCGAAGGTTGCCCGGGTGACCCTATCTGCAGCAATTGTCAGAGCTTGCCCGGGTGTTGGTCATCGTTCGAACGTCGGTTGATCGTATGACAAACCGTGCGGAAGTGTCAATTGCCGTGCGGCCTCGCGGCTGTTGAGTTTCGGCCCCGGGGCGTCGATAGGACTGGCAGGGGGGAATCCCCGACCAGCGGGAGGAAAGGCGATGAAGAACATCGTGGTCCTGATTGTGGTGGCGGTGGCGGCGTTGCTGGCCTACAACTTCTTTACGAACGGGGAGTTGTCCCTGATGCCCTCCGGCCCCTCCAGCGCCGAGGGCCGGGAACTGATGCGCCTGGAGCGGGGCTTCGAAAAGGCGGAGAAGGAATTCGGCCAGGCCCTGCGCTCCGCCGGAATGGCCGGCCTGGACACCACCGGCGATGCCGAGGCGGCGATGGACGAGGCACGACACGTGGAGCGGGACCTGGCGAAGTTGATGCCCCGGTTAAAGGCGGAGGATGAGCGCCGGAAGGCCGAACGGTTGAAGATGCGCATCAGGGAATTCAAGCGTCGGGCCGGTGCCTGATCCTGGTGCCCCGCGAGTTACCGCTCGGTGATCAGCCGCTTCAGCGCGCCGCGGCCGATGGACCAGAAGAGCGCCGGGCGCAGGAGAAACTCGAAGATCGTCGAAGTGATC
>Ga0180435_10002706_pt1 | contig 18003 bp, 12 predicted proteins | sample SS_ome_3_FD_132467 | JGI IMG/M metagenome (GOLD analysis project Ga0180435, IMG submission 132467) | Hypersaline lake sediment archaeal communities from the Salton Sea, California, USA - SS_3_S_1 metaG | ecosystem: Environmental > Aquatic > Non-marine Saline and Alkaline > Hypersaline >...
ATCCTGGCGGAAGGCGCCCAGGGAACACTTCTGGACCTGGATCACGGTACTTATCCTTTTGTGACCAGTTCCACACCAACTGCCCCTGGCGCACTGGTCGGTCTGGGCCTGGGAATTGGATCTGCAAACCGAGTTGTTGGCGTTGTTAAGGCCTTTCAAACCCGGGTAGGAGAGGGACCATTTCCAACCGAATTGGATGGAGACCTCGCTGTTCGTCTACGCGGAACAGGTGCGAATGAATGGGACGAATTCGGGACCACTACTGGCCGGCCAAGACGTGTAGGATGGCTTGATATTGTCCTCCTTCGCTATGCAGTACGCATCAATGGTATTTCCGATCTTGCTTTAACCAAATTGGATATTCTATCTGGACTGGAAACGATCAAGATCTGCACCGGGTATCGGTTTGCTGAAAAGACCACACCAACCCTGCCGCTCGGACCTTCTAATTTGGAAGGTGCCGAAGGTATATATGAAGAACTGCCGGGTTGGCAGGATGATATAACCTCCGTTCGAACCTGGGAAGATTTGCCAGAAGCTGCCAGAAATTATGTTTCCAGGATTGAAGAGTTGTTGTCCGTAGCTGTCAAGATAATATCTGTTGGTCCTGAACGATCACAGGTGATCCAACGTTAACGATTTATGAAAAAAATCTGGATTTTCTTCCTCCTTTTCTCTCTAGCAGCCTGTTTGCCTGTCGTTACTCCACCACCGGTACCAACGGCCAGTTCGACGGTCACTCCAACTGCTTCTCCCACGGTCGAATGGTTCCCCCCGACAGCGACGATAGAGATTATTCCAACTGTTGAGATTACTCCAACACCGGAGATCATGTCAGAATTGGGAGAGATCATTTTTAGAGATGATTTCGAATCGGGAGAAGGTTGGACGGTTCCTCAATCAGACCGGGGGGAGATCAATATCGCCAATGGTGAGATCAACATCATTATCAATGAACCAGGATCCTTTTTTATTGGAACCCTTGAAAAACCCGATTTGCAGGACTTTTATGCTGAAATATCTGCAAGTCCCATCCTGTGCTCTCCACGTGACGAATATGGATTTTTATTCCGGGTCTTGGGCAGAAATCAGTATTATCGTTTCTTGTTGAACTGTGAAGGTCAGATTCGGTTGGACAGTATTTCAGGAGAAACAGGAACAATCCTGTATCCCTGGACAAGAAGCGCTTCGGTCCCTGTTGGAGCACCAAGCATTTCTACGATAGCTGTGTTGGCTGTGGCTGACCAGATCTATGTTTTTATCAATGGTGTTCAGCAATTTACAGTCAGAGACCAGCAGCTTTTGGTAGGCTCTTTTGGAGTATATGCCCGTTCAGTAGGCGATACGGCGGTTACGATCAGTTTTTCCGATTTTATTGTCAGAGAAGTACTTCCAAAAGAATAAAAAGGCCAAATAAGCTCTGAATGAATACTAATTAATCTGTTCATAGACGATAGGTGTTCAGCTTGTTTTGATAACATATCCTGAAAGTGAGACAGGGTATAATATTCGATGATAGAAGAAGAGAATTCCGGTTTCAAGTAGAGCAGGAAATACTGCTTATGAGGAGGAAATGTGTACCAGAGATTAATTGTAGTAGGAAACTTGGGAAGAGATCCTGAGATGCGCTATCTGCCCAATGGATCTGCGGTGACGAATATCAACGTCGCCTCCAACCGCGTTTATAACGACTCAAATGGGCAGAAAGTCACTGAAACAACCTGGTTCCGTGTTTCAGTATGGCGAGCTCAAGCGGAATCTGTGAATCAGTATTTACGGAAAGGAAGCAAAGTCCTGGTAGAAGGTTATCTTAATGCCGATCCTGAAACAGGCGGCCCGCGAGTGTTCACACGCAATGATGGTTCAACTGGATCAAGTTATGAAATGACTGCTCAGCGTGTGGTCTTTTTATCATCCAGACAGGAAGATCAGGCCTTTCAATCCCAGGATGGGGGAGGATTTTCTGAACAGGTAGATGAGGATGATATTCCGTTCTAGCCAGTTCTATATATAGTTGAGAGGCGTCTGTCATGACAAAAGAAAAATCTCAAGTAAAGATTCCCGGGATCAAAATCCCACCAGACCTGGAAGCTGTATATGCAAATCTGGCCCGGATTACTCATTCACCATCTGAGTTTATTTTTGATTTTGCTCAGATGCTGCCCGGTATGAAAGCACCCGGGTTTAAATCCAGAGTGTTGTTATCCCCATTAAGTGCAAAATTGATTTATAAAGCACTTGGAGATAACCTGGCAAAATATGAAGCCAGCTTTGGTGAGATCAAAGTGCCAGGATCGACTTCCCTTGCTGACCATCTATTTCAACCACCTGATGAAAAGGCAGGGGGCGATTCATAGTAGATCTTAGATTTGAACCAATCATAGTTAATTATGCCAAATAAGACCCTGAAATTTGACAAGATCGCCATAGCTGTTCATCCGTTAAACGAGGAAGCATATTTGCTTGCGGAAGAGATTGGCGTTTCCCTTGAAGAAAAGGGATTAAATGTGATCTTGGGAAAAATGGATGAGCCAAACCTTCGGGAGGAAATATCCAACGGGAGCCGGGAACTGCTAATTGCCTTGGGCGGAGATGGTACTATGCTTCGCGCAGGACATATTGCGGCGATATCAAGTACTCCGATCTTGGGTATCAATCTAGGTAGCTTTGGCTTTTTGACAGAGGTTCAACGGGATGGCTGGGGTGGTGCATTGGATCGTGTTCTTGCAGGCGATTACAGATTGGAAAAGAGGATGATGCTGCAGTCCACTCTTTTCAGGGAAGGAAAAGAACTTGGGAGTTGGAGTGCACTGAACGATTCCGTTATCAGTAGAGGGGAGACCATCCGTCCGGTTCAGCTGATCATTGAGATCAACAAACGGCATTTGAGTACGATCGTAGCGGATGCAGTGATCGCTTCCACGGCTACTGGTTCAACAGCTTATGCGATGGCTGCCGGAGGGCCTATACTTTCACCTGAATTAAGGAATGTTATTCTTGTTCCTGTTGCACCTCATCTCTCTATTGAACAATCCCTGGTTTTATCCGAAGATGTTTGCATTGCCATCATTGTCAACACCTCCCATCAGGCTGTTATGAGTATTGACGGCCAGCCTTCAGTGAGCCTGGTTAACGAAGATAGAATAGAGATCAAAGCCAGCGATCACGCAGCCACATTTATTCGTTTTCAGGATCCGGGATATTTCTACCGGAACCTGATCCCTTATATGGACCAGAATCCAACAATCAAAAAAAATGTCTAATATTGAAAACACCCTTACTTGTACTTTCCATCCGAAAGTAGAAACTCAGTTGCGATGTAATCGCTGCAACCGGCCTATCTGTATCAAATGCGCCACGCATACGCCAACGGGATACCGCTGCCATGAGTGTATTCGTTCCCAGCAAAAAATCTTTGTCACCACAAAATGGTTTGACTATATTATTGCTGTTGCGATAACTGGAGTGATTTCATTTCTGGGGAGCTTATTCGCGGGCAACTTAGGTATCTATCTTACGATATTGATCGCCTTTGGTGCTGGTTACCTGATTTTCTGGGCAGTAAAAAAAGCGATTAAAAATCGTCGATCTCCTCTTTTGAAATATGTTATGAGCGGATCCGCGTTATTAGGTAGTTTAATTCCTGTTTTTGGCATGCTCATCAGGAATTATCGATATTTCGGTACTATCTTTGGGGGGGGGCTCTATTCCATACTATGGTATCTGGCCTATTCAGTGATCGTTACTGGCTATGTGTATTACCAATTAAGAAATTAATATGCTCGTAGAACTCCGAATTAAAAACTTTGCGATCATAAATGCTCTCAACCTGGAATTCGATCCAGGTCTGGTTATTTTAACGGGAGAAACCGGAGCTGGAAAATCAATCATCATGGGGGCACTGGATATGCTGTTAGGACAGCGGGTGGATATGTCCACGCTTCGAAAGGGCAGTGAATTCGCCAGTGTTGAGGCTGTCTTCAGGATCCCAGAAAATGTAAGGGATTCTGTCATAAAGCTTCTTGAACAGGAAGAGTTACTTGATGGAACAGAGTTTCTGACCCTGACCCGGGAACTGAGAAAAGATAAAAGAAATATCGCCAGAGTGAATGGGCACAGGACAAATGCCGCAGTGATAGTTGAGCTGGGTCAATACTTGGTGGATATTCACGGCCAATCTGAACATCTATCCTTGATGCGAGTAAACCAGCATTTAGAATTGCTGGATCGTTTTTCGGGAACAATCGGACAGTTGAGTGATTACCAAAAAGCCTATCGACAGCTGAAAGATACCCAAAATACACTGGCGAGATTACGGCATTCTGATTTGGAAGCCGATCAAAAAAAGGAGCTGCTGTCTTTTCAGGTAGAGGAAATTGGTATGGCAGCCCTCCAGGAAGGAGAGGAAGAACCGCTGATCGAACTCCGCAACAGGTTGGTTAATGCTGAAAAACTAGCCGATCTGGGCCAGAATATTCTTATCCTCCTGGATGATGCACCTTCTCACCAACCCACAGTGATGGATCTGGTTGGCCAAATTGTCAGTTCGATGGAAGTTCTCTCAAAGACAGATCCAGCTCTGGAAAGCCAAAATCAAAGTACTGCCGAACTCAGTGATGGGTTATTTGAGCTTGGAAAGAGTCTGCGGTCTTATCTGGATACGCTGGAATTTGATGCCAACGAGCTTGAAAAAACACAGGATCGACTGGCTTTGCTACACGAGTTGAAGAGAAAATATGGTGAAACCATTCCTGATATCTTGAAATACATGGAAGACGCCCGTCAGCAATTGGAAGAAATTACTGGCAGGAGTACCCGGATCGGGGAATTGGAAGAGATTGAAGGCAGTCAGCTTTTAGAATTGGGTAAATTAGGGCAGAGACTGACCCAGGGTCGAAAAGCAGGGGCTCAGCGGCTTGCTTCTGAGTTGGAAAAACAGCTGGATGATCTGAAAATGGCGGGATCACGATTCGAAGTCTCTTTCATGGAGACAGAGTCCGAGTCTGGTGTGCCAGTTGAGGATGGAAATAGACTTGAATTCTATCCGGATGGATTGGAGAAAGTTGAGTTTCTAATTGAGACTAATCCGGGTGAAGGTTTGAAGGCGTTAGCGAAAACCGCCTCTGGTGGGGAAACCGCTCGATTGATGCTGGCGTTAAAGAACGTACTTGCCAAGGCCGATCACATTTCCACCCTGGTTTTTGATGAGATAGATCAAGGAATTGGTGGCAGAATTGGCGCAGTTGTGGGTGAAAAGCTGTATCGGCTTACTCCTGAGCATCAAGTCATATGTATCACGCACCTTCCACAATTGGCCGGTTTTGGGCAGCAGCATTTCCAGGTGTTGAAAGGTATGGCAGATGGTCGTACGTCTATCCGAGTCCAGGAGATCAATGGGGAAGAAAGGGTAAAGGAACTGGCGACCATGTTGGGTGGCCCCAGTGAAAAGAACTTGGAATCAGCCCGGGAATTGATGGACTACATTTCCAAAGTGATCCAGTAGGATTTATCTCCCCTATGGATATTAAATCGCATATTATTCGGTTTAGAACGAACCAAAGGAAAAAAAACCGATCCAATCCCCTGGGAACGATCGGTTTATTATTAGCTGCAATACTGAGCATTGGCATGTCTGGGGGAGTGATCTATGCCGTTAGCCGTTATTCTGTAATTACTGATGGCTTACCTTCACCCCAGAAGATGGAGGCGTTGTTAAACCCCCAGAAAGGATCCCTGTTATTGCCTACCAGGATAATGGATCAACGGGGCGTACAGGAATTGTGGAGGTTTGAAAACCCGGCCGTTGACTATCGGCGATATGTGAGTATCACTGATGGGAATATGCTGTTCTTCCGTGACGTGCCAGAGGAACTGATTCAAGCCACATTGACTGCGGTGGATGTTTCTTTCCTGGAGAAACCAGAAGGTTTTATCACTAACATCCTGGATAATAAACCTGATCCATTAATTCAATCGCTTGTTAAGGATTTATTACTGTGGGAAGAGATTGGAAATCCCTATTATGAGATCCGGGTTAACTTGCTTTCTGATCAGGTGATTGCCAACTACGGAAGACAAAAAATCCTGGAATGGTATCTAAACAGTGCATACTACGGTCGGGAGATTTATGGTGTAGCACAGGCCTCGTCGTATTATTTTGGAAAAGACCTGAGAGGTTTGGATCTGGCTGAATCTGCCTTGTTGGCGGCAGTTGCTAAATATCCATCATTGAACCCATTTGACGCGCCAACAGCAGCCAAGGAAAATCAGGAGGATATTCTGGAAAAGATGGCTGCGGCAAATTTTATCACCTCCCAACTTGCAGAACAGACCAGGAAGAAGCAGTTGATTTATGCTGATCCCGATCAAGGGTATAGCCAGCCAAAACCTGAATATGTAGATTACATCCTTGATGAGGCCAGTATTTTAGTTCCTCAAGACCGCCTGTTAAGGGGAGGATACCAGATCTTATCAACTATTGATCTGGATCTGCAGCAGATGCTGGAATGCACTTCAGAAATAATGATTGGTCGGGTATATGGTGAGGAGCAGCAAATCAGGGAAGATTGCGAAGCGGCTCGTTTAATGCCGCGCTATACGGGACAGATACTGGAACAACAGGAGTCCCTAGAAATCGATCTGGTTCTTCTTGACCCCAATAGCGGTGAGCTTCGAGCGATGGCTGGGATTACCGATTCCGGGAAGAAACCGGATCTATCTCAACCCAGGAATCCCGGTACCTTGATCACGCCCTTTTTATATCTGAACCAATTTACACAGGGATTTGAACCAGCATCCCTTGTTTGGGATATTCCTGTTAGCGAAGAACTTTCGGTTGAATTGCTGCATCCCGGATGTGGTGTGGATTGTGAATTCCAGGGACCAGTGAGCATGCGCAAAGCCCTGGTGAATGACTATTTATCTCCCTCTATCCATTTTTGGTCAGATCAGGCGAAGAATTTATACCCAAGCACTTTAACAGTATTTGGTTTTTCCTTCGGGTCAGATGTTTGTTTTGATTGCCCCGTGTTTCCCAAGAATCCTTTTTTGGATTTGGTAGACCTCGCCCAGGGATATGGAGTTTTTGGTAATCAGGGATATCTGCGTGGTAAATCCACAGGAAATTCCAGTTTAGAAATCCAGCCCTCAGCAGTGCAGCGAATTGAAACACGGTCCGGAGAACTTATCCCCAATGAAAATGCATTTATTGAAAAGAAGATCATCAGTGAAGAATTGGCTTTCCTGATTAATGATATGTTGAGTGATGGTGAAGTTCGCTCAGACTCTTCTGTTAGGGATTTATATCAGATTGGTCGGCCTGCTGCTGTGAAGGAAGGGGCTGTAGCCGATGGAAGCTCCTCCTGGATGATTGGCTATACCCCCCAGATCGTCACTGCCTCTTGGGTTGGTAATCCAGAGGGAGTAGTAGGTAAAGCTGATTATCAGCAGATTGCCGGAAATCTATGGCGGGCGATCACTCAATATATTTCGAGAGATCTGCCTGCTGAGGATTGGTCTCTTCCAGACAATATCATCACCCTGGATGTTTGCTATCCCTCCGGGCTGCTGCCTACCGATAACTGTCCCAGAATTGTTCGGGAGGTGTTCATAAAGGGCAATGAACCAGTAGGATATGACAATTTATTCCAGTCGTTTGAGATCAATAGAGAAACCGAATTACTAGCTTCGGTATTCACACCTTCCGGGCAAATTGAAGAACGGGTTTTTTTGAGTGTACCTCCGGAAGCGAGATCTTGGGCTGATCAAACAGGGATTGAAACTGCGCCAACCTTATATGACCTTGAGATCCCGGACGAAAGGGATGATGGATTATCAGTTACGACTCCAGAAAATTATTCTTTTGTGAAAGGCAGGGTTAGAATTATCGGATCGATCCCTGAAGATGATTTTGTAACTGCCAGATTGCAGTACGGAATGGGTTTGAATCCTGGATCATGGATCCAAATCGGGCCTGAAATTACATCGCCATCAGATTTTCAACACCTTGGTACTTGGGATACAACAGACTTGGAGGACGGGATTTATGCTCTTCAGCTGGTATTGATCCAGGAAAGACAAGAGATTGAAAAAACCTCGCTGGTGGTTTCCGTAGACAACACTCCACCATCGATGATTTTTACAACTGACCTGGCTGGTGGACAGATACCTTTCGAGCAGGGTGATGAGATTTTGTTTGGAGTGGAGTTTGATAATAATTCAGAGATCGATCGGGTTGAATTCTATTTGAATGGGGACTTGCTTACCTCCCGGAAAGTGGCTCCATATATTGTTCCCTGGCCATTGGTCCTGGGAGAATATGAACTGCAGATCACCGCTCAAGATCAGGCCGGTAATGAAGTGGAGTATTCAGCGTTATTTGAAGTTTTCTCTGAAGAATAATTCGAGAGAGTTTTATTTCTTCTTCTTAAAGCCGAACAAGCGCAGGGCGTTGAGATCATTCCGCCAGTTTTTCCTAACTTTGACCCGCAGACTAAGGAAAACTTTCCTGCCGCTCATTGCTACAATCTCCTTCCGGGCATCGGATCCGATCCTTTTGATCATCTTCCCTTTTTCTCCGATCACGATACCTTTCTGAGAATCTCGTTCAACAAAGATCGTCGCTTCAATATAAGCTGATCCGTTATCTCTTTCTTTATATTCGTCCATGCGGACGGCGATAACATGCGGCAGCTCTTTTTGCAGTAAACGCATCGCGGCAGCCCTGATCAGATCAGCGGCGATTTCCCGTTCATAAAGATCTGTAACCTGGTCTTCTGGGAAGAGCAGGGGACCTTCGGGAAGGATCTCGAGGATCCTGTTCTCCAGTTGGTCCAGATTTTCACCGGTTGCTGCCGAAATTGGAATGAGAGCTGTGTGGGGCAATAGAGCCTGGTATTGGGCAGACCGATCCTGGAGTTCCTTAGAGTCGAGTTTGTCGGTTTTATTTAGGATTAGGAAGACCGGTGGTTTCTTTTCCAATTTCTGTAATGCTTCTCCGAAGATCTGGTCTTCTTCGTTCGGGGGTTCGCTTCCGTCCAGGATCAGTAGTGCCAGATCGGCTTCTTCTAAGGCCTGAAGGGCGTCTTGATTCATGAATTCACCTAATTTGTGTTTCGGAAAATGCAAACCGGGTGTATCGATGAATATCAGTTGTCCTTCTGGCAGGGTTAAAATACCTAACTGTTGCAGGCGTGTAGTTTGGGGTTTGGGTGAAACAGCTGCAATTGTTTGCTGTAAAAGACGATTCAGCAATGTGGATTTGCCAACATTGGGTCGCCCCATGACAGCGATGAAACCTGATTTATGGTTATTTTCCATGACCTTAATCCTGGTTTTGGCAGTCCTTGATATTCCCTCTGGATGCCTTGACCGATGAGCCTATTTTTTATATAATATCGTGTCTGGGTTAAAATCGACCCGGAGGGTACTTTTTGTTTAAAATGTATCAGTACTGATATCCACCGACATATTTCTTTGCCCTGGTTCTATACCGGGGCATATTAACGCGTATAGTAACCGCTGCAGGGCAGTTTGGTCAAGTAGAAAAAGAAAAAGGAAGAGGGAGATTCTATGGCTCAGGTAGATAAAGCCAAAAGTTACGCTCGCATTAGTTATCGTTATCCTTTACCACCCCTGATTAAGGTACAACTGGATTCTTTTAAAAGATTGAAGGATGATGGGGTCAAAGATCTATTTCATGAGATCTCACCAATTGAATCTTATAACGGAAAGATGAAGTTGTATTTCCCAAGCGATACCCCCGAAGCAAAACAGTGGGGGCTGGACTTCAGATTTGAGGAACCGGAGTATTCTGTCCAGGAATGTGTAGAACGAGATCTGACTTATGGATCCGCTTTATACGTCTCTGTCTTGTTGGCTGGCGCTAAGGTGCCGGAACCCATCAAGCAGGAAATCTTTATGGGTGAATTCCCGGAGATGACCGAAAAAGGGACATTTATTATTAATGGTACCGAACGAGTGATTGTGTCTCAGTTGATCCGATCCCCGGGTGTCTATTTTGAAGCCGAAGTGGACCGAGCTACTGGCCGGCGTCTGGCTGTTTCAAAGTTGATCCCCGATCGGGGCGCCTGGATGGAATTTGAAACCCGCAAGACTGGATATCTTACTATTCGTTTCAACCGTCAGCGGACCATCCCCGTGACCATCTTCTTGCGCGCTTTGGCGGCTGTGGACGACGGCTTGAAAGACTCTCCCATCAAAGAGGGAACAGACGAAGAACTGATCGCTTTATTTGAAGATATCGATACCAATCCGGATCGCATGTTCATTCCGGCTTGTTTCGCTCAAGAACCTGATTGGGAAATTCCCGATGGCATGACCATCGCTGAAATTGCCCTGATCGACTTCTTCAAACGCATGCGCCCCGGAGACCCGGCTACTGTTGAAAACGCCCGGGAGTTCCTGGAAGATCAGCTCTTTAACGATCGCCGCTACAATTTGGAACGAGTTGGTCGCTATAAACTCAATCAGAAATATGATCTGGAAGGCAAGGTACCGGTATCCCACCTTACCATTACAAAATGGGATATTTACTACCTGATCCGCCGAATGATCGAAATTAATAACAATATGGTTGATCCCGATGATATCGATCACCTGGGCAACCGTCGAATTAAGACTGTGGATGAGTTGATCCAAAATAAACTGCGGGTCGGTATCCGACGTATGGAACGTGTCATTCGCGAACGTATGTCCATCCGCGGCAAGAAGAAGATGTCCCCGGTCACCTTGGTGAATATTCGCCCTGTAGTGGCTTCCTTGCGAGAGTTCTTTGGTTCCAGTCAGCTATCTCAGTTCATGGACCAGACTAACCCGCTTTCAGAACTTCGGCACAAACGGACTTTATCAGCTCTTGGACCCGGTGGGCTTCACCGCCAGCGAGCTGGTTTTGATGTGCGAGACGTCCATCAGTCGCATTATGGACGCATCTGCCCCATTGAAACCCCTGAAGGCCCCAACATTGGTTTGATTGGTCGATTCGCATCATATGCCCAGGTGAATGATTATGGATTCATTGAGACTCCTTATCGAAAGGTTCGTCAGGCTGTATCTTCTGGCGATCCAGAGCTCGTGGATGCCCAGCTCAGGGAAGATGTCATTAATCCCAGCACCGGAAAGGTGATTGCAAAGGCTGGTGAACGAGTGACCGAAAAACAGGCTGCGGCAATGAAAAAGGCCAAGATTGAAGATATCCTGGTTACACCCTATATCTCTGAAGAGGTAGAATACCTGGCTGCGGACGCAGAAGACCGATTTGTGGTTGCCCAATCCAACGCTGAGATCAACGACCATTTTGAATTTGTCAAGGAGCGGGTTTCCGCCCGACACTCATCGGATTTCTTGTTCGTAAAACCAACTGATATTGACTATATTGATGTGGCGCCGAATCAGATCGTAGGTATCAGCGCTGCATTAATTCCTTTCCTCTCACATGATGACGCGAACCGCGCCTTGATGGGATCGAATATGCAGGCCCAGGGTGTTCCTCTGTTGAGCCCCGAAATCCCCCGGGTATCGACCGGTATGGAAAAACCGGCAGCGTTGGATTCTGGTCAGGTTCTTCTGGCGGAAGAGGACGGCGAAGTGATCTCTGTGGTGGGTGATAAGATCTCCATTCGGACAAAAGATAATGAGGTCAAAGATTATAAACTTTGGAAATATGAACGCTCTAATCAGAGCACATGTATAGACCAGCGGCCAATTGTAAGAAAGAGCCAGCGGGTGAAAAAAGGTGATGTGATCGCTGATTCTTCCTCAACTGTGCATGGCAACCTGGCCCTCGGTCAGAATGTCACAGTGGCATTCCTGTCTTGGGAAGGCGCCAACTTTGAGGATTCGGTTGTCATCTCCGAACATTTAGCTCAGAATGATGTGTATACCTCCATCCATATTGAGGAACATGAGGTTGAATCCCGTGATACCCGGCTTGGCCCGGAAGAGATCACCCGCGATATCCCCAATGTTGGAGAAGAGGCTCTTAAAGACCTGGATGAAACCGGTGTGATCCGGATCGGTGCTGAAGTTGGCCCCAATGACATCCTGGTTGGAAAGATCTCACCCAAGGGTGAAAAAGAGTTATCTCCTGAGGAACGTCTGCTGCGTGCTATCTTTGGTGAAAAATCACGGGACGTTAAAGATACATCACTGCGCATGCCCCATGGTGAGCGCGGCAAGGTGATTGAAGTGAATATCTTCACTCGGGAAGATAATGCAGATCTATCTGCTGGTGTGGAGAAAATGGTGCGGGTATTTGTAGCGCAAAAACGCCGCATTACTGCCGGTGATAAGATCGCTGGGCGCCATGGGAACAAAGGTGTTGTTTCCACAGTTGTGCCCGTGGAAGATATGCCTTACCTGGAAGATGGGACACCGGTTGATATGTTATTGTCACCCACCGGCGTACCTGGACGTATGAATATTGGTCAGGTGCTTGAAGCTCATCTGGGTTGGGCTGCCAGAAAACTTGGTTTTGTGGCAGTGACCCCGGTGTTCGATGGTGCCCGAGAAAGTGAAATTGAAGCTGAACTAGCCCGGACCTGGATGATCGATCAGGCCTGGGATGACGCAGAAAAGAAAGCCTGGGAGTGGTTGGATGGATTTGATTATGATTCCAAAGATATCCAGGATAATAATGAAGTTCGACGGCTTTACCTTGAAAATTGGCTCGGCGAACGAGGTTATGATGCTTATAAACTCGTGTCGGATGAGATCTATGCCCGCCGATCCGTGCTCCGAGAATGGCTGAGGGAAAACGGCTATGAACCGGATCAGATCCTGTTCTTTGAAGATAGAGAGATCCCCAATAATGAACGAGATGCCCAGGATGAAAGAACAGTGGATGCCTGCCTGAGACTATGGATCAGCGCTGTTTCTGATACTAGTACCAAGAAAATTGAAAAGATGGATACTGAAGCTCTGCGTGAAATGGCTGATAAATTGGTTGCGGAGACGGGAGTACCTCTTCCGTTATTCGGTAAACAAACCGTCATTGATGGCAAAACAGGAATTCCTTATCACAACCCAGTTACTGTTGGTGTGATGAACATCCTTAAACTTCACCACCTGGTTGAGGATAAGGTCCATGCCCGATCCACTGGCCCTTACAGTCTAGTTTCCCAGCAGCCACTTGGTGGTAAAGCTCAGTTTGGCGGCCAGCGATTTGGTGAGATGGAAGTATGGGCGCTGGAAGCTTATGGCGCCGCTCATACATTACAGGAAATGCTTACTGTGAAATCTGATGATGTAGTGGGTAGAGTGCAGGCTTACGAAGCGATCGTGAAAGGTGAACCGATCGAGGAAATTGGCATTCCGGCTTCTTTCCGTGTCCTGGTGAAAGAAATGCAGAGTCTGGGTCTGTCTATTGAAGCAGTGACGGATGAAGGTGAAATAATCAGTTTTGGTAAGGAAGACAGTAGGGCGCAGATACCGCGCATGAGTACAGGATTGTTGGGATTGGGAAACCGCTAAAACCGGGTTCCCTCTCTCGAAATAACCAGGATATTCAAGCTGGACTGGCTTGACGCTTCACTAACGGCGTGCTAAAATTCAAAGTCGTTGCCTCAATATAGAAGAGGCCAATACGATTGATTGAATAAAGGTTTTTGAGCGATCCAAGGCCATCTAGCAAAATCGATGGCCTTGCTATTTGAAAAGTGATAAGGATTAGGTACGGAGGAAATGTGCCAACAATTAATCAATTAGTCCGTAAAGGACGTACACCGAAGAAATCCAAGATGAAAGCCCCTGCGCTGCGATATACATTTAACTCCATGAAACAGCGTAGAATTTGGCAGGACAAGGGAGCACCCCAGAAACGTGGGGTATGCACCATTGTTAGGACGATGACACCTAAAAAACCGAACTCGGCGCTTCGGAAAATTGCCCGTGTCCGGTTGACCAATGGTATCGAAGTTACTGCCTATATTCCCGGTGAGGGCCATGGTCTTCAGGAGCACTCTGTTGTTCTGGTTCGCGGTGGACGTGTGAAAGACCTGCCTGGCGTTCGCTACCATATTGTGCGTGGCGTGTTGGACTCCACCGGTGTGGATGACCGGAAGCAGAGCCGTTCCAAATACGGAACCAAAGCACCCTAAGCTTTTTGTGTCCTTATTAAGAGCTTTTAAAATTTGACGGAGATAACAGATGAGACGGAGAAGAGCTGACAGGAGAAAGATTGAACCGGATGTACGTTACAACAATGTAAAAGTACAGACATTCATCAATCATGTCTTGAAGAAAGGAAAAAAGAACGTAGCAGCTAACTTAGTATATGGCGCATTTGACATCATGGCTGAGAAGACCGGAAAAGACCCGGTCGACTTATTTGAACAGGCTATGCAAAATGCATCGCCGCGAATGGAAGTCCGCCCCCGCCGAATAGGCGGTGCGACATATCAGATCCCAATGGAAGTACCAACTCACCGCCAGTTCACACTGGCTACTCGTTGGCTTCTTGAAGCGGCTCGTTCGCGAAAAGGACAACCATTTGATCAGTGCCTGGCCGAAGAGCTGCTCAATTCAGTAAATAATGAAGGCCTGGCGATCCGTAAGAGGGAAGAAGCACACAGAATGGCAAAAGCCAATCGTGCATTCTCCCATTTCCGGGTATAGGTATCGTAGATCGAATTAAGGAAGTATGGCTAGAAAATACGCTTTAGAGCAGTTCCGAAATATTGGTATCATTGCCCACATCGACGCGGGGAAAACTACCACAACCGAGCGAATTCTCTTTTATACAGGGAAAACGCATAAAATCGGTTCTGTCGATGATGGAACAACTGTTACCGACTGGATGGACCAGGAGCGAGAACGAGGTATCACCATCGTTTCTGCTGCTGTATCTGCTGTTTGGAAGCGTCATTTGATTAATGTTATCGATACCCCTGGTCATATTGACTTTACTGCAGAAGTTCAACGATCCCTTCGAGTACTTGACGGAGGGGTTGTTGTTTTTGATGCAGTGCAGGGCGTTGAACCCCAGAGCGAAACCGTTTGGAGACAGGCGGACCTCTACAAAGTACCCCGTATTTGCTTTGTGAATAAAATGGACCGCGTAGGCGCAGACTATGTACGAACGGTAGAAATGATCCGTGAACGTCTGGGTGCCAATGTTATTGCGATCCAGGTAGCCATTGGCGAAGAAGATCAATTCAAAGGTGTGGTTGACCTGATCACCAGGAAAGCCTATATTTGGGAAGATCATGATGGAACCCCACCAGTGGAAGTAGAAATACCAGAGGATCTGAAAGAACAGGTAGAAAGCGCCCGCAGCCAAATGGTTGAGATGATCGCAGAAACCAATGAAGATTTAACCTCTAAGTACCTGGAAGAAATAATAATCAGTGAAGATGAGCTAAAATCAGCTCTCCGCGCTGCTGTGATCTCAAACGAGCTCACACCAATATTATGCGGCAGTTCATTGATCAGCACCGGTGTCCAGCCGTTACTGGATGCTGTTATAGATTACCTGCCTTCACCGCTGGATATTCCACCAGTAGAAGGTATTGATCCCAAAACTGAAGAAGTCCTCATCCGCAAAGCCGATGATGGAGAACCGCTCAGTGGTCTGGTATTCAAAATCGTCACCGATCCCTATGTTGGCCGATTGGCTTATATCCGGATCTACTCTGGTGAAATAGAACAGGGGACGACGGTATCTAATCCCAGCAAAGGTAAACGTGAACGGATCGGACGTTTGATCCGAATGTATGCTGACCGCAGGGAAGACATCACCAAAGCCGGGGCAGGGGATATTGCCGCTGTGCTAGGATTGAAAAACAGCTTTACTGGGGATACATTGTGTGAGATCGGCTCTCCGATCATTCTAGAAAATATTTCTTTCCCAGACCCGGTTATCATGGTTGCCATTGAGCCAAAAACGACAGCAGACCAGGATAAATTAGCCACTGCTTTACAGAAATTATCTGAAGAAGATCCTACATTCCAGGTACGAGTGGATGGAGATACTGGTCAAACTCTGATCTCTGGTATGGGTGAACTGCACCTGGAGGTGCTGGTTGACCGCATGATGCGAGAATTCAAAGTGCAAGCAAGGGTCGGTCGTCCACGGGTCGCTTATAAAGAATCCATTACCAGACCGGTTGAAAAAGTAGATTACCGGCATGTAAAACAGACAGGTGGACACGGTCAATATGGACATGTGGTCTTGAACTTAGAACCTGGTGTAGCTGGCAGTGGAATCGTTTTTGAAGAAGAAATCCGGGGTGGCACAATTCCCCGCGAATATATTCCGGCGGTCGAGAAAGGCGTTATGGCTGCCGCAGAATCAGGTGTTATTGCCGGTTACCCGGTGACTGATATTAAAGTCACTCTGGTAGACGGCTCATCCCACGACGTGGATTCCAGCGATCTGGCATTTAAAATGGCAGGGTCGATGGCTTTTCGACAGGGTGTTCAGAAAGGAAAGCCGGTTCTTCAGGAACCGGTCATGAAAGTAGAAGTGATAATTCCTGAAGAATACCTGGGTGATATAATTGGTCAAGTTAATTCTCGGCGGGGAGATGTCCAGGGCATGGATACCCATCCTGGAGGTACACAGGGAATTCGCGCAATGGTTCCGTTGGCAGAAATGTTTGGGTATGCCACAGAACTACGATCTGCAACCAAAGGTCGGGGAGCATTTACAATGGAGTTTGACCATTATTCAAAAATATCTGAGGAATTATCGAAAAAGATTGTTGTTGGAGAATAGAATCAATATAAAATTGGCCAAGACAAGATAGTTATTATTTAGGTCAGGAGAAGAATTATGGCGAAAGAGAAATTTGAACGAACGAAACCGCACGTGAATGTGGGCACAATGGGCCACATTGACCACGGGAAGACAACCTTAACAGCGGCGATCACCAAAGTGGCGGCGATGCAGGGTTACGGCGACTTCGTGGCTTTTGATCAGATCGACAAGGCCCCGGAAGAAAAAGAGCGCGGCATCACGATCAGTATCTCCCACGTGGAATACGAGACCGAGAAGCGGCACTACGCTCACGTGGACATGCCGGGCCACCGAGACTACATCAAAAACATGATCACAGGAGCAGCGCAGGTAGATGGCGCGATCCTGGTCGTAGCAGCTTCCGACGGACCTATGCCGCAGACGCGAGAGCACCTGCTGCTGGCCCGCCAGGTGGAAGTGCCCAGCGTGGTTGTATACCTGAACAAGGTAGACCAGATGGGCGACCCCGAGCTGTTAGAGCTGGTGGAATTGGAGCTGAGAGAGCTGTTGAATGAATACGGCTTCCCCGGCGACGAGACCCCGATCGTGAAAGGCAGCGCCTTAGCAGCGCTTGAGAGCACCAGTGAAGACGTGGAAGCTCCTGAATATGAGAGCATTCGCGAACTACTGCGCGTGGTTGACGAATACATACCCCAACCGGCACGAGAAGTTGATAAACCGTTCTTTATGGCGGTGGAAGATGTATTCACGATCAAAGGCCGAGGAACAGTTGTGACCGGCAGGATCGATCGTGGAAAGATCCACACAGGAGACCCGGTAGAGATCGTTGGTCTGCAGGATGAGATCATGTCCACCGTGGTGACTGGCGTTGAGATGTTCCACAAGATCCTGGATGACGGACAGGCTGGAGACAACGTAGGTCTGCTGCTGAGAGGAACGGATCGAGAAGATGTAGAACGCGGAATGGTAATAGCCGCACCGAAGAGCATCAAACCGATCACAAAATTCAAATCTGAGGTCGTGGTATTGAAACCGGAAGAAGGTGGACGGCACAAACCGTTCTTCTCCGGCTATCGGCCGCAGTTCTACATCAAGACCATCGACGTGACAGGGACGATCACCCTGCCCGAGGGTGTAGAGATGGTAATGCCTGGAGACAATGTGAATATGGACGTGGAACTGATCGTTCCCATCGCGTTGGAGCTGGGTGGAAAGTTCGCTATTCGAGAAGGTGGTCTGACGGTTGCGTCCGGCGTGGTCACCGAGATAACCGAGTAAAACTATGGCAA
>Ga0180435_10002708_pt1 | contig 17997 bp, 17 predicted proteins | sample SS_ome_3_FD_132467 | JGI IMG/M metagenome (GOLD analysis project Ga0180435, IMG submission 132467) | Hypersaline lake sediment archaeal communities from the Salton Sea, California, USA - SS_3_S_1 metaG | ecosystem: Environmental > Aquatic > Non-marine Saline and Alkaline > Hypersaline >...
ACGCCGCAGGCATTATCCCCATCGGGAATATATCCAGGAAGGAGAGAATCATTGAGGCTCAAAAGCGCAGGGATAATTTCAAACGCAACCGGGGCATGCTGGGGGTTCAGATCATAGGCGCATTTACGCCGTATATTGATGTACTTCAGAAAGAGCTGTTTATGCCTGCGTATGCTACTGGTTTTGAATTCAACCACGATTGGTCCTTTTCAGCAATTTAAACTAATCATTATGAGACTACCACAGCTTCCGGCTTCATGACTCCCATCGATCGTGTAACCGTACTAGGCAGCGTTACGCGAAGCTTTGCGATGAGATGCCAGCAGATCGATGGGGTTATCGGAGATCTGCCGGATCCCCTGGGGTGTGTTATCGAACTGAGCGGCCAGGCTCGAATCGATGGTGCCGATGGTAATATTTAAAAAGGTTTTCTGTTTTTTGGCCCGCTCAAACCAGCTGCGGATTTCCGGCTTCAGGTCTTCGGCCTTAACCCGGTAGGTCTCAGGCTTGCCGACGGTTCCACTGGCGTTGAAGTAGGCCCAGCGATTATCGACCCGATCCACCAAACCGGTATGCCCAAACGATTTGGAGGAAAATGAGAGAATCGACCCGCTTTGAATATGGGGCTCTAGTTGGTCCCACACCTGTCCAAACGTCTCCTGATGATCTCTTTTTAGCCTTACGGTAATGGGTTGGCGGGAGAGTACCCGCGTCAGTCCTTCACCGGTAAGGTAAGCATTCAAACTTTTACCCTGAGAGCGGGCCTGACCAATCAAACGATGGGCCAGACCGTTTTTGCCGTAATAGGCGATTCCATTGTCTTCCAGTAAATTGGCCAAAAATTCCAAACAGTCGCTGTTTTTATAACGATTCCTAAGGTTTTGCAGCATGGCGTTTTTGCCTGCTTGCGTGGCTTCGGGTGATTCATTTGGGATGCTTTTTTCAGCAAGATATCTGGTGCTGTTTGGGTCAAATATTGGTTGTTTAAACTGGTGGCTCTTGTAGAGAAAGATGCCCGCAGTCTGAAGCTGTTGGGTCAACTGGTCGAAATGCCTTCGGCCGGCCGCGTTTCTAGCGAGTTTTCCGTCTATATAGGCATGTCGCTCCATAATGATCTGTGCGACTTGCTCGGCTTTGGTCGGATTATTTTTTCGTAGTGCCTGCCATTTGGCATATTGCCGTGTGGCCTGCAATAATGCATCCGCTCGGGTGACCGCCAGTTGACGGTCGAAATCGGTTTCATCCAGTTTCGGGCGCAAAGTCAGGCCCGAAGCTCCGTACGAGTTGATCGGTTTAACACGCAACATTGCTTATTCCTAAAATTATTTCCCCTTAAAAATGCAAAAGAAGTGCCATATTCAAACCAAGAGTGGCCTAATTATATCCAAATGCTATCAATACTAGAATTATAATGAATTCAGTAGGATATAATACAACATAGTTTTATCTCACGATAAAATGGCAGCACTAGCGTGATATTATATTTCTCAGCGCTTTGAATCGAACAATTTGGGTGAGGGTCTGTCAACTTATTGACGAATTTGGATGTTCATTATTTCTTAATGACTAGGCGGCAGTCAAAGGAGGGTTAAACCGATGATCCACGTTTAGAGAAATTTGAGAAGCGCCTCAACTTTATCGCGATTCTCAAGGAAGGAAATCATGAGGCGATCAATATCGCCATCACTGATGTGCAGCAAGGCCACGGCTTCATCATAATGGTCATAGGCGCAAACATCCGATTCTGCGCAAATGCCCATGAGCATACATATGGTTTCGGCTAAGTAAACAATGCAGGTTTCAATATCTTTTCTGGCTTGAGGGGCCTGTAAATGATGGTTAGCGATGATGAAGCTCATTCTGGGGCTGAAACCCCATCTGGTCATCATCATACCGCCCAGGCCTTCATGATCGATGCCAAGAACGGTTTTTTCAGCCGCGGAGAAACTCACCTGCTCCTTTGAAACCAAGCGATTGATTTCATCAATGGATTGGGCCACATACCGTTCCATGATCAGCTTGCCGATATCTTTCAACAAAGAGGCTGTAAACAGCAAATGCTTGTTGGCTACCTTTAAACGCTCGGCAATACTTTTGGTTATCATGGCAGCCGAAATCGATTGCTTGACAAGTTGGCCTTCGGCCAAATTGTAGCCCTGCTGGGCCTTTTTTAAATTTTCAAAGGCGCATCGAAAGAGGCAAAGCTCGACGATTTTATCCAGACCCAGTAATACTGACGCCTCATGGATAGAATTAATTTCTTTTGAAAGACCATAATAGGCAGAGTTGCAGACCTTGAGCAAATTTGCCGTCATCACGGGATCATAAGTAATAATATTGGATACGGTTGACATGGAGCTTTTGGGATCTTCGGCGGCGGCCAGAATTTGATTGACCACATTGGGTACCGGTGGGAATTCATCGATTTGCTGGATTATTTCACGAGGATCAGCCATTGTCATCATCATTGCCAAAACGGCTGCTGAATTGCTGGAGGGTTGGCTGCCATTTATCATGGAAATGTTCCCAGAAGAATGTCCGGGCCAGAACATAGCGGTTGTGCTCAGAGCCGGCGTTTTTCATTTTTTTATCCCAATCGGTCTGTATGGACCATAGCCGTTGGCGTTGCTCCGGATCTTCAACCCTGTTTATCAGGTCGGTGATTCTTTTTTTTCGTTCCAGTTCAAAAGCAAATCGGTTTTCCTTGAACAATTTAGAAAGCCGCGCATGCCTTTCTAAAGATACCTTTTCCCTTTGTTCCTTTTCCTGCGACCATTTTTGCCTGTCCATGTCATATTCCTATTGTGAAGCGCCAAATTATGCCGGATGTGTTCAAACCTGCGCAGAAAAAAGTTTTTTGTTGATGAAATATTCGCCAGCGGGTCGCTGCAACCGATGCTGTTTGCCCGACAGCGCTATTTGCTCAAAAGGCGAAATAGTGACTTTGCACCTGGCATAATCGGTTAATTCGTAATCATAACCTCTTTCACAAACAGGTTCAATAAGAATATTGTAATTTGAATTCGGCGCAGTGAATCGACTAGGAATTTGAAATGATGGAGAGTTCTGGCAATTGGGTCACATCATCATCAGGATGCCAGGGCTATATCACGACGAAAGAGATGGTTGTTTTGATCGTACAAATCCAAAAAAAGTTCAATCAGCTTCGGATCGAATTGGGTTCCCGAATTTTCGCGCATGATTTGAAGGGCTTTTTCCTCAGGCATCTTTTTTCGATAGGATCGATCGGTGGTCAACGCATCGTATACATCGGCTACCGAGAGAATCCGCGACAGAAGCGGGATATCTTCACCATTGAGTCCATCCGGATACCCGTGGCCATCATAGCGCTCATGGTGATGTCTGATGATGCTGCGTTCATCGGCCCACATCCCAAAATGTCCGATGATATTGCCGGCGATTTCAGGGTGCTTTTTGATAACTTCGTATTCCTCCTCGGTGAGGCGCCCCGGTTTTAATAAAATGCTATCGGGAATGCCGATTTTTCCGATATCATGCAGAGATCCAGCCACATTTAATTTGTCCTGATCTTCCTGGGAACATCCCATGGCCTGCGCCATGCTCATGGCATATCTGGATACGCGGATGGAGTGCTGTTTGGTATAGGAGTCCCGCGCTTCAATGGTTTCCACAAATGCGTACAGGGTTGCGAACAGGTTCTCAAATATATTCTCATAAAGGGCAAGATTCTCAATGAGGTTGGCCGCTTTTTCAGCGACAAAGTTCATAAAATAGAGATCCTTTTCTTTAAAACCGGCGTCATTGTGGTTGATGCACAGAACCAGGACACCAAATAAATTATCTCTTATTTTTAGAGGGATACCCATGGTTTGATCGTTGCCGTTGACATCCTTTACAATTACCGGCATGTCGTCCCGAGCAACCCGTTCGACGATATTGCTATCGATGGCATCTGCATTGGCAGCGGATAAGTTTTGTTCCCGCATATAAGAAGCCAGCGTGGTATAATCATTGGCATCGGAATAGAGAATGGCACAATGGGCTTCGTCACATAGTGTGACTTGTCCGGAAAGCAGCACCAGCATCCTGAACAGGTCTTTGCTATTACCGACCTGGTTCAGCTTTTGGAGAATTAAATTCATTATTTCGACTTCATTGATTTTTTCCTGAAGCTCCGAGTTGATTTTGATCAACTTTTCATTTTTCTGGGCCTGTTCTTTTAATAGGATGTTATTGGCCAGTAAAGATTTTTCGCGCATCATTCGCGTGATAGTCAGCGGGATTTGGGCCATATCCACCGGCTTGGTCAAGAAATCAACAACACCATTTTTAAGGGTTTTGATGGCATTATCGATGGTGGGAAAGCCCGTCATAACTGCCATGGGTATGGTGTTGTCGTGACGGTGAATGTGCTGGGCCAATTCAATGCCGTCCATAACCGGCATGGAGAGATCCATGAAACAGCAGTCAATATTTTCCTTGTATACGAAATCCAAAGCTTCGGAACCGTTGGCGGCGGTATAGACGGTATGGCTGGTGGTGGCTTCCAGATACTGTCTGAAGATATCTAATATCGGCTTTTCATCGTCTACGATCAGTATATTGAGTGGATTCTCCATAAGGCAATTTATGCAGTTGTGCTAATTGATTTTAGGTATAAGGTTTTGAATTGTGTAAATTCTTTTTCGGTTAGCATCCCCGATTTACGCAAATATGCCAGGGCCTGAAGTTTATCAATAAAGTTATCATTGGCGTCATCGTATAAGGAATGCATCCAGGCCTTATTCGAGGAAAAAAATTTGAGATCCCCTTCACTATGATTGTTTTTTTTCGCATGCAGTTGGGTCAGTTCTTGAGAGGCCTCCTGCAATTTTTTAAGAAGTTCCTTATTTTCCTTATTTAGTTTTATTTTTTCGGTTGCACGGTCAATCACGATTTTAAACTCATCCAGTTTGCAGGGTTTCATGACATAGTCATAGGCCCCTTCTTTGATGGCCGATACCGCGGTTTCCAGAGAGGCATAGCCGGTAACGATGATGACGATGACGTCCGGGTTGACCTGTTTGGCGATTTTAAGCACATCCAGCCCGCCTAACTTTGGCATGACCAGGTCGACGAGAACCAGATCGAAACCATGCGCCCGAATTTTATCAGCGGCAGCCTGACCGTCATGGCAGATTTCAATCTCGCGCTCGGGACCGGCCAGAACGTCCCTAAGTATTTCAGCGATAACCTTGTCATCGTCGGCAATCAGTATGCGGATAGGCGTGACTTCTTGATTTTTCATTTAATAACAGTTGCCCGGTTTCAAATTTTTTGGTCGAATATTAATCCCATCATTTCCTCCAGTTTGGCTGACAATTTCAGCATCTCACTTGAAGGAATTTCCCGAATGAGTTCACCGCTTTCCCGATCGGTTACAGCAACGACGACCTGGCCGGATGCCTGATGGACTGAAAACTGCAAACTAACATCAAGCAGCACTTTCAAATTATTTTGCAGATCTTCAGCCATCACCTGCATATCAGGCAGCTCCACAGAGCGTTCATTTTTTTCTGATTTATTGCCGTCCGCCGATGAGGGTCTCGCGGGTGGTAATCCGTCCGTTGCCGTAGGGGCCGGGCTGCTTGCCGGTATGGAAATTGTTTCTACTAGCATGAGCATACACCTCCTTTGGGTCTATTATCGGACGATTGAATCAAAAACTTTAACTCTAATCATAAGCCACCGACAAGGTCGATGGTCGTTGACTTTTGCTAACTTTTTACGAGTTTCTTTTATATGGACCACAATTGATAGAGGAGCCCATGTGGTGCCTGGGCAGGGAGATATAATCCCCTTGAGTGCATCTTCCCGTCCTTTGGGGCAGATTGCTTCACTTTTTCGTGTCTAAGTATCTGGAAACAGACCGACTGCGGGATCCATAGCTGCTAACGGCCTGCTTGTTTCTATTGATTGCCAGAAGCTCAGTTTTTGTTTTTTCAGTTTCCATTTCAAGGAAAAAGATAATTTTCTCATCCAGGGGTGATACAGCTTCCAGGACATTTAAATAGTCTTGTCTGTAACGATCGAACAATCGGTTGTATTTATTTGAAATCGTTTCGAATTGTTTCCTATGCGACTGAACGACGGCAAGAATCGATTTGTCCACGGTTTCAATTTTGCGCATATATTTATGTCTATCGAACAGCAGACTTCTCAATTGCTGCAGGTCTGGCTTGGTACGCACATTCTCCATTTCATCCGTAATGGATTGATATTGCTTCAATGCTCCCAGCTTCTCATCTAAAAGCAACCGGAGTCTGTCATATGTGTGTCTAAGGTCCATCCTAGACAAACTCCCTATGCACTAATATATCCATGTTCTCTTGGTGTACTGTTCTGGTCTAACACGATGCTAGAGCTTGCCGGTTTCGGATTATCCTGTCTGGCTGACAAAGTTTGCCAGGAGGAGAGCAGCTCGTTGAGCATGTTGATAACCTTATCCAAGGTGGCCAGATCTTTTTCCATGTCTGCCCGAAGCACGGTCCTGGTAATGAAGCTGTAGATGGCATCCAGGTTTTTAGCGACCTCCCCGCCTTTTTCAAAGTCAAGCGCGCACTGCAGCTCAGCGATGATATCCATAAATTTTTTTATTGCTCTGCCTTTGGCCTCATAGTCCTTGGCCAGGTATTTTTCCTTGGCGATTTTGAGGTTGTTGATGGCGCCTTCATAGCACATCAAAATCAATTGAAGCGGATTCGAGGTGGTTACGTTTACTTTACGGTATGACTGTATCCCCTGCTCAAACATTTAAATCCTCCTGGGCTGCTTTGTTGTTTGCCTAGTTCCAGCCGCTAAACAGTGCATTGGTCTGGCCTAACAGCCATTCACTCTGTGACTGCAGTTGGTTCAGGGTCATTTCCATGGCCACGTACTGGCTGATGAGGCGCTGCATTTTTTTGTCGAGCCTGGCTTCCATCTGCTCTATCTTCTCGTCGATGCCGCTGACCGTTTCTTTGAGGGAGGTTTGCTTAAAGGACACATAACCGTCGATGGAATCGGTAATGTTAAACAAGGTCCGATCAAGCTGTTCCAGCACTCCGAAGGATACTGTGATGGTTCCGGCGTCAATGTTATCTGTATTTCCAAAGTAACGTATCGACAATCCCTCTGTAAGGGTGTTGCCATCGTTGCCTTTCAACAACTGCCCTGATCCGGTTGCTGGTTCACCACCAATGGTGCCGGCAACATCCAGTCCGGTGTATGTGCCATCGGCCAATCCCAGCTGGGAAGTACTTTGGGCGATATCGAACGAGGAACTACTGCCGTAAACATCGCTCCTTATGACCAGATGATTGCTGTCGTCGACAGAGGCGGTCAGATCCATGGCGTAGCGGCCTTGCTGACTGCCGTCTCCAGCGCCGTCTGTGATGTCGACCATACCGAAAAACTCGCCTTCGGTAGTATGACTGATGAAAGATATTTCGAGTTGACTGTTGCCTTCGCTGTTGTCTTGCAGGACAATTCGACCGGAAGTGTCGATGTTTGCGGATACTTGGTTCGAATAGGCATTCTCGATAGCGAAGAGAAGACTTTGGACCGTATCCGTAGTAATATCATCGATCTGATAGGTACCCGATACTTCATTACCATTGTACGTGGTGCCGGAAAAGGAGATTGTATCATCGTTGGCAAAAGTCAGTTGCGTGCCCAGGCTGTTGTAAAGATTATTCCAAGTTGTGTCGGCGGTGATTACACTGGCCTGTCCATTGTCGGCATACAGCTGCTCATCGCCCACCAGTGTCTGGCTATGGGCAGTATCGAGTTCGGTATTGATTTGATCAATAATGTCATTCATGGACATGCCGCTGGTGATCGCAATTTGGGCGCTGTCGTCTCCCTGTGAAATGATCAGGGCATCATCGATGCCGCCGGCGGAGATATCCACGCTGCCACTAGCCTCTGCCCGGGTGGCCGCCTGGTCGATGTGAATGGCATATTCACCTGCCTGGGTGTTTTGGGAGTGGGCGATATAGGATACCCGACTGTCGGATGGTGTACCCTGGCCTGTGAGTAGACCAACAACCTCTCTAAAATTGGTCTGCAGGCTGCTATTCAACCTGGATTCGTCAATACGCAGTTCCAACTGGTTGGCGCCATCTAAATGATTTTCGATACCCACCAGGCCCAAGGTGGTGCTGCTTATTAAGTAGGTCAGATCATCCTTGACAGAGCGGAGCGTACCGTCACCGAAAAGGATGCCGCTGGTCTCCTCGGTATCCGCATTATATGCGAACTGGGAATTGATGTAGGCCATGACATCGTTGTATTTGTCTACCAGGTGCTGTAAATTCGATTTGATCTTGTCGAGATCGCGGTCGACATTGAGCGTGATGGTGGTGCTGTCACTCTCGGCCTTGAGGCTCAGGGTTATACCTGCTATGACACCATCGATGACATTGGAGCTCCTGGTGACGGCTACGCCGTCGATTTCGACCACGGCGTCCGTGCCCGCGACGATCTGGTTGTCTTGCCAGCCGAATGCCTGTACCAGGGTGCCCGCAGAGCCGTCGGAAAGGCTGATGCCGTCTGCTCCGGTTTCATCGCTGGTGACGATGAGGCGGTAATCATTGGGAGCATAATTGATGATACTGGCGGTAACGCCGGTTGGATTGGTGCCGGTGTTGGCGTTGTTGATCATTTCCGCCACATGGGCCAGGGAATCGGTTTCGTGGATGGTGATAGCCTGGCCGTTGATGACGATGTCGCCGGCATAGGCGCTTCCCAGCATTTCGGAACGGCTGGTGAACGGGTTGGAGGAAAGTTTCTCGGCCGTTGCCAGGTTGGTAACCTGGATCAAATAGGTCCCCCGTGCAGCAAAGCTGTTGGTATGGACTGACAAAAGGTCGCTCCCTAAATAACTGGGGTTGTCGGAAGACATGCTGGTGGCAAAGAGATTGAAACTTTCCGGATCCTTCAAGTCTTCTACAGCCGTGTTCAAGGCCTGAAGCTTGGTGTTGAAAGACTGCCATTCTTTGAGCTGGGCTTCATAATCGGATTTTTTGTTTTCGATGACATCCACCCGGCGGTGCTCCACCTCCATCAGTTGGTCGATCATGCTCCGCCAGTCAAAGCCGCTCGATAGGCCCGATATTTGAAGTGTACTATCTGACATACTGTTAACCTCTTATAAATTGGGCAAAGGGTATGTTTCTACCGTGAGTAAGTGGGAAACTATTGCCTGGTCATACCAACCATATCGGAACAATCTGCCTTAAACTTAAGCATATTTTATAGACACCGTAATTACAGCAAGATCCCTGCCAATTAGAACGAAGGCCAAAAAAAACCCGCTTCCGGCAAACCGAAAACGGGGTTTATTGGGGTGATAGGTGTGTAAGTTATAACGATTATCCGAACAGGGACAGTACGTTCTGCGGCGCCATGTTGGCCTGGGCCAGCATGGCCGTACCCGCCTGCATGAAAATCTGATGCTTGGTAAAGGTCGTCATCTCGGCGGCCATGTCCACGTCGCGGATGACCGATTCTGAAGCTGTCAAGTTTTCCACGGTGATCTGAAGGTTGGCAGATGCATAGGTCAGGCGGTTCTGGGAGGCACCGATTGCACCGCGGCCATTAGACACAGCGTCGATGGCAGCATCGATATCATCCAGCGCGGTTTGTGCGTCAGTCGCAGTATCGATGGCTGTGGACGCCAGGCCAATATCTGAAAGATCGGCAAGTGAAACCGTTAAACGATTGTTAGCGTTGTTTTCAGCTCCGATCTGGAAAGCTATTGAAGTATTGGTGCCGTCGATCAGCGTAGTAGACCCATACTGAGTCGTTGCGACGATTCGCCCGATTTCTTCATAAAGCTGAGTAAATTCATCATTTATCTTACCTCGGCTAGTATCGTCTATGTGTTCGGAAGCAGACTGGGTGGCCAGTTCCTTCATCCGGGTGAGAATGTTGCCGATGGTGTCCATCCCGCCTTCTGCCGTCTGCAAAAAGGAGTTGGCTTCGGTAATGTTTCTCTGGGCGACCTTAAATGAGGCGATATTAGCGCGGAACTTCTGGGAAATGGCCATACCGGCGGCATCGTCCTTGGCGGAATTGATCCTAAAGCCTGAAGAGAGTCTTTCCAGAGATCTGCCCATTGCGGCGTCTGAAATGGTCAGGTTGCGGTGGGCGGTCATTGCTGCGATGTTGTTTTGAATTCTTAAACTCATGATTAAATCCTCCTTGATGTAAAAAGTTGTCGTATTTGTACGACGTTTGTTGTTTTGGCATCCTTGCCAGAAGCGACGATCCAAATATTTTTTGTTGAAACCCTATTCCCCGTTATAAAGTTTAGGATCGTCTCGAACCTTCAAGGCTATTATCGGCAAGGGGCAGGGGTAACTTTAGTTTTTTTTTCAATTTAGGAGACAGGAGTCAGAATTCAGCTCAGAGCTTGTCGCTTATTGCTGGGAGCTGCTTTATAGCATTCTATCATTCCAGTATAGGCGTCTGCGGTTTTCATCCCCGTGAAAGCGTGTTCACTCGGAGGAGGGGATGGGAATTAAGGTTATACGTGGGGCTTTAGAACGGGTTGTCATCCCCGAGGAATCGGGGATCCCGTATATGCCTTAGGCTGATAGCTGATGGCTTTAGCTGGGTTCCCGCCTGCGGGGTAACGACGGAAAGGGGTTGGGTGGGAGGATATAATTAGGAGACAGAATAAAGGAGACACATGCAGTATTGAGGGAGAAGGGTCATCGGTTTGTAGGGGTTGTGGGCATTACGGGAGGCCTGTTAAATATTCATCATTCGTTTTTGCAAACCCAACGAAACCAAGGAACCCAATAAATTAATCTATTAGTTTATATATTGGATCCTAACTAGATATGATTTAATGAAATTGATTCGGTCAATAACGGTTGAAATCGCTCCGCTTGAAAGCAATGGGGTGCCATCTGGTAGGCGAGATTCAAGGTTGGCTCGGCCAGGCGCCATTTCTGCTGCTCGCTCAGCACCTCGGCTGCTTCATAGAAAAGACCCCCCAGGTCGTCAAAGGAATCCAAACTTCGATTGGTATCCATATCGAGCAGCATCATCAGGGACTCCATTGTTTTTACCAGGTCCTCGATGGCATTCTGGACCCAGAGCGCGTTTATTTGTAGGAGCTTTTTCTCCATTTGCTGGTCCATTGTTAGCTGCATATCTTGGGCGAGCCCCAGGCATTGGAGGGCAGCCTCAGGGTTATCTTGCTGCAGGTAGTGCTCGGCAATTTTGAGATAAAGACTGGGGTGCGCCTTGATTATTTCCGGCGTATCATTCTGGGTGCCGCCTGTCTCGTGGGCTATCACCAGCCACTGCAAGGCTTGTTGGCCCATGCGCTGTTTCCGATAAAGCCGGTAGATACTCTCTGCTGTTTGCATTCGCTTTCCTGCAGACTCAAAGGCGTCATGAAAATAGGACTCAGCAGTCTGGTACTCTTTTTCAATAAAAGAGGTATAGGCCAGGTATGTCAAAATCGTGCTGCGCTTGCGGGCACCGAAATTATAACAGGTGCTTCCTCCAATTATTGACGGGTCATCCTCCAGTTGATTGTAGATATCGAGGTAGCGCAGTGCCATTTGCTTGCACTTTTCAAAGGAATTTTGTTTGAAATAAATAGCGCTAAGAATGAAGCAGATATCCAGATGGTCGCCGAAAACGGCCTGGGCTTCAAGACCGATACGACGTGCCAATTCCATATCCTCTAAATTGAAATAGGCCCCTGCAACCAGATAGAACGTATTGATATCGAATGGTTTGTGCTGGTTCCTTCGGCGCATAATTTCAAGTGCTTTTTCCCCATATTCGACCCCTTTTGAGTAATCTAGGTGCTTTAAATTGGAGGCCGCCAGTTGGTGATAGCTGTAACCGTCTTCGGGGTTTTCCTCGATCGCCTTTTTCAGCAGGGTTGTGGTGCGAACATGCTTGGCCTCCATTTCTTCGGGGGACAGGTCATAGCCGTAATGGTTAAATTTGATTTCAGTATAGCCTCTTTCACCTTTAACGAGCAGCTGGTTGTGTATTTTTCGGGTGTATGTCATGTCCATGTTGTTGCGAAAAAGCCGAACCGAATTATAAACGGTGGTCACCTCACCGTTGCGGTCGATATCAAAAAAAGGGCAGAAATAAAAATCGGCCGTGCCATTTTGGGCGGTTTCTCTCAATGTAGTACCTGAGCCTGCAACCAGCTCTTCATCCGCGTCTAAAATCAAGATCCAGTCTCCGCTAGCATAAGAAAGCGACTGATTTCTATGCTTGCCGAAATCGTGTTCCCAGGGGTGATGATAGACCTTGGCACCAAAGCTTTCCGCGATAGCTACCGTCGCATCGGTTGAACCGGTATCCACCACAATGATCTCATCCACATATTTTTTAATGCTTTGAAGAGACTGGGGTAAAAGCGCCTCTTCGTTTTTCACGATCATACAGGCCGAAATCCTGGGCATTTTTTGATATTTTTTACGGTGCGCTGCTCTTTTCGGATTTCTGCGCGATGCTGCTTTTATGCGGCGTTGTTTCTTGGATCTTTTTTTTCCCATATTTTGCCATCTCCTTTATGACATAACAACCAGTGGCTGAGTATCATCATACAGCCAGCCGGATAGTCCTCTTTTGGTATACTTCAGTACCCGAGTCGGGCTAGCTTATGGGACATCATCCAGTCCATCTGCTCTTTAATCAGGGGATCAATCGATGCTGTTTTCCAACGGGCAACACTTTTAGTAAATACCGGTGTTGACCCATAGCCCAAAAAATTGTCCTTCCCCTTTTTCCAGAAGTTCATCATATTAGGGTCGAAATCTTCATCTAAGGACCGCATTAAAGCTCGCAATGTATTTTCAGGTTCCAGTACCAGGTCCTCGTAGCGTATTTCCAAATAGCGACCATGACCGCGGTTCCGTATGCCTGCCTCGACAGCTAGTAACCAGCGATAGATGGCCGTTGAAAGCGGAAATTTTCGTTTTTCAACCAGCGAGAGGGCCACATCGCGCCCGTCCCGGATAACATGGACGAAATATGCATCTGGAAAGAGATCAAGAACTTCTTGAACACAAAATATATTGTTGGGTGTTTTTTCAGCCCAGCGGCATTTTTTCTGCTGGTATGCATGATTGGAAAAAAATAGATCTAAAAAATGTTTTAAGTCGCGGGACATCTGAAACATTTTTTCGATATGATCAAAACTATGATATTGCTTGCCGGCATTGGGGGCAAATAGTCCGAAATAGGTTCCGGAAGGTGTTACCATTGGGAAATGTAGATCTCTTTCCAAGGCATCGAAATTCTGCGTATTGAACATGTGATGAAGCTCTTTAATTTTTGTGCGATAGAGCCCTGGCCGGTCAAAAAATGACAATTCAGGTCCACAAGCGATTTTTTCATGCGCATCCAGCATTGTTTTCAGCAGGGTCGTACCACTGGATCCGCACCCACCGAGAATAATTGGTTTTGCATAAGCAATATCCATGACTGCTAGGGACTTTTTTTCCGAATTTTCGAATTGTTCCCGGCATTTTTCCGGTAATTCATCCCGGAAGTATTTGATCTGAACATCGTCTGGATAGTGTCTAATCGCTTTCGTCAGTACCGATACGGCTTTTTCGGGTTGCTGTATAGCGTATAGTATCTCACAATAGTTTAATATGGCATCCTTATATAACGGATCGATATCCAGAGACTTTTTAAGATGTTCGATAGCTGTTTCGGTATTATTTTTGCGAAAGGCGATAACGCCTAGATTGTTATGGGCTATTTTATTATGAGGATCATCCGCGACAATTCTCCCAAAATGAAGCTCTGCCCCAGTCATATCCCCTTGGGTAAAAAGTAGCTCCCCCTTTTTAATCATATTGTCCATATTGGATCGCTTTGGCGTATAATTAGTCAGAACGATTTGATATTTTTTGGCAAACGAAGAAGCTATATGCAAAATATCAGCCAGCCTTGAATCTCTCCGCAACTTTTCTTCATAAATCATCTTGCTGATGACCAAGTATATTGAGATTATTGAATTAATTGCATATAAGTGGTAACCAAGAAGGGAGATATCAAAATTATTCAGAAGTGACTTGTTTGCCAACGGCAAGATCGGGACGTAAAAGATGTCATTCTTTTGACAATTAATTGGTAGGATCAACCTGAAAAACGGTTGGGTTAGCCTTGCAATAGATTTATTGAAATTTTTTCAGAATTTATTTCTAAAGTTTTTGAGAAACCCTACCGATATAGTCCTTGAATTAAAACCCATAAAGTATTTAGGGGCAATATCATGTCATTATCGGTTTATCAGGTAAACAATGTGCTTCGGGTCTACAAGGACCAGCTGCGTCAAGGCAAGACCATGAATCGATCTGTTGATCAGCGGAAACCTACTCCGGACAAAGTTAGCATTTCATCCGAAGCCAAACGAAAAAGTTTGGTGGATAAAATTGCGTCCGATATCGCCCAAAGGATTACCCAGAACGATTCCCAGGACAGCATCGATGAAGAAGTTGTCAAACAGCTCGAAGATGAATTTGGTTCGCAGCTGGATATTTCCAAGGATGGATTAACAGATTTGGTATTTAAAACCATCGACGAGAGCGGAGAAACCATAAATTCACTGTCCATTGAAGATTCTAAATTTTTGGCACACAAATTGCAAAATATTGCCAAGGAAACCTTAGAAAAGATTGAAGATACCCAATTGGAGAATATCTAATGAAAATTGATAGCAAAATAGCCACATATGAAATCAGCAAACAACTGACCAATACATCTAACGGTGTCTCCGATGACAAACAGGGTGCTGGTGAGGTGAAACCAGAGCAGAATGCAACCCAGGATTCCATTGTGCATTTATCCAAGGCCTCAAAAGAGGTCCAGCTGGCTGAAAAAGCCATCGCTGATACGCCTGACATTAGAGCGGATAAGGTTGCGGAGATCCGTGCTAAAATTGAATCGGGCACGTATGAAATCGACCATGAACAAGTCGCTGCCAAGATGATCGACAGTCATCTGGATGAACTGTTATAATTTCTATTATCCCATAGGCTTTCATGGTCGGCACAGGTTAAAATCATCAATAGGTGTGATTCAGCCGGCCGGATGACAGGCCTGCGACCCGCCCCTCAAACCAAAACGCCCTGTTTTTTCAAACAGGGCGTTTATTATTTTGGACATCGCCAGTTTTCAGACTTGCTGCGAGTCTATCATATTTGACAATGGTTATATGCTGGCGGTACTTTATATGCCTACTCGATTAGGCCGCATTGGCAAGTGGTGCCAGGTTGTCATGATTCAGAACGCGGTCGATATCGAGCAAGGTTTTGACACCACCTTCCATTTTGGCCATACCCAGGATGAAATTGGTGTCCAGCCCTTTACCGAAAGCTGGTGTGTCTTCGATATCTTCTCCTTTAATATTTAAAACCTCCGAAACCGCATCAACCACTATACCAATCAAGACAATACCAGCCAGCGACTCGATTTCGACAACAATAATGCATGTGCGTTCGGTGTAATCGATGGCCTCCATTTCAAATCGAAGCCGCAGGTCAACCACGGGTATCACCTTGCCGCGCAGATTGATCACGCCTTTCACAAATCCGGGCGTTTGTGGGACGGGTGTTACCGGCATCATGCCGATAATTTCTTTGATTTTGAGGATGCTGATACCATACTCTTCATTTTGCATACTAAAGGTCAGGTACTTTCCTTCTCTGTCCGTGTTAGCGGAACTGACAATTTCACTGTTTTCATCTGGTTTTGTCATAGTATTCACTCCAATCATAAGCCACCGACAAGGTTGGTGGGCGTTGCATTGCTTTCATAAAATCAGGTTACCGGTCTTATTATCGAACGATTCTAAAAAAAACTTTAGGCTGAAATATCCGGGATCAGAATCAGCTTAGATACCCTTTTTGGCATAGATACTAGGGCGAACATAACTGTAAGCATGCTCGATATTGTTGAGACTTTCGGCACCACCGATAATGAGGTAGCCATCCTTTTTTAGGGATTGGTAGAGTTTGTTAACGACGATAGCTTTGGTTTGGTTGTCGAAATAGATTAAAACATTGCGGCAGAAAATGATATCAAATTGCTTTGGTGAAACCGCATCGGTTACCAGATTATAGCGTTGAAAGATCACCATATTTCTGATTTCGTTGCGGACTTTGATAAAACCATTCCATTTGCCTTGCCCCTTTTTAAAATACTTTTTGAGTATCGGCCTGGGCATACTTCTTGCTCTTTCCATGGGAAAGATGCCTTGCTGTCCCTTCTGGAGGACATTGGTCGATATATCCGTCGCATGAATGGATGGTTTAAACCCCTGTTCCATGCAATGGATTGCAATCGAATATGGCTCTTCACCGCTCGATGACGCCGCACACCAGATGTTCTGGTGACGATCTTGCAAATACTCGAAATGATGCTTTTCACGAAAAAAGAAGGTGTGATTGGTGGAGATGGCGTCAATAAAGGAGACCAACTCATTCGGATTATTTTTCAGGTGTGCCATATACTTGCGAACGGAGTCGATACCTGTGGCTCGCAAGCGTTTAGCCAGTCTTGCTTTGAGCAATTGCTGCTTCCCGTCGTGAAGATTGATTCCGCATTCCTGATAGACGAGGTTGCTGAATTGTCTAAATTGTTTGGCTGAAATTTCCATAGCTTTATAGCGTTCCGCGATTGGTATTTGGTAAGCAAGCTTCGTACCAGATGGCGCAGTCATTTCCCGGCCTAAATAAACAACAGGTCGTAATGGAGGTCGAAAGTGAGATTACCGCATAGATGAAGGATGTCCAGCGCCGGCCGATAAATTGGTGTGATCGGGGATAACGTAACCTATCAGGCGGCAAATTTTGCCTAGAAGCTTATGCAAACTTGGCGTATTTTGGCAACACGGGATCTCTGTCGATTTGTATAGGAACCTGATTGTCATTTTGAAATGTTAAATTTGATGCGCGCAGAGCCAATCCGTCCTTATGTCAAAAAAATGACATTCGTCAGGTGATGGGCGGATTGGAGACCGACTGCTACCTGTCACTAATGGAACATGTAAAGACCAGGGAAAGGTTAAAGGGTCACGACACCATGATGTTGAATCCCCGAGCCCATATTCTGAAGCCGCGGACAAGATGTTACCTGGGCAAATGCGCTGGCTTAGAACCCGGTTCTTTTGTGGTTTTGGGATCCAAAGCAATTCTGGTACATTCCTTGCAAATAGGATCTCAATGTATGCATTCTCTGTGCATTGGCAGAAAGTCAGAATCTCATAAAAGCATTAAGAAATGAGCCAAAAGGAAAGGATATGATTCCAAAAGTAAAGGAGAGACGGTCATATGTCCGTGGAGATTTTTCATATGGTGTTAAATTCCGGGTACTATCTCAAGACGAATGTAGGCTCAGAGAAATGGCCGGTAATAAAATGTCCTTTTTTGAGCAAAAAGAACTCAAGATTGCGTCCATTATGGACGATATTTCAGACAGTAGCAATCTGATGCCTAAGGGACTGATCGAGTTTTTAGTACGAATAGATGATAAACTGGATCAGATTCTGACCCTCTTGACAGAAAGTTCGGAATGTAAAGAGGAACTCAAAGAAGGACTGGGTGTGGATATCAGTGCGACGGGAATGGGGATCATATCGGACTTACCGGTGGTACCCAAGCAGACCATTAAGGCCACTATCACGCTTTCACGCGTGCCGCTTATCAGCCTGGATGTCTTCGGCGAAGTGATACAGGTTATGCCGGCAGCTAAGGGTGATAAACGCATGTACCATATCGGCATCCGCTTTTTAGAATTGAATGCAAATGATAGGGAAAAAATTATCAAATGCGTTTTTCAGAATGAACGTGCGGCTATCAGAGAGCGTAAACGCCAGGAAGATGTCGATAATGAATCCGGGTAATAATTTGAGACGGAAATGTGGATTCGAACAAATTGGATCAAACCCAGTGCTGAACAGCGGTTGAGACCCAATTTTGGGCTATCATTTGAAACCCA
>Ga0180435_10002709_pt1 | contig 17992 bp, 12 predicted proteins | sample SS_ome_3_FD_132467 | JGI IMG/M metagenome (GOLD analysis project Ga0180435, IMG submission 132467) | Hypersaline lake sediment archaeal communities from the Salton Sea, California, USA - SS_3_S_1 metaG | ecosystem: Environmental > Aquatic > Non-marine Saline and Alkaline > Hypersaline >...
CCTTGCGTTCACGATTTGCGAAGACCGAACGATCAGAATCGGGATATCTGTTTCGTCACGCTTCGTGGGGCAAGTAACCTTGTTTCACCAGAATCGCCCCGTGTTTAGTTCGGACGTATCGCTCGCACCGGGCGAGGCGTGGCAGAGCGCCGAGCATGTCTTCGAGGGCGACAATGCCAGTTCGCTTCGTATCGAACTGCGGACATCCGAAGGCGAGTTGGTCCTGGCGTATCAACCGGTTGAACGCGAACGACTCAGCCGTGAACGCGATGTCGCTACCGAGCCCGACGCACCCACCGAGATCGCCTCCGTTGACGAGTTGTTTTTGACGGGTGAACATCTCGACCAGTACCGGCATCCAACCAGGGACCCCGAGTCGTATTGGCGAGAGGCATTGGCTCGCGATCCTCACGACTCACGGTGTCGCACTGCGCTGGGCAAGCGTGCGTTGGCAAGCGGTGAACTCGTGACAGCCTGTGACCACTTTCAAGCCGCGGTTGCACGGCTAACCCATCGGCACCCCAACCCGATTTCTGGTGAGGCGCATTACCATCTTGGTGTCGCCCAATGTTTGCGGGGCGATCTGGATGCCGCATACGATGCCTTCTACAAAGCAACCTGGAACTACCAGTGGCGCAGTTGTGCCTGCTACCAACTCGCCACCCTTGACTGCAAACAAGGAAACTGGGCGACGGCGCTCGATCACATCGAAGCTTCGCTCGACACGAATAGGCAGCACAACAAAGCGTACGTCCTCAAGGCTCTTGTGTTGCAGGAACTGGCTGGTTCTCCTGGCAACTGGAAGGCGGCATCACCCGTCGAAACTCTTGAACGGCTCTTGGCGATTGACCCGTTGGATCAGTGGGCTCGTCACGTGCTTTCGATAGTGAGCGAGAACCGAGCCGCAGAGAGCGAGTTCTTGAAGACAACTCGCAATGACGCTCAAACGGCTCTAGATATTGCTTTCGACTACTGCGAGGCCGGATTCTTCGCACACGCAATTGGATTACTGGAACTGCACCACACCAATGAGGTCACTCCCGTCGCCGTGCCCAATCCGCTTCAGCGATCGCCGATGACCCATTACGTGCTCGCCTGGCTCAAGGTTCAGTTGGGCAGCAACGACGCTTGTAACGTCCTGGAGACGGCCCGTCGTCAGCCGGCCGACTACTTCTTCCCATCCCGACTGGAGGAGATGACCATTCTGCAGTGGGCGGTTGCTCAGCCGGGTGACGATCCGCTTGCCGCCTATGGTTTAGGCAACTTCCTTTACGACAAACGGCGACACATGGAAGCGATCGCCGCTTGGGAGTCTGCGGCCGCCGCGCAAACATCGATTTCTCAGGTTTATCGCAATCTGGGGATTGCGTATTGGAACCACGAACATGACGGTAACAAGGCGGCCGCAAATTACCAGCGAGCTCTTGAGCTAGACACTCGTGATGCGCGTCTTGTTAGCGAGTACGACCAACTCGCCAAAAAGCGCAATCGGCCGCTGGCGGAACGTCTGGCGTTTCTCGAAGAGCACCGTGACCTCGCACTTGCACGCGACGATGCCACGGTCGAGTTAGCTACTCTATACAACCTCACCTGTTCTCCGCAGAAGGCACTCGATCTCGTCACTTCACGTCGGTTTCATCCCTGGGAAGGCGGGGAAGGCGCCGTCCTTCGCCAATACACTACCGCTCATCTGTTATTGGGGCAGATCGCATTGACTCAGGGCAGAGCCGCCGATGCACACGACCATTTCTCCCAGGCTCTCGACACGCCAGAATCACTTGGCGAAGCGTATCACCCGTTGCAGGCAAAAGCGGATGTCAATTTTTGGCTAGGGCGCGCCGTTGCGGCAAATCGATGTGACGAAGAAGCCCGGAAGTGCTTTCGAGAGTCGAGTGAGGAGCATGGTGATTTCACAGAGATGGCTACGACCGAATTCAGTCCGCAAACCTATTACCGGTGTCTGTCGTTGCGTGAACTAGTGGAACGTGGTGCGGCGGAGGATCTCCTTCGCTCCTTGCTTGACCACGCTCGATCGAAGCTCGATGAAGACGCGAAAATCGACTACTTCGCCACCAGCTTGCCAAATCTGCTTGTGTTCGAGGAAGACCTCCAGGCTCGTCACGATGCGGAGTGCCACCTACCAATGGCTCTGGCGAGTTTTGGCCTGGGAGATTCAAAAACCGCCACGGCCAGCCTCGACGTGGTACTCAATTTTGACCGGGCCAATCAGCACGCACTTGACCTCAAACAACAATTGGATTCGCAAGACGAGGGGAATCACCTATGAAAATGCAAGTTTGCCTGTTTTTCGCGTTTGGTTTGGCCGCATTTGGGAAGATCGACCTCGCGACAGCGGACGAGAATACGATCTCACTGGCCGGAACCTGGCGTTTTCGTCTCGACGCCGAAGATGCGGGCGTTGCCGACAAGTGGTTTACTGAGACGTTCGACGACAGCGTCGAATTGCCCGGCACTACGGACGAGAATCACAAAGGAATCAAGAAGGATGAACAGTGCGTCGACCGCCTCTCACGCATTTGGTACTGGAAGGGCCCCGCGTGGTATCAACGCGACGTGACGATTCCTGCCGCTTGGAAAGGCAAACAGGTCACATTGTTCTTCGAACGGACTAAGAACACTCGTGTATGGGTGGACGATGTCTTCTGCGGTTGGGAGGACACGCTGAGCGCAGCGCAGGTCTTCGACGTGACCAAAGTTATGACGCCAGGCCAACACACGATCACCGTGGTGGTCGACAACGCCAAACTGCCGCCCGTTGGGCCCGCACACGCTGTCGATGAGCGGACGCAAACTAACTGGAACGGCATCGTAGGCAAAATGGAGTTGCGAGCAACCGACCCGGTCTGGCTTGACGATGTCCAGGTCTACCCGGACGCGGCAAAAAAGGAGGCTCTCATTCGTGTGGCAATCGGCAACGTGACCGGCAAGTCCGCCGCGGGGCAGATCACGGTCAACTGCAGAAGCTACAACGTGCCCGAATCGACCACGTTTGCCACCCAGAGTGTTGACGTCAACACGACGGGGCGAGAGAGCGTCATCGAGTTTGTGTATCGACTTGGCGAAAACGTTCCCCTGTGGGATGAGTTTCAACCAGCAATGCTCAGCCTGACTATCTCGCTCGAGACGGCCGCCGGGGCGACGTTTCGCGATGAACAAACAGTCAACTTCGGAATGCGCGATTTCACAAAGCAACGGAACCGGCTGAACATCAATGGCAAATCGGTATTCTTGCGGGGGCGTACAGACTGCTGTTTCTACCCTCTTACGGGATACCCCCCGATGGATAAGGCGGGCTGGCGACGAGTCCTCACAATCCTGAAGGCTTGGGGCATGAATCACGTCCGATTCCACTCTTGGTGCCCTCCCAAGGCGGCGTTCGAAGCGGCTGATGAACTTGGCATCTACTTTCAGGCGGAACTGCCAAACAAACGAAGCGGATTCAATGCTCCCGAGAATCAGGACGCGGCGATTCATAACATCGACCGACTTGACGTCCAAACTACCGAAACGCAGGTCTCGCTCTACGACTATGGTAAACGCGAGGGGGAATTGATCTTCAAAAACTTCGGAAATCACCCGTCGTTCGTGATGTTCACACTCGGCAACGAGTTGGGGCGCAATGCCGGCATGTTCGAGATAGTCGCCCATTTCAAAACGATTGATCCCCGTCGTTTGTACGCGCAGGCAGCGAACGCAATGCATTGGAACCCAAGCCTTGCCGAGGGCGACGACTTCTGGGTGACCGGCAAGACGGCAAAAAAGTCTCTACCTCTTCGGGGGTCGTTCTCCGTACTCGACTTTCCGAATCCGCCGATCGAGTCGTTTCCGCCTTCCACCTTGGTGGACTTCCGCGAATCGATTGCCGGTATTCCCGTACCAATGATTGGGCACGAAACAGGCCAGTACCAAGTGTATCCCGATTTCCGCGTACTGCCGCAATACACGGGCGTAGTTCGGGCCAGGAACACTGAGATGTTTCGCGAGCGCCTGAAAGAAGCCGGCATGCTCGATCAGGCCCACGACTTTGTCCGTGCGTCGGGCGCCCTGTCAACGATCTGCTACCGAGAAGATATTGAGATGGCCTTACGGACTCACGACATGGGCGGGTTTCAACTGCTCGACTTGCAGGACTTCCCGGGGCAAGGTACTGCGCTGGTCGGCATGCTTAACGTATTCATGGAGTCGAAGGGGGTAATCGAACCGGAGAAGTGGCGGCAATTCTGTTGCGAAACCGTTCCCTTGTTGCGGATGAAGAAATACACCTGGACCACGAACGAGACGTTCGTCGGCCGCGTTCAGGTTGCCCATTATGGTCCGGAAGATCTTCCCGACGCCCGCGTCACGTGGACGGTTAACGACAGTGATGGGCGTCAGATTGCCGGTGGGGCATTCGATCCCGTGACGATCAAACAGGGAAAGGTATTCGACATCGACATGTTCGCTGTGCCCTTGGCAGATGTCGCCGTGCCGCAGAAATTGGTTATCAACCTGGCCGTGCAGGGGACAAAATACCGCAACCAGTATCCGATCTGGGTCTACCCGCCGCTTGCTTGCGTCAACCCGCCCGAGGGTGTGTTGGTTGTCGACAACTTCAACGCGAAAGCGACACAAGCACACCTGGCGAACGGTGGAACGGTCTTTTTGTTGCCAAAGCTCGAACAACTACCGCACAGCATCGAGGGCGGATTCCAGTGCGAGTTCTGGTCCCCGATGTTTGGCGTGGCCGCTCGAAAACGGGGCCTCAAACCGCCGCCAGGTACATTGGGGATTCTCTGTGACCCCAAAAACCCCGCTCTAACAGACTTCCCAACCGAGTTTCATTCTAACTGGCAGTGGTGGCATTTGGTGAAGAACTCGCGGCCGATCATCCTCGACGATACACCCGACGAGTATCGCCCCATTGTGCAGGTTGTCGACAACTTCGTCACCAATCACAAGCTGGGACTGATCGCTGAAACGAAAGTTGGCAAAGGTAAGTTGCTGATTTGCGCGATTGATTTGCTTGGACATCAGGACAAACCTGAAGCGCGGCAACTGTTGCATAGTCTCTTGCGATACGTCACGTCTGCATCCTTCGTCCCGCAGGCTGAACTGGACGGCGAATTACTGAAAAAGCTGCTTCCAGGAGATTCGTCCTCATCTCGGTGAAGAACAACGACAACTTGTGAATCGCGAAAAATGGGGCTAGCAACCCCTCACTTGCCAGACAGAGGTGTCTTGTCGGTTATTTGTCGACGCACGCTGGTCAGCAAAGCGGCGTGCATTACTTGAGCGCGGCGACCCATTCCCTGACTGCATCGCGTCGCGTCCCGCAAAAATGCATTTCAACCAATGAGAGTAATCGTGAGAATACCGGCCCAAAGAACCGATGCCGTTTGTGTGTTACTGCTGTTGTTCATCGCAGGGCAGTTCAATGTGAGCAATGCCCAGAACGAACTCGAATCGCCATCGAAGGTCGTTGTATCGGACCTGAGGTGCGAGTATCTTACCGACCCACTGGGGGTCGACACTCCGCTTCCGCGTTTCAGTTGGAAACTCGTAGATCCCGATAAGACGCGCGGTCAGAAACAGACCGCATACCAACTGGTCGTCGAAGCCGATGTCGCCGATGAGTCGAAGGGCCGAGAAGTTCTTTGGGACTCCGGCAGAGTGCGATCGTCCTCGTCCGTCAACAATGTTTATGGGGGCGTCGCACTGAGATCAAACCAGAACTGCTACTGGAAAGTCCGAATTTGGGATAAGAGTGGAGCGTGCACCGAGTCGAGTTCCAACGCCCGTTTTTCGATGGGGTTGTTGAACGAATCCGATTGGCATGGCGGTTGGATTCGTTACAAGGAGGCTGACGATATCCAACACATCTGGTATCGAAAGCGATTTACCCTGAGGAGACCGCCTTTGCGCGCGTTTGCGCACCTCGCGTCGATCGGTTATCACGAACTCTATATCAACGGAAAGCGAGTCGGCACGCGCGTCCTCTCCCCAGAAGTCACCAATCTCAAAAAGCGAGTATCGTACGTCACGTACGATATCGCCGAATTCTTGTATCCCGGTGACAACGTGATTGCCGTTTGGACAGGCCCCGGTTGGGCTCGCAACACGGGCTCTTACGGCAAGACCGTCTGGGAACAGGATTCCCTGCTCAGATGCCAAGCCAATTTGTCAAACGGCGTAACGCTCCATTCCGACGCGAGTTGGAAATGCAAAATCAGTTCTAGCGAAAACCTTGGCATGTGGCGTGGTGGCGGCCGGGGCGAATACGGCGGCGAAATCATCGACGCGCGGCGACACGTCCCTGATTGGAGCCTGCCCTCGTTTGACGACAGCGATTGGGCGAACGCCACGGTCTGCCCCGTGTCGCGTATTCTATCCGCGTCAATGATCGAACCAGATCGCATGGTGGAAACGCTCGCGCCCAATTCGATCACCAACAACGACGGGGTTTGCAGGGTCGATATGGGGCGCAATTTCACTGGTTGGCTCGAAGTGAAGCTGAAAAACGGCAAGCCTGGAGAAGTTGTCAAGTTCTTCACGGCCAATCAGCCGGGGGAAACGGTGGAGTTCAACCAAGAGAGCCGCTATATCCACGACACCCGTGGCACGGGAGTATTCCGCCATCGATTCAACTACATGGCTGGGCGTTGGATTACTATCGAGGGCCTGTCGTACGAACTTCAGCCGCACGATATCAAGTGCTATGTCGTCACCAACGATCGCCGCAGGACTGGCGCATTCAAGTGTTCCAATGAATTGTTGAACCAAATCTACGAGACAGATCTGCGCACGTACATTGCCAATACGGTCAACGGCGTACTCATGGATTGTCCGCACCGAGAACGATACGGCTACGGCGAAATCGCCCTGGCCTGTGCGTGGGGGTGTGGCATACCGAATTACGAATCGGCCGCCTTCTACAGGAAGTCGATTCGCGATTGGATCGATGTGCAGCGGGAGGACGGATTCGTCAATACGATCGCTCCGCAAACATACAATGGCGCCGGCGGCACATTGTGGAGCAGTGCTCCCGTCACTTTGACGTGGGAGTTCTACCGAGCCTACGGCGACTTGCGGCAGGTGCAAGAGTCGTATCAGCCAATGAAAAAGTGGTTGGACTTCTTGAACCAGTCGGTGTCGGAAGAAGGCGTCTTGACCGCCTATGATCGCCAATCCCGGTTTCTTGGCGATTGGGCGACACCTCACGGCAGCGAATACGGCGGCACCCCTGAGGCGAAGTTGTTCAACAACTGCGTCTACGCGTACAACCTCGACATATTCGTCCGGATGGCTCGGGCATTAGACCGATTGGATGACGTAAAGACATATGCCGAACGTTTGGGCGAGTTGCGAAAAAACGTCCATGAGCACTTCTTCAACGAAGAAACCAAAACATACATCGATGGCCGCCAGCTTTCGATGGCATTCCCGTTGTACACGGGGATAACACCACAGCAAAAGCGACAGGCCGTCTTCAATCACTTTGTCAAGGAAATCACTCAGAACAAGCCCTATCTTGATACGGGAAGTCCAGGTCTACCGATTCTATTGAAGTACATTGTTGAAGACGCCGAGCGAACGGACCTTCTGTTCCCCTGTCTCACGCGCACGGAACATCCTGGGTATGGCTACTTTCTGAAGCAAGGCGAAACCACGTGGCCTGAGTACTGGCAAATCGTCGGCCATTCAAGTCGGATCCACACCTGCTACACCAGCATCGCTGGATATTTCGTCAGAGGTATCGGTGGCATCCGACCCAACCCCTCGGAATTGGGAATGCAGAAGTTCGTCATCAAACCGAATCTGGTGGGCGACCTGACCTATGCGAACACAACGAGTGAGTCGCTATATGGCCCCATCACAAGTAACTGGTCTCGTGCAGGAAACGATGTAACGTTTCATATCGAGGTTCCGGTGAACACAACGGCGACCGTCTTCATACCCGGTGAAACCGGGGTGGTGAAAGAAGGTGGAGTCGATGCGGCAGATGCGGCCAACATCAAGTTCTTGCGATCCGAAAACGGCCGATCCGTTTACGAGATCGGTGCCGGCGCGTACGACTTCAGCGGCCGTCTTCGTTAGGCGGCCGCTCAACAATACGGCACTGCGCGGCGACCCCGTATAACGGGCGTACTCACGATCGGAGGCAACGTGTTTCCCGCGACCGCGGCAAGTGAGCGAGCCACCCATATCCTGACCGCATACGACTTTCGCGATACACACCGCCACCCCACGCTCGACTTGGCCTTCCGCGTAACGGTCGCCAATCTTCCGCAACAAGGCGATCAACGTGCCATCGCAGGGGTTAGCGGCGGCAACCGCATCTTTGCCGTCCTTGGCGTCGTCGACCGCCGCCCATAGAATAATGGACTGCCAAGCAGGCCTTTTTTCGAGTGGCTCCCACGAGGCCGTTCGACCACCCACACAGCAAAAAGGAAACCCAACATGACCAGCGCACTCTCGCGCCCACCGAAGGCGGAAACGAATTTTCGACGCGTGGCCGTGCTTTTTGCCGGCGGCCCCGCCCCCGCTGCGAATGCCGTCATTTCAACCTGTGCCATATCGTTTCTGCGGAACGACATCCAAGTACTTGGCGTCATGCATGGCTACTCGAACCTGCAAGAGTACGGCCCCGATCGTCCCATGCAGGTCGGCAAGGACTACATCGTTATCGACAACAAGGTCCTCAAGCGAACTCGAAACTCCCAGGGCATCATGATCGGTACGGCGCGGGCCAACCCCGGCAAGATGATTAACTCTCCCGCCGATCTGGAGGACGCGGAGAAGTCGGCCCCGCTGCGTCGGGCTTACGAAGCGCTCGTCTCGCTGGAGGTCGACGCGCTGATCTCGATCGGCGGCGACGACACGCTCAAAACCGCCAACAAGATGAAGGCTTTCCAAGACAAGTTGCCCGAGGGCAGCAGGAAGATCCCGGTCGTCCATCTGCCGAAGACGATCGACAACGATTACCAAGGCATCGACTTCACGTTCGGATACTTCACCGCGGCCGACGCATTGGCGACTCAGATCCGCAACCTGCTGGCCGATGGCGAAGCGAGCCAGTCGTATTTTCTGGCAGAGTCAATGGGCCGCAGTGCCGGTTGGTTGGCCTATGGCGCCGCGATCGCCGGCGAAGCGAGTTTGGTAATCAGCGTCGAAGACATCGTGGGCGACTTCCTCAAACAGGGGAACCCGTTTGGCACACCTCAAGAGCCCGGCGTTCGACCAATCATGGATATCGATAAGGTCGTCGATTACATGGTCCGCACAATGATCGCCCGCGAAGAAGAAGGAAAGAACTTCGGCGTGATCGTGATGGCCGAAGGTCTTGCCGAAATGCTGCCTGACGCGTACCTCGAAGGCATCGAGCGCGACTCACACGGTCACATCTCGATCGCCGACGTCAACCTTGGCAAAATGTTCGCCAAAGTTCTGTCAGAAGCCTACGCCGCCAAGACCGGCCGCAAACGTAAGGTCACGGGTGTGCAGATGGGCTACGAAGTTCGCTGTGCCAAACCAAACGCTTTCGACGTGATGCTCGGCAGTCAGTTGGGTGTTGGCGCCTATCGCGCTTTGGTCGAGAAAAAACTCAATGGCGTGATGGTTTCCATCTCCGGCCAGTTGGAACTCTGCTATGTGCCGTTCGAAGACCTCGTCGATCCCGAGACGCTGGTGACGGTCGTCCGCTACATCAAGCTCGATAGCGACTTCCACCAACTCGCGCGATTCCTCGAAACGCACGTGCACGATTAACGGATCTGAGATTTTTGATTTCAGATTGCAGATTGAAAATGTCAAACGCCCGCGTCGCTTCGGCAACGCGGGCGTTTTTCTTTTGCCGCACTCGTTCCCATGCTCTGCGTGGGAACGGCTGCCCGGACGCTCCGCGACCTTGATGGGGGAGAAACGCCTACAGCGTGCCCTTCGTGCTCGGCACGCCGGTGGTGCGGGGGTCGATCTCGACGGCCATCCGTAGCGACCGGGCAAGGCATTTGCAAACGCCTTCGCTGATGTGGTGGCTATTGCGACCGTGATGCAACATCACGTGTAGATTGCAGAGGGCATTGGCGGCCGTCGCCTGCCAGAAGTCGTCCACCAACTCGCTGTCGAACTCGCCGATCTTGGCCGAAGGGAAATCCACCTGAAACACGAACGCATATCGACCGCTCAAGTCGATCGCCGAGGTGACCAACGTCTCCTCCATCGGCAGCGTGAAGTGACCGTAGCGCCGGATGCCCCGCTTGTCGCCCAGGGCATCGCGCAAAGCCATCCCCAGACAGATGCCCGTATCCTCGACGGTGTGGTGTTGGTCGATGTGCAAATCACCCTTGGCCTCGACGGTCAAATCGAACGCCCCGTGCTTGGCAAACAGTTCGAGCATGTGGTCGAAGAAGCCGACGCCGGTCGAGACGTTCGCCACGCCGCTACCATCGAGGTTCAATTCCAACTCGATTTGCGTTTCGGCGGTCTGCCGACTGATCTTTGCCGTTCGGGCCATCGTTTTGCTCACAGAAGTTCGTTAGCGGCGACGCTTGCGTCGCATTCCGTTTCTTTGTTTAACCGGTAGCCGCAGGCGACGTCGTTTTCACGAACGATTCCGACATTCATAAACCACGTCGCCTGCGGCTACCGGTTAAACGATCCAAATCGCGGGGCAAGCTCTGCCGCTCACACCTCACGCCTCAAGCCTCATCCCTCTCGAGAATACTCAAGAGGGCGTCGATTTGATCGTCCGTACCGACTGAAATCCTTAAACCGTCGCCCCAACCGCGATAGTTCATGTATCGGACCAAGATGCGATTGGATTTCAGTTGTTCGTAAACCGGTTGTAGCGGTCGTTCGGAATGCGTGCACCAGACGAAGTTGGCTTGGGAGTCCGTAACGGTAAATCCGCGTGCGACCATGCCCTCGGCAAGCCGCTCGCGCGTCGCCAGCACTTTTTTGCGGTTCTCGACCAACCAATCTTGGTCGTCGATTGCGGCCGTCGCCCCGGCGATCGAGAGGGCGTCGCAGTTGTACGAGTCCTTCACCTTCATCAGTTCTGCAATCACCTGTGGCTGAGCAACGAGGAATCCAAAACGCAGGCCGGCGAGGCCGTACGACTTGCTCATCGTCCGCGAGACCATGATTTTCTCGTTCTCCTTGACGAGCGAGATGCAGTTCGTCTCGGCGAAATCGGCATACGCCTCGTCGACCAGCAGCGGACACGGCAAACGCTCGGCCAACTGCAGAATCTCGGCCAGCTCGATCATCGTGCCCGAGGGGCTGTTGGGATTCGGCAGAAAGGCAATTCGCAGTCCGTCCGCGGCAGCCGTGAAGTCGTCACCCAACGACCATTGATCGTTGAAGTGAACTTCTTCCGCCCGAGCACCTTGAATGTCGGCCAGCGTTTTGTAGAGCACGTAGCTGGGATACGGCAATCGCAGCAGTTCGCCTTCGCCGACGTACGCCCGCGTGAGAATCGTAAGGATGTCGTCGCTGCCGTTGCCGCAGAGAATCCAGTCGTGGTCAACGCCCAATACATCGGCAGCCCGACGCCGAAAGGCATCACCGACCGGGTCGGGATATCGTGCCAGCCCCGACCGCGCGGCATCCTCGACGGCCCGCACCACCGCCTCGGACGGCGGATACGGATTCTCGTTCGTGTTCAATTTGATGAACTTGCCGAATTGCGGCTGTTCACCCGGCGCGTAGCCGGCCATCGCGGAAATGTTAGGGCGAAAGGTAGTCATTGGATGTTAGTTCTCAGTTTCCTGTCTTCCTCGTTCCCATGCTCCCGCGTGGGAACGCACTGTCTCGGCGCTCTGCGTCGGCTGGATCTCGTGTTGTTCAAGGACGCAGAGTTCCAAATCATGGGTTCCCACGCGGGAGCGTGGGAACCAGACTGATTCCTACCCCACGCGGATGTCGACGCTGCCGCGATGCGCAGTGAGGCCTTCCTTGTCGGCGAGGCGTTGAACGTCTGGGGCGAGATTCCGCATATCTTGTTCGTTACAGGCGATGATGCTGCCGCCGCGCAGGAAGTCAAGCGACGATAACCCACTCGCCCAGCGGGCAGTACCGCCCGTCGGCAGCACATGCGACGGGCCGGCCGCGTAGTCGCCCAACGCCACCGGCGAATAGTTGCCCAAAAACGCCGCCCCGGCACAGGGGATCTTGTCCACCAACTCTTCCGCGTTGTCAGTCGCAATGTGTAAATGCTCTGGAGCGATCAGATTGGCGATCTCGCAGGCCTCGTCTGCATCACGGGTGAGAATCAAGGCGCCAAAGTCCTCGAGCGCCTGTCGCGTCAGGTCACCGCGTTCGAGTTGATCGACGCGGTCGACGACTTCGTTGTAGGTTGCGTCTAGGGCCGCTTCATCCCAGGTGATCAAAATACTGGCGCCTGGCGAGTGCTCCGCCTGGGCAAAAAGATCCATCGCGGTGAAATCGGGACGCGTCGTTTCGTCGGCAATCAGGACGACCTCGCTCGGCCCCGCAATCGAATCGATCGATACCTCGCCGTAAACGTGCTTTTTGGCAAGAGCCACGAAAAGGTTGCCCGGTCCGACGATGATGTCGACCGGTTCGATCCCTTCGACGCCGTAAGCCATTGCAGCGACAGCTTGCGCTCCGCCGATGCGGTAGACCTCGGTGATTCCCAATTCGTGGCAAGTTGCCAACAGATCGGCATTGTTCGCGCCAAACGGCGTGGGCGGAGCAACGACAACCAACTCCTCGACGCCCGCCGCTTGAGCCGGCACGGCCGTCATCAACACGGTCGAGGGATAGGCGGCGGCCCCCCCCGGCACGCACAACCCGGCGCGTTTGAGCGGTACGAATCGCTGCCCCAAGTGACCGCCACCCGGCAAGTCGACCCGAACGTCCTCGGGCAATAGCGCCGTTTGGAACTTGAGAATGTTGTCGCGAATGCGACGAATCGTCTCAAGCAACTCCGGCTCGGCAGCGGCGTGCGCAGATGCCAATTCCTCGGCGGATACACGAACGGTTTCCGGCGTCAACTCGGCGTTGTCCAACTTGGCTGTGTAGTCGAGCAATGCCGAGATGCCTTGGATCCGTACGTCCTCACAGATTTTTTCAACAACCTGCTGCGGCGTGAGCGGTTTACCAAACACCTCGATCGTGCGGCGGCGGCCGGCTTCGCTAACAATGTTGCCGCGTGGACTCAGTTTTTCCCTCAACTCATCGAGCCGCTGCTGGACGTCGTCGTTTCGGGCATCAATTCGCAGAATATCAAGGGGTTTGGCGGTCATATAGGCCATCCGTCGGCGGGGAGAGAACACGTTCGTCCGCTGTGCGGACACGCAAACCCTCTATTTTGTTCGCCACCGACGGCGGGCGAAAGGGGAGACGAGGAAACAAAAAACCGCGCCTGACTCGAAAGCCAGGCGCGGTCGGTTTCAAGCGGCGGGCCGAAAACGACTCGCCACGGGGGTAGCACGAGCCGAATCTTCTCTGTCGCCCTTAGCTTTTTACCTCGATCTTCTTCGGCTGGACGGCCTCGGCCTTAGGCACAACGACTCGCAGCACGCCATCCTTGTATTCCGCTTCGATATTGTCGGCGTCCACATCGGGACCCAACGAAATGCCGCGGCGGAACTTGCCGTAGCATCGCTCGACACGATGCCACGTCTTGCCATCTTCTTCGATCTCGGCATTGCGCTCGCCAGAGATCCAAAGCTGACCGTCCGTCAATTCGACCGCGAAATCTTCAGCCTTCAAACCGGGAACATCGACGGTCACTTCAAACGTTTTGTCGGTCTCCGCCAGGTTCGTCTGCGGAGCGAACGCCACGTCGGCGGTTTCATCGCCGCTGAAGCGGTCCATCAAACAGTCCATTTCGCGTCGGAGCGAGTCAAAAACCGACGTCGGGCGGGAACACCATGTGACTAAACGATTCATCTGAAACTCTCCTATAAACAAGAAACGTTTTTTGACAACGATCACCCACAGCACCGTTACTGCAAATCTCGCCGCCCCTGTACGATGGACATTCCTGTCCTTCGATTTTGCCGAGGATTCGGCTACTGCGACGGGCTGGAAAACCCATCGTACGGAATTCCAAAACACGCCCCACTAGAAAGCAAAAGGTGTGCCAAACACTGCATCTGGAGACATGTCAACGACTTACGAAAACGGGCCAGGCACAACACATTTCACGGCAGAAAACGAACTGAAAAACCATGCCAAATTGACAGATGCCAAGCGTGCCTCGACCGCCACCGTGTCGCTCTGACAGCAAGCACTACGTGTATGCCGGATTACGAAAACCGCACGATGTTCGTATGCTTACTCATTCCGACCACAACTGTACGGATGAGAGCTATGACGCCTATTGATCTTCGCAGCGATACCGTCACCAGACCAACAGCCGAGATGCGCGCCGCGATGGCAGCAGCCGAAGTCGGCGACGACGTGATCGACATCGACCCGACGGTTCAGAAACTGCAGAACCAGGTCGCGGAGTTGCTCGGCAAAGAGGCGGCGATCTTCATGCCGAGCGGCACGATGACGAATCAAATCGCCGTTCGCATTCACTGCAAACCCGGCGACGAGTTCCTCTGCGACGCCGGATGCCACATCTACAATTACGAGCAAGGTGGATTCGCTCAACTCAGTGGCGTGGTTGCCCAACCGGTGCATGGTGAGGGCGGCATCTTGAAGCCTGAGCAACTGGTCGATCTGATTCGGCCCGAAAACGAACACCTCGTGCAAACACGGATGGCCACGCTAGAAAACACGCACAACCGTGGGGCGGGCGCGATTCAACCGTATGAGAACGTCGTCGAGATTTGCCGTTGGGCGCACGAAAACAGATTGACGACCCATCTCGACGGGGCAAGGTTGTTCAACGCAGTCGTTGCATCGGGGGTCGCAGCGTCGCAGTGGGCGCAGCATTTCGATACCGTCAGCGTTTGTTTCAGCAAAGGGTTGGGGGCCCCGGTCGGATCCGCGCTGGTAGGCTCGGCAGAAGTTATTGCCCTGGCTCGGCGGTACCGAAAACTGTTTGGCGGCGGGATGCGGCAAGCCGGCATCATCGCCGCCGGGGCACTGTACGCGCTCGAAAACAACATCGGCCGCCTGGCGGAAGACCACAAAAACGCCCAAGTCCTCGCTGAAGCTGTTCGCAACACGCCCGATCTGCGATTGAACCCCGATCGTGTCGACACCAACATGGTGATCTTCGAGATCGCCCCCGACCGCGGCACGGCAGAGGAAGTAGCCGAGCGGCTCTCCGATCATGCCGTGCTCACCCTTCCCTTCGCCAGGCACAAGATCCGGGCCGTCACCCATCTCGATGTCGACGCGACCCAAACGCAACAAGCCGCCGAAATCATCGAGCGGATTTGGGCGTAGACCAGGCAATCGTGTGGTTTAACCCGAAGCCGATGGGGCTGGTAAACGCGCCTCGTTTTCCCTTTAATTGTTGGTGCGCGACATCTCGACTCCCGACTTCGTTTAACCGGTAGCCGCAGGCGACGCCGTTTCGCAGTTCCAGTAACACGTCGCCTTCGGCTACCGGTTGAACAAGACCATCTCAGACGCAACCTAAACCGAAACCTCGCACGAAGCAGCACGCTATGGCCGTTGACATGTCAGAATTCTGGCGACTGGTGATCGAAAGCCGGTTGCTGACGACTGAAGAATGCCAGAAGTTGGGCGAAGAGTTCGGGCATGTCAAAGGGGCGGCCAAGCAAGGTAACGCGCGAACGCTCAGCGAGTGGCTCATTTCGCGGAACGTGGTCAGCCGCTATCAGGCCAAGGTGCTGCTGGGCGGTCGGCCGGGTCCGTTCGTATACAGCGACTACAAGCTTTACGATCGCATCAAACGCGGTTGCTTTGGCGGGTCCTTTCGTGCCGTACACAGCGCAACCGGACACCCGGTCATTTTGCGGTTTCTCACTGGCGCGGCGACGCAAGACCCGAGCCAATGGGGCGAGATGGTCCGCCGAGTGCAGCCCTTCTTCTCGATCGTGCATCCAAACATTGTGCGGCTGCACGAGATTGTGGACGCCGGCGACTACAAGTTCCTGGTGATGGAAGGCGTGCAAGGCGACTCCCTCGACAAAACCGTCGCGGCAGCGGGCGGTCGACAAAACCCCACAGACGCCTGTCGCCAAATGCGGCAGGCAGCGCTGGCGCTCGCCCAACTTCATCAGATCGGGCACATTTCGGCCAACGTCCGGCCGGGCAAATTGTGGATAGAAAAAGGCGGGAATCTGAAGATCCCCTACGATCCGATCAACGTGCCAGGACCGTATGACTTTCGCGGTTTTGATCCGACCGGCGATCTGCTCGAGGTAGCCGACTATCTGGCCCCCGAGTTGGCTCAGCCCGGCAAAGACCCCGATGTGCTGACCGACATCTACGCTCTGGGCTGTACGTTGTACGAGGTGTTGGCGGGGCAACCACCCTTTCCCGGCGGGAACGTCAACTCGAAGATGGGTCGGCACGCGAGCGAGCCAATTCAACCTCTCGACCAAACAGCCGGCGTGCCGCAACCAGTCGCTCAGGTCGTCGCCTATATGATGGCGAAGAACCCGGCTGTGCGCTACCAACAAGCGACCGACGTCGCCAATGCACTCGCCCCGTTCGTCGACCACACACAGGTCGTCCCCCAACCGGCGGCTTCGGTCGCTACGCTTTCCGCCTATGAAACGGCCGTCGCCCACAAACGAGCCACGATGGCTGCCCAGGGCACGACGACCGTCACCACCCAACCGGCGAAAAAACAGGGCATCCCCATCGTCACCGACACCGGCGAAAAGAAACCGGGCGGTTCGATCGCGTCGACAACGACCAAGACCGACGAAGAGAAACCGGCGGATGATCCAGAAGCGCCGACCGATTCGAATGAAACGCCGCACGAGGAATCGCCCGACGACGAACAGCCACCGCGCAAGACGATGAAGGAGATATTCGCGGAGCCAAACGTACAAATCGGCCTGGGGATTTTCAGCATAGTCGCCGTCGTATTGGCGGTGGGATTCGCCCTGTACTACGCCATGTCGACGCCTGAAAACGGCACAAGCGAGGGTGACTCTACGGAATCGGTAGACAGCGCAGACGACGGGGAAACGCCTGCCGACGAGCAGTCCACGGGCCCAATGGATGAAACGAGTCCACCCGCTGAGCCGCCCACGGATGCCGGCACACAGTTCATCCCCCCCAAAACGGAACGATTTGCGGGAAATCTGCTCGCTTTTTCGAGGAATACCGCACCCCCAAAGGCCGAATAGTACGTACAATAGATAACTGCGTGACCAGTTTGCGCGCGTAAGGCCAAATGACGGCCGAAATTGGGGACCACTCACGGAACAGAGGTGCCCTCCTGCGTGTTCAAGCAGGACTTCTGGGCGAGATAACGTGAATCCATTCACTGTCACCTGCACCACCTGCCAAACATCGCTCAAGGTGGCCGACCGTTCGGCCGTCGGGCAAATCCATCCGTGCCCGAAGTGCGGATCGATGGTGCTGATCTCCCCTCCCCACGGCAATCAACCGGGCGATCCGTCGGCACCCACATCGCGTGGGGCGAAATCTGCCGCCACGGAAAGCAGTGCAGTTGTTTCAGGGCATTCGCTGGATGACCTGTTCGAAGAGGCGGCGTCGCTCGTTTCTGATGAGCCGCCCGTCACGTCGTCGAGCCCCACGCCCGCCAAGACAGTTCCGGAAACCGCTCCTGCGTCGCCGCAGCCGTCCACGGCATCCACCCAGCCACCCGCCGAAGCGCCTACATCGCCGGCTGAAGAAACGCCTCCGGAACCAATTTCCAAGACAACGCCCACTGCCGAGTCAACGTCGACTGATGCTCCAACAGGCGCGGCAGCGACTCCCCCACCGCCGCCACCGAAACCATCGGCGAAGATGGACTCGGCGATTCAGCAGGCAAGCGAGACAACCGCGCCCGAAGCTACGGCGCCCGCCGCGACGCCAGCGCCGCCCCCCCCTCCCCCGCCGCGACCGGCCGTCCCAAATC
>Ga0180435_10002710_pt1 | contig 17989 bp, 12 predicted proteins | sample SS_ome_3_FD_132467 | JGI IMG/M metagenome (GOLD analysis project Ga0180435, IMG submission 132467) | Hypersaline lake sediment archaeal communities from the Salton Sea, California, USA - SS_3_S_1 metaG | ecosystem: Environmental > Aquatic > Non-marine Saline and Alkaline > Hypersaline >...
CATTTTCGTTTGCTGGACTGGTTTGCGCTGGGGGTGAGTTTTTTGCTGGCTGCCGGCATCGTGGCATGGGGTAGGTAATGAAAACGCTCCGCTGAGATCCAGCAGAGCGTGATTGTTTTAATTCATTGGGAGCGGGCTACAGGTCTGCTCCTTCTTTTTTGCCGATCTTGATCTGCCGCCAGGCGGCGACCACAACCAGGGTGAGCACGGCCGAGGCCGCAGCTTCGGGCAGGCCGTTTGCCAGTACGATGCCGGGCAATATGGCCCAGGGGAGGTAACCCAGTATGCCGATCATCCCCAGGACAAGGCCGGTGTTGGTCAAGCTGCCGGCGATGCCCGCTACAATCAATGAAGGCACCTGCCAGCGGGATAGTGCTTTCCATACATAGTAAGCTGCCGGTCCAATCAGGAGCCGCGGCAGTACCGCGAGCAAGGGGTTGGTGAACCACACGTCCGTCGGACCGGTGGGTGCGATGGCTGCCTGCAGCATGCTGAAAAGACCAAAGATGAGGCCAATGGCCGCGCCGACAAAGGGGCCTTCGATGATGGCGCCAATGATGGCGGGAATGTGCATCACGGTCAGGGATGCGCCGCTGAACCAGGGAATGAAACCCAGACGGGTCAAACCCAGTACGATAGAAATGGCACCCAGAACGCCAGTGATGGCTATTTTTCTCGTTCGTTCCTGAGACATGCAGAAAACCTCCAGATGATTTGGTCGATAGAATTCATTTTATCACGGTAATTAATTTGGTAAACAATTTGATAAATATTTCGTAACGAATGTGAGCATAGTCTAACAAATTTGGGTTAAAGCAGACTTTTTTCGTATATAATTCAATTATTGAGTGCTTTAATATTCCTCGCCCATTTGATTGGTGATGGGTTTGAAAAAGAACAGGTGATTCTATGCACACGATTTTGTTGATTGAAGATATTCCCGATAATGCGATGCTGGTTCAGAAGATACTTACCTCGCAAGGGTATGAAGTGCTGTGGGCGAAGACGGCTGCACAGGGGTTGGAAATGGCCGAAAAGTATTTGCCTGATATGATCCTGTTGGACCTAGGTCTGCCCGATATTGATGGTCAGACGTTGGTGGGATATCTTCGCAATGTGCCTGAACTGGCCAGTGTCCCCATCATTGTGGTCAGTGCCTGGCCGGAAGAGACCGCGCGTAATATGGTGACTGCTTACGGCTGTGATGGATATGTTGCCAAGCCGATCAATGTGCGTTATTTCATTGAAGTCGTCAATGATTATTTTGCTCAGCATGGGGGGAGTTGAATCGAATGAATCATAAATTGATCCCGGCAAGTGAATTTACTATTGAAGAATTGACATACGCATACAACCAGACGCGCGTCGATTACCTTGTGCCGATGCCGATGAATGCCAAAAGGCTCGAGGAATATGTGCATCACTATGATGTGGATATGGAGCGCTCTGTGGTGGCCATGTATCGAGATGATATGCTGGCTCTGGGGATGCTGGGTATGCGTCCGGGGCGGTCGTGGATCACTCGCCTGGGCGTGTTGCCGGTGAAGCGGCGCGGCGGCGTGGGGGAATCGATCATGCGCTATATGCTGGCCCGGTCTGATGAGAAGGGGGTTCCCCTTTGCATTTTGGAAGTGATCAAAAACAATGCCCCTGCTCACCAGTTATTCCTGAAATGTGATTTCCATGAGCTTCGTGAATTACTTATCCTGCGCCGTCCGCCAGGCAGCCCACAGGTGCTGCCGGTTGGCAAGGAACGCTGGATGGACCAGGAAGAAGCCTTGCGTTACCTCAATTCTCATCCTGTGGCGCAGGCCTGGACCAATCACTCCGAGACGTATGTCAATGCCGGGGATATGCGCGGTTTGTATGTGGAATGTGACGGCGGGAGCGGCTGGATGATCTTCCGTTGTCAGCGTTTTATGCTCACACATTTTGTGATGCATACTGAGGCCGGTGACCCTTACGCTGTGGGCATGGAACTGCTGTGCCGCCTGCACCAGAAATTCCCCATGAAGGACACCTACGTGGAGAACATCACCGAAGATGATTCCCAACTGCAAGCGATGTATGATATGGGGTATATCGAGGCTTTCCGCCGCATTGAGATGCACCGCAAGCTGCAGCAATACTGAAATTGCAGCAAATGAAAATGAGTTGTAGGACCAGGCAGAGATGCCTGGTCTTTTGTTAAAAGGTATAATCAAAGTATGGAACTGGAGAAATTAAGGAAGGTTCTTGAAGAAGAATGTGCATTGACACAGGAGGTGCCGCTGCTGGTGGGGGTGTCTGGCGGGGCAGACAGCCTGTGCCTTCTGGATGCATTGCACCGCCTGGATCTTCCTTTGATCGTGGCGCATTTTGACCACGGCTTGCGCCCTGAATCCGCTGCAGACGCGGAGCGGGTGCGCGCTGAAGCCCAGGCACGCGGTTTGCCGTTTGTGACCGATCGCCAGGATGTGGGGGCACTGGCCAGAGAGAAATCCTTCTCGATCGAGGAGGCAGCACGGGTGGCGCGTTATGGCTTTCTGTATGATCAGGCGCGCCAGCATGCTGCTCAGGGGATCGCCGTGGCGCATACGGCGGATGATCAGGTGGAGACTGTGCTCATGCACCTGTTGCGCGGGGCGGGCATCTCTGGCTTGAAGGGGATGACCTACCGCATCATCCATCCAGAGTGGGATATAGAGATCCCCCTGCTGCGACCGCTGCTCAATGTGTGGCGCACAGAGATCGAAGCTTGGTGCGCAGAACATGATCTGCAGCCGGTGCAGGATGCCAGTAACGATGACACTTCTTTCTTCCGCAACCGCTTGCGCCATGAACTAATCCCTTATCTTGGGGGCTATAATCCGCGTATCAAGGAAGTCCTCTGGCGCATGTCACAGAGCCTGACTGGTGATCATGAGGTGTTGGAACTAGCGATCGAGGTGGCCTGGGATGAAGTGCGCTTGCGTGAGGGGGACGATTTTGTGGAATTGTCGGAGAGGACGTTTGGCTTGTATCCGCTTGGTATGCAGCGCAGCTTGATCCGGCGGGCGATCTCCTGCCTGCGGCCTCTCTTGCGGGATATTGATTTTGACTCTGTTGAGCGTGCATTGGCTTTTGTGGCTGCGCCAACGGATTCTGGCTATATGGATCTGATCGCCAATCTGGTCATGTGGGTGGAAAATGGTCATTTTTTCCTGGCGGAACGGCATGCCAGGGTGATCGACCCTGGATGGCCGCAAATGTTGCAGGGGATGGAACTCAGGTTGGATGTGCCAGGCGAAGTTCAGATGGGGGGCTGGCTTCTGACAGCTACTGTACATACAGGGGTTGAGTTGGCGGAATTGACAGAAGTTCTGGATGACCCGTGGCAGGCTTGGCTGGATGCTGATCTGGTGACCCTGCCTCTGGCGGTCCGCACCAGGCGCCCGGGTGACCGTTTCCGTCCATTGGGCATGGGCGGGCACTCGATGAAGCTTTCGGATTTCTGGGTAAATGAAGGACTTAACCGCCGCGCAAGAGATGGCTGGCCGCTGGTCTTCAGCGGGGAAGAGTTGGCTTCAGTGCCCGGCTTCCGCCCGGCGCATCTTTTCCGGCTTACAGATCAGACCAGGCGGGCGGTACAGTTGCGATGGTTCCCGCCGAAGCCAGAAGGATAGATCGCTAGATATGAAACAAAAAATTCCCGCAAGAACTGCGGGAATTTGTGATTTTTAGATCCAATTTGAGATCATTCTTTGCTGGTCTGAGCAGCCAGTTTGCGCAGTTTCATGCTCACTTCGCGCCACTGCACTTTGGAGATGCCTAGCTTTTGGCGGATCTTGTCTGGCTCTATGCCATCGATCCAGTCATTGAGTGATGCTGTCCAGCGGCACATGTCAAACGAGAGATGCTTTTCAATGCCTGCTTTTTCGCCGATCTCTTCCAGTAGGTATTCCAGACGGCGTGGTGACCAAGGGAAGATGGGACCTGTGGGTTGGTATTGGGCTTGGTATTCACGGTAAGCCTCGATCCAGTCTTGCGGCAGGTCGATCTTGCGTTCCTTGTAGCGGTAGTTGGGATTGGCATAGCGCACGAAAAGATAGGGCTGCGGGGCATCCAGGTCCAGATGAGTGGTATTGATCGCCAGACATTCGCCCTTCTTGACATTTGTGCTGAACAAAAGGCTGAGCAAGGTGTAAGGCCGTGCATCCGGCTTGGTCTGCTCACGGTAAGATTGGGCGGCTTCGAGTACCTTTACCTGTTCTTCGGGAGTAAGCACCACCGGCAGGGGGCTGATGACGGATTTTTGCACCACTTTTTCAGCAGGGTCAACGATGAGAACGCCGCCTTCACGCAGCCAGCGGAAGAAGGATTTGAGCGAAGTAATGCGCCGGGCAAGGGTTTTGGGACTGCATGGTACGCCGCGGCCATCCTGAAGCCATTTGAGGAAGTTGTTGAGATCTCCCGTGGTGATCGCACCGAGGGTCCGATCGGGCGGTAGATATCCGGCCAACAGTTTCAGATCTCCCATAAAGGCTTTGATCGTATATTGTGACCGATCCTGATCTTTGAGGTATATTTCCCAGGCTTGAATGGCTGGCAAGAGCGGGGTTTGGGGGGTGATATGTACCGCGGTATTGGGGGTATTCATGGATAGCCTCCACTTCACCTTTCTTTCGTATAGCTATACAGATAGTGTATATGGTTAATTAAAAAAAGTCAACTGTGTATTCAGGCAGTTTTTTGCTGATTGAGCGAAATCGGGCCTGGTTATACGCGAGATGTTTGGTTTTGTGGTGGGGAGATGAAAGATATCCTTCTCAGGATGATCATTGTCCGTTATTTTGAGAAAGGGGGATGCTGCTCAGGGTTCCAGGGCTTCCCAGAACAATGCCTGGATGGCTTCGACATTGGGCAGGAGGACTTGCATGCCGTTTTCGGGGATGGTATAGGGCTCGGCATGCGCGGTACCAAGATTGTAGTGGCGCAGGCGGCCTTCTTTGGTGAGTTCAGCGGCCAGGGGTACCAGCGGCATGATGTCGTAGACTTCCATGTCGGTTTCCACACCACTGCGATATTGTTCATACAAATTGGGCGCATTGGCAACTGCGTTGATAGAGAGCATACCGCGGAAGAGGCCCATGAGGACTTCCTGCGAGCGACGGGCACGGTTGTAATCGCTGGTGGTGTAGCGTGCGCGGACGTACCATAGGGCTGTCTCGCCGTCCATGTGGTTGATGCCTTCGGAGATGGTGCAGTAGCCATTAACCCTCTGGGGCAAGTCGCATTTGTCCCGCAGTTCGCGCCCGGCGTCTACATCAATACCCCCCAGGCTGTCCACGATCTCGATGAAGCTGGAAAAATCAGCCAGCACGTAATGGTCTGGCCAGACACCAAAATTGACCCAGAAAGTATTTTGCAGGGTCTCGAAGCCAAAGGCGTGCGCTACATTGATGCGGTTATCGTCGTGACCGGGGATCTTCACGAACAGATCGCGGGGGAATGAGATGATGCTGGCTGTGCCTTCAGCAGGGTTGAGGGAGAGCCAGATGATTACATCAGTGCGGTAGCCTGCGCCGGGACGTTTGTCAGAACCGAGGACAATGATGTTTACCTGTTCTGTGGGACGGTTCAACCAGGGGGTAGGCCAGGGTGTCGCTGAGGGTACGGGTGTGATAGTGGGCGGGGAGGTGGGGGAAGGGGTGAGGGAGATGACAGCTGTTGGGGTGAGCGGCACAGGTTGAAACGGTGTCAGACTGGGAGCATGCGTGGGACCTGTTTCCAGGGTGGGCAGTTCCACGGTTGGACGGGTTTCATCTATATAGCGAATGGGAAGGCCGCAGGCCAAAAGGACTGCGGCCAAAATTCCCAGAAGGATCCGGCGTGTCTTCATCAAGTATTTAGCGGCAGCCAAAAGGCTGCCATTGACCTCAAGGTGCCGCGGATTGGACACCAATGATGAATTGCTGGTCAACCCACAATCCGCCGCGGTCTGTACTGCGGATTACAATGTTGTAGTTATTCTTGATCTCTGCATCCAGTTGTGTGTTGGTTACGAGAACGTTGCCCTGGATGGAGAAGGAACCAGTTTCACCGCCAAACAGACTATAGGTATGGGAGTCCCCATTGTCGACATCCATCGCGGTCAGCACACCGACGACTGTACCGGCGGGTGCGCCGGAGGGTATCGAAGTGTTGCTCAGGGTCATACCGGTGGGGGATTCGTTCACGTCGGTTACAGTGATCCAGAAGGTCTTGTCCAGACTCAGCCCACCGCTGTCGGTTGTGCGCACCTGGATGGTGTAGAGGCTCTTGGCCTCGTAGTTCAACGGGCCACCCGTGACGAGGCTGGTGCCGGACAGGCTGAAGGGGCCACCGTCAGCATTGAGCAGGGTGAGGGTGTGGCTATCTCCCGGGTCGGCGTCAGAGGAGGTAAAGATGCCAATCACAGCGCCAGGTAATCCGTTTTCGGCGATGCTGTCGCCGGACAGCGTGAGGTCAAGCGGGGCGGTATTTGAACTGCCCTGCTGCGTTGCGGTCGGATACGGGGTATTGGTGATCTGCGGTGCCCAGGTTGCCGTCGGATATGGTGTCCAGTAGGACGGGGTTGTGGGTACGATCGTGGCGCGGTTGGGGACAAAGAGCTGCTGTCCCACGGTGAGGGAATACGAATTGCCCATGCAGTTATATTTTTGCAGGTCCTTGACGCTCACCTGGTAGCGGTAGCTGATCGCTGTCAGTGTGTCGCCATATTTGACAATATAGGTTGTCCAACCATAAGGCGGATTGCTGCATTGAATGCTTGTGGCAGTCGCCTGGGGGGTGGGTGTTTTGGTGGAGGTATCTGATGGCAGGTAGATGATCGTACCGGGCAGCAGTGTGTCGCTGACCAGGCAGTTGGCTTCCTTGAGCTTGAGAATGCTCACGTCATAGGATGCTGAAAGATCTTTCAGCGTATCCCCAGCGAGGATGGTATAGCTGTGCCACCCAGAGGGTGCCTGGCAGGATACAGTGGCGGTAACCGTTGGGGAGACCGACGCTTTTTCTGTTTGCGTCGGTTTGGGTGTGGTGGTTTGCTTCACATCCACAACCAGGGTTTTTTCTGAGAGTAGCGCGGCTGGGGATGTCTCTGTAGGTTCTATTTCCTGTGTGGCTGTGGGCTCTTTGATTAAAGGGATCACGCCAACAGTATCTTCGGCAGTAGAAAGAGATATCGCGCCAATAATGAGCAGCACGGATGCCAGGGCGGTGAACAGGCCAATCAGAATTTCTCGCAAATTCTTCATAAGGTTTACTCTGCTGGTACTTCTTCGGTTTCTAAGTCTTCATCCATGCGGAAGGGGAAAAGAACGCTGAAAGTTGAGGAAGTTCCCATTTCGCTTTCGACCCAGATACGCCCTTGATGGGCTTCGGTCAGGGTCTTTGCAATCGATAGTCCCACGCCCTGGTCACCGAGACCGTTGATTTCCGGATGGTCTTCCAGGTAGGTGCGGGAGAAGACGCGGGGGAGGTCATCCATAGAGATGCCGCCGCCGGAGTCTGTGATCTGGATCAGGAAGTGGGGCTGATCTGCTGTGTCTTCAATATTGACATGCAGGCTGATCTCGCCTTCTTGCGGTGTCGCCAGAATGGCGTTCTGCATCAGGTAGAAGATAACTTGTTCCATGCTGTCTTCATCCACGTGCACAGAGGGGATATCTTCCGGCAGATCGAACTGCAAGGCAATGTTCTTGTCGCGCAGGCCGTTGCCAACCTTGGCGATGGTTTTGTCCACGATTTCGTTGAAGTTTACGGCGACGACGGAGGTTTCACGGTCACCGGAGCGGTTGATGATGTTGTTGATGTCGTCCAGCAATTCGGTCATGCGTGCGGTGGACTGCTTGACACGCAGCATCAAGCGGTGCTGCAACGCACCGAGAATGCCGGTTTTTTCGGAGAGTAACAGGTCTGCATAACCGACGATAGATGCCAGCGGTTGACGCAGTTCCTGGCCCAGGGAGATGATCATCTTCTGGTCACTGGAGGTGAGCGGCGCTGGCCCACTGGCCTGGCTTTCAAACTGGGCAATGCGTGTGTTTGCCTCTGCCAGAGAGTTCTTCAACATAGCGGTTTCTTCCAGTGTGGCGCGGAATTGCTCGTCCAATTGCGGGCCTTCGGCTCTTGCGCTTTCCAGATCGCGCTGCAAGGATTCAAACTCCATCTGGAGCTTTTCAAGCGTTGCTTGAAGATCCTCATTGTCGGTTTTCAGTCGTTTGAGTTCTTCATTTTCTGCGGCCTTTTCGCTGTCTTTGGCTTTTGCGGCTGATTGTTTCTTCTCTTCTTCCAGTTCGTTCAATTGCTGACGCGATTCAGCCAATTTGCGTTCCAGGTCTATGTGGCTTTCGGAAGCCGCTTCCAGTTCAGCTTTAAAGGAGCGCGCATCCCCTTTGGCTTTATCCAGTTCCTGGGTGAGGGATGTGATCTTGACGTGTGATTCTTCCATTTCTTTCTGCATGGCGGCCAGGCTGCTGAGCGTGATTGCCAGTTCTTGCTGCAGGTCATTGCCCGCTTCGAGGGGGGCTGTCTCAGCAGGTGTTGGCGGGTGCAGTTCGCGTTCCAGGATCTGGGAGATCAATTCACTGAGACCAGTCAGATAGGTCTGGTCATCATGGGTCCATTCTCGGTTAGAGTAGGGTGACATGAGCATGATGCCGCTTGCCTGAAAGTTTTGGCTTTTCAGGGGGATCATCATCAGGTTGCCCGGTTGATCCAGCCCAAGTGTGGCGCCCATTTGTTCGAGTGCCTGATCAGGGGCGTCGGGATCATTGTTGATAATCAGCGTTTCACCGCGCGAAAGAGCTTCATGCAGGGCAGACATGGTCTTCTGTGGCAGCGCTGCGGGGGCGAGCTCTTCCTCCTGGATCAAGTCATAGCCGGATTCCAGGTTGATCATGCCGTGAGGCGGGGAGGAAACCATGATGCACAGGTCAGAGACCATCGATTGGGCAATGGCGCGTGCCATGGCATAGGGAACATGGGTTGTGTCGTCTTCGGCTGCCAGTTGCAGCCAGGTATACGATGAGCGAGGATCGGCGGTGTAGCGCCGGCGCTCGACAGGTGGGTTCTCTGTGATGATGGCAGCAGTTCGTTCCACCAGGGGGGCTGTCTCAACGGGAATTGCAGCTGCTTCCGTTTTCTTTTCTTCTACCGGGAACTCGAGATGCTGCACCAGACTGGGCAGCAGCGGATAGGCACAAAGCATGGCCAGGCGCAGGGGCGCGGAATAATCGCCGCCGGTTTTGGCCCACACCAGGTGGCCCAAAAATCCTGCGAGATGCAATAACAGGAAGCTGGCACCCATGCCCCAGCCGTTTCCTCGTTTGATGACAAGCACAAGCAGGCCGGCAAAAATGATAACAATGCCCAGTACACTCCAGCCAAGATCCAGCATTGCGCCGTTGAAACCGCTGGTTAATGGATTCTGGTTCCAGAAGACAAGCGTGACCACCGCAAAGATAACGGCGATCAGACTGACTGCACCGGTAGCTGCGTCGCCCAGGCGGTTTCCTTTCGGGAATGCCCACATCCAGACAGCCCAGATGAGGCTGATGGTAGTGACTGCACGATCCAGTGGAGGCAGGATGAGCTGTGGATTGGCTAGGCCTTGCCAGGTTAGTGAGCTTGCTGCGAACAGGATAATCTGTCCTAACAGGAGGATGGCCAGTCCAAGCATCATGCGCCGAGCGCTGTTCTCTCCGCTTTTTCGTTGGAGAACCATAACGGCTTGAAAAGCTGCCATGATCGCGAATACCAACACGAGATGATAGACAAGATTCTCAGGAGATGAAGTCAACATTGTGAATACTTTATCGATAAGCGTGTTCATACCCCTCCATGTTCCAGGCATAATAAATAAAGTCAGTGGTCATGAGTTTACTCTTTACATTATAGCATGGTGCGAGAAATGTAGTTTTAAGCATTTGTATGAAGTTCTTGCAAGGTCTGTACCGTTTTTGATTATATTATTTTAAAAATTTGAGTTGAATGATCCATTTGTTCCCTCGATTTTCCTGCAGCCTTAAGGCCAGTTCTTCCTGAAAGGTTGACAAATAGAGAATATCCAGTAAAATACTTGTCAGCATTTGCGCCGAAGTGGCGGAACTGGCAGACGCGCTACGTTCAGGGCGTAGTGGGCATTATCGCCCGTGAGGGTTCAAATCCCTCCTTCGGCACCATACGAGAGTCCGGTTTATTGAATAAACCGGGTTTTTGTTTTAAGGACGCCTGTTTCTGGTCTTTCTCTTGCAACCAGGGGGGAGAGTCTGATTTTAGGATTTCTTGAATTGCATCTGGAAGTAAGGTAAGATAGGGTCATGAAAGAATTGATCATTGAGTATTGGAATAAGTTGCGGACCTGGCTGCAGCGCGAGGCGGGAATCAAGGATGCACGCCTGTTGTTGGGTTTGGTGATCGGCATGGCGGTGATTGGATTGATGACCACACTCAGTGCGCGTATTTCGGAACTGCACCGCCTGGAAGCGCATCGTGAAGATCTGATCGTTGAGGTTGAGGACTTGGTGGAAACCAGGGATGCGATGAAAACCCAGGTGGTGTATGCTTCTTCGGATGCTGCTGCGGCAGACTGGGCGCGCGGGGAAGGTCACATGATGCAGGAAGGGGACAGCGTGGTGGTGCCTATTCCGGATATGAATGTTACCCCGCAGGTGGAGACCACACCGGTGCCCACACAGCACGTGCCTGAACCGGCAGAGGTTTGGCAGGCGTTGTTCTTTGGGGATTAGGTTTCAGGGGATTTTGTTTTGTAATCATAGTATGGGCGCAGCAAGATGCGCCCATATTACTCTTAATTACAATCCCATCTCTTTCAACAAGATGTTTGTTTCGGCGACGATACGCAAGAGCTTTGTTTTGCGGCTATTTCTATGCTTCGGCGATATTTGGTTCCAACTTGCGGGTGGGGCGGGAGTTGAATATGAAGACGGCGAGCACCACCACAAAGATGCCGGAGAGGATGAACATCAACCCGATGCCGCGGCTGCTGCCGGTGCCGATCAGGCGGCCAATGGTAGCGGCCAGTGCACCATCGGGCAGGAGCAGGGGGGTGAAGACGTAATCTGCCAGCAGACCAGCTGAGGCGTAGGCCAGAATGTAGCCAAGCTGGGAGATGATTCCGATCAATCCCCAGGCGCGGCCCTGTGTTTCGTCGGGAATGTTGCGGCGCAGGAGGACTTCCGCGCCGGTGTTGATGAAGGGCAGGGCGGTGAAGAAGAGGAACCCCGCTGCGGTGATGAAGAAGGTGCTGGTGGAAACGCCCATTAGGGCGAAGAACAGCCCTGCGACGGCAAGGGAGATCGAGACCATGTTGGTGTAATTCTTGTTGATGTTGGCGATGCCCATCACCATGCTGCCGAGTAACATGCCGATCGAACTGAGGGTCAGTACTGTGCCCAGGGTGCTGGCATCCGCGATGCTGAGCATCATCGGGGTGAGCAGGGTTTGCAGGATGCCCACAAAGAAGGTGACCAATGAGAGAAGCACGATCAGGATGGTAATGCCCCTCTTGCTTACGATGGCGCGCAGGCCTTCTTGCATGTCCTGTGCAAAGTCTGGCATTTGGCGGGGTTTCGCGTCTGCGCCTTTCATCGAGCGCATCACCCAAACGGCGGCGGAGATCGTAATGAAGAAGGTGGCGATGTCGATGCCCAGGATGAGCTTGATGTCTGCAACGCGCAGCAGCAGGCCGGCGATGACCGGGGAGAGCAGATATTTGGCTGAACCAGCGATCTGTACCATGCCGCTGGCCCGAGCGTATTGTTCAGCATTCAGCAGGTCGGTGACGGTGGCTTTGTAGGCTGGTTCCATCAGGGCGACGAAGATGGAGGAGATGGACACCCCCAGGCAGATCTGCCACAGATCGATCTTGCCATTGAACATAACGGCTAGCATGTAGATCAATCCGCCGGCAGAGAACAGATCACCGAGGATCATCATCAAGCGGCGGTCGAAGCGGTCTGCAAACACGCCACCGATGGGAGAGAGCAGCACGGAAGGCAGGAAGGCGCACAGCGTGACCAGGGAAACGCTGGTGGCTGTGCCCGTCAGGTCATAGATATACACTGCCAGGGCAAAGGCGGTCAATCCGCTGCCGATGCAGGAGATCAACTGGCCGGTCCAGATGGCTAAAAATTTATTAAAGGATTTGTTGGATTCGGTTTTCATTATCAGATGTTCCTTTTTTTTCATGTGTAGATCGTTGGCCGATCTATTGACGGGCACAGGCCAATATCACATTGGCCGTTAGTCAATATTATCTTTGAAACACTTAGGATGAAGCTGTGTGAAGCAGCAGATCCAGGACTTTTCCTACTCTGATTATGTACAAAATCGCTCTGCAGCACATCCGCGGATCGGGGGAATTGGTCTTATCTGATATAAGGATTGATGTATCGGCCAGATGGGGGGGATGGAAACCGGCATGGACGTGCGTCCATGCCGGTTGCATGACAAATTATTGGATTCGGTTCATGTATTTCCCAGAATGCTCTTGTGAATGACATCCGTCCCACCCAGAGAACCTTCCCGGGTGCCAGGCAGCAATTCCGTCATATGGCAGTGTGCCGCCATCTTACACAGCATTTCTTCCGGCATCCATCGACAGGCACAGGGTGTGATTGCTCAATCCCTACAGCAGCCTCACCACATCTGCCTTGTTCACATCCGCCATCGTGGGGGTGACCAGGTCGGCTTCCTGCAAATTCTCCACCGGATTGGAAGTGCCCACGGCGAGGCATTTCATGCCCGCAGCTTTGGCGGAGGCCACGCCGGCGGGAGCATCTTCGATGACCATACATTGCTCAACGGGCAGACTGAGGATCTCTGCGCCTTTCAGGAAGCCATCAGGGGCGGGTTTGCTGGGGAGCTGCATGTGGGTGGTGGAGATGAGTTCCTCGAAGTAGGGGGTGATCTGCAGGGAGTTGGCCAGGACCTGTATGTTCTCGATAAAGGTGGTCGAGACGACGACCTGGCGGAAGCCCCATGCCTGAAAACGTGTCAGCCAGTCTACAACGCCAGGTAGCGGATTCTGCGGCTCATTCAGGGCGAGCTGGCGGTAGAGGATGTTCTTTTCAATGACCATGGCGTTGAATGCTTCTTTTTGCATGCCCGGCGCAACCTTGCTCATGATGAGGTGGTCGTCCATGCCGAACATGGTGTTGTAGAGTGGACGGTCGATGGTGTAGCCGTATTTGGCCAGGGTCTGGATGTGGGCCTGGTAATGCAGTTCAGCAGTGTCAACGAGTGTTCCGTCCATGTCCCACAGGACGGCTTTGATGGTGGTGTTTTTCAATTGGTAATCCTCTTTGTGTGATTTTTTTTCATTACGATGGAAGGTAGTGACCCGGGAAATCTCAATTTGATCTGGCGTGAGATCGCCGCGCTTCACTTCGTTCCGCTCGCGATGACATTGTCCTTTGTTTTCCTTCGTACCCCCAGTAGGGTGACGTCGTCGGAGATCTCGCGCTCGCCGCGGAAGGTGGCCACGGTATCTACCACGGCGTCCAGTGTATCATGGATAGACTGATCCGCCATCCCTGCCAGCAGTTTTTCCAGACGCTTTTCGCCGAAGGCCTCCTCGGCGGGGGAGAAAGCTTCGGTCACACCATCGGTATAGCACAGCAGGCAGTCGCCTTCCTCCAGTTGCAGGGTGTGGTCCACTAGTTCGATGTCTTCCAGCACCGCCAGGGCGATGCCGCCTTTGGGCAGCATTTCGGTCTCGCCGGAACCGTGGCGGATGACGATGGGTTTGTTATGTCCGGCGTTGGCGTAGGTGACTGAACCGCTTTTCAGGTCCAGGGTGGCGTAGAAAACGGTGATGAACATGCCGCCTTGGGCGTCACGGGCCAGCAGGTTGTTCACGCGCTGCAGGATCTCCGCCGGAGGGCGGTTGCTGTGCGTGACAGCGCGCAGCAGGGTGCGGGTGACCGTCATGTAAAGGGCGGCGGGCATGCCTTTGTCAGCCACGTCTGCGATCAGCAGGCTGATGGTGTGGTCGTCGCGGCGGATGATGTCGTAGAAGTCGCCGCCAACCTCTCGCGCGGTGATCCAGCGCGCATCGACTTCCCAGTTGTCCAGTTCGGGCATGCGGTCCGGCAGGAAGGTTTCCTGGATCTTGCGCGCCAGGTGGAATTCCTGTTCCATACGCTCGCGCAGTACCATCTCGTTCTTGAAATTCTCATTCTGGATGGCGAGGGCGATCTGTTGGGTGATGCCGTTGATCAGCTCGATGCGCCGCGGGCGGAAAGCCGCGTCGGAGTTTTGCTCCTGCGCGACGAGCACGCCGTAGAACTCATCTTTCATGATGATGGGGAAGCCCATCAGGAAATTTGTGCCGGGGAGCAAGGCAGGGGAGAGGGAGGGCAGGTCGGGCAGACATTCCTTGCCGGCCCAGTTGGCGAATTCCTTATTTTCGCCCAGGGGACAGAAAACAACCCGCTTCTCATCGTACACTGCGTCCAGGGCTTTGAAAACACCCGACGGGAAAACGGTGTCCAGGATTTCTTCTTCTTCCTTGCGGGAGCCGGTGTGCCCCTGCAGGGCATGGTAGTTACCGGCAGCATCGCGCCGGTAGATCACGCAGCCTTCAATACCGACCAGGATGGGCATCAGGTGCACGATGGTGTCAAGGATATCATCCAGCTTGTTCTGGTTGGCAACCGCCTGCGAGACTTGCAGCAGCACTGCAGTAATGTAGCCTTCCTCCTGGCGTGCTTCCAGCAAGAGCTGGTTCTCCAGGGCCAGAGAGGTCTGTCGGGTGATGCCCTGCAAGATGGAGAGGGTCTGCTGGGAGTAGGAGAGGACTGCGTCTGTTGGGCCGTTGTTCTGGTGTACCACCAGCAAGGCGCCCAGCAGGGAGTCGCGTACCTGCAAAGGCAGCAGGATCATGGTGTGGTCATCTGGTGTGGGAATCTCTTCGGGGATGCCCATATCGGCATGCAGGTCTTCCAGGAAGGTGATGGCGCGCGTGGTGGCAAGCTGGTCCAGGGCCGGGGCGCGGTTGAGACCGAAGATGTTAGAAGTCCCCTGGGGAAGTTCCATGTTGTACTGGTCTTTGAAGATGAAGCTTTGGCGGTTTTCTTCCCAGAGGAAAATGGCGCACATCTCCACACCCACCAGCAGGGGGGTAATGCGCACGGTCGTGGCCAGGAGGTCTTCCAGGCTTTCTACGGACTGACTGGCTTCGGCAATTTGCAGCAGAACGGTGGAGATCCAGGCCTGGTTCTGGGCATCGCCGTAGAGCTTTGCATTGCGAATGGCCATACTGCCGTAGGAGGCGAAGGTGGTTGTCATGGTGCGGCTTTCGGTACCGTAGCGGCCCGGTGTGTTATGCACGAGGGTGATCGCACCCAGGGGCTGGTCACCGATGTACAGGGGGGCGGTGATCGAGGGATAATTATCTGGCATGGATAGGGCTGTGCCCAGCGGATCGTAGGGATCGCCTTCTGCGCGAATGATCGGTGTGCGCGTGGATAGCATTTCATCCAGCCAGGCACGCACTTGATCTTTCGGACAGAATTCTTCCAGTTGAGACACATCGATGCCCTGCACGGCGGCCAGATTCATACAGGGTTTGCCGTCCGTGTTCAGGCGTGAGTCCAGCAGCCAGATGGCTGAGGCATCGCAAGGCAGGTTGCGGCCCAGTTCCGAGAGGATGGAATCCAGCAGGGTATCCAGGTCGACATTGCTCGAAAGCAGCCCTGCTACGTCGCGGAAGGAGTCTGCCACCTGACGGCGCCAGCGCTCTGATCGGTACAGGTTAGCGTTGCGGATGGCGGTGGAGATGTTGGCGGCCAGGGCCTCGAACATGGGGATCAGTGCTTCATCGAAGGCGTTTAGCGATGTGCTCTGGATGTCGAGAACGCCCAACACGGCGTCCGCATAGATGAGGGGGATGCACAGCTCCGACTGTGTGTCGGTGGGCGGGAAATCGGTGGGGACGAAGAGCGGGTCCTGGCTGGCATCATTCACCAGCTTGGCTTTGCCGTTGCGGGCCACCCAGGGGATGATGCCTTTGGGATTGTCGAGGTTGTACTCGATCTCGCGCTCGCGCATGGCCTGGCTGCGCGCGCCGCTGCCCACCTGATAAATGATGCGGCGGCGGGTGTTATGCACGGTGAATACGTGCACAAAAGGAAACCCGAAGCGGGTGCGGATCATGGAAACCACGGTTTCCAGCAGTTTGTCCAGGTCGAGGATGGAAGTCAGCTTGCGGCTGACTTCGAAGATAGTCATCGTTTGGTCGGCGTGCCATTTGAGGTCGCTGTACAGGTGAGCGTCTGCTATGGCCAGGGCGATGGAATCCGCCAGGGCGCGCAGGACGGTCATGTCCGTCTCATGGAAGGTGTCCAGATGGTTGCTTTGGATATCCAGTACGCCTAGCACCTGGCCTTCCACCATCAGCGGCAGTGCGGCTTCAGAGCGGGTGTCCGGCAGGCCGTCGATGTGTCGGAAGAGGGGTTCTTCTTTCACATTATGGGCGATCACTTCTGCGCCGGTGCTGGCGACATGGCCGATGATTCCCTGGCTGGTCTGCAAGGACTTTACTGTGCCTTGAAGTTTGGCATCTTCAGGGTTGGCTTCGGCGCGAAACTCGAGGAGGGCTTTCTTCGCGTTGTGGGTGAAGACAGCCACGTGGTAATAATTGAAGGTTTCACGGATGAGCTGCGTCACGCGGCGACAGAGTTTGTCCAGGTCATGCTCATTGGCGATCTGTGTGCTGACTGAGCGCACCAGGGCGAGCTGGTCATCGTGCCAGCGGCGGATGGTCTCCTGACGGTTGATTTGCAGGATGATGGAGATGTGTGCACTCAGGCGGTGGAGGATGTTCATTTCCTCCAGACACAGGGGCGGGCCGTCGGCGCGTTCTACTTCCAACACGGCGAGCAGCCTCTCCTGGGCGATGAGAGGGATGGTGGTGGCGAGGGGTTTCTCCATGCGGGCGCAGTTGGTGCCATCTTTGTCGCCCAGATTGCGGTAGCATGCCTGGCCGGTCATCATCGCCTGGCGCACCAGGAAGGGCGCGGTTTCTTCGGGGATGGTCTCGGTGTCCGCCTGGCCAGGGAGAGGGTAAAAGGGTTCGGCCAGCCATACTTTGGCTGAGCAGTTGAGCAGACCCGTGACGTAGTTTTCGATGAAGTGGGCCTGGTCGCTGGCCTGGGGCAGCTTGAGCAGGCTTTCTCCAAGACGCAGGAGCTGCTGCCATTCGGGGTCATTGCCCGGCTGTTCGATATCCTCGCAAACCTCGTCTTCGCGGTACTTGGTCATGGTGAGCACGTTGCCCACGCCTTCTTTGTAGACAAAGCGGATTTCATCCATCATCTGGTGCATGAAGTACAGGCCCAGGCCGTGTTCCTTGCGATTTTCGAGGGGGACATCCAGTTGGGGGGTGCCGACATCGTCGGGGTTGAATTTCTGGCCCTGATCGATGAGGGTGATCGTGATGCTGGAGTCATCGGTCTCGCAGCAGACTTCGATGTTGCCCTTGTCTTCGCCTTCGTATCCGTGTTCGATGATGTTGGAGCAGGCCTCGTCCACGGCGGTCTCGATGGCGTACAGGGTGCTTTCACCAAACCCGGCCTGCTGGGCGCAGGCGCGCACAAATTCGGCGATCTTGGCCAGGTTTTCATATTTGCCGGGGAAGGTCTGTTTTTGCATGGGGTGTCCGTCAATAGGTTTTATTTGATTGTCACGCAAAGACGCGAAGGCGCAAAGGAAAACAATTGTTTACGGTGGGGATTATAACATCGTGGGCATGATGAACGTAATTATTAATATAATACCTGTAGGGGCGCAGTGCGAAGCCTCCAGTGCTTTGCTGGAAGGCGTCCGCCTATCAACACAGCAAACTCATATTCACGGGTAGAACTATTACTATAGCAAGAAGACTTTTCAATTCTCACTGATTACCAAACATAGATGGCGGGCGGATGCCATACCCCTACAAAAACCAGATTTATATCTCGCACTC
>Ga0180435_10002711_pt1 | contig 17987 bp, 19 predicted proteins | sample SS_ome_3_FD_132467 | JGI IMG/M metagenome (GOLD analysis project Ga0180435, IMG submission 132467) | Hypersaline lake sediment archaeal communities from the Salton Sea, California, USA - SS_3_S_1 metaG | ecosystem: Environmental > Aquatic > Non-marine Saline and Alkaline > Hypersaline >...
ACCACAAATATCCTCTCGCCGAATGTTCGGGAGTTGTTCGACGATAGTGGCTAATCCAGGGTCCTCATCGAGCCAGTGTTTTAAGCTGCCAAGCAAGTTAGCGGCATAAGGGCTGTCACTACCGTCTGCCAGGCTGTAGTTCACCCATAACCCATCTTTATAAAACGTAATTAAGCCGGATTCTTCTAAAATTTTAAGATGCTTGCTGGCGGTGGATTGCGCCAATCCAAGCGCTTTTTGGATTTCGCAAACACACATTTCCTTATGCTGCAACAGCTTGACCATTTTAACCCGATTGGGATCGGATAGGGCCTTCATGACCTTGATAAATGATTTCATGGTGCCTCCAAATCGTTAAATCAGAATATAATAAAATTTAGTAAATGTGTCAAGGTGTAAAATTGTGACAGGAAATTATGGATTTTCAGAGCCTACGGGATCGACGACATTATAGTCGCCCTGGGCCACTTTGCTGATAAAGCTGTTCAGGGTGTCATCCTTGTGCATGGCCTTTAGAATTTTATTTAATTTACGAAGGAGGGCATCGTCTTGCTTTCGAATCGCTACGGCAACTTTTTCCTGTCTAAGTGGCGGGTTCAGCAGTTTAAATTGGTACCTATTGATATTCTCAAGGTAAGCGCCGAGAACTTTGTCGGTAATGACCCCATCCAGCACACCCAGGTGGAGGTCATGCAGGCATTGATAATCATCTTTGTATAGCAGAATTGGACCGGCCCCCAACTGTTTGGCATCGGCCTCATAGGTCGTACCAGCTACAACACCAACCGTAAGGCCTTTCAGATCCGTCGGGTGATTAAACGTAGATTCCGCCCGAACAATTAACTGTGCGCTGGAGTAGTAATAAGGCTCCGTAAATGCGACATGTTTTTTACGTGCCTCAGTGACAGCCATGCTGGCTATGATGCAGTCATACTCACCGGCATTCAGCCCCGATATCATTTTGCTCCATTCCACCGTGACGAATTTGGCGACGACATCGAGTCTGAGGGCAATCTCTTTGGCGACATCCACATCAAAACCGACTAATTCGTTATCCTTAGAATAAAAGCTAAAAGGTGGATAGGTGCCTTCTACTGCAACAGTGATTTGGCCGGCCTTTTTTATTTGAGACAGGGTTGAGCCCCTATCTTTAGAACAGGCTGAGAAAACGAGTATCGATGGGATTAAAATTAAAGCAAAAGAGATGAAAGGAAATTCACGAACAGTATGACCGATTCTGGATTTAGTTTTCAATCCAGGTTTCATTACAGCTCCACCTTCAATGTGTGCTCATTGTCGAACAAAGAGGGTTGCTTGCCGCGATCATATTTGGCAAGTAATTCAGGAAGTTCGAAATCAATATAGGATATTGCCAATTGCCTGTCAAATTGAAATCATACAATAAAAAATATTGGCATGAATTTCGAAATGGTAAAAGGTGTCAGCCTCACTAAGTTGGAATTAACCGCGTAATATCAACGAAAGTATCACTAAAAGCGGCACGCACAGCCGATTTTTACCAATTTCCTTCTTAGACCGTATTCAGCTGGCCGTCAAAGATTCTGATCTATTTGTGTTTGCTGATAAAGGACCGTTTCAGCAGGCGGATGCGAGCAATCGAATCATAAAAACCATTGCCGAGTCTATGGGAGGCTAGAAAATGCGATGCGCCCAGCGCGGTGAAACAATTGAGGAAAATAGCTGCTGGGAATGGAAGCAAAGGAAATTATGCGATGATTGCTATCTGAAACTTGTATTCCTGGCCCCAAAAGAAAACTCCTGGCGAAAAATTCAGGACCAAGACGCCAAACCTTACCCCTGAGGAGACTGACCGATATGGATCTCATAAAGATGCTGAATAAAGATGAAGTCAAAGAGCTCTTTTCCAGGAACTGGATGACCCATGATGCCATGTGGTACGGCATTTGTGTTCAGGAGCTAGGCCAACAAAAGGCCAATGCCATCAATAAGGCCGCCGTGCGCCTAATGGCTGCTGTTGAAATCAAAAGAGTTTTATGGCATGGAGGCAGGTTATGATCGCGGTATATTGGAAAGGATTAAAGGCTGGTTGGAAACCCTCAATGTTGGCTATCACAGGACGCCGGAGTTTTCGGGCTGCTTGATGCATCAAACCGGTAAATGCGAGATCGATTTTCGCTTTGATCTTAATTAAAAGCGGGACGTCCATTGGATTATTGGTAGATGATACTAAATCCAATAATCCAATGGACGTCCCGCAGTTTACACGAGACACAATCTGTGGCTTTCTGGCCGCAGCAATTTTTGAGTTAAACCAAGCGCAGTACATCTTCGATGGAAATGATGCCCACCAATTTTTCATTCTCTAAAATCGGTAAATGGCGAACATGTTTTTTAATCATCAAGGAGATAGCTTTTCGAATTTTTTTCTTGGGGCTGACGAAAACGACCTTGGATGTCATGATTTCTCTTACCAGTGTTGCCAGCGAATTTCTTCCCTTGAGAATTACCTTGCGGGCATAATCCCGCTCGGAAAAAATTCCCACCATTAATTCGTTCTCGACAACCACGAGTGCACCGATTTTTTTATCCGCCATCAGTTTCAAGGCATCATAGACGGTTGAATCCGGTGAAACCGTATACACTTTTTTGCCCTTGGCCTTTAATAATTTACTTACACGCATTGCTTTTTCCTCCTTTTCAAATTTGAATTCACCTCTTCTTGCAGCGGTTGCTGTAAACAGTGTGGGATGAAGTCAAATTGAGATATAAGTCCTCTTTCATTCCGGAAGAGCGATGCCAAAATGTGAAGAAATGGATGGTTCAGAATCAGATCAGAAGTGGTTTAAGTGCGTTAAATATTTATACAGGCTGTATTGAGTTCGGTCAAGGAATTACTTTTACACTAAATTAGAAGTCGCCACTGTTCTGTCTCGTCTGAGGCAGCATATAAGTTGGGGATAACGTGCAAATGAGGCTTTCCAATAAGAGTAGCGGAATTGGGATAGCCCCATCTGCCTGTCCTCAAATTCTGTTCTTAGTTCTCTAACGCTGCCTGGAGGGCAGCCACAGTCCTGAACGACAGCTACTCGAATTCAATTGTTGCCGGTGGCTTGATGCTGATATCGTAGGCCACTTTCGATGCGCCGGTGTGCGCGGCAATTTTCTGGCCTATCTCAAGGAGTGAGGCCTCGTCTATCCGGACCGGACGCGCCAGCTTCGCGGCCGCACTCTCGACCGCTCGCATGCCGACGACGTACCTTGTTTTGGGCGCATCGTTCGCGCACAGCTCGAGAAGAATGCGCGGAAGCTCGAGCTTGCTCCACGCCTCGACACAGAGCGCGTTCAGTTTGTCATAGTCAATACTGCCGTCGACCTTAATCCACGATACAGGCTTGTAGATGGGGATCTCGGGGCGGGTTCCTTTTGCAGGGACGACTGTCGTCTGGCTATCCATTTTAAAGCACGCCGCGTTCGCACCAAGAGTCCTACGGGCCAAATCTGCCAGGGCCGGATCGGGTTCCATTTTCGGGTCAAGCGCGATTCCGAAATACTGAAAGGGCGTCCGGATGCCGGTAGTTTCATCGTAAAGGTAAGGTCTGCCGTGTTTCTCAGTATAATACTTTTCAGTTTCCTGCTCGACGATGTCGGACGCGAGTTGACCCGTAAGGAGTTTCTCTTCAGTGAATTCACCCACAGTTCTGATGATTTGCGCGGGACCGGGACAAGGGATCCGGTGCGTGAATGACGGGGGGAGGTCGAGGTGCTCGCCGACCTTCCTGACCTGTGGTTTCGCGAGCGACGCCAGCGGCTCGATCTTCCCAACAGAGTAATTCCAGCCGACGTTATGCTGACTCTTGAAGCCACCTTCGGTTTCGATAATGTCCGGCGCGATTGTGCCGTCCGCGATCCAGGCGGCACCCACCTGGTCAATATGCCTGTCTGATACTTTCCTGTAGTTGCCGATAAACGTTTTGCGTTTCTCTTCACCGTCGGAAAGCCCCACCAGTGGCGGGAGAATCTCGTCTTTCACCTCCAGGACCGTGAAGTTCAGTTTGCTGAAGATCTCACGGGTGACTTCCCCCTCGGGCTTATTGTTTATGAGGCGACGGCAACCGTCTTCGATGAAGAACGCATGAAGGTCTTTGCCGACGATACGGTCGAGGAGAAATGCGGCAATGGTACTGTCGACGCCCCCGGACGCGGAGAGCGCAATTTTCTCGCCCGGTTTCACCAGACTTTTCACCCAGGAAATCGCTTTCTCAACAAAGTCTGCAGGATTAAAATCTGCGGGATTCTCGGGAGTAGCATATTCAAATCTGTGCGTCTGGATCTTGTTGGTCTGGGTCGACATATTGCCTCCTGTGTGCTGGGGTGGTTATTAATATTCTAGAGCCGATTTCAACCTCTATCGCATTTGAATTGGTGCAATTAAAAATTAAAATTATCGGTAGAAAATTACATCAAATTAAAATATATACCACATTCATGAGAACACGCAATGATTACACGCTTCTCATGGGATGGGTTCATGGCCCTTACCATGACGGCCATCATTGAGGAAGAGGGTATAGGGGCGCGTTATGCCGGAACGGCAATTGGATTGAATATGTCAGTTATGGGTCTTATCGGGGTTTTTGCGCCGCCCATCGGAAACTGGCTGGCAATATTCGGATCTGGTGTTCCATTTTTATTCTGGGCTTCCCTCGTGTTTACAGGATTCGGGGCTACCTATTCATGCCTAATTTGAACCGTTCAGAATAGGATGCGTTGAGACATAGAGATGGATTCGAAAAATACCCGTCGATATGATCAAAGATTACAGCGCATATTGTCGGCGGTGGCGCTTGAAAAGCCGGTCCAAAGTTCGGGTGCCGGGGGTTGATTTGGCTGAGGACGACATGTGGCAGGTTGTAGAAACCGAACTGATGATGCGTGAAGACTATGATCGCCTGTTGCACATGGGGTGGCCGGAATATTCCGCCCAATGCCAGGCTCGAAAATGTCAAAGCCATGGTCGCCGCTGCTTTGGACAGTTAAGCGCCAATCATGCGTTAATCCCATGAATATATGGGATCAATCCCTGCCGAAGAGATCCCGTGTATAGACATTGCTTTTAACGTCATCCAAAACAGCATCATATCGGTTGGCTACAATAATGTCGGACTGGCGTTTGAACTCAGCCAAGTCGCCCACAACTTTGCTGCCGAAAAAATCGCTTCCGTCTGTCAACGTCGGTTCATAGATGATAATCTGGGCGCCTTTGGCCTTGATGCGCTTCATGACCCCCTGAATGCTGCTGGCCCGGAAGTTATCCGAGTTGCTCTTCATGATCAGGCGATACACGCCAACAGTGCATGGCTTGCCCGGAACGCCGTCATGGCCGATATCCCCCGCGCCGAAGTAGCCCGCTTGGGCCAGGATTTTGTCGGCGATGAAGTCCTTACGGGTGCTGTTGGATTTGACGATGGCCTCAATCAGGTTGCTGGGCACATCCTTGTAGTTGGCCAAGAGCTGTTTGGTATCCTTGGGCAGGCAGTAACCGCCGTAGCCGAAGGAAGGATTGTTGTAATGTTCGCCGATACGGGGATCAAGGCAGACGCCTTTTATAACCTGCTGGGTGTTCAGGCCCTTGCTTTCAGCATAGGTATCCAACTCGTTGAAATAACTCACGCGCAATGCCAGGTAAGTATTGGCGAAGAGTTTGATGGCTTCGGCTTCCGTCGGTTCCGTGTGGAGAATGGCGGCGTCCTTTTTAACGGTGCCTTCGGCCAGCAGTTGGGCAAATAGTTTCGCCGGCTCTCGCATGTCCTCGTAGGCACCGACAATGATGCGACTGGGATAGAGATTATCGTAGAGCGCTTTTCCCTCGCGCAGGAATTCCGGACTGAAGATGAAATTTCGGCAGCCGTATTTTTCGATGAGTGAATCCGTGTACCCCACGGGTACCGTGGATTTGATAACCAGCGGCACGCCGGGGTTGACCCGCAAAGCGATGTCTACAACGTCTTCCACCGCGCTGGTATCGAAATAGGCGGTATTGGGATCATAATTTGTTGGCGTGGCAATGACGATACATTCCGCATGGGCATAGGCGAATTCCTTGTCCAGTGTGGCGAAGAGGTTCAGGTCCTTGGTGGCCAGGTATTCCGAAATTTCCTTGTCGACAATGGGCGACTTGCCGCTATTGATGAGGTCGACCTTTTCGGCGGTGGTGCTGATGGCATGGACTTCGTTATCTTGGGCTAAGAGCGTGGCAATGGACAAACCGACGTATCCGATTCCGGCTACCGCAATTTTCATGTTTTGCACCTAGTGAGATTTAACTTATGTAAGGTTATTTTTTAATGGTCCCTGTCCGGTAGCAGCCAAAACCGCTAACCAGAGTTCGCTGTCGGGATTGACCTTTTTTCGTCTGCCTGCCGAGGATTCCATCGGAACATGCACGAAGTGGTTGTTCCAACTTCCAATCAGTAGCTTGGTTTTACCAGCCATGCCTGCATGCACGGCGTTGCGCGCTAAAAAACCGCAGAAAACGCTGTCATTGGCATTGGCCGGTAAACTACGAATTGTGTAGCTCGGATCGATATATTTTAAGGAAATGTTTATTTCTTTAGCTTTAAAATGATCGGCAATTGCCTTTTTCAGGAATAAGCCAATATCTTTTAAGCGAATGTTGCCCGACTTATCCCGCTCGTCTTCGGCAATGTTTTCGAAATATTTCTGGCCGGCACCTTCGGCCACAACGATCACGGCATGACCGCGATGGGCCAATCGCGATTCCAAAGCACTTAAAAAACCATCGGGGCCGTCCAAATCGAAATCCACCTCGGGGATCAGGACAAAATTTACATCCTCCTGTGCCAGGGTTGCCGTTGCGGCAATAAAACCGGAATGCCTGCCCATGAGTTTAATCAGCCCGATACCATTGGGGTACCCCACCGCCTCATTGTGGGCACCCAAGATAGCCTGGGTGGAAACCTCTACCGCAGTGTCAAAACCGAACGAGCGCGAGACCAAATATATGTCGTTGTCAATGGTCTTGGGAATACCGATCACGCTGATTTTGAGCTTGCGGGCAAGGATGGTATCGGCGATTTGCAAGGCCGCGTTCAGGGTTCCATCGCCGCCAACCATAAATAATATTCCAATGTTCATGCGCTCCAGGCAATCGACGATTTCATCGATGTCCTGGGGACCGCGGGAGGAGCCTAAAATCGACCCGCCCATGTCCAAAATGGTGGATACCGAGGTAGGGCTCAGATCCATCACACTATGACCGTATTTGGGAATGAATCCTTCCAGACCGTGGCGGATGCCGTAAATGTTGCGCACACCGTAAAGGTGATACAACTCCAGCACGATGGAACGGATGATGTCATTGAGTCCCGGGCAGAGTCCGCCACACGTGACCAAAGCGCAACGCAATTTGCTGGGATCAAAATAGATTTTCTCCCTGGGCCCGGCCAGCTCAAAGTAGGGCGGCTTTTTGCCTTCGTACAGGTAATATTCCAATTCCTCGCTATGGATATTGATGAGGATACCCTCATCGTCGGAAATAAATTTCGCTCGGGATATACCGGTGTCATGTGCCAGCGGGGAGGGAATACTGGCTTTTCCCAGGCTCATGATTTGGGTGTTGATTTCTTCGCTGGCCATCAGCTTTCTCCAATTTTAAATTTAAAACATGACTGCTCAATTTTTTCATTAAAATCGAATTGTCCAATTCGAAAACAAATCAAACGAGCTCATACAAAACCGTAACGCAGTTCCACAGGCGTTCCAACAATTTTTTATTCAATTTTCAAAATCATCAATGGTACGTGGCGAGCTATTATGCATTAAGTTCAGCGAAATATGGTTTGATCCCAAGTAATTTGTTTTTTGCACTAGCGAAGTTCAAATCTGAAGACTATGGTTAGGGCACTGTTTTAATGGAACTCTCTGAAGTGACTGAGGCCCATCATCCCAAGCCCGACAATCATCAAGACCGCGTGACGTAGAGTCAAGTCATTCGATAACAAGCTGGCTACCAGGGTTGCCGCGAAGATTGGTGCGCCCACCTTTGCCGTAAATTCTCGCCAGAAATTAATGTGGTCCATCAGAGGTTCCTTTTTGATTACATTCTCCAACTTGCGACCATTTTCAGGCCAATACTACTGGGCTTGGTAATCCGCTAACACCCTATATTGCCAGTCCCGGCGGAGAATTGGGTGGCTGAAACGGTCTATGGGACGGCACTGCCCAGATATTTGGTTCGGCAAGAGGCCCGCTGGCTGTTTCAGTGTAGATCACAAGGCCGCCTAGCCATTTCTCACCGAGCTGTTGGGCCACAGCACGCATGGCCCCAAGCTCGGTTCATAAATCATGAGATACATGCGGTCTGTTGGGATAAGGTTCTTGATGGTATTGACGCATTCATGCATGGCTGTCTTAATCTGCAGGCTCCCACAAATACTCAGAGTGGCCAGACGGAAGAATTCATTTTGTCCATCTTCAGCTCCTTGTTGAATGGCATACTCGCACCGTATGTGACGGACCTTATCATAACCGCCGCATATGACAAGCGCAATTGCCTAATAGGGCATTTAGATGGATAGATTTTGATAAGCCTTTTTAACATCGGCCGGGCTGAACCTAGCGCGGCTTATTCCAACCGCGGGCGGGCCGGCCTTGTTGGAATGTAACCGCGCATGACCTTAATTCGTATATTAAACCTTTAAAAAAAAATAATTCGATGAAACCAGCAATATATATCCGACCCTATAGGGCAAGCGACACGGCAGATATCTTCAACCAATCTATTGAAAATACTTTCTAAATAGGCTACGTAAATAAACAGCCCCTGCCATCTGTATCTTGCATGAAATTTGATGAATTTTGTTCTTTCGCTTCGGCGCGATAATGCCTTTCGCCCTGCTGGCGATGCCTTTCGCCTTGCTGGCGATGCCTTTCGCCCTGCTGGCGATGCCTTTCGCCCTGCTGGCGATGCCTTTCGCCCTGCGGCGAAAGGGGTGCATTATCATAAAATCGCGGAACACGATTTTATTTCCAGGCACGCTGGCGACAATCCAAACCATTTTACTAAACTTATCGGAGCAGCATGAAAATATGTGACCAATGTGGGCAGTTAGTAGCGGAGGATATCATATCCTGCCCCATCTGATTTTGGATGATATTATTGTCTACACAACGGCGTCGGACACACTTGGAATCACGATAGAGTTTAAACTATCACGGTTTCTGGACCCGACCCTGGACAAACCCGGCCCATGCTGGGCCGTTTGCTGGCCGGTCATCTGAATATCATCGACAATCGCCCCTTGGATGTCCGCAGTGATATTTGGTCCTTGGGTAAATTTTTCGTAGAGATACTTACTGCCGATTATGACGCTACGGATTTTAAAATCTTAATTAATGATTTGAATTTGCCCAATGAAATTAAAGCGCTTTTTAAGATCATGCTGGCTGATGATCCTGATTTGCGTTCAAAATCCATGGCGGATGTTGCTCGCGTTTTAGCCATGTTCAAGGATCTTAAAACCATAGAAGCTGAGGATGGCAGAGCAGGGCCAACGAAACGAGAAATCAAAGGCATAAAAGCCTGGATGAGTATGCTCATCATCCTGGCAATTATCCTGGTACTCGGTGCCTTGGCATTGCTCTATTTCGCCTTCCAAAAGGGGGACAGTGATCTCGTTTTTGAAAACTTTGTGGAACGTTATGCAGCGTCGGTGGTTTTTGTAGTTATTGAGTATCGATTTATTGCTGATGACATCGTGATTTATCAAAACTGGACTGAGGGCACTGCATTTTTGGTGGATAAACAGGGGTATTTGATGACCAACCGCCATGTCGCCTGTCCCTGGTTGGAAGATACCAGCGTGAATGCATTAATTGCCCAACACGAGTTAATGTCTGAACCGATAGACCTGGTTTATCGCATTTTCCTGTGGTTCGAAGGTGAAAGAGCATTCAAAAGACTTCCGATTTTATCGGAAAGTTCAAATCTTGAGGAGGTCTATTTTCTAGAATCAGCCTATCGCACGGATGGCATACCCCGTTTGACATTTGCCGGTGTTGCCCGGGTGCCTGAAAAGACATGGCAAGTTATTCGCTTCCCCCTTCAGGATGATTTTGCTGTACTCAAGATCGACAAGATTCCCAGACAATTATTACCGTTACCCCTGGCAGTAAACCTGGATACTTCTGAAATAAGGCGTCTGTCGCCGGTCATCACCATTGGTTTTCCCCTGGGAAGTGAGACCCAGGAAACCACTGTTCGACACAGCAGCCGTTTTTTTGCAGGAGATTAAAGCGGGCCAAGAGAAGTGGAATGGCGCTCACCGTGGGAATTTTTGCTTATCTAGCCAACTTGTTGAAAAAATTGCCATCACCGGAGGCCGCGTCTGAGAATATGTATTCGCACAACGAGAAAAGCTGATTAAATTATGTTCATGCTTTTTCAGCAGAGAAAAATCAGGAATGGATTAAATCAGAAATGCATTACCGCGCGGCTAAAGAACCTGAAAATCAATCCAAAAGAATAAAGGCTATAATATGAGTGAATTACGTCAGATCATACATGCGCATAAAGATCTTATCATTCAAACCCGCCGCGATCTGCATCGCATCCCGGAAATCGCCTTCCAGGAAACCAAAACTGCCGCTTACCTGAAACAGTACCTGAATCGTTTTGATTTAGAAGTGGTAACTGATATTGCCGAACACGGTATCGTGGCCACTATGAAGACCGACCGCTCCGGTCCCACCATCCTGTTGCGAGCCGATATGGATGCATTACCCCTGGAAGAATCTACCAATCTTTCATTTGCATCCACCCATCCGGGAATCATGCACGCTTGCGGCCATGACGGTCACATGACCATGGTCCTGGGGGCCGCAACCGTGTTGGACCGGTTGCGTTCTGATCTAAGCGGAAACATTAAGTTTTTGTTTCAGCCGGCAGAGGAAGGCCCCGGGGGGGCCAAACCCATGATCGACGCCGGGGTGTTGAACAATCCAGCGGTGGATTATGTCTTCGGCTGTCATGTCTGGCCGGAAATACCCGAGGGCACCATCGGGGTTCGTAGCGGATCGTTTATGGCGGCCATGGATCGTTTTGATATCAAAATTATGGGCAAAGGCGGGCATGGGGCCATGCCGCATGTTTGCGTGGACGCTCTGGAGGTGGCCACCCAGGTGGTCAATGCCTTTCAGCGCCTCGTCAGCCGCCAGTCCGACCCTCTAAGTCCAACGGTCGTAACCGTGGGCACTTTACACGCCGGTACCGCTCACAACATCATACCGGGTGTGGCTGAAATGACCGGCACCACCCGAACCTTTGACACCGAGATCTGGGCGCAATGGGAAGGGCGTTTGGAGAAAATAATCAAAGGCGTATGCGATTCCATGGGAGCTGATTATGAATTGAATTACGGCCCGGGGTATCCGGTAACAGTCAACGATCCTGAAATGTCGCACCTGGTGGAGACGTGCGCCAAAGAGGTGGTGGGGGAAGACCGGGTCGTTATACCCGCCAAGACCATGGGCGGTGAAGACTTTGCTTTTTTTCTGGAAGCAGCAAAAGGCTGTTATTTTGCGCTGGGTGCCGGGCGTGGGGATAGCGCCTCGGTCCATAATCACGAGTTTGACTTCAATGAGGACATTCTCCTGACCGGCGTGGAAACCTATTGTCGCATTGCTCTAAGGCTCTTAGCCAATACCTGAATCCCGCATGATATTTGAATAGGCTATTTCTGGAAAACTATTTACAGGGGTAATTCAAGAAAATGACGGATACAGCAACCAATAGTATCGGAATGGAATTAATTCTGATTCCGGCGGGTTCCTTTAGGATGGGCGGGGATAAGGTAGATGAACAGGCTGAAGACCATGAAAATCCACGGCACGTGGTTAAATTCAGTGAAGCTTTTTTGATGGGAAGGTATACCGTCACGCAAAAGCAGTGGTCTGAGATAATGGAAACCAATCCAAGTGAATTTGTTGACGACTCCAGACCGGTGGAAAGGGTTTCCTGGCATGATGTACAAGTATTTATCCAAAAGCTGAACGCCAAGGAAGTAACACATACATACCGACTTCCCACTGAAGCCGAATGGGAGTATGCTGCCAGGGCCGGCTCAGAGGGTGCTTATACCTTTGGCAGTGATAGGGCTATACTCAGCCAGTATGCCTGGTACGGAAAAAACTCGGAAGGTCGGACGCATTCGGTCGGCCGATTAAATCCCAATGCCTGGGGGCTTTATGACATGCACGGAAACATACATGAATGGTGTCGGGACTGGTTTGATAGAAATTTTTATTCCCAAAGCCCTACACTTGATCCTTTAGGCCCTTCAGAAGGCCTGGCCAAGGCGCTGCGGGGGGGTGATTGGGGGAGTGACGGCTGGTACTGCCGCTGTGCATCCCGCAGCCTCAGTTCCCCGGACCGTCGCAGCAATCGCGTGGGGTTTCGTTTGGTCAAATCAACTTAAACCCGCTTTTGGAATTTTGGGGTTAACAGGAACCTTTTGTAATCTGAATGCCGTTTGAGCGCAGCAGTTGAACGGCCTCGTCCAGATCAGAAGTTGAGCAATCCGTAATTGTAAATTCCTGTTGCCCCCCATCCACAAACATAATTGTGAATTTTTCCTCTGCATCGATTCGCGCTTGACTGATATAATTATCATTCAGCCAAGGTTTAAGTATCTGAATAAAATCAATGAATGCGCAAGAAGTCATTTGAATTGCCCTCCTATTCTTGTTTTCATCCTTTGACAATATCATCAATATGTTGTATAAGCAACTTTCACAATATACACTATATGTACAGAGGAGCTATGCTTTATGATCAGGCTGGTTTCAGATCGTCAAGATATTAAGCAAGATGGAGATTACAATACATTCTTCACAAAACTAAAGCTACTCATTATTATGTCAAAAGCGTTTTTAAACGGTTACCCCCTTGAAAAACAACGTCTAGATGAAATAATACGAACCGCTGAAGAGGTTGCCCAGGACTGCGTTGATTGGGCCGGGCGCAGAACAAATTTTAGATCGATAGCTGATACTAAAAAGTCTTTACAACTGGATTATATCTTTTTTGAGAGAGCAAGACTTTTGGCAACCATTGCCAAGTCGTTTGCCCAAGGTGATCCTGTGGGAGAACATAGACGCATGGCCTTGCACCGGAATATCGATGAACTCTGCCGTGTACTTCAGTATGTTCCTATGCAAGCAGAAAAGGACACGAAGACAGCGTAATCAAGTGTGCCCACCCCCTATTCCTGGGGGACAAACTTTCGTTAGCGTGACGGATAATGTTGCTCTGCCTGTGCAGCTTGGACAAATAGATATCAATCTAATCCGTCGATCTTGACAATCACCAGTGTAATGTCATCCTCAGATTTTTGTCCCAGTGTAAACGCATTCAATTCACTATAAACAGCTTCCAATATCTTTAAGGCATTCGCGTGGGCATGCTTACTGATAATCTGGCGCAGGCGTTCCTTGCCAAACATCTCATTGTTGCCATTGAGCGCTTCCCAGATTCCATCGGTACCCACGGCGATAATCTGTCCGTTTTGAAGGCCTTCACGTTGATTTTCGGTATAGCTGAATCCTTCGGTAACACCCAAGGCTACACCACTGCCTTTGAGTTCTTCAAAAGTATCCTTGTGGGGGTCGTATATAAGGGCGGGATCATGCCCGGCGCGTACCCAATCCAATCGTTTTTTGCGGGGATCGATGCTCAGGTAAAACAGGGTCATGAAGCGGCCGGTATCGAGCACATCTTGGGCCAGGTGTTGATTCATGGCGGTGATGATATCGGAAATGGATCCGGGCTGGGATGCCCGCATTCTCAGAAAAGCGCGGGCAGTGGTCATCAAGAGGGCCGAATCCACACCGTGCCCGGAAATATCGCCGACAACAACGCCAAAGGGCCCTTTTTTGGAATCCTGCCGCCACAGAAAATCAAAATAGTCGCCGCCAATCTCATCACAGGACACATTTCGGCCGGCGATATCGAGCCCCTGTACAAGCGGTTTGTCCTGGGGCAGCAAACTTTTCTGAACCTCACCGGCCAGGGCCAGGGCTTTTTTGTGTTCGGTCATGTCGGTCACAAAGGCCATATTGCCGATGACCTTGTCCTGGTCGTCTCTTAAGGTGCTACCATGGATCAGAATGGGAATTTGATGGCCGTCTTTGGCCAGAATAGTACCCGCCAACTCGCGGACTTCTGTAGCCAGAATCGAATCGCGGTTGGTGGTCATGTAGGTTCGGAACTCTTCCGTGGCGAAGTCTAAAGGGGTAATGCCGATGAGTTCCTCTCGTGAATAGCCGGTCAAATTGCAATAGGCATCGTTGACATCGGTGATCACCAGGTTTTCATTCATCAGCAGAAATCCTTCAGCCGCCGTTTCCACAATACGGCGAAATTTCTCCTCGCTTTTGCGCAACTTCTCTTCCGATATCTTGCGCTCGGTTATATCCACCAGGATGCCCTGATTGTGGGTTTTAACACCATTTTCGTCACGTAGAACCGCGGTTTGGTCTTCAACCCAACGGTAGTCTCCGGAAGCGGTCTCAATACGATAGATCTGGGTATAATCCTCCACATCTTCTTCAGCATATCCACCAATTTCCGCAGATATCCGCTCCGAATCTTCGGGGTGAACGATATCTTTAAAAAATATCTCTGAATTCAAAAACGCTTCGGCGGTGTATCCCCATTGACGGATATTCTCGCTGACATAAACGAGTTTGGGGTCATCTCCGGCGAGCCGACTGAAAAGAATTACCGGGCTTTGGTCCACGATGACTTCGGCCATGCGCAGGGCCTCGGCCGTATTATCCCGCAGGGCGCATTCCTGATCGAATTCTGCGTTGCGGGCCTTGAAACGGGCTTTGAGGTCCTGATATCTTTTTTCATTATCTGCCAACTGATGCTGCAGCGTCTCGATCAATTTATCTTTTGATTTTTCAGAAGGTTTGTTCATGCTGTCACCTCAAGATTGAACGATTCTGTGTATTGGGTTATAATAATCACAAATGGAAACAAGTACAGGTTTGCCATTGGTGTGCGCACATATCCTTTGGTTCTCGTGGGCATCATCCTGACTTTATTAAGCAGCCATTCAACAAATAATTGCATCAGAACTAAAAATTGTTTAGGATCTTCAGCTAGATTTCAACCGTGTTTAAACATTTGAGGGACATCCGCATGAATAAAATGACTATTGCTGACAGTAAGAATCTATCTTTGAAAATCGGGCTGCCGGAGCAATTACCCGAACCCCCGCAATTTGAAGCCGGAATTCGCAGGGCGCCGGATCGCGGGTTCCGGTTGACCCCGGCCCAAACCAAAACCGCCCTCAAAAATGCCCTGCGATACGTACCTTCCCGGCATCATGCGACCGTGGCACTAGAATTCCTGGAAGAGCTGCAGACCCGGGGCCGGATATACGGATATCGCTACCGGCCGCCCGGCAATCTTAAGGCCAAACCGATCCAGGAATACACTGGACAATGTTTGGCGGGTAGGGCTTTCCAACTCATGATCGATAACAACCTCGATTTTGATGTAGCCCTCTATCCATATGAACTGGTTACCTATGGTGAAACCGGTAGCGTCTGTCAAAATTGGATGCAATTGGTGTTAATCAAGCAGTACCTGGAACGCTTGACCGAGAATCAGACGCTGGTGGTTCAGTCCGGCCACCCCTTGGGCCTTTTCCAATCCAAGCCGGAGAATCCCCGGGTGATCGTCACCAACGGTTTAATGACCGGGCTCTATGATAACCCGGATGACTGGGAAATTGCCGCCCAAATGGGCGTATCCTCCTATGGGCAGATGACCGCCGGCGGCTGGATGTACATCGGTCCCCAAGGGATTGTACATGGAACCTACAACACCTTGTTGAACGCCGGCCGAAAAATGTGTGGCGTGGCCGCTGATCAGGACATATCCGGTTTGTTGTTTGTTTCATCCGGTTTGGGCGGTATGAGTGGTGCCCAACCCAAGGCCGCCAAAATCGCCGGTGCGGTTTCTGTTGTAGCCGAAGTGGATCAGAGCCGTATTGAGACGCGTCATAGCCAGGGATGGGTGGACAAGGTGTCCGGCGATCTGGGGGAAGTATTCAAATTGGCGAACCGGGCCAAAGCGGATAAGGAGGCTTTATCCATCGCCTATCACGGCAATGTTGTGGACCTGCTGGCCTACATCGCTGAAAACCGAATCCATGTGGATCTGCTCTCCGATCAGACCTCCTGCCATGTAGTCTATGATGGCGGCTACTGTCCCCAGGGCATCAGCTTTGAAGAACGGACGCATTTACTTTCAACTGATCGCAAGCAATTTAAGAAGCTGGTGGACCAAAGCCTCAAACGCCATTACGAACTCATCAAAATACTCACCGAACGGGATGTCTTCTTCTTCGATTATGGTAATGCCTTTTTGAAAGCGGTCTTTGATTCCGGTATCACCGAGGTGGCCAAGAACGGGGTCGATGCCAAAGACGGCTTTATATTTCCTTCCTATTTCGAGGATATCATGGGCCCCATATTCGATTATGGCTATGGACCTTTTCGTTGGGTCTGCTTATCCGGCAAGCCGGAAGACCTTGGAAAAACAGATCAGGCTGCCATGGCCTGTATCGATCCCGATCGCCGACCAGAGGACCGCGACAACTACATTTGGATTCAGGAGGCCGAGAAAAACAGACTGGTGGTGGGCAGCCAGGCGCGCATTTTATACCAGGATGCTGTGGGGCGCATGACCATTGCCCTCAAATTCAACCAGCTGGTCCGAGAGGGTGAAGTCGGTCCGGTGATGCTGGGTCGCGACCATCATGATCCCGGTGGCACGGATTCACCGTTCCGGGAAACCGCCAACATCAAGGACGGCAGCAATGTGTGTGCAGACATGGCCACCCATTGTTTTGCCGGCAATGCCGCCAGGGGCATGTCCCTGGTGGCACTCCACAATGGTGGTGGGGTTGGTATAGGCAAGGCCATCAACGGTGGTTTCGGGTTGGTCCTGGACGGCAGCCCTCAGGTGGACGCCATCATCCGCTCAGCCATCACCTGGGATGTTATGGGCGGTGTGGCGCGCCGCAATTGGGCCCGTAACCCCAATGCCATGGCCGTGGCCGCTGAATTCAACCGCGACAACCAAAATGGCGATTACATTACGTTGCCTCATGTGGCCGATGATAAATTGGTGGATGACGTTGTGGAAAGGACTTTAGGCAAAAATTAGGGGACGCCCCTTAAATTATAAGTTTCTTGTTATCGGATTGAGAAACTTATAATTTAAGGGGCGTCCCCTATATGTTGACCAAGACTTCAATAGCCTGCATGTGTTCGATCTCTTTCAATTGTATAGTAATAAGGGAGTAACAGACGATCATGGAGTTTTCTAAGTCATATGATTCCCTCTGGCTCCACGCTCACCTGGCTACCATGGCCGGCCCGGATGAATACGGTATCATTGAGGATGGGGCCATTGCGGTTCATGCTGGCCGCATTCAATGGCTTGGAGCAGCCACGGAATTGCCGTCTGGTGCGAGATCCAATGCCGGCCGTATAGCGGATTTGACCGGAACTTGGTTGACGCCTGGTTTGGTGGACTGTCACACCCATCTGGTATATGCGGGTAATCGATCCAATGAATTTGAGATGCGCCTAAAAGGGGCTGATTATCAGGCCATCGCCAGGGCCGGCGGCGGCATCACCAGTACGGTTCGTTCCGTACGGGCTGCCGGTGAAAACGAAATTCTGAAGCAAAGCAAACCGCGCCTGCAGGCCATGCTGGCAGACGGAATTACAACCCTGGAGGTCAAGAGTGGTTATGGGCTGGATCTTATAAATGAGCTCAAACTACTGAAAGTCATCAATCGGTTAGCAACACAAACACCGGCACGAATTAGAGCCACCTTTTTGGGTGCGCATACGGTGCCGCCGGAATATCAGGGCCGGCCCGATGACTACGTGCAATTGATTAT
>Ga0180435_10002713_pt1 | contig 17982 bp, 13 predicted proteins | sample SS_ome_3_FD_132467 | JGI IMG/M metagenome (GOLD analysis project Ga0180435, IMG submission 132467) | Hypersaline lake sediment archaeal communities from the Salton Sea, California, USA - SS_3_S_1 metaG | ecosystem: Environmental > Aquatic > Non-marine Saline and Alkaline > Hypersaline >...
AGACATCGGCCCGGCCGGCACAACAGCCCACCGCACATCTCGCCTGAACCGCGGCCCCGAGAAGCCGAGAATAAAAGGTTAGGGGCTGGCACGGCCCATTGCATGAAATGAGGGGCGAATAACATGCGCATTGACGCCGCACGGACCATGAACGAGCTGATCAGCGCCGTCTCGATGGCCATGGACATCGAGGAGAACGTGAAGCTCTACCACGGCTGGCGCGTCGCCATCGTTGCCGTCCGCCTTGCCGACGCGTTCGACCGGCGCGACCTGACCGGGAGTTTCTACGGCGGACTGCTCCACGACGTCGGCGCCGTCGGCCTGCCGCATCACCTCGTCCACTACTTCAAGGATGAGCCGTCCGACCGCGCAGGAGGCGAGCGCCGGTTGGACCGGGGCGTCGTCGCCCACCCTCTCTTCTCGGCGGAGATAGTCAGCTCTCTGCCCGGCATCGCCGACGCGGCACGCGCGGTGCTGAACCACCACGAGAACTGGAACGGACACGGCTTCCCGCGCGGCCTGCGCGGCGACGAAATCGACCTGGACTCCCAGATTCTCCACGCGGCCGACGCCACCGACCTCATACTGCGGCGGGCGCCCTTCCCCGATCTTGCGGACGCCGCCGCAAAACTGGCGAACCTGGCATCGGTCTGCTTCTCGCCCGACGTGGCCGACCGCCTCGTCGAACTGCTCCGCGCAGGGCTCTACGAACGGCTCGCCGACTCCGAGGAACTGCCCGAGTTCTTCGAGTCCGTCCGGGAGGAAGTCGGCGACGTCCCGGTCGAGCGCGGGGTCGATGCGATCGGCGTCACGCTCGACGTACTGTCACAGGTCGTCGACAACAAGCACGCCTACACCATCGGCCATTCGCGCCGCGTCGCGCGCTACTCCCTGCTCATCGGCATCGCGATGGGACTCGAGCACGACGCGCTCACGTTGCTCAAGTGGGCCACGCTCATACACGACGTAGGCAAACTGAGCGTGCCCGCCTCCGTACTCGACAAGCCGGCCGCGCTGTCCGACGAGGAGTACGGGAACCTCAAGTTCCACGCCAGCTACTCGTTCGACATCATCTCGATGATAACCGACCTGCGGCCCGTCGCCGCTGTGGCGAGCAGTCACCACGAGCGCTACGACGGAGCCGGCTATCCGTTCGGCTGGTCCGGCGATGATATCCCGCTCGGCGGGCGGATAATGGCCGTCGCCGACGCGTTCGACGCGATGACTTCGTCCCGGCCGTATCGGTCTGTCAACGACGTCGAGGCCGCGTGCGAGGAAATCGAGGACAACGCCGGAACGCAGTTTGACCCGAGGATCGTCCGTGTGGCCCTGCCCGTGCTCCGCAACATGGGGCTTGTCATCGCAAGCGGTCAATCATCGGCCTTCACGCCGGCCTGACCGCGCCGAGCGACCCGTCCCGGTCCAGCGAGTATATCCGCCTCGCGCTTTCCGGCCCGATGTGGCTGGCCACGACCTCGCCTGCGAAGATAGTGTGGTCGCCGGTGCGCAGTTTGCCGGCGAGTCTGCACTCGAAGTTGGCGCAGGCGTCGTCCACCAGCGGCGCCTTGACGACCGTGCCCGGCACCAGGCGGACGCCCGCCTCGGTCATCTTGTCACCGTCCCTGCCGGACTTCGTCCCGACGACCATGGTGGCGTTGTTCATCGCCTCGCTGGGGAACACGACGACGAATTCGCCGGCGTTGTCGATGAGGTCGTGGCTGTAACGTGTCAACCCGACCGAGATCGCGAGCATCGGCGGATGGATTGACGTGCACATCACCCAACCCAGAGCGAGCGCGTTCGGCCTGCCCGCGTCGTCCGCGCACGTTGCCCACGCGACCGGAGCGGGGTACTTTGCGGCCATGGCCTCTTCGTATGACGTCTGTGTCAGCATCGTCGGCTCCTTTCCGCGGTGTGATGGCATTGCGGCGGGACAGTTCAGATGCCGCGAATCTGGATGATTTCGGCCGCCTTGCGGAGCGCCCTCGTCTCGAGCTGGCGGACGCGCTCCCGCGTTATGCCGAGGACGTCGCCGATCTGCTCCAGCGTCTGCGGAGGCCCGCTCAGGCCGAACCGGCGCAAGAGTATCTCGCGCTCGCGGTCCGTGAGGTGGGACATGACCTTGTCGAGCTCCGTCCGGATGTGAGCGAGCGTCTCCTTGCGGTCCAGCTTGCTCGTGATCTCGTCGGGCTGGACCTCGATGACGGCCTCGGACCCGGTGGCGAACGTCTCGATGATGTAGTTCTCCTCCGGCACGACCCTGGCGAACCGCTTCACGACGCACCACGTGGCGTACGTGCTGAACCGCGTCCCGCGGGTGAAGTCGAACTTCTCGACCGCCTTGAGCAGACTCAGGTTCCCTTCGCTTATCAGGCCGTCCAGGCCGACGATGCGGCCCGCGTGCTGGCGGGCGAGCTTGACGACCAGCCGGAGGTTGGCTTCGACGAGCCGGGCGCGGCAGTCGCCGGCCTGCGATGCGAGTTCTTCGAGCCGGGCCAGAAGCTCCGGGGTGTCGCCCTCGGACGGCTTCAAGGACGAGCGAAGCCGCGCGAACTTGTACTTGATGTAGTTGTACTTGCGGAACAGCGCCTTCTCCTCGTCCGCCGTCAAGAGCGGCAGGTGGCTGAGGTCGGCGAAATACGGCGGAACGTTCTCGGGGGCCGGCCGGTCCGTGTACGCGGGACGGTCGAGGGCGGGGTCGCTCAGGATCAAGTCGTCCGAGCCGGGCGCGTCGAATACCGGGTCGTACCGGTATTCGACGTCCGCGCGGAGCAGTTCCTCCGCCCGAAGTTTTTTGAGATATGACGCGACCTGCCGCCGGCTGACTCCGACGGCGCGGGCTATCTCCGCATGTTCCTTGCCGGCCTGATGCGCCGCCAGGAGCGTCCTCCGTTTCGACGCGTCGAGCGGAACGCCCGAGGGCGGAAAAAGCAGTTCGTCGGGCGCCGCCATCTCGTGACTGCGGATGGCGTGCCGTATCAGGCGGGCCGGCAACCCCAATTTCGAGGAGAGCCGTCGCACGGCCTCCGGCGTCGAAACCCTGCCCGATGCCGACAGGGCGAGCGCCTCGTTCAGGATCAACTCGCGCTGCTTCTCGTTCGGCACCCGCACCCGGTATACGGGCCCCTGGCCCAGCGAGGCGACGAAGGTTTCGACGTGCGCGCGGTCCGCGGCGCTTCGCTGGGCACCGTCGGGGAAGACATAGCGTTTCGTCATCAGGCCGCGTCGCCGCCATTCCGCGAGCGTCCTGGCCGAGATGTCGTACAGGTCCCGGATCTGGTCCAGCGTCAGGAGAGCGCGGGCCGTCTTCCTGGTCGCCCGGAGGTCCAGCGTGTCGCTGAGCTCGTCCAGAAGGAGAATAAGGTCCGCCTTGAGACTTTCGCCGTCGCACGACTTCCTGTTGGGCGGCGGGCTGTAGAGCGTGAGCCGGTAGACGACGAAGTTCTCGGGGTATTGTCTCTCCGGCCCGACATCGTTGATAAGGTGCGCGAGCCGGTTCATCTGAAGCACGCGCTGCTCGCGCGGCGAGAGCCGGAGCTGTTTCGCCAAGTCCCGTATCAGCGGCAGGTTATACTTCGCCACGTTCTGGGACCTCCTGACGCAAGCCGCTCTCCCCCTGCCTTCATGTTCGGCGTGCGGACCAAAAAAGGAAGCAGAATATGGGCCACACGCCCAAGAGGATTATACCACATAACGCTGTTTGCGACAATCTCATGGCGGCCGATGGCCGGCCGGTGCATCAGCCCCCCGGCCCGAGAAACTTGTCGCGGTTCTCCTCGAAAACGCGCGTCGCGTCCTCGTAGTCCTCGTGCCGGCCGATGTCGAGCCATATGCCGTCGAACGGGACCACCCGGACCGGCAGTTTTTCCCTGATGACGCGCTCCATCAGCGTGTCGAACCCGCAGTATTCGCCCGCCGGAATATGCTCGAGCATCCCGGTGTTCATCGCGTACACGCCCATGCTGACCCAGTACTTCTTCACCGGCTTCTCGGCGAACGAAGTCACATGAAAGTCGCCGTCGAATTCGATCACGCCCAGCGAGATGGGAATCTCCTTCCGGTACACTCCGACGGACATCGGCGCGCCCGAGGCGACGTGGTCCCGCATGAACTCCCCGTAGTCGATATCGGTCAGCAGGTCGCCGTTCATCACGAGGAACGGTTCGGCCAGGCCCTCGACGACGCTGGCGGCGCCGACCGTGCCCAGCGGTTTGTCCTCGACCACGTAGTCGATGTTCACGCCGAACTTCGAGCCGTTCCCGAAGAAGGCCTCGATCAGGTGCGCCAGATGGCCGACCGTGATCGTGATGTCTCGGAAGCCCTTACGCGCAAGTTGCCGCATGACGACCTCGAGGATGGGCATGTCCGATACCGGCATCAGCGGCTTCGGAACTGTTATCGTGTAGGGCCGGAGCCGCGAGCCGACGCCGCCGGCCTGGAGTATCGCCCGCATTCACCCGCCTCCTGCCGGAGCGCGTATTCCTCCGGCGTGAACAGGCGCGTATTATGTCCGAATACCGTTCGGTGTCAACCGCACGGCCGGGGCGTCCGAGGTCATGGATGGCGGTCGCGGCATCGAGGCCCGCGCACACCGGACAGCAGGCGGCACAACCGGCCGCATCGTCCCGAAGGCCCATCGTTTGACTCGGCGCGCGTGGGGTGATAGACTCACGTAATAAGGCCGGGCCTGGTCCTGCGTGCGGGGAAGAATCATGCGAAGCAATCGAACAATGCGAAGCAGACGCATCGCCCTCATCATCATACTGTGCCTCGCCGCTTTGGCGGTGTCAACGTGGCCGCGCGACGCGGCGGCGCAGGTGACGCCCGAACAGGTCAAGGCGTCGATAGGGAAGGGGGTGAACTTCCTCCGCGGGAGCGGCATCTTCAAACGGAAAGCGCCGCAGGGCACGGGCATGAACGCGCTGGCCGTCCTGGCGATGCTACACTGTGGCGTTCCGCCGGACGACCCCGACGTCGTGAGCGGGGCGAACCTGTGCGCCAACCCTGCGAACTGGATGGAGACGACGTACAACATCGGCGCGACCGCGGCGGCGCTCTCGGCCGTCGACGGCAAGAAGTACCGGGCGACCATCGAGAAATGCGCCAACTGGCTCATAGCGGCGCAGAACAAGGACGGCGGCTGGCGATATCAATCGCGAGGCAAGCACAACGAGCAGGCGAGGAAGGCGTGGGAGGCGCGCGTCCGAGCGAACCCGAATCTCCGCCGCCAGGAGCCCGGGTGGCTGGTGCGCGGAAACCAGGAGTCGGACCACTCGTGCACGCAGTTCGCGGCGCTCGGCCTGCGCGCGGCGGACGACGCCGGCGTGCTCGTGCCCGACAGCACGTGGAAGGCGGTCGAAAAGTACCTCGTCGACACGCAGGGCAAGGACGGCGGCTGGGGCTACACCAACCCCGGCTCGACATACGGGAGCATGACGGCGGCCGGCCTCGGCAGTTTGTACATCTGCGGGATGAAGCTCCATCAGCGCGCGAAGAAGTGCGGCGAGTACGAGGAGAACAAGCGGATCGCCGCGGGGCTCGACTGGCTCGGCAGGAACTTCTCGGTGAAGCAGAACCCGCGCCGCGGCAATGCCCACGTCGGCTACTACATGTACGCGCTCGAACGCTGTTGCGCGTTTTCCGGCCGGAAGAACATCGGCGGGCACGACTGGTATGCCGAGGGCGCCGCGCATCTCGTCAGAACACAGCAGGGCAACGGAAGCTGGCAGGGCGGCATGGGCTCGCCCGACACGGTCTTCAACCTGCTCTTCCTCGGCAAGGCCAGTTCGATGGTGCTTGTCCAGAAGCTCGACTACGGCCCGGAATGGAACACCGACTACTACGATACCGAGAACCTGGTCCAGCAGGTCTCGCGCGAACTGGACCTCAAGTGCACGCGCCAGACGGTCACGCTCGCCGATCCGGTCGAGGGCTGGCTCGAGGCGCCCATCCTCTACATCACGGGCCACGGCAAGTTCGTCCTCACCGCCGCGCAACGCGACAAGGTCCGGGAGTTTTGCGAGCGGGGCGGGACGGTCGTCGCCGACGCCTGTTGCATGAACAGGACGTTCGACGAGTCGTTCCGGTCTGAGATGGCCGAGATCTTTCCGACCGTGCCGCTGGCCGAGGTGCCCGCCGAACATTATGTCTACCAGGCGCCGCACAAGATCACGGAGGTGCGCAACCTCGTCTGGGAGGGCATCACGACCGGATGCCGCACCGTCGTATTCTATTCGAGGAAGGACCTGTCGTGCGCGTGGGATGGAAATATCCACGACCGCGCGCTGTCCGTGGACGAGCGGAACGCCTTCCGCATCGGCGTCAACGTCGCCGCCTATGCGATGGGCTACAAGCCCCTGAAGGACAAGCTCGACGAGGTCGAGCCCGCGGTCGCGGACGGCGGGGCCGAGGACGACGGCCGCGTCGCGCGCGGGGCGCTCGTCTTCGCGCAACTCAAGCACAAGGGAGACTGGGACCCCGACCCGGCGGCCACACGCGGGATGCTCAAGTCCTTCTCGGAGAGCACGGGCGCCCGGGTCAGTCTCAAGAGAGTCGACATCGACCCCACGGACCCCGAGCTCTACAAGTACCCGCTAATCTATATGACGGGCCACGAGGAGTTTACGTACACCGACGAGCAGGCAAAGACGCTCGCCGAGTACTTCGAGCGCGGCGGGTTCATGCTGGCCGACGCCTGTTGCGGACGCGAGAAATTCGACAAGGCGTTCCGCACGCTGGTCAAGCAGGTTTTCCCCCGGCAGGACCTCGAGCCCCTGCCGCCCGAACACAGGATATTCAACATCAAATACGCGATAAACAGCGTCAACTATCGGCCGATACTGAAGAACGAACTGCCCGAGGCCGACAAAGGCAGGCCGCGTCTCGAGGCCGTCGTCGTCGGCGGGCGGGCGGTTCTGGTGTACAGCCCGTACGATTTCGGTTGCGCCTTCGAGGGCTTCCCTTGTGCGGCGTGCCGCGGGCTGGAGCCCGACAGCGCGGAAAAGCTGGTCACGAACATCCTGCTTTACGGCATGACGGAGTGACCGGCCCTATGGAGAACAGAAGACATCACCGCCGCGAGCCAGACAAGAGGAACGAACCACGACTCGCCCCGGGTCGTCCGTGTCCGGGACCTCCGCGCGATAATGTCCCTTCTCGTCTTGCTGATGGCGTTCGTCTTCGGCAGTTTCACATGGTTCGTGCTGAAGCACTACGTCCCCCCGGCCAGTAATCCGATACTGTCCGCCCTGACCGCGCTGGTGCCGACCGCGGCGGGCGCCGCCTTCGCCGTGTTCGTCGTCGGCTGGGTCATCAGGAGATGCTTCCCGGTGGCCGTGGTGGGCGGGAGCCGGCTCCTCGACGTCAGGCCCGACGGCGGCAGACACGAAGAACTTCTCGGCCGCATAATCGACAGCATGGAAGGCGGCGTGATGACCGTCGGCACCGACGGAGTCGTCACGAGCTTCAACACGGTCGCCCAGAAGACGCTCGGCTACGACGCCGCCGACGTCGTGGGCCGGCACTTCGGCTCCGTGTTCATCGACGTGTCCCAGAACCGCACGCTCCGCGACATGATGCGGGCGGCCCTCGTCACCGGCCAGACCTTCTCGTCCGTCGAGGTGAGCGCCGTCGCGGCCGACGGCCGTTGCGTCCCGCTCGGCGTGACCGTCTCCCTGCTTCGGGGCGACGGCGACCGGTTCCGCGGCATCGTGCTGATGTTCAAGGACCTGGCCGAGCTGACGCGCATCCGCGACCAGGTTCGGCGGACCGACCACCTCGCCTCGCTGGGCCGGCTCTCCGCGGGCGTCGCACACGAGGTCCGCAACCCGCTTGGTTCGCTCCAGGGGCTCGTCGAGCTCATCGAGGAGGACTTCGCCCAGGACGACCCGAGACGCCAGTACACCGCCACGATCCTGCGCACCATCGGCCAGCTCAACGCGCTGGTCGAGAGTCTTCTCGAGTTCTCCCAGCCGCCGGCGTCTGACCTCGAACCGCAGGACGTGCGTGACATCGTGCGCGACGGCGTCCGGTTCTCGTCCTTCGAGCGCCGCGAGGCATCCGTCTCGGTCGAAGAGGACTACGGGGCCGAGCCGGTCCCGGTGCTGGCCGACCGCGAGTCGCTCACGCGGGCCTTCATCAACATCGTGCGCAACGCGTTCCAGGCGACGCCGGACGGCGGTGCCGTCGCTGTCTCGGTCCGGACGCGGACGCCGGCCGGTCCCGACTCCGCGGCGCACGCCGCGATATCCGTCCGCAACACGGGCTCGTACGTGCCGCCGGAGGACCGCGAGAACCTCTTCACGCCGTTCTTCACGACGAAGCCGGCGGGCACGGGCCTCGGCCTGGCCATCGCCCACCAGGTCGTCTCGGCGCATTTCGGCGAGATCGAGGTGGACAGCCGCCGCGACCAGGGCACCACGTTCACGATAATTCTTCCCGTCGTGGAGGCCGACGCGATAACGGCCGCCGCGGGACAACAGCACGGGGAACAGGACACATGAACGAGACAGTGCTGATCGTCGAAGACGACGAGAACATGCGTTTCTTCCTGACCGAGACGGTCACGAAGCGCGGCTACAAGGCCGTCGCGCTCGGCGACGCCGAGGCGGCCGTCGACGCGGTCGGAAAGAGCGCCTTCGACCTCGTCATCATGGACGTCCGCCTGCCGGGCATGACCGGCATCGAGGCCATCCCGCTCATCAAGGAGCAGGACCCGCAGGCCGTGATCATCGTCATGACCGCGTACGGCACGAAGGAGCTCGCGCTCGACGCCGTTCGCGCCGGCGCGTACGACTTCTTCACCAAGCCGTTCAAGATCGACGAGCTGAGCATCGTCATCGCGCGGGCGCTCGAAAAGCGCCGCCTCCAGCGCGACATGCGGAAGCTCGAGGAAAAGCTCCGCCGCCAGTTCTCGTTCGAGAACATCGTCGGCGCGAGCGGCCCGATGCAACAGGTCTACGAGCTCATCCACAAGGTCGTCCAGACGGACGTCACCGCGCTCGTCTGTGGCGAGAGCGGCACCGGCAAGGAACTCATCGCGCAGGCCATACACTACCACTCGACGCGCAAGGACAACCCCTTCGTCAAGCTCAACTGCGTCGCCATACCCGAGGGCCTGCTCGAGAGCGAGCTTTTCGGCCACGAGAAGGGCTCGTTCACCGGCGCCGTCCAGCAGAAGAGCGGCAAGTTCGAGCTCGCCAACACCGGCACCATCTTCCTCGACGAAATCGGCGACATGAGTCTCTCGACACAGGCCAAGATACTCCGCGTGCTCCAGGAGAAGGAGTTCGAGCGCGTCGGCGGGACCGAGACGATCGGCATCGACGTGCGCGTCATCGCCGCGACGAACAAGGACCTCGCCAAGGCCGTCCAGGAGGGGCGGTTCCGCGAGGACCTCTACTTCCGGCTCAACGTCTTCGGCATCGCCGTCCCCCCGCTCCGCGACCGCAAGGAAGACATCCCCCTCCTCGTCGACCACTTCCTTCGCCGGGCCAACGAAGAGATGAACCGCACCATAGGCGGCGCGTCGCGCGACACGATGGACCTCCTGATGCTCCACCACTGGCCCGGCAACGTCCGCGAGCTCGAGAACTGCATGCGGCGCGCCGTCGTGATGACCGACGATGACATCATCACGCCCAAGTGCCTCCCGCTCCACATCCAGTCCATCGCCGAGCGGCCGAAATACGTCCTGCCCGACGCCGTCGAGTCGCTCGACGACACCTTGAACGACGTGGAGAAGCAGATAATCGTCGGCACACTGCAGGACACCGGCGGCGTACAGTCGAAGGCCGCGCGGCTCCTCGGCATCACCGAGCGGAGTTTGTGGCATCGCGTCAAGAAACTCAGCATCGACGTCGCCGGCATCAAACAATCCTGACCCCGCCTTCGTCATGATCTTAAGGGCTCTAACAATACCCGCTCCACCCAGACAGGATAACAGGATGGACGGGATTGCGGCGGCCCGGCGGGCCGCCACACGATCCTGTTTATCCATGTGGATGTTGCCGTGAGGCAACTCCAAGCCGCCGTCCTCGGCGGCCGTAATCCTGCTCGTACTCGTCGTCCCGGTCGCCTTCTCCGCTGTGATCCAGCCGCTTCCCGCCGCGCACCATCCGGATTGTGGAGGGAGCATCGGCGTAACGGGCTTCTTATGGAGTGCGGTCGCACGAGACCGCTTTGATTTCTCGCGCAGGTTGCCCGCCGTCTGTGTGGCGGGCGGGTCTGCCATCACGGCGAAAACGGGGGCGAAACCGACGTTCGCTTGATTGTGGGCGGCTCTCTCCCTAGAATTGCTGGGATGAGGGCGATCGATTTCCATACGCACGCGTTCCCGGACTTCCTGGCGGAACGCGCCGTCGCGGCCGTCACCGAACGCGCGGACCTTCAGCGCCCGCACCACGACGGCACGGTCGCGGGCCTGCTCCGGTCGATGGACGACGCGGGCATCGAGGTCTCGGTCGTCGCGTCCATCGCAACCGCCGAGAAGCAGGTACCCGGCATCCTCAAGTGGTCGCAGGAAATCGCGTCCGACCGCATCGTGCCGTTCCCGTCCGTGTATCCGTTTTCGGCGGACGTCGTCGATCAGGTGCGCCGTGTCGCCGACGCGGGCTTCAAGGGCATAAAGCTTCATCCGCTCTACCAGGATTTCGACGTGCTCGACGAACGGCTCGGGCCGACGTATCGGGCGGTCGCGGACGCCCGGCTTGTCCTGCTTTTTCATTCGGGCGACGACCTCGCGTTCCTCGGCGACCACCGCTGCATGCCCGCGACGATGATGGAGGTGCAGAGGCGGTTTCCGGACCTCAGGATGGTCCTGTCCCACCTCGGCGGGTTCTGGCAGTACACCGACTTCGTCCGGCACGGGCTGGGGTCCGACGCGTATATCGAGGTCTCGTTCGGCATCCCGGACGAGCCGAGCGAGACGTTCACGCGGGTCGTCCGCGACCACACGCCCGGCCGGGTGATGTTCGGGACCGACTCGCCCTGGAACGACCAGAGGGCCGAGGTCGAGAAGCTGACGCGCGTGGTTGACAATCCGCGCCTGCTGGAGGATATTCTGTGGAACAACGCCGCGCGCCTTTTAGGCATCACAGGCGCTTGACAGGATAACAGGATGAACGGGATTGTGCTGTGCTTCGCACAGCGCACGGCGCGATGGAACACAAAGAGCTGACCGAAAAGATCATCGGTTGCGCGTATCGCGGGTACAATCGCATGGGATACGGGTTTCTTGAATCGGTGTATCAGAAGTGCATGATGGTCGAACTGCGCAGAGCGGGGCTGCGCGCGGAGTCGGAGCAAGGAATTGTCGTTCAGTACGGTGGCGAGATAGTCGGCGAGTTTGCGGCGGACATTCTTGTGGAGGACACCGTGATCGTCGAATTGAAGTCCGTCACCGAGATTGCCAAGGGGCACGAAGTGCAGTTGGTGAACTACCTGGTGGCGACAGGGAAGCCGGTTGGGCTGTTGCTGAATTTCGGACCACGTAATGTGGATGTGAGAAGGAAGGTGAAGGAGCTTCCGTCCGAGGCGGACTTGTGAGCAGGGCGTCTGGCGGACACGGTCCTCCAGCAATCTCGTATATCCCGTTATCCGGTCAAGATATTTTCGAGGATGATGATGACATCGAAGGAGATAGTGAGGCGGACGGTGGAGTTCGACTGGCCCGAGCGCCTGGCGCGCTCGTTGCCACAGCCCTGGGGCAGTGATTTCGGCGGCGCGGGAATGGATTGGTCCGGCCTCGGCACGGGCTGGAAACAGGTCGCCGAGTCGCGCTGGGAGCACATCGACGAGTGGGGCAACACGTGGGCACGCATCGACAAGTGCTCAAAGGGCGAGATCGCAAGGGGCGCGCTCGAGAACATCGACGACGTCGAGCGCCTGCCACTGCCCGACCTCGCTAATCCGAAGCGTTTCGAGCAGACCGCCGCGTCCGTCGCCGCGGACACCGAGCATTTCCTGCTCGGCGGCCTGCCGGGCTTCACGTTCAACATCGCGCGAAAGATCCGCAAGCTCGACCGGTACATGATGGACCTGCACCTGCACCGCGACAAGATCGAAATCCTGCACGACCGCATCGACGAGATTCTGGTCGGAATCGTCGAGAATTACGGCAAGGCCGGGGCGGACGGCGTCGCGACCTGCGAGGACTGGGGCACTCAGCTCGGGCTGATGATCCACCCGAACCTGTGGCGCGAAATCTTCAAGCCGCGCTTCCAACGCATCTGCGACGCCGCGCACAAGCACGGAATGAAGGTCTTCCTCCACTCCTGCGGCAGGATAAACGACATCATCCCCGACCTCATCGAGGTCGGCGTCGACGCGCTCCTGTTCGACCAGCAGGCCGCGCAGGGGCTCGACTTCCTCGCCGGGTTCGCGGGCCGGGTGACGTACCAGTGCCCGGTCGACATCCAGAAGGTGCTCCAGACGGGCGACGAGGCGACGATCCGCGCGTGGGCGCGCGCGCTCATCGAGAAGTTCTGGTGCGGCGGGCGGGGCGGGTTCATCGCCGACTACTACGGCGGCAACGAGGCCATCGGCGCCGACCTCGAATGGCAGGCGTGGGCGTCCGACGAGTTCGTCAAGGCCGGCGTGCAGAAACAGACGGACAGGAAGTGAACCGAATGCCGAGGTCCGCCACACGCGGCAGGACATGGCCCGGCGTCAGCGAGGTCGACGGCCGCGCCGCGCCGTTCGCCGTGCTCTGCGCGGTCGCGGGCGAGCGCCTGCCGTTCTTCCTCGACGGCGGAATGGACCCGCGCCGGCTGGGGCGGCACTCGTTCGTCGGATGCAACCCCGTCCTGACCGTCCGCTCGCGCGGCAAGTGCGTCGAGGTCGACGGCCAGCGCGCGGACGGCAATCCGTTCTCGGTCCTGCGGCATCTGCTCAAGGCCCACAGGACGCCCGGCGCGGCCGCGCCCATCCCGTTCACCGGCGGCGCGGTCGGCTACTTCGCATACGACCTCGCGCATTTCATCGAACACCTGCCCGGCACGGCGCGCGACGACATCCCGATGCCCGAGATGCACTTCGCGTTCTACGACGCCGTCGCGGGATTCGACCACGGCACGCGGAAGTGGTATGTGTCGAGCATCGACCTCGGCGCGCCGGGTGCGGCGCGGCGCCGGAGCGAACTCATCGCGGCGGTCAAGGGCGCGCCCGCCCCGCCCGCGTTCCGGCCCGTGTCGTCCGGCCCGCCCAGGTCGAACTTCACGCACGACGAATATCTCCGTGCGATCCGGCGCACCAAGGACTACATCGCCGCGGGCGACATCTTCCAGGCGAACATCTCACAGCGGTTCGAGGCCGAGACGGACGCCACGCCGCTCGAATTATACGCCGCTCTTCGTTCGGCCAATCCGGCGCCGTTCGCATGTTGCCTGCCGCTCGACGAGGGCGCGGTGATAAGCTCGTCGCCCGAGCGGTTCCTCAAGGTCACGGGCCGCCGCGTCGAGACCCGGCCCATCAAGGGAACGCGCCCGCGCCGGCCGGGCAACGAGGCGTTCAACGAACGGATGCGGCGCGAGCTCCTCGCCAGCGCGAAAGACCGCGCGGAACTGACGATGATCGTCGACCTCGAACGCAACGACCTCGGCCGCGTGTGCTCATACGGCTCGGTCCGCGTCACCGAGCCGATAGTGCTCGAGGAATACCCGACCGTGTACCACCTCGTCGCGACCGTCGAGGGCGAATTGCACGAGGGCCACGACATCGTCGACCTCGTCAAGGCAACGTTCCCAGGCGGCTCCATCACCGGCGCGCCCAAGATACGCGCGATGGAGATCATCGACGAGCTCGAGCCGACGAGGCGGTCCGTCTACACCGGCAACATCGGCTACCTCGGCTGTGACGGCGCCGCGGACCTGAACATCGCCATCCGGACGATGATCCTGGCCCGCGGCAAAGCGTACCTCCAGGTCGGCGGCGGAATTGTGGCCGACTCCGAGCCCGAGGCCGAATACCAGGAAACGCTCGACAAGGCGCACGCGATGTTGCAGGCGCTCGGAGCCGTTCCTGCCGGGCCGGGCCGCTGAGCCCGCCCGCCTTGCCCCCGGACCCACGCACGTTATAATGGCGGCCGGCGGACCGGTGCATTCCTGAATCACGGGCGTGACGATGGCCGAACTCTTCGCAGAAGTGGCGTTGAACATCGCGGTGGACCGGGCGTTCACCTATCGTGTACCGGAGCGGTTGCGAAAAGCGATGGTTCCCGGCCGCAGGGTCCGCGTCCCGTTCCGCAACCGGCCGGTCACGGGGTACTGCGTCGCCCTTTCGGACTCTACCGACCTGAAGCGCGTCCTCGACGTCGCGGACGTGATGGACGAAGACCCGCTCATCTCGCCCGGAATGCTCGCGCTCACGAAGTGGATCGCCGAATACTACTGCTGTGGCTGGGGGCAGGCGCTCGAAGCGGCCATCCCGGCCGGTGTCCGGCACGGCAGTACGCACCGCACCGAGACGGTCGTCCACCCGGCCGTGATGATCGACGACATCCGCACGAAGGTCGAGGAGCTCGAAACGCGCTCGCCCAAGCAGGCGCGCGTGCTCGAAGTCCTTTCGACGCTCGACCACGAGGTCACGCTCGACGAGCTTGCCCGGCTGTCCAACTGCACGCACGGGCCGATCCGGGGCTTGCACAAGAAGAAGCTCGTCCGGTTCGCAAAGCGGCAGGTCATCGACGATCCTCTGCTGTCGCTCGAGGCGAAACGCGAGCCGCCGCTCGACCTTGAGCCCTCGCAGGAAGCGGCGCTCAACCGTATCCTCCACATGCGCAAGCACAAGGGGACGGGCGTCGTCCTCCTCCACGGCGTCACCGGGAGCGGCAAGACCGAAATCTACCTCCAGGCGATCGACAGGGTCGTCGCGGAGGGGCAGGGCGCGATCGTGCTGGTGCCGGAGATATCGCTGACGCCCCAGACCGTGCGACGGTTCAAGGCGCGGTTCGACCACGTCTCGGTCTTGCACAGCCATCTGACCGGAAGCCAGCGGCACGAGCAGTGGCGGCAGATTCGATCCGGCCGGACGCAGGTCGTGGTCGGCGCGCGGTCGGCCATCTTCGCCCCGATGCCGAAGCTCGGCCTCATCGTCGTGGACGAGGAGCACGAGACGAGCTTCAAGCAGAGCGAGGCGCCGCGGTACAACGCGCGGGACGTCGCGGTGATCCGCGGGAACCTGGAGGGCGCGGTCGTCGTGCTCGGCTCCGCCACGCCGTCGCTCGAAAGCTACCACAACGCGAAGACCGGGAAGTACGAGATGGCGTCGTTGCCGGGACGCGTTCAGCACCGCCCGATGCCGAAGGTCGAGATCGTCGACATGAAGAAGGAGATAGCCGCGGTGCGCCAGTTCCGGTTCCTTTCGCGGCGGCTCGTCGGCCTGATGCAGAACCGGTTCGACCGCGACGAGCAGGTCATCATCTTTCTGAACCGGCGCGGGTTCGCCACGTACGTCCTCTGCCAGCGATGCGGCTGGGCGATGAAATGCAGGCACTGCGATATCTCGCTCACATATCACAAACGGTCGAATCGCGCGATCTGCCACTATTGCGGCGAGCGGCAGGCCGTCCCGCCGGTCTGTCCGGACTGCAAGGACCCCGGCATAAAGATGCTCGGCCTGGGCACGGAGAAGGTCGAGGAGGAGATACGCGCGAGGTTCGCCGGCGTCGAGTGCGAGCGTATGGACTCCGACTCGGTTCGCGGGCGTGGCTCGCACGCGCGCGTACTCGATGCGTTCCACGAGGGCCGCGTGAAGGTCCTCGTCGGGACGCAGATGATAGCCAAGGGGCTCGACTTCCCGAACGTGACGCTCGTGGGCATCGTCAACGCCGATACGGCGCTGCACCTGCCGGACTTCCGCGCGGGCGAGCGTACGCACCAGCTCGTGTCGCAGGTCGCGGGCCGCACGGGCCGCGGGCCCAAGGGCGGACTCGTCGTCGTCCAGACGCACCAGCCCGAGCACTACACGATCCGTTCGGCCGCGGCGCACGACTACCATGCCTTCGCCGAGGTCGAGCTGGTCCACCGCCGGGCGCTCAACCTCCCGCCGTTCGGCCGCGCCGCACGCATCGTGATCGACGGCAGGAAGGAGCACGAGGTGAAGAACGCGGCGCGGGCCATTTCCGAGGCGCTGGCCGCGCGCCGCGACGAGCTTCGCGGCGTCGTGCACGGGCCACAGCCGTGCCCCATCGAGAAGATAAAGGACAGGTTCCGCTGGCACCTTTTGCTTCTTGCTGGAAAATGGCATACACTTCGCGATATGATATGCGCCGCCGGACCGGCGATGCCGAGGACCCGGAGCGTCCGGGTGGCCGTCGACGTGGACCCGGTCGGGATGTTATAGGAGAGGGAGGCATCCGATGCGGAACTTTGCCGACATCCTCATGGACGCGATCGACGCGAAGGGGAGCCGGCTCGTCGTCGGCCTGGACCCGCGGATCGAATACATCCCCAACGACCTTCGCGAGCCGTCGCTCAAGGCGGCCGGGCACTTCTGCGGCGCCGCGGCCGAGATGATTCTCAACTTCAACCGCATCGTCATCGACATCGTCAGTCCATACGTCCCCGCGGTCAAGGTCCAGGTCGCGTTCTACGAGGCGTTCGGCTCGCCGGGCTACCGCGCCTACGAGGACACGTGCAGGTACGCGGCCGAGAAGGGACTCATCGTCATCGGCGACGTTAAGCGGTCGGACATCGGCAGCACAGCGCACGCCTACGCGCGGGCGCACCTCGGCGTGACCGAGTTGGAGGACAAGGTCGTCCACCACGGGCGCGCGCACGCGATGACCGTCACGCCCTACTTCGGCTGGGAGGGGATCGAGCCCTTCCTCTACACCGCCGTCGAGTTCAACAAGGGCCTCTTCGTCATGGTCCGGAGCAGCAACGCCACGGCCCACGAAGTCCAGGGGACGCAGGACGACCCGGACCCGCTCTTCCTCCGCGTCGCGAGAAAGGTGGACGAGTGGGGCAGGGACAACATAGGCGACCGCGGCTACTCGGCCGTCGGGGCGGTCGTCGGCGCCACGTATCCCGAGGATATTCCGAGACTGCGCGAGCTGATGCCACGAGCGCTGTTCCTGTTGCCGGGGTACGGCGCGCAGGGCGCGAACCCGAAGGACCTTGCCGGCGCCTTTGACGCCGACGGCCACGGCGCCGTCGTTGCCGCTTCGCGCAGGATCATCCAGGCGCATCGCACGCCCGACAACCAGATGTGGGAGCACGCGATCGAACAGGCCGTGCAGGAGGCCAATGCCGACCTGAAGGCACATCTGCCCGCGCTCAAGACCTGAAGTGTCCCCGAGCCAACTGCTCAGAAAGAACAAACTTATGGTGATGTTCAAGCGGGTCGAGTCGAGCATCCAGAAGCGAATCGGCCTCATCGAGGGGTGGGTATATTCGGACTCGTCGCCCATCAAGGACTTCAGCTTCTGGGAGACGAAGGACCACGTCACGGTGGAGGAGGCGGCGAAGAAGACGTTCAAGCCGTGCAAACTCGGCCAGCAGTGGGGCGGCCCGTGGTCGACGGCGTGGTTCCGAGCCCGGTTCGCCATGCCGGCGTCGATGGCCGGGAAAAGCGTCATCGCGCGGTTCGACCTCCAGGGCGAGGGCGTCGCCTTCATCGACAACGTCCCGGCCGTCGGTATCTCGGGCACGCGCAACGAGGTGACGTTGCCGCGAGACGCTCGGGCCGGCAGGAAGTTCGAAATCCTCATCGAGTCGGGCAACAACACCGGAGCGGGGCCGCTGGCCGAGCGGTCGCGCGTCGCCATGGCGGAACTGACCGTCGTCAACCAAGAGGTAATGCAACTCTTCCACGACCTGCGATTTCTGAACGGGGTGATGCAGAACCTCGACCAGTCGTCGCCCCGGTATGCCGAGATCAGGCACATCCTCGCGAAGGCCACGAACGCCATCGATTTCGACGCGGCCGACCGCGAGGCCGAGGCGGCGCGGATCCGGAAGATGCTCCGGCCGCTTTTCGGGAACC
>Ga0180435_10002714_pt1 | contig 17976 bp, 19 predicted proteins | sample SS_ome_3_FD_132467 | JGI IMG/M metagenome (GOLD analysis project Ga0180435, IMG submission 132467) | Hypersaline lake sediment archaeal communities from the Salton Sea, California, USA - SS_3_S_1 metaG | ecosystem: Environmental > Aquatic > Non-marine Saline and Alkaline > Hypersaline >...
GATGTACATCATGCCGGTTATGTTCATGTTCATCCTGAATAACTTCTCGGCAGGTCTTACCTACTATTACTTCCTGGCCAACCTTATTACCATCGGACAGAATCTGGTATTCAAGAGATTCATTGATGAGGATAAGATCATGAAGAAAATAAATGCCAAAAAGAACCAGCCTGCTAAAAAGTCCAAATTCGCGCAGCGACTGGAAGCGCTTCAAAAACAGCAGCAACAGCAGGCCAGCGGCAAGAAAGCTCTGCCCAAGAAGAAAAGCCGCTAATCAGGAGCTTAATGCATAAAAAAAGGCCGTTTCACATAGTTTGAAACGGCCTTTATTCGTAATGGGGTATAAGTAATCAGGATACCGGGTTGGTGAGAGCCGACATCTTCAAAGCTGTAACCGCTGCTTCATCACCTTTATTACCGTGCTTTCCTCCGGCCCTGTCTTTAGCCTGTTCAAGGTTTTCCGTGGTCAGTACTCCAAATATGAAAGGTATATCGTAATCCAGATTCAATTCCGTAATGCCTTTGGTAACTCCCTGGCAGATATAATCGAAATGCCTGGTTTCACCCTGAATAACGCATCCCAGAGTGATCACTGCCTGTGGAGTAAACTGTTCTGCAACTACCCGTGCTCCAAAGGGAAGTTCAAAACTACCGGGTACTGTAGTCACTTTGATGTTTTCCTTCTTTACACCGTGTTTTTCCAGCGTAAGTATACATCCTTCCAGGAGGGCTGCAGTGATCTCCTCATTCCATTCGGATACAACTATTCCGAATTTCCAGGACGAACCATCCGGAATTTTTGCTGGATCATGATCTGACAGGTTCTTCAAACTTGAAGCCATGGGTAAAGTTCAGAGGTGGGTTACAAAGATTGTTTCGATTCTACTCTGCCAATGTATTTCTTGATCTCACTTCCTTCAGGAGAGCTGGGGTAAAGAGCTTCGATGGTCTTATAGGTTTCCAGAGCTTGATCCAGCTGGCCCAGCTCTTCATAGACAATGCCCAGTTTTTTAAGCATGATGGGTGATGAAAAGGTATTTTCATATTTTTCAATCCCCTGCTTATAAGCAGTGATGGCTTTGTCAAACTCTTCCAGCTCAACGTATGCATCTCCCATGGTACTGTATTTGGCAGCTCCAACCAGGAGGTCCTTGGTCTTAAACTTGTTTAAATAGTCAATGGCTGTTTCATGATCCCCAAGCTGATGGTAGCACACACCTGCATAATATTTCGAAATCTTGGCCGACTTGGTCATTCCGTAATCGTCCATAACATTCAGAAATCCGGGGAAAGTTCCATATCCGTTCAGAGCCAGGTTGAAGGAATCCAGTTCGAAAAAGCGTTCTGCGTAATACATATCAGCAGCAGCTTCCTCGTTCATTGGCTTCAGGTAATATCTGTTTCCGGCAATCACAATCAGAAGCACAAGGATAAGTCCTCCAAGTACATAGGTGAGGGTTTTCTGATTGTCTTCTATAAATTGTTCGGAACGTGTTAATGCCTGCTCAATGCCTTCCAGATTCTTGTCAGCTTGCTTCACATTTTTTTTCTTCGACATCACTGTAATTTTGTTGGTTCTCAAAAACTTCCGCAAAAGTAATCCTTTTTTGGAAAATTGCCCTTTATGGCGCCACAAAATTCACCTTTTGTCCGGGTAAATCCCGCACAGATGCAAGTGAAACTGGCTGTTTTAAGACTGAGCTAAGTGTCCAGGCTGCCAAAAACCTTCTTTAGCAGGGGAGTAATTCGGGCTGAGATGTTCGTCCTGATCTGCTTTTCCTCTTCTTCCACTTTCAGAAACATGCCATCCAGAGCTTTGTTGGTTAAGAAATTGTCAAGGTCGGTGTTAACCGGATCCAGTCCGGCCAGTTTTCCGGCTACGGAGTTGGCTACCAGGTTCCACTTTCCCGTTAGAGCTTCCCAGGAATCTTTGGTTGAGATGCCTCCAATAATTTCTTTTTCAGTCGATTGTGTGATCTTGGGTTTATATAAATTGTAAAGCTCCGAGCGGGTGGTACGGCTGAGGTATTGAGTAGCAGCGTTGTCAGCTCCCCTCAAAATGCCAAAGGCATCCTGAATGGTCATTTGCCGGATACTGTTGATGAAAATTGGGGCCACTTCCTTGGCAGCATCTTCAGCTGCACGGTTTATTCTGAGGATCACATCTTCCACCAGTTTGTCTCCCCCAGGAATTCTGGAGAGGTTATCTATGATAACTGATGCTTCTTCAGGGAGTAAAATCTTAACCAGATCATCGCCGTAGTAACCATCCACGGCTGATAATATGGCGGAAGAGTTTTTAGAACCCGTAATCAATGCTTCCTTTAATCCTTCAACCACTTCAGCTTCTGATAAAGGAGTATCAATGGATACAGATTCCATAATGGAGGTAAGTTCTGCACAGCCTGTGAGCAGAAAGGTCCAGATGACCAGCAAGTAAAAAGGTCTTCGTATCAATGAGTTTATGTTTTGATGCATGAACTAAATATAGCTGTAATTTCTTAGATTTCTTAGCGGCCTGGGCCTGAAAAAAAATAGTAATTTTGTGTATGCATCTGAAATCTTTATCCCTGGTCAATTTTAAGAACTACGAACAGGTCGACATATCGTTCTCTGAAAAGATCAATTGCTTCGTTGGTGAAAATGGGGTAGGGAAAACCAACATCCTGGATGCGGTTCATTATCTGTCTCTGTGTAAAAGCAATCTGAATCCGGTGGATAGTCAGAATGTGAAATACGAACATGAATTTTGTGTGATTCAGGGAATTTTCGAGCGCCAGGGTAAGGAAGAGAATATCTACTGTGGCATTAAGAAACAAAAGAAAAAGCAATTTAAGAGGAACCAAAAGGAGTATCAGAAGCTTTCCGAACACATAGGACTTATTCCACTGGTGATGATCTCACCTGCCGATGCCATTCTGATCAATGGAGGTAGTGAGGAGCGGAGGAAATTTATGAACGGGGTCATTGCTCAGTACAGCCGCGTCTACCTGGATAATCTCATTCAGTACAACCGGGCTCTGACCCAACGGAACCGCCTGTTAAAGGATTTCGCAGTCTCACGTACTTTCGACCAGGAAATGCTCGAGGTATGGGATGAACAGCTGATTCGCTACGGCGAACCCATTTACGAAGAACGCTTACGCTTTGTAAAGGACTTACTTCCCGTTTTCGATTCCTTTCATTCACACGTAAGCGGAAAACGTGAGTCGGTCACTCTGAGCTATGAATCCCAGATGAACAGCTCAGGAATGGCGGAAGGCTTGCGATCTTCTCAGGAGAAAGACAGAATCGTACAGTATTCAACTTTTGGTATTCACAAGGATGACCTGGGAATGATGCTTGGGGATCACAGTCTCAAGAAAAACGGATCGCAAGGACAGCAAAAAACCTTTCTGGTGGCACTGAAGCTTGCCGAGTTTGAGTTTATCCGTAAACTCACTCAGATCCCGCCCATATTGCTGCTTGACGATATCTTTGATAAATTTGATTCCAGCAGGGTGAAGCAAATAATCAGCCTGGTGGCTGAAAATCAGTTTGGACAGATTTTTATTACCGATACCAACGAACAACGGCTCAGGGGGATCCTTGACGAAATACCGGCAGATCACAAAGTCTATAAAATAGACAGGAATGCCAACCTGGAAGCTATGGAGGCTTAAGCATGAAAAGAAAAGACGTCCGAAAAATAGACTCACTTCTCCAGCAGTTTGTGAAGGCAAACGGACTGGAAAAAGGTTTGGCCGAATACCGCTTAATAAAATCCTGGCCGGATCTTTTGGGCGTAAGCGTAGCCAAAAAAACCAAATCACTACGCATTCAGAACCGCAAGCTATTTGTCACCCTCCATTCTTCGGTAGTGAGAAATGAGCTAAGCATGATGAAAGACGCCCTTATTCCGAAGCTCAACGAAGCTGCAGGGATGGATGTGATCGACGATGTGATCCTGCGTTAAGCCCTGGGCTTAGAATCTTTGCAAGCCTGAAAAGAAAAAGGAGGCTTCTATCCTGGCATTCTCATCCGAGTCCGAGCCATGTACGGCATTTTCACGCATGCTCCTGGCGAACTTTTTCCTGATAGTACCTTCTTCTGCCTTTTCCGGATCGGTGGCACCGATCAGCTTACGGTAATCCTCCACAGCATTTTCCTTTTTCAGGACTGCCACTACGATGGGGCCTGAGGTCATAAATTCCACGAGATCGTTGTAAAAAGGTCTTTCCTTATGGACTTCGTAAAAGCGTTCCGCTTCTCCCCGGGTGAGCCAGAGCATCCTCATGGCTGAGATTTGAAATTCCTTTTCGTGGATCATGTTCAGAATGGGACCGATGTGTCCGTCCGATACGGCAAATGGTTTAATAATTGTAAAGGTGATGTTTCCAGACATTCTTATGGGTTTTTGATAATGCATATTAACAAATTATTTCCGGCTTTGTTAAGCCACCTTCAATATTTTTTAACTTTGCTTTCTTAATTGACGGGCCAATCTATGGTAGAAGCTGGAATTGCACGTACCCTTAAGCAATGGATATCATCCTCCAAGAAGGTAGCATTGCTTACACATACCAATCCTGACGGGGATGCCATTGGATCCTGTCTGGCTATGGCCCTGGCGCTTAGTCAACAAGGCATTGATGCACAGGTGATCATTCCCGATGGCCTGCCAGAATTTCTGAGGTGGCTTCCCGGCATAGAACGTTCCACCACATTTGCCTACAAGAAGGAAAAAGCTGTGGGTATCATTGAGGATGCCGACCTGATTTTCTGCCTGGACTTTAACGACCCCAAACGGGTGGGTCCCGTTTCTGAGTACCTGGAAAAGTCGAAGGCCAGAAAGGTATTGATAGATCATCACGAGGATCCCATGAACTTTACCGACATCTCCATTGTGGAGACCTGGCGGGGTTCGGTGGGTGAAATGGTGTATCTCTTCTTCAAGGATGTCTTTGCAGATGACGTGCTTAACAAAGAGATTGCTACCTGCCTGTATGTGGCAATCATGACCGATACAGGAAATTTCAGCTATGCCAGTTCTTATCCTGATATTTTTCATGTGGTAGGGGACCTGTTACAATATGAGATTGAAAAGGACCGGATTTATTCAAGCGTCTATGATGCCTTTTCGGAAGATCGGCTGCGTCTTCAGGGTTATTGCATGCAGGAAAAAATGGTTGTCCTTCCGCAATTCCAGGCAGCCTACATAAGCCTGAGCGATGAGGAGCTAAGCCGATTTAATCATCGGAAAGGGGATACCGAAGGTTTTGTCAACATTCCTTTTGCGGTGAAGGGAATAAAGTTTACCGCATTATTTGTGGAAAAAAAGGATCGGATCAAAGTCTCCTTCCGATCCAGAGGCTCTTTCCCTGTTAATCAGATTGCAGCGGAGCATTTTAATGGCGGAGGTCATGTCAATGCAGCAGGCGGGGACTCCTTTGACTCCATGGCTACTACGCTTTCTAAATTTGAATCCCTGCTTCCCGGGTATGCAAAGTGGCTCAAAGATGAATAGACTTTTTTGTTTATCAGGTATTTTTGTCTTTGCATTATTGTTAAGCACTTGCCGAGCACCTGTTCAGGAAATGGAACAAAAGGAAATTAGCTCGGCACCCGAGCAATTTGTCAAGGCCAACCAATATATGTATCAAAGGCACCAGGATCATATTTCCGCCTTTGTGGAAAGGGCAGGCTGGGAAGCTGAGACCACTCCTTCCGGACTCTGGGTGGTCATTGAGGAAGAGGGCACCGGGCCGCGAATTGAGGACAACAACAGAGTAACCTTTGCCTTTGAATCTACGCTCCTTGACGGTACACCCTGTTACGAAGCCAGCGCTCAGAACCCCAAAGTGATTACGGTGGGAAAGGGCGGGGTTGAATCCGGGGTCGAGCAGGGAATGCGTAAGCTATCTAAAGGTGCCCGGGCCATATTTCTGATTCCCCCTCACCTGGCACATGGTAATTTCGGAGATCGCGAACGCATTCCAGGTAATACGGTACTCATTTACAGAATTTTAATACTTGAGCTTGATTAAACTATGTGAATATTACTATTTTTGCACAATATTTGCAGTTTTAAGGAGCTTTGCATTTGTAGTTATTGGTAACAGATTTTGATTGTAATGAAAGCAACAAGAATTATATATACGGCCATGTACCTGGCTCTACCCCTATTGTTTCTGGCAGCATGTACCGATGAAACAGACAGTGAGGAAAGCATGGAACAGGAAGAAAGGCTTTTTAAGATTTACATGGCCTCCAATTATCCGGACGCAGTTCCGGAGCCCAGTGGCTTGTATTTCCTTGAACATACGGCTGGTACCGGCGAATCGCCAGGGTCGGAAGATTGGGTGCTGGTGAACCATGTCTCCTATACCATTCCCGATGACATAGTTTACGATACCTACATTGAAACTGTGGCGCGTGATATACGACAATACGATGCCGATGCCCTCTACGGACCTTACAAAATGCTGAACGGAAGCACTAATGACGGTCTCACCGAAGGATTGAGCATGATGAAAGAAGGTGGAAAGGCCACCCTGGTGTTTACCAGTGAATTGGGATTTGGTTCCAAGAACAGCGGAAGTGTGGGTGCATACAGGTCCCTGAAATACGAAATCGAATTGCTGGAAGTAATTGGGGATATGGACGAAATTGAGGCTTACGAACAAGCGAAAATCGATAACTATCTGGATACAATAGTCCAGTTCGATACGGTATATGATGTTTCTACCGAACTGGCTATAAGTTATATAACAGATGTAGCCACAGATGGCGCCCCTGTGGGTCTGGATTCTACCATTTCTGTGGCTTATAAGGGTTACCTCATGGATGGCAGGGTATTCGACGAAAAAACTGCAGAGGATCCATTTATTTTTAAGACCAGTGAGGTGGAATGGGCAGCAAGATGGGATCTTGTTTTACCGCGTTTAAAAGAGGGTGAGAAAGTCAGGATGATATTCCCTTACGATCTTGCTTATGGCGAAGCAGGTGATTATACTTCTGGAGGAAATCAAAAGATTCCTCCCTTTGAAACCCTGATCTTTGATCTTGAGGTTCTGAGTGTGGAAGCCGAAGATGACGAACACGAGGACCCTGAATCCTAGGGACCTGGCTAATTAGAGCCCGCAGCTAAATTCCCAGAAGAAATATAACCGGCCTTTTATGCAGGGCCGGTTTTTGTTTTGCCCATTGGGCCACTGTCCGGGTATGTATGTACTCGGTTTCGAGGGTAATATCAGCGGCAATACACAAAAGGGTTGAAGGTCTGCAGCTCTCCAGGATATCCAAAAGCAAAGCATCGTTGCGGTAGGGTGCTTCAATGAACAGCTGGGTTTCTTTTTTCCCAATGGCCACCTGTTCAATTTCACGGATCTTCCTGATTCGCTCAGGGCGTTTCACCGGCAGGTAACCATGAAAGCAAAAGGACTGGCCATTTAGTCCGGAGGCCATAAGGGCAAGCAAAATGGAAGAGGGCCCTGTAAGGGGCACCACTCTGATCCCTCTGGTATGAGCCAGTCGCACAATCTCTGCACCGGGATCGGCTACACCGGGCACCCCGGCTTCAGATAGCAGGGCAACATCTTTCCCCTTCTCAGCCCATTCCAGGAAGGAAGGTAGATCTTCGGGAAGTGTATGTTCATTTAATTCATAGAAGGTCAGACTATCGATATCGATGGACCTGTCAAGCTTTTTGAGATAGCGTCGGGCATTCCTTAAGTTTTCTACGATAAAGACATCCATACCCACTGTGGTATTTCTCACCCCCGCAGGAATGCTCAGAGAAGTATCAGGATTTCCCAGGGTATTTGGCACCAGGTAAAGTGTTCCTTTCATAGAAGTTGGCTAAGAATGAGGTATTAAAAATAATTATAACTTCGTGAACATCGTAATCCAATACCACAGCAATTGAAAATTACCTTTCTGGGAACCGGAACCTCGCAGGGCGTTCCTGTGATTGGCTGCAGATGCGAAGGATGCATGTCTGATAATGAGCGTGATAAGCGCTTGCGTTCATCCATTCTTTTAGAAACGGAAGATCTGGTATTGGTGGTGGATACCGGTCCGGATTTTCGGCAACAGATGCTAAAGGCCGGTGTGGACAAGCTGGATGCAGTTCTATTCACACATGAACACCGCGATCATATTGCCGGACTTGACGATATCCGTTCATTCAACTTCCTCCAAAAAAGTCCCATGAATATCTTTGCAGAGGAGAGGGTGAACAGGGCATTAAAAAGTGGATTTCCCTATGTATTTGCAGAGAAGAAATATCCGGGCATCCCACAGGTAATGATGCACACCATTTCAAGCCGGCCCTTTTACATGGAAACCTTAAAAATCATTCCCATCAGAATGATGCATTACCGCCTTCCGGTTCTGGGTTTCAGGATTGGGGATTTTGCCTATCTGACGGATGCCAACTACATTTCTGAAGCTGAGAAAGAAAAGTTATTTGGCGTAAAATATCTGGTAGTTAATGCCTTAAGAAGAGAAACCCATATTTCTCACTTCACCCTTGCCCAGGCCATTTCGCTCATCGAAGAATTGAGTCCCCGGTTCGGCTATTTAACGCATATTTCTCATCAAATGGGTCCTTCTGATTCCTGGTCCTCAGAATTGCCCCCGAACATCCAGCCTGCCTACGACGGACTTGTTCTGGATTTATAGTCCCGTATTTGTTCCATCTCTTTTCCGGTAGAGATAAACAGGATAGCAGTTAGAATGCTGATTATTAAAAATATAGCGCCAGCCAGCATAAGTGCCTGGGGGAGGGAATAGATATCCTTTACCCAGCCAAGGATCGGACCCGTCAAGGCAAACAATAGCCTGATGATGAAATTCCTTACCGAAAGTACGGTAGCCCGTATGGAGGAAGCTGTGATTCGGTTTATATAATCTTTCAGAACTGGGGTGGCGTAGCCTCTGATCAAATAAAAGAAATACAATACGATCAAACCACTTGGCAGGTGGAGCCTGCTCAGAGATAAATATCCCAGGGGCAGAAGCAAGGCTATCAGCATTACGGATGCCCTTTGGCCCAATTTCTTCTCCAGTCTGTGGGCCGTGTATGAACTTATGGCGACGGTCAGATTCAGAGTTGTCCAGAGGATGCCGAACCAGGCAATATCTATGTTTGTATACTCAAAATAGGGTTGAGCAAACCATGCCATGGTGAGGGTGGAGGTACCTGTTATGGCACTGAATAATATATTCCTTCTGAGGGGACGATCCTTGAACAGGGCAAATCTGGCAATTCGCACAATCTCCATCAAACCGGCTTTGATCAGGGGGACCTTTCTTTTTGGTTCTACCAGAGTAATGGCGGCAGGTAAGGCAATCAGGGCCACAAAGGTCTGGGCAAAATAAGGAGCCCTGAGCGTGATTCCAGCCAGTAAACCACCTGCAATTCCGGCCACTGCCTCTGCCACATTACCCAGAGAAGTAATCTTTCCCTCAAACCTGGTGTATTTTTTCTCCTGACCCTTTTCCAGAAGTGAGTCGTAAAGCATGGCCGAATCGGCCCCGGAAATGCAGCTCTGTCCAATGCCAAGAATAATTTCTGCTACTAAGAAACCCACAAATCCGTAGCTGAAACTGTAGGTAGCAAATCCAAAAGTTCCAAATACCGCACCCAGGATCAGGGTTTTTCTCCTGCCAATGACATCGGCCAGATATCCCGATGGAACCTCCAGGATAACAATGGCCACCGAGTAGACGGCCTGAAGGATCATAATGTCTTTCATGGAAAGCCCGTTGCTTTCATAAAAGGGCACCACAATGGGCATGTAGAGCATGAACCATTTGGCTGTCTTGATCAAATAAAGACGAATGATGTTTGGATGAAGAGATCTGGGCAATTTTCCAAGTTTGGCGTAAAACTATAAAAAGCCTGGCTATCGCCCAGAGATGTTTTAGAAAATATTTACTGCTTTGGCTTTGTGGCTATCTTTGAAACAAACTGCAGTTTATGGGCATGACGGTCATCGAAAAAATCCTGGCTTCACATTCAGGTTCGGAATCTGTTCAACCCGGTGTAATAGTGGATGTATCCATTGATGCCAGGGTAGCACGCGATTTTGGGGGTGCCAATGTGGTGAAGCACATGGAGGAGCATCAGCTTAGCCTGGAGGATAAATCTTCCACCTTCTTTACCTTTGATTGCAATCCAACCGGATCGGATCAGAAGTATGCGGCCAATCAGCACAAGTGCCGGCAATACGCACGTGAACAGGGTATCAAGGTTTATGATATCGATAAGGGAATCGGCACCCATGTCCTCATTGAAGAAGGATTGGCCTACCCGGGTTCCACGGCCATATCCACCGACTCCCATGCCAATATTCTTGGGGCTGTGGGAGCATTTGGACAGGGTATGGGCGATAAGGACGTTGCTGCCGCCTGGCATAAAGGTTCTACCTGGTTCAAGGTACCCCATTCTGTGAAGATTGTTCTGGAAGGAAAGTTCCATCCGAATATTAGCGCCAAGGATGTGACATTAAATCTATTGGAAAGATTTGGAGCAAGCACCTTATTGGGCAAGTCCATCGAAATGGAGGGTGAGGCTGTGGAGGATCTGACGCTGGATCAGCGTATCACCATTGCTTCCATGGCCACTGAGATGGGAGCGATAATTTTACTCTTTCCTCCAAACAAAGAGGTGATACGATATACTGAATCCCGTGCCAGGAAAAAAGTAGAGCCTGTTCTTGCAGACGACGATGCCAGCTATGATGCTGTTTACAGGATCGACGTTTCGGAATTCCGCACCAGGATATCTCTGCCCGGAAAACCTCACGCCACTACGGAAATTCCTCAGGAAAAGATTTGGATCGATTCGGCTTTTATCGGAAGCTGTACCAATGGACGGATGGAGGACCTCAGGGCTGCTGCTTTCATACTGGAAGGAAGAAAGATAGCTGAGGGTGTCGTCCTTAAGGTCGTGCCGGCCACAGACAGAATATGGCTCAGGTGCATGGAGGAAGGACTCATAGAGATATTTAAGGAAGCAGGCGCATTAGTATCCAATGCCGGTTGTGCAGGATGTGCAGCTGGTCAGGTGGGACAAAACGGACCCGGCGAAGTCACAATCAGTACAGGTAACCGGAATTTTCCCGGAAAGCAGGGGCAGGGAGAAGTATACCTTGCTTCACCTTCCGTGGTGGCGGCCTCTGCCATTGCAGGTTATATTACACCGGTTGACTCGATTCCGGAGGTTCCAGAAAAGAGAATAATCTTCAAAACTGATCAACACTCGACAAGCCACGATAAAACTACAGACGTAAAGCAACGACCTGTAGAAATTGAAGGAAGGGTATGGTATATTCCCATGGATAACATCGATACGGATATGATCTTTCATAATCGTCATTTATCCATAACCAGTCTGGAAGAGATGGGACAGCATACTTTTGGAAACCTGGAAGGTTATGAAGATTTTGCCAGCAGGGTCAAGCCTGGAGATATTGTGGTGACCGGGAAGAATTTCGGCTCGGGTAGTTCCAGGCAACAGGCTGTGGACTGCTTTGTGTCACTTGGAGTTCAATGTGTTGTGGCTGAGTCTTTTGGTGCCATTTACGAGCGGAATGCCATTAATGCAGCCTTCCCTATTTTCTCCACAGGCGACCTGGAATCGCTGAATCTGGAAGACGGGGATATTCTGAATCTGAATTTCCAGACTGGTAAAATTCAGAATGTAAGCAAGGAAACCCTGGTGGATTCAAGTCCATTTTCAGAGGTGCAAATGGAAATATATCAAAACAACGGACTGTTTTAATTTAAAGATTATGAGACTGATTATTCCAGAAGGGTACAAGGCCCTTATTACCTTAAAGGAAACCGAGAAGATCCTGCAGATGTTAAAGGATCATTTTGAGTCGGGTCTGTCTTCAGACTTCCGGCTGAGAAGGGTCACCGCGCCACTTTTCGTACTGGAGGGAACTGGTATCAACGATGATCTTACTGGTGAAGAAAAGCCGGTATCCTTTCCCATCAAAGACATGAGAAATCAGGTGGCAGAGGTTGTTCAGTCTCTGGCCAAGTGGAAACGAATGATGCTCAGGGATTACGATATTGGGCTGGGTCATGGGATATACACAGACATGAATGCCCTGCGCCCGGAAGAGGAGCTGGATAATCTGCATTCCTTGTATGTGGACCAGTGGGATTGGGAGAAGGCCATTTATCGGAAAGAACGTACCTTGGATACACTTAAGGATGCTGTACTCAAGGTATGGCATAACATCAAACGAACCGAATATTTCATCCATACCTTTTATTCTCAAATTACCCCCTCGCTTCCGGAAGATATCACCTTCCTGCATGCCGAACAACTGTATGAAATGTACCCCGATCTGAGCCCCAAGGACAGGGAGGACAAGATTGCAGAGAAGCATGGAGCAGTATTCATTATTGGAATCGGTTACGACCTACCCGATGGGAAGCCTCATGATAAGCGGGCTCCTGACTACGATGACTGGAGTACAGAAACGGTAGATGGATACCGTGGTCTGAACGGCGATATCATTGTCTGGAACGAGATATTGGAATGTGCGGTGGAGCTTACCTCCATGGGAATCAGGGTGGACAAGGACGAGCTAATGTCCCAGCTTGAATTGACGGGCGATATGGATCGTGTGGAATTGCTCTTCCACAGACGCCTGTTGAACGACGAACTGCCTTCTTCCATAGGTGGAGGTGTGGGGCAAACCCGCACGGCCATGCAGCTGCTTAAAAAGGCGCATATCGGGGAAGTGCAGTCAGCCATCTGGCCGGGCGAAATGGTCGATCATTGCAAACGTTCCGGCATCCAACTCATCTAATAACCCACTAACCCACTAACCCACTAACTCACTAACCCATTAACCTATTAACCCATTAACCCATTAACCCATTAACCTTCTCCCATGCCCAGCACATTCGTAGAGAAGATCTTTGGAGCTCCTGCAGGAACCATTGTCTTTCATAAGCCCGACCTGGTTCTAAGCCACGACAACACTGCCAGCATTAGAAAGACCTTTGAGAAGATGGGTGGCAAGTACTTATGCGACCCCGAACAACTGGTAGTAGTTCTGGACCATAATGCTCCGCCCACCAATGCTGCCCTGGCCAATACCTATCAGAGTATTCGGAATTTTGTAAAGCAGGAGGGAGTAAGCAAGTTCCACGATGCCGGAAGTGGCATCTGCCACCAGATCATGGCACGTTATGCCCGTCCGGGCATGGTGATAGTAGGAAGCGACAGTCACACCTGCACATCGGGAGCCTTTAATGCTATGGCAGCCGGCATCGACCGTACCGAGGCAGCCGGACTTTGGTTAAGGGGAGAGACCTGGTTTCGTGTACCGGATACCCTGAAGATTGTTCTTACAGGTAAGCTGAAGCAGGGTGTCTATGCCAAGGACTTAAGCCTTTGGATCATTGGCATCCTGGGCTCGGCCGGAGCCAACTACATGTCCATTGAATACCATGGTGAAGGGGTGGGATCCCTGGGTATGGCCGACCGTATGACCCTGGCAAACCTGGCATCTGAGATGGGAGCAAAAAATGCGGTATTTCCTGCGGATGAGGTCTTGCAGGCCCACATAAAGGAAGAAATAAATGGAGTCTGGGCCGATGAGGGAGCCAGCTATCTCCGTACCCTGGAAATTGATTTGAACGATGTCTACCCCCTTACAGCTGCTCCTCATCATGTGGATAATGTGGTGTCCCTTGCTCAGGTAGCAGGAACAGATATTCACCAGGGTGTAATCGGAACCTGCACCAATGGCAGGATGGAGGACCTGCGCGAAGCAGCAGACATTCTCAAAGGGCAAAAGGTGAAAAAGGGAATCCAGCTCCTGGTCATACCTGCCTCCCGTGAAATATATCTTCAGGCCATTGAGGAAGGACTCATTTCCATATTCCTGGAGGCCGGAGCAAATGTGCTAAGTTCTTCCTGCGGACCCTGCCTTGGAACAGGGCAGGGGATACCTGCTGACAATCAGCGTATTATTTCTACAGCCAATCGCAACTTTCTGGGGCGTATGGGAAACAAGAATGCAGAGATTTATCTGGCTTCTCCAGCTGCGGTGGCCTTAAGTGCTGTACATGGTAAAATCATGGATCCGCGGAAAGTTAAGGGAGCTGAAAGCTTCCCCTTTAACAAGAAACAGGCAGGAAGTTTAAGCATCGAAGCGGATGAAAACCGCAGGATGCATGGAATCTGGAATTATTCCGATGCCGATAACCTGAACACCGATCAGATGTTTGCCGGGAATCTTACCTACGAGATCCAGAGCTCAGATCCGGAGGCCATTCTTCCGCATCTTTTTGAAGGCTTCGATACCCGCTTCTCTGAAGAGGTAAAATCAGGTGACATCATGCTTGGTGGAGAAAACTTCGGTTGTGGTTCTTCCCGTGAGCACCCTGCTGTGGGACTGGCCCATCTGGGTATTAAGGCCGTCATTGTTAAGTCGGTCAATCGCATTTTTTACCGTTCAGCCGTGAATCAGGGTCTTCCCCTAATCGTGCTCCCTGAAGTGGTAGATGCTTACCAGGAGGGTGATCTGGTAGAGCTTGATTTTTCAACGGGAACGGTTCGGGTTGGACAGAAAGAATTCTCTTTCGAACCCCTGCCAGATAAGCTTCTGGCCATTCTGGAAATGAAGGGACTGGTAAACTGGATCCTGAACCAGTAAGAAGACATCCTCCCATCTGCACAAAAGGATTCTTTTTTTTATCTTTGCCCCCGGAAACGGAAAAACTCTGTGTAATCCATCACTTATTCGCGCTGTAAGCGCACTCGGTTCCGTAGCTCAGTTGGACAGAGCAACAGCCTTCTAAGCTGTGGGTCCCAGGTTCGAATCCTGGCGGAATCACCCAAAAACCTCCGTATCTTAGTAAATACGGGGGTTTTGCTTTTAAAGGGGGTGCCATAGGGGGCATATATTCCTGAAGCAGGGATATTCTTTGAAAGCTAGCTTCCTTCTATTGTTGCTACCATATCAGGGATTCTTAAATTCGATGGTGAAGGGGTGCTGGCCACCCCTATTCCTATTATGGGGGGGCTGGGGCATTCGTCTATCTGGATGACGGAGAAGTATGCCGAGGTACTGATGGACCGGGTGAAGAATGATATGAGGTAGGTGGTCGGAGGGTAATAAAAAAGCCCCTGATGTGGGGCTTACAAATTCTTTTGTTCTTTGTTCTTAGTGAACTTTAAATACTCATCTTTGTGAGTGTCAGGAGGGGCAATGACGAGGTTAAAGCATGCCATACAAATTGATGCCGTTCTTAACGGATCGTCTGCTGGCACACCTGTCATCATGCCGTTTTCTGGATTTCTATAAACACTATACCCTCGACTGTCTTGTCTCACGAGTCTACAGTTGTGTGCCTCCTCCAGATAAATTATGAAATGCTTTCGCTTCATTTGCTAAGCTACCTCCAGATTAAAGTCTTCTGTTTGAATGCCCAAGTCTTGATTTTCCAAATACTGTTCTTTCTTGACATCCCAAACAGTAATAAGTGCCTGTAGAAGGTTCTCGCGGAGTTCGTCCATGGTGTTGCCTTCTGCAATTACCTCGGGTATTTCAGCAAAATAGCCTGTATACCCACCAACCGTTTCATCTGGTATAATTACTCCAGTTAGATTAATGCTCCCTGCCATAGTCGTTGTCTTTTTTGTCTCTTACTATACGATTAAAGTCTCAAATTGTTCTGAATTCAGCCTGAATTTGTGCCGAATTAGCAAGTTAAGTCAGTGATTTTGTGTTAGTTTTCCTACTAAAGTTAGTACAAATATCATACAAATTCCATATTTTCCAAGCTTTCCAGAATTCGGGAGATATCCTGCATAAGTTACGAAATCGGGTTTAAAATATTAAACAGCTTATAAACAGGGTTGTTCACTGGTTCCTTAGATTGTGTCTAAATAATAGATAAATCCTCTGTATTTCGTCTGTGAATTGTCGTTAAGGGGCCCGGGATCTCCTCGGTCTGCCTCCCGGAATCTCCTGATCAGCTTTCTACCAGGTGACCTCGAAAAGGGTGGCGCACTCATTACAGGGTATAGTTTCTTCACCTTCTTCCCTAGCCGTATTGAAAGACATTAGGTATCCACATTTAGGACATTTCGATTTAACGACAAATTCTGTTGTTTTTATAAGCTTGCCTTTTACCATGAATGTAGGGATTTGAATTTGATTTAATAATCAATCTCTCTGAATCTGCAAATCATCCTTGTTACTTAATGAACATGGATACTGTTACTGCCAATAAAGCCAGAAACGAAATAATAACAGATAACCAAAGAAGCCGTATCATCTTTTTGTTTTCTTTTCGGCTATCTTCATGTTGTTCCTTTAGAGTCCTATCGATTTGATATGCTCCGGATTGTGATGATTGTGTCATAAATGGATGTTTAAGTATGAGTTTGTATCTCAATCTCCTGGATTTGTCATATGGTTTTCTGACTTCTCGTCTGATTTTATTCAGTGCTATCTGTTTTCTGCACATATTCTTTAAGTCGAGAACATTTAGCATGATTTCCTTTGCCTGTGAGGTTGAAAATATACTGAAATCCCGTATTATCTTCAATAATTACCTGAATATCAAAGTAGTTATGAAACACGCTTGGGCTTTCTACCTTTCCCGCCCACTCAAACGAATATGCACGACCAGTCTCCAGCTCCCTGTTGATCAAATCTTCCTCGTTAAGAATTCTAATATCGTTTTTTTCACCTGGTATAACTCTTTTTATAATACCCAATTCTCCCACATTCATAAATTTCAGACTTCCTGTATTTCTATGTGCCGTCCCGCCCCGAAGTACAATTCTGGGTTTTATATCGGCCCTTCTCTGATTTTGAGCGTGTAAAGCTTGCTCACTTTGAATCTGTGCAAACTCCTGGCTTGAGGCAATCAAGAGGGTTATTTTCTCTAAATGTTCTTTCCACAATTCATTACTGTCCTCCATTTTTTCAAGCTGGCTCTGAAAGATCAGCGTTTGATTCTTTGATTCTTCCGCTAAATTGGCTAGGCTATTAATCTGTTGCTGTTTGTCTTTGTCTTTTCTAACAAGTTGAATCAAACTAATTGCTACGGCCATGAGGGCAATAATTACTCCCATTGCCTCGATCAACTCAAGGATGGAGGGAGCTGTATCGAGATTTACAATTAATGGAAGAAGCATTATTTCTTTGGTCTAGTTGGGGGTATGGTTACGCCCTTTTCTCTTCTAAAGGGTTCACCTTGGGGTCTTGGTTTTGGCGCCGGTTTTGGCGCCGGTTTTGGTACTGCTGGCTTTTTTTCTGACATAATTAGATTGTATTTATAATTGAGAGAAGATAAAGAATGATCCCGGTAAGAAGAAAAATCAATGAAAAGAAATTCAATGCTCTTGTAGTCCAGTTGTAGAAATTCTTTAAGCAATTGGTGGCTTTCTTGGGAATGAAGGTATTCCCTTTTCGAAGGCTCTTTAACTCTTTTGTAGTAATGTTGATTTCATGCTCAAGCGCCTTCCTGGCTGTTACCTGAGAGATCAAGTTTGATACCAATGCGGAAGTGAAAAACACCCAGGACAGGATCATCATTGTTTGCCCCTGACCAGATTGAAGATCCAACAGGTTCGTTGCAAATCCCGTGGTGATTACCAATCCCCCTCCGGATAAGTATACAATTAGCTGGTCATATTGTCTTGCAGAATAATCCCGGTCTCTTTCGCGTTCCTCCTTCCATTTTACTAATTCGGTCAACCGATTTGAATCAATAATCTTTTTATTCATTTTTTAGAACTTATTCAAAAAGCATTTTTAGCTTTCGCCTGAAGATCATACTCGTATTTCACCATCTGCCAGTCGCAGTGGAGTTTAAGCAATTGAGCAACCCCAAAAGTCTTTATCTTCTGAAATTCCTGTGAATTCTTTGTCTTGTAGCCATCTTGACTCCACTCAAGAATTGCTTTGTAAGCGATGTTTGTGTTTTCAGATTTGAATTCATTTA
>Ga0180435_10002715_pt1 | contig 17976 bp, 16 predicted proteins | sample SS_ome_3_FD_132467 | JGI IMG/M metagenome (GOLD analysis project Ga0180435, IMG submission 132467) | Hypersaline lake sediment archaeal communities from the Salton Sea, California, USA - SS_3_S_1 metaG | ecosystem: Environmental > Aquatic > Non-marine Saline and Alkaline > Hypersaline >...
GTAGCTCTTGGGAGGGAGACCGAACGCAGTTCGCCCCCAGGGGTCGGACTCCCACACTTCGATGCCCCATTCCTTGAGCGAGAAGGGCGGATTGGCGATCACGCAGTCGAAGGTGGCGAGGCCGCCCGTCGCCGAGTCGGTGAAGGCCGGGTCACGCAGGGTGTCCTCACGGACGACCTGGAAGTCCTCGATGCCGTGAAGGACGAGGTTCATGCGGGCGATCGACGAGGTGGTGAGGTTCTTCTCCTGCCCGAAGATCTTGCCGAAGAACGTGCGCGGATCCCCACCGGCTCGCTCGACGTGCTCGATGGCGCCCAGCAGCATGCCACCGGTGCCGCACGCTGGGTCGTAGATGCTCTCGCCCTCCTGCGGGTCGAGCAGGTCGACCATCATCCGCACAACACTCCGAGGCGTGTAGAACTCGCCCGCCTTCTTGCGACGAGTGATGTCGGCGAACTTGCCAATCAGGTACTCGTAGGCGTCGCCGAGGATGTCGGTGCTGACAGCGTTGTTGCCAAGTGGCACCTCGGAGAGAGCCTCGATCAGATCCTTGAGGATCTCATCGGTGAGCATCTCCCGGTTGCCCCAATCGGCGGTACCGAAAACCCGGTAGAGGGTGCCGGGGTTGGCGAGCTCGATCTCCCGCATGGCACGAGAGAGTGCAGCGCCTACGTTTGCGGGCGTCTCCCGGACATCACGCCAGTGGCTGCCCTCCGGGATGGTGAACCGGTGCACTTCGGGGAAGTCAACTGGGTCCGCGTCGCCGAACAGCTCGACGGCCTCGGCGGTCTCCTCGTCGTAGACGTCGCAAATCCGTTTGAAGAACAGCAGCGGAAGGATGTACGCCTTCCAATCGGTGCGATCGACAGCGGAGCCTCGCAGGATCTCAGCGCAGTCCCAGAGATGCGACTTGAGCTGTGAGAGGTCCACCCGTGGGAGGCGTGGCGAGTCGTTGCGTTGTGTCATCCTTTCACCCCCATCGAAGCGCCTCCTTCACCAGCGGCGACGCAACGACACACAATTGCGCACGAGGCCTGCTCATGCCGATGTACGCAAGCGCTTTGTCCCACGGCCTAGCAACTTCCCAGAGGATAACGATGCATGCGTCTGCTTCGAGGCCTTTGAAGCGGTGGATGGTCTCTGCGAGCACTCCATCGCCCCAGGCATTGAGATCAACGATCGAATGTCCAGCGATCTGAAGGGAGCGGAGGGTCTGGACGTCGGACTTACGTTGGCAGAGAACCGCGACCTGGCTGGTGGCCAGTTTGCCTTCGTTGAGCAACTGATGGAACACGCCGCGAAGGGTGCGCACCATACCTTCCTCGTTGACGACCTCGACGAACTCGGGGGTAACGCCACTCGACACGAGAGCGGAGGCCCGGTCGCCATAGATGGCGGCAACCTTCTCAGCGATGGGGAGCGTGTTTCGGCAGTTCTTCTGAAGCTCGAAGCTGGGTCCCGGGAACGGGGGCTCCCAAGACTGGCGGTAGATCGCTTGGTGGGTATCTGCGAAGACGTAGTACTCACCGGTCGACGGTTCCTTAAGGAGCAGCTCCAGCGCCGCCCACCACGATGGGGCGAAATCCTGCCCCTCATCGACGACGACCGCGTCGACGCTGAAGCCGAGGAAGTCGGCCGCTTCGACGAGCAGGTCGGGAGCCCCGCTCTCCCAGAAATCCTGATCAGGTCTATCGGGAAAGCGCTGCGCAAAACTATCCCGGCGTTCGCCGGGTCTCCAGACTGTGGCAGCCTGTTTGGCGAGTCGCCGGCAGAGACGGTGAAAGGATGCGACTTCGATAGCCTCGATTGACTCGAGATCGCGAGAGATCTGCTCCGCCAAAGGATGGTTGAAACAGGTAAGGAGGACCCGCTTCCCTTCCTCGGCAAGTCGCTTGGCTTTCTCCTGCGCAAGAACGGTCTTGCCGGTACCCGCACCCCCGAAGATGAGCTGGCGCGGGTTGCGGCGGAGTGCGTCAAGCGCCTCAGCTTGGTCGTCAGTCCAATGCTCGATTTGGGCGTCGACCTCGGCAACATCATCACGAAGGGTGCGTCTTAGGGTCTTGGCCGGAGCCAGCAGCTCCGTGACCGCGTCAGAGGTAGTCGTACTGAGCCCACCGTTGAGTTCCCAGTGATCGGCGATCCTGTCGATGGCCGTCAGTGGATCCGCCAAATCCGGACGACAAATCATGAGTTCCGCTGGCGCATTCGCGCCGAGAGTGTCCGGGTTTGCGAGGTCGGGGAACGCTACAGCGTGACCAGCAGGGATGAAGTCAGGGGCATCACTTGGCGCCTTCAGGTGGCGAATCAGGGCGTATTTCGATGTCTTGGCTTGCTCGAACGGATCATGGATCTTGTGACGGCGACCATCGCGATCGAACGAGTACCAGTTGCCGTCTCCGACCGAGATGCCTCCGCCTTTGACCTCGATGATGATCAATCCGACACCCGGATTGTGCAGCACGAAATCGGCTTCTCCATCTCCAGGACGACCGCCGCGCTCGGCTTGCCATTCGACGTTGTAGAAAACAACCCACGGGTCGGGGAGCTTCCGAAGCGCCATCCACACAGCTCTTTCAGAGCTCGGTGCGTCTGCAGGTATCGAATTGGGAAGTAGTTTCGCCACCAAGCACGATGATGCCACGTCTGGGTGACAGAAGCGCGCCTCAGCAGAAACCAGGTGCGGTGTCACTGCTACCCAGATAATGTAAGAGGCCCGCTTCCCCACCATCGGAGCATGCACTGAGTTCCATCAAGGTCACCCCAGTTGGCTCACACGCCGGGTCTGCGACCGTGGACTTGGTGTTGGTTCATGGCCTAACTGGGAACAGCGTCGCAACGTGGACCAACGATGCCGACAGCTTCTGGCCGGCTTGGCTCTCGAAGGACTACGAGTACGTCAATGTCTGGACTGCCGACTATCCAGCCCCGCTAACAAGGCTCGCCACCAAGGGCAGCCGGTTTGACATCAGGTCAAGCGCCAAGGCCTTGGTTGACTACTGCGCCACAACCAGCCTCGGGAGCCGCAACACCGTCTGGGTGGCACATAGTCTCGGGGGTCTAGTTCTCAAGCAACTGTTGTATGTCAGCAAGGACCTTCAGGCAAGCAGGTACAAGCGCTTCTGGGACACCACCCGGGGTGTGGTATTCCTTGCGACACCGCATACTGGCAACGGATTCGCCGGTGCTGTACGCGACCTGGGTTTTCCGCGCCCATCGGAGGCCGTGAGGGATCTTGCACCAGGCTCATTCCTCAATGATCTCAATACGTGGTTTCGCAACAACGCGGACCCCTCGGCGCTAACCGTCCTCTCCTACGCGGAGAAGGAACCACTCAAGGTTGCGCGTGTGGGTACGACGATCATTGTGAGCGAGGCCGCAGCAGACCCGGGCATAAAGGGCTCCGTATGCATACCTGTTCCTCATGACCATATGACTATTGCGAAGCTACCCAGCAGAGACGACCCGATCTACCGGGCACTTGGAGCGTTGGTCCAGGACTTGGCTCCTGAAGAGACGTCCAGCAAGACCGAGGGATCAGCTAGGCGTTGGCCCGTGCAGATTGAGTCCCGCACACAGCAGAGTTCAGATGCTGAATATGACGGCAGCGAGCAAATCGCCCCAGTGATCAGGCTTCGTCCACGGCGGGTGCCGGCGCAAGGGTCCACGCGTGAGATCCTGGAGAGGCTAAGGCGGGCTCCGATGCCAAGCAGCACTAGTAAAGGAAGCCAAGGTGCGGCTTTGCTAGCTCTTGAGGGACCGCTTCGCCAGTACGTCGATATGGTTGGCCCAAACACGCGCTCGGGTCAGCTGGCTAAGGCTCTCGAAGCCCTCGTTGGCGATATCGCACAAGCCGGAACCGGCCCATCACGCGACTCCGCCATCGCCGAATACAGGCGAATGAAGACTCTGCTGGTGGCTCTTCTCGAGGCACAACAATGAACGCCGCCGCCGCTCAGACGTTCGATGGTCAGTGGTCCATAGGTGACTTCCACAGCTGGCTACTGGACCTCCAGACAACGGTCCGATCTCGGCCAACGAAGCAGGATGCCTTGGCGATCATCTATCCCCGGGTTGAGGCTCTGTGGAACCACGCTGACAATGCGAGAACCATCCACGCCGGCCCGCTTGGCGACGCGCTCTACCGACAGATCCGTTCTGTCGCAGACGCCATTGACACGTATGTCGAGTTCGAGCACGGCATATCGGAGAGACCGCCATCTTCGCCAGCGCAGGTCAAGCAGCTCGTCACGGCAAGGAGTGCACTTTGGAACGACCTTGTGACCGGGGTTGATGACCTGCTGACCGAGGTTGAGGCCCTCATCGGAGGGTAAGCCCACGATTTGGCTCGTCAAAGGGCGAGTACTGAGTGTCATTTTCCAGACGGAAGAGCCCTCGCAAGTCAAAGGTAGAGCGTTGAGCGAACCACCGATCCCCAACTACGTCGAGATGATGCTGCCCACGCTGAAGGCAATGGCCGAGCTGGGGCAGCCAACCCCGTATGCAACTGTGGACCAAAGGGCCATCGAGATTGCAGGCCTTACGCCGGAACAAGTGGCCGTCGAATACCCGGCCGAACCAAGCCAATCGGGGCCGAAGATTCTCCACCGAATTGCATGGGCACGCACTCTTCTTAAGAAGATAGGAGCAGCCGACAATCCAACACGCGGGTCGTGGACCGCCACCGACCTGGGAATTGAGATCCTGTCGAAGGGCGATACTGCTGCTGAAAGGTCGCTACTGGATCTACACCACAAGAGCCTCGAGGGCACCGAACCATCCGACGACTTCTTCACCTCGGCCGTCGTCGAGGCGGAGACAGGGAACCCACGTGAAACGACACCCCGGGGCTATTGAAGCTATGGGGCGCCAGTCGCCGTGGTTCGGCCATCAATGCCCGTATCTCCCAGGCACTGGAGCATCACGGTCTCGCCACAGAACCGGATTTCGCCACCACCGGCGTCGACGTACCCGTTGCACTCGTGCTTAAGGACGAGGTGAACGTATCGGTCGAGCCGCCCCCCCGACGTCACCCTCAAGATTGGACTACTGCCATCGGCGACGAATGGCGTCATATCGGTCAACCGAGAAGACACGCTGCGGAAAGCGATCACACTGATGATGGCCAACGACTTTTCCCAGCTGCCCGTGACTTCTGGACACCGCAAGGTCGTTGGGGCGGTGACCTGGGAGTCGGTAGCAAAGGCCCGCCTGAAACATGACGCGCCGGAGCTGGCCGACTGTATCGGACGGGCGCGGCTGGTATCCCTAGATGCCCCGATCCTCGAGGTAGCTAGAGAGGTGATCGAGCACGAGTTCGTGGTCGTAAAAGCCAACGATGAGTCCATAGCCGGAATCGTAACTATGGCGGATCTCAGCGATCAGTACCTTGATCTTGCCAATCCCTTTCTACTCATCGGCGAAATTGAACGTTGGCTGCGCATTGCGATCAACCGGACCCTCGATGCTCAGAGCATCACCGAGTTCCTTGATCCCGACCGAGACGTTGATGGTGCCGAGGACCTGACGCTTGGTGAGCACCAGATGCTGTTTGCCAATCAAGATTTGTAGGATCGATTCGGCTGGGATGTGGACCGGGGCGTCTTCATCGCTGAACTCGATCAAGCGCGTCGCACGCGCAACGAGGTAATGCACTTCTCTCCCGATCCCCTGGATGACGATCAGGTCAAGCAGCTTCGGTCGTTTCTCAGCTGGGTCAGGTTCCTGGCGGAGTAGAGCAGTGAGCCGATTCTTCGTACCGACCGACGGACCCGAGGACTGAAAGGGGCTTCTCGCCAAGCCGGAGCTCCACTGGAAGCGAGGCCGGTCTGCATGGTCGCTTGCTCACGCTTGGGAAGGCGCTGACGGCTTCCCACCGGATATCGCGGAGACTTTGGCCACTTGCACTCATCCGCTCCTCGACCGACTGACTTTCGTTGCAGGGTTCCCTGAGTTCGAGACGCCGCTGCCGGGTGGCGATCGACCTACCCAAACGGACTTGCTCGTGCTAGCTCGCAACATATCGGGGCAGCCTGTGGTCATTGCTGTCGAGGGCAAGGTTGACGAACCCTTCGGCCCGCTTGTTGGCGAGTGGCGCAAGCAGGAGAGTGCCGGCAAGAAGGAGCGGCTTCGATTCCTGTGCAAGGTGTTGGGGCTCGAGACCGGATCTGTCGACGCCCTTCGGTATCAACTTCTGCACAGGACAGCTGCTGCGGTTCTCGAGGCCGAACGCTTTGGAGCCTCCGCAGCGATCATGCTTGTTCACTCTTTCAGTCCGGAGCAAGCTGGGTTCCAGGACTATGCCCTATTCGCCAAGGCGATTGGCGCCGATGCTCGGGAGGGCGCCGTGGCTACAACCTCCATCAAAGGGCCTCCGTTGTTCCTGGCATGGGTCACGGACTAGAAGAAAGGAGGCCCCGTCTACCAGCTATTCGGCGACCAGCCGATACTCGAAAGAGCAGCCAAGGCCGCATCCCGAGTGTCGCACCAATCAAGGATCTCGACTTCGACGACCTGTGCGTTTGAGATCCCTATGAGCCATACGCCATAGGGAGAGAGATCCAGAATGCCCTTCGATGCGTGCAATCCTGATGCAATCGTCTCGCCTCCCCCACCGACAACTGTTTCGAGCTCTTCGATGTGGTCCCAAGCGAGGTTCCAGAATTCGCTACTCATCTCTTCGTCACCGGCGGACACAGCAGCTGCCCAAGTCGCAGCGGATAGAGTCGCCGGCTGGCCTGAAAGAGCTTTCGCCAGAATCTCGATGAGTTCGGCGTCGGTCAGGTCCATGCATTGGTCCCTGTCATCCTGGCAACAAGCAATACGATTCCTTCATTCTGCAATTGTAAGGAACGGTGGAGGCCGGGACTATCTCGCGGCACCATGCAAACCGCGCGCACCTGGTCGAGGTTGAGAGCGCCTGAGCAGTGTGAGGACCCGAGGAAGTTGATAGTCCACGGTTAGCCCTCACGCTCTGACCCGCTTGCCAGCCGAGCCCCCAACCCCGACGCCCGTTGCACCGAACGTTCCACGGCGGCACGAACTATGCCCTCGCCTCCAATCATGCTGACCCGCTGCTGAGCTCGAGTTACCGCCGTATACAACAGTTCCCGAGTCAGCAGGCGTGACGACTCGTCGGGCAGCACCACAACGACCTCGTCGAATTGGGAGCCCTGGCTCTTGTGGATCGTCATCGCGTGCACCGTCGAGTGCTCGCCCAGGTGGCTCGGGGGGAACTCCCGACCCCGGTCGAACAGCACCCGCAGTCCGTCATCTGTTTCGACGCACACCCCGATGTCCCCGTTGTACAGCTCCAGGTTGTAGTCGTTCTTCGTAATCATCACCGGGCGGCCCGGATACCAATCGCCGCCCCAGCGCAGCCCGGTGAAGCGTTCGTCGAGTGCTCGTTCGATCTCGCGACCCCAGCCTGACACTCCATCGGGCCCCGTCCGTCGGGCACACAAGACCGCCAGGTTCTGCAACTCAGCCAGTGCCTCCTCGCCACGGCCCGCTCCGGCCAGCTCCACCACCTTCACCCGCTGCGCCACTACCCGGTCCCACAATTCGGCGAATCCTGCCGCCCGGCGATCTTGTACCCAATGCAGCTGCTCCACTCCGCCCCCCACCTGCGCCACCGCCGCATCGGCGTCGCCCAGCCGCACAGCCTCGGCGAAATCGGCGATGGCGCTGTCCTCCTCGAACCGATGCACCCGATCCAGCACCACCACATGGTCGGAGATGGGCGAGTCGCCGGCCGTCCCCTCACCAACGATGTCGGCCAGGACCGTCCCCGCCTCGATCGACTCCAACTGGTACGGATCCCCTACCAACACCACCGTCGCCTCGTCCCGCACCGCCGCCAGCAGCTTCGCCGCCATCGGCAATGACACCATCGACATCTCGTCCACGATCACCAGATCGTGCGGCAGCGGGTTCCGCTCGTTGTGCTTGAACCGGCCCCGGTCCCAGGTCCAGCCCAGCAGGCGGTGGATCGTGCTCGGCTCCACCGTCTCCAGAGCTGCGGTGATCTGCGGGTCGTTGATCTCTGCGGCGAGGGAGTCGAGCGCCTCGCCGAGGCGGGCGGCGGCCTTGCCGGTGGGGGCGCAGAGGGCGACCGTGGGGAATGCTCCCTCGCCCGCGGCGAGCGCCGCCAGCATGGCGGCGACTGTGTGGGTCTTGCCGGTGCCGGGGCCGCCGGCGATAACTGCCACCCGGCCGGTGAGGGCAAGCACGGCTGCGTCGTGTTGGCGGGTGCCCTCTTCGAGGAGGTCGGCGAGGAGCTCCAGAGTCCCCGGGCCAAGCCGCCCCCCTACCCCCGCCTGCGGCGGCGGTACCTTCCCCCCGCTCCCGCGGGGGAACTGACCAGAAACGCCATCCCCAGCCTGCAGCCCCCCTACCCCCGCCTGCGGCGGCGGTACCTTCTCCCCGCTCCCGCGGGGGAACTGCCCAGAAACGCCATCCTCGGCGTGCAGCCCCCCTACCCCCGGCCCTTGGCCGGCGGTACCTTTCCCCCACTCCGTGGGGGGACTGACAACTTCATCACATCGTTGGAGGAGAAGGTCGGCCACTTGCTCTTCGTAGCGGTAGTAGCGCTCTAGGTAGAGGCGGCCGTCTTCGAAGATCAGCGGGTGGTCCGCGGTGCCGTCGCCGACCAGGGGGCTAGCCGCGACCGCCTGCGCCCAGTCGTCGACGTCGGGCCAGGGCAGTGCCTCTATCTCCTCCGGATCCTGGCCGTCGACGACTACTGCATCCCGCACCTGATCGAGGCGGATGCACACATGGCCGAAGCGGGTGCCACGTACCGTGAGGGCTGCGGCCAGCAGGACCGTCTCGTTGTCCTCGCCGAGCAGGCGGCCGATAGTCTGCGCCGCTCGCACATCGAGCGGGTTGAGGACGCCGAGGTCGTTGAACTCGGCCAGCAAGCCGTGGGTGCCGACTACCAGCCAGGGGCGCTCCGTTGCCAGGGTGACTCGATCGATCATCGCTCACCCCCGGCGAACAGGCGACTCAGCTCTGTGATCATCTCTGTCGGAGGCTGCCAGCGGGCAACGCCGCAACGCTCCCCGTCCACCACCGGGGCGTCGGCACCGGCCATGCCGCGGACAAACAGATACATCGACCCGCCCAGATGCCGGGCCGGGTCGTAGCCCCGCAGCCGCCATTGCAGGTAGCGGTGCAGCGCCACCTGATAGAGCGTTGCCTGGAGGACGTAGTTGCCGTCGATCATCGCCGCCGCCAGCTGCTGCGGGCCGTAGTCGAGCGGGCTGGCCGTCCCGCCCCGGGGTGGCAGCGGATTCGACTTGTAGTCCATCACCACGTAGTGCTCCCCCGGCAACACCGCAGTCAGGTCGATGGCGCCGGTGAGGAAGCCGCGAAAGCGGGTGCCGGGCAGGTCGTGCAGCGTCTCGGCATAAGTGCGATACGGATCGTCGCCCCACAGATGCTGCAGCATCACATCGCCGATGTCCCGCAGCGACACGGTGCCGGCAGCGGTGCGGACCGGCAGCTCGAAGGTCAGCTCGTCGAACACCCGGCGGACGTCGAGATCACGCAGCCGGGGCGAGACGGCATCGGGGCCGAGCGGGGTTTCCATCGCCGCCACCAGCCCGGCCACCAGTTGCTCGGGGTCGAAGTCCCAGGTTGCATACTGCAGCTCGGGGGCCAGCGCATCCCGGATCGCGGCTTCCAGGTTGGGGGCGTCGAACGGCACCTCTTCGAAAACGTGGTGCACCAGCGTCCCGAAACGGGCGCCGCGGGGCAGGTCCGCCATCGGCAGCACCGACTCGCCGATGGCTACCGGGATCTCGTCGGATTCGTCGTCGAGGCCGGTTTCGTCGCTGCGGGTCGGTTGCTCGCTCGTTTCGGCAACCACGCCGATGGGATGCTCGGGCGACAGCGACGAGAAGGAGGCCCGCCGCCAATGGTGGTCGAGTTCCCGGTCGAAGCGGGCCCGCTGCAGCGTGGCCGGCGGGGCGGCAGATGGTCGATACATCTCGATGCCGGGCAGGTCGTTGCTGATGGTGAACCCGAGGCTGCCCCACGCCGCCGCCACCAGTGCCTCCGGGGAGCGGGCCGTCAACAGCTCGTTGAGCTTCGAGTTCTGGGTGTTGTCGCTGTTCTCGACCCACCACACCTGGAGATGATGCTCCGCCCGGGTCAGCGCTACATAGAGCAGCCGGCTCTCCTCCGCGGCATCCTCCGCCTGGGCCAGCCGCACATGCTCATCGAATTCGGGTGCCGTCTTGCCGCCGACGTCGATGAGGCGCTGCCGGGCAACACCCGGTCGGGGCATCCCCTGGTCGCCGTGGAACACCGGGATGTCGATGCGGTGCTGGGTCACGTCCCAGGCATACGGCACCATCACCACCGGCCACTGCAGCCCCTTGGCGGCATGGATGGTCTGCACCTGCACCGCGGCGGCGTCGGTCTCCAGGCGCCGCTGCCGGGACTCGGCCTCCTCGATGCCGCTGTCCTGCCGCCGGGTCGCTTCCGCCATCGCCGTCTCCAGCCAGGCCACCAGGGTGGCGGTGCGGCGGCGGCGCCAGGCGGCGTGCATCTCCTCGGCGATGTGGGTGAGGTCGGTGATGATGCGCTCCCCGTCATCGGTCGCCAGCACCCGGGCGGAGAACCCGGCGAACCGGTCGACCGCCGCCACCAGCGCCGGCACCCCGTCTTCATAGAGAAGCGTGCGCCACTCCTGCATCTGCCGCTGCAGGTCGAGGCATTCTTCGTCGCTGAGGGCGGCCACCTGCTGCGGCGAGTAGCCGAGCAGCAGCGAACCGGCCGCCAGCCGCACCAGCGTCATCCGTTCCGGGCTCTCGACACCGTGGAGGAAGCGCCGCCACTCCTCCGCCGCCGGAGAAGCCAGCACCCCGCCGGTGCGGGCCGCCACCGACGGCACTCCACGGAGACCCAGTTGGGCGCGCATCATGTCGACCTGTTTGCCGGTGCGGCACAGCACCGCAATGTGGTCGGGGCGCAGCGGCTCGCCCTCGATGGTTACGCCGGTGTTGAGCAGCTCGACGATGCAGGCGGCGACGTCGGCGGCCACCGTCTGGCGGGCTTCGTTGATGTAGAAGTGGTTGTCTTTCTTGCGCTTGGGGATGTCGATGGCGGCGCCGAAGCGGCGGATCATGAGCGGCGCCGGTGTGCCGGTGATGCGGGCTGCGGTGTGGTCGGGGGCGGGGCGGACCCGGTGATAGGCGATCTGGTCGTCGCCGAAGGTGGCTTCGGCGAACAGGGCATCGAGTGCATCGAGCAGCGGGCCGTCGCTGCGCCAGTTGGTGCGCAAGGTGCGCTTGGCAGCGGCGCCGGCGAGGGCGGAGAGGTACGACTCGACGTCGGCGCCGCGGAAGCTGTAGATCGACTGCTTCGGGTCGCCGATCACGACCAGTCTGGAGTCATCGAACACTGCCCGGATGACCTGCCACTGGATGGGGTCGGTGTCCTGCGACTCGTCCACCAGCGCCACCGAGTAGCGGCGGGCCAGCAACTCCCGGGCGGCGGCACCCACCTCCGGGTCGGCGAGCGTGTCCCGCACCTCGATGAGGCCGTCGTCGAACGTCACCAGACCGGCGGACCGCATGCGGCGCTGCACCTCGGCCCGCATCGCATGGGCCAGCTCGACCCGGGCTGCGGCTTCGCCGATGGCCGCGGCCGGGTCGGGGACGATGCGGGCATCGGGGGTGCCGACCACGCTACGTCCGATGGCGACGACGTCCTTCGATTGGGGTGGGTCCCCGTTGCCGGAGGCGTAGCGGCCGACGAGGAGGTCGCCGGCGACGTGGTGCAGCAGCATCTCGTCGGGCTCGCCGGGTTCCAGGTCGGGTGACAAGCGGGCTCGCAGCCCCAGCTTGCCGAGCAACCGCTGGGCGAAGCCGTGGATGGTGAAGATCTGGGCTCGGTCGAAGTGGGTCAGCGCTTCCTGGAGGCGCGTTGCGGCGAGGGTGCGGGCTGCGGGGGCGAGGTTCAGGAGGTGGTCGATGTGTTCGTCATGGTCGGACCCCCTCCCCGGCGAGCCCTTCGGGCCGCCGACCCTCCCGAGGGGAGGGTGGGATTCCACTCCCTTCGGGCCGCCGACCCTCCCGGAGGGAGGGTGAGATTCCTCTCCCTTTGGGAGAGGTGCCGAGCGAAGCGAAGGCGGTGAGGGGATCGTCAATGCACGAAGCGTTTCGACCATGCGCTTGCGGATGCGGTCGCGTAGTTCGGCGGTGGCGGCGTTGGTGAAGGTCACTACCAGGATCTGCTCCAGCGGCACTCCCTCCTCGGCGATGAGGCGGGTGACCAGTGCCGAGATGGTGAAGGTCTTGCCGGTGCCGGCGCTGGCTTCGATGACGGTGCGGCCGGGGCCGAGGGGTTCTTGGGGGTCGAAGTCGGTGAAGGCGGTCACAGCTGCTTCTCCCCCATCAACCCGAAAATCGGGGCCCAGAGGCGGGTGCAGTAATCCTCCAGCCCAGCGTCGAGCAGGTCGTCGATGGATCCGGCCCGCAGCAGCAGGACATTGGCGGAGTCTTTGTTCTCTCCGAAGGTGCCGTCCCAGTGCTGCCCGGCCCGGTAGCGGGCCCGCCCCCAGCCGCTGCCGATATTGCGTTGCCAGGTGAACCCGGTTTCGCACGGTACGGGCAACGGATGTTCCCAGCCTTCCCGGTACAGGGCAATGAGTTCGCCGAGCAGCTCGACGGCCTTGTCGCGGCGGTCGGCGGGGTCACCCTTGATGGGTCCGAGGGTGACGGCAACATGCCCGGTGCCGCTGGTGCGACGTCCCAGCAGATGCGCCTGCCAGGCAGTGTCGGGTTCGAGTGCGGAGAGGAACACCAGCTCGGCAAAGGAGCGCAGCCGGTGCTTGCCCTTCACCTTGGAGGCGGTGACCGTGAAGAGGTGGGCCCGGCCGGGATCGGCGGAAACGGCACCCTCGATGACCATGTCGCCGACGGTGACGCTGCCGCGGTAGGGGCGCATCTGCTGCCGGTCGTAGCCGCGACCGGTGGCAGCCTCCCACAGTGCGGTCGCTGCCTCTACGGCGCCGTCGAGGTCGTCGGTGCCGAGCGCACCCGGCGGCAGGGCGTCGTCGGCGACCGCCCGGCGGGTGAGCCGGTCGAGGTCGTAGCCGGCGGCGAGCCCGTCGAGCAGGCGCTCCTTGACTCCCCAGGCGGCCAGCGCATCGAGATCGGCCGGCAGGGTGTCGTCGGGAATCTCCCCGGGGTCGGGGATCGACATCCCGATACGGGTCTGCAGGAAGCGTTGCGTCGGGTGTTGCAGGAAGCGGATGAGGTCGTCGAGGTCGATGGTGGCGGCGGGCTCGGGAGGAGGCCACGCCAGAGTCGGTGGGAGTGCCGGCGGTGCCGTGAGAGCTCGAGCGCCGGCCAGGGCCACCGGGTCGAAGCCGAAGGAGCCGGGCAGGTCCAGGGCGCCGGGGGTGAAGTTGGCTTCGCTGAACGACTGCAGCGGATGCACGGTCTCGATGGCTGCCACCCCGTCGTCGCCGACCATCTCCCGCAGCGTGTCGTACAGCTCGGCGATGGGAACCGCCGGGGGCAGGGCGGCGTTGGTGAGCTGGTCGCGTCCGGCGTAGGTGACCACCAGGTGGTCGCCGGCCGCCATCAGCGCATCGAGCAGGAGTTGCCGGTCTTCGGAGCTGCGGTCGAAGTCGCCCACCCGTTCGTCACCGAGCAGCAGGTCGTCGCCGTCGTCCCGGCTGGAGCGGGGGAAGCGGGTGTCGTCCATGCCGAGCAGGCACACCACCCGGTACGGGACGGACCGCATCGGCACCAGGGTGCAGACGGTGACGTCGCCGGTGCGGAAGTGGAGCGGGCTGGGGCGGGTCTCGGTCCAGGCGGCGATTGCGGTGCGGGCCTCGCTGAGGCTGAGCATCGGGTCGGGCCCGTCGGTTTCGGGGAAGGTCTCGGCGAGCAGTCGTTCCAGCTGGCCGAGCTGCCACTCGTCGTCCCATGCGGGCCGGGCCAGCAGCCGGACTCCGTGGGAGATCGCTCTCCCCCATTGCGACATCGGCAGCGGCCCGCCGAGGGTGTCCCGGATGGCGGTGATGCGGTCGATGATGGCGGCGAGCAGGCCCACCGGGATGGCGTCCTGGCCTTCGACGCCGTCGAGAGGGACGGTGTCTTCGATCACCCGCACCGGGTCGTCGCTGTAGAAGACGCCGGTTAGGGCCCGGTCGAGGCCCCGGCTCCAGGTTCGAGCGGCGACGTCGCCGGCGCCCCACTGGTTGCGGTGTTCGGCGTCGACGCCCCAGCTGATGTGGCTGTCGTCGATGATCTTGGTGATGGCGGCGGCGGTGTCGAGGTCGAACCCGAAGCGCTGCTGCACCACCGGGCGGGTGACCAGTTCGCGGACGGTGTTGGCTTCGAGGCGAGAGTCGGCCAATTCGAGCACCGTGTCGGCAAAGCGGACCAGCGGGTTGACCGCGGCCGGAGAGCGATCGGCGATGCGGAGCCGCAGGTCTGGCAGGCCGTCGGTATCGCCGTTGGCGGGGAAAGCGGCTTCGAGCAGCGGGGCGAAGGTCGCCAGGTCCGGCGTCATGATGACGATGTCGCGGGGTTCGAGGGTGGGGTCGTCCTCGAGGATGTGGAGGATGGCGTCGCGGAGGACTTCGACCTGGCGACGGGCACCGTGGGTGACGTGGATCTGCACCGAGCGGTCGGTGTTGTCGAGGGTTGTGGGCGGGCGGTTGGCTTCGATGTCGTATTGGAGGTGGGCAAGCAGGGTTGTTGGTGCGGCCTCGCTGGGAGCGGCGGCGGCAGTGAGACCGGTGTCAGACAGCACCAGCTGCAGCTCGCGGCTGTCTTTGCCCCAGGAGTCGAGCAGCGGATGATGGACCGGCGCCGCCCCGCCGGATTCCCACAGCGCCGGCGAGGGATGCAGCACGTGCAGGGTCACGTCCCGTTGTTCGCCGAGGGCGTGGAGAACCTGGAGGTCGAGCGGGTCGGTGGCGGTGAGCCCGTAGACGGCGAGCCGGTCGGGCAAGTCGAGATCGACGGCGCCGGTGCGGATTGGCTCGAGGCCGGCGGGCAGCAGCTCCGCCAGCGAAAGGACGCCGATCTGTCCCCGGACGAGCCGCCACAGCCCCGGCTGCCAGACGTCACCGGCGGCGATGGGTTCCCCGCCGGGGCCGGTGTCCGCGCCTATGGCCCAGGCCCGGATCATCTCCGGACGGCGCCGGGCATAGGTGGCAAAGAGGCGGGCGATCTTGGTGGCGGCAGCAAGCCGGTTGGCCGGATCGGCTTCGATGTAGCGGTCGATGAGCCGCAGCCAGGGCGCGTGGGAATGGGCATCGATGGCGGCGAGCACGTGCGAGACGAGCTGGTCGGTCTGCCAGGCCTCGACTGAGGCGGCCAGTTCGGGCACGGCCAGCAGCACCCCCCGGACCAGCTGTCGCGGTGAGGGGAAGTCGATGTTGGCGGCGATCCCATCACCGATACCCCGGTCGGCGAGGCCGGATGCGATCTGCTGGGTGAGCCAGCGCTCGATACCCCGTGTGGGTACCGCGATCAGCTCAGGAGCGAAGGGATCTTCAGGTGGGATCGCCAGCGTGTCACACAGCCGGGCAACGAGCACATCGGGATGCGGCGCTACATGAACGGAGACTGCCACCATGTCTCCCAAGCGCCTTTTCGAGCCACAACATCCTCCTCGGGCGTCAACATATCACTCGGCTGTGACAGCATCGGGGCCTTTTGGAACCCGATCGGAAGTGTCACTCCGGCAATGTACGGTCCGAGCCATGGAACGAATGCCTTCACTCAACCTGATCCTCGAGACCTCCGAGCTAGAGCGAGATCGACAGGTCGGCCATTTTGACTCGCTTGACACCAAGTCCGGCGTGGTTCTCGGATTCTCAGGCGTGGTGGCGGCCGTGGCTTTCAATGCCGCCCAACCTTTCCGCGGCTTTGCCTACCTTGCGAGCCTTGCGGCAGCGGCGTTGGCGACCGCCTCATTCTGGCCCAGGCGGCTTCCAGCCGTACGGCCCTCCAGATTGCGTGACTACCTGATGGCCGCGGATCGGATCACCCGGTTGGTCCTGATCGACACCTATGTCGGAATGTTGGACGAGGTACGGGGCCAGCTGGCGACCAAGTCCCGTAGACTGAAACTCGCGATGATCCTCCTGGCACTGGCTGGTGCAGCGTCCGCCATTGGGGAGGTCGTGAGGTGAGTATGAGTGACAAGCCCAATCATCCCGTTGAGCCGACAAAGCCGGTGGACGTCCCGAAGCCACCTCCACCCAAGCCGGATCCAGCGCTCGTGACCTACATGGAGCGCTCACCCAAGGACGACCGCAAGCCACGGTAGATCTGGCCTGCGCTAGAGCCGGGCCGCCCGCCTCGACACAACCGAGGTCGCCAAGTCTCTTCGCCTGTCGCAGCGAATCTGTCACACCCAATCGTCATCATGAGCGTGGGCGCCACCTCGGAGGGTGAGGAGGTATATCGTGTATGACATGGCTACCGAGACGATGCAGCCGGGCGACCGGATCCCGATGTCCTGGGACGAATACGAAGCGCTCGGCCCGAATGTCCGCGGCGAGTACATCGACGGAGAGCTGGTCATGAGCCCGTTCCCCTCTGGCCGGCATCAGGACATCTGTTTCAAACTGGAGAGCATCCTGAGAAGCGCCGTTTCCGCGCCCACACGTGTTCGCGGAGGCTGGGGCTGGAAACCCGCAGCCGACGAGTTCGGACCCGATGTCATGGTGTTCGACGACACCGGCGAGGACGTGCGGTATACCGGCACACCCCACCTCGTTGTCGAGGTCCTGTCATCGGATCCGGTGCGAGACATCATCCGCAAGGCACACAAGTACGCCGCAGCGGGGGTCGAGCGCTACTGGATCATCGACCCGGCAGGACCGGAGATCACGGTCTACGAGCTAGTCGACGGCGTTTATGCCGAGCGCGGTGTGCACCGGCCCGGACCCGAGGTCAGCCTCGACGTCGGCCCGGCCGAAGTCACCTTCGACCCGGCGGCGTTGCTGGCTTGATCCGGCCCGGTGCTCGAGCGACGCGATCTTTGTGTCCAGGGTTTCTTGTCAGCTTTCATTCTTACCATATTGGTATGACTACGGTTATACTCGCTCGCATGAAGACTGCCATCTCCCTTCCCGATGACCTGTTTGAGCAGGCAGAGGCGATGGCGAAGCAACTAGGGATCCCTCGCAGTCAGCTCTATGCCCGGGCGCTCGCCGAGTACCTGGCGGGGATTGCGCCCGAGCGAATCACCCAGGCTCTAAATGCCGTCTATGCAGCAGAGGAATCATCGCTCGACCCATCCGTGGCCAGTGCGCAAGCCTCCGCTATCGGCGGTGAGGAATGGTGAAGCGCGGCGACATATTCTGGGCCGATCTGGGCGGCCCCACAGGATCTGAACCGGCCAAACGAAGGCCTGTCTTGATCGTTCAGGCAGACTCATTCAACGCCAGCCGCATCAGCACAGTGCTGGCTGCCGCGATCACATCAAACCAGCGCCTCGCCGCAGCGCCGGGCAACGTCGATCTCCCCGCCCGGGTCTCCCATCTGCCCAAGGACTCGGTGGTCAACGTGTCACAGGTCGTCACGCTCAACAAGGCCGTGCTCTCGGAGCGTGTGTCCGACCTACCTGCGGACACGATGGCCGAGGTCGACGCCGGGATGCGGCTGGTGCTTTCGCTCTAAACCCGGGCGACATTGGAATTGCCCCCGGCGTCGGGTTCGGCGGAATTGACGTTCGACAAGCGGACTTGCTGCGCTGAGCCTGCCCGTTACCCCTGTGTGGCAACCATCACCAACGCACCAACCGGAATCGCCACCATTGCCGCGACCAACAATGCCCGCAGCAGGCCTCGCCACGAAGGACTTCGCATCCACATGGCACCGGTGACGGCCAGCCACGTGCCGAGCGCCGCTCCCCGGAATACATCGCCGTCGAAGGTGTCGGGGCGGGGACAGCGGCCGCCAAACGCCGAACAGTGCCCAACAGCAGCCGTGACCA
>Ga0180435_10002718_pt1 | contig 17965 bp, 14 predicted proteins | sample SS_ome_3_FD_132467 | JGI IMG/M metagenome (GOLD analysis project Ga0180435, IMG submission 132467) | Hypersaline lake sediment archaeal communities from the Salton Sea, California, USA - SS_3_S_1 metaG | ecosystem: Environmental > Aquatic > Non-marine Saline and Alkaline > Hypersaline >...
TGCCAACAGCTTGTCCTTAGTCGATTTTCATTCCCCTTTATGGATGCTCGTTATTCTCTGGGGTTTGCCTCTCTTCAATACCATTTTCTTAAGTTTAGCTTTCTTGAAAAATAAAACCAAAAAGTTAACAGATTCCCAAGCTTTCTTAATCATCAGTCTTTTTCTAGCTTGGTTTTTAATTTTAATCCCGGAAATATTTTACGTTAAAGACATTTATATTCATTCTTACCAACGGGCCAACACCATGTTTAAGCTCACTTATCAATCCTTTGTCATCTTTAGCTTAATTTCAGGATTATTAATCATTAAAATTACCTTAGAACTTAAGAAACATTTAAAGATTATTTATCTATCCATCTTAAGTCTTCTTTTATTTTTTGTTTTTATCTATCCCTATTTTGCCATTAGCCCTCAATATTCATGGAAAAACTACCAAGGCCTATACGGGCTCAATTACCTACAAAAGAGCTACCCTGACGACTATCAAGCTATTCTATGGTTACAACAGAATATTGCCGATCAGCCGGTAATTTTAGAAGCGGTCGGGGAAAGTTATACCGATTATGCTCGGGTTTCAGCCAACACCGGTTTACCGACTATTTTAGGCTGGCGGGTTCATGAATGGCTTTGGCGTGGTTCTTTTGATGAGCCAGGGAACAGAACCGAAGAGGTTAAGACTATTTATGAAAACGGCAATTTATCACAAACTAGAGATTTCATTAATAAATATCAAATTCAATACATCTTTGTTGGTTCGCTGGAAAAAAACCAATATCAAGTTGATGAGGGAAAAATTAGCCAATTAAGTAAAATCGTTTTTAACTTCGGAGAAACTAAAATTTATCAAGTTAAATAATCCCAAACGGTTAAAAATTAATAATCATCATTAGATTGATATTATTAACTAATTTTTAATCAAGGAACTAACATACTGTTGGATTTCGCTCCAATCACCAGTAGCCGGTACTAAAACCCATTGGTTATCATACTTTTGTTTGTTGTTAGTGGGATTAATCAAATGACCGTCATTTAAAACCAAACTCTCAATTTTGCTCCCTTTAACTTTTAAAGCAATTTTAAAGAGATTTAAATATAAATCAGGCCTGATGTCAGTTTGAATATTGTTGGTTACAAGTTTTACCAAACCAATTGTTTTTTTAGGTTGAAGTAGAAACTTCGGTGTTAAAATCTTTTGTTTAATCCCCAAAAGCAGACGTTGTTGACGTTGTGATCTGGCAAAATCAGTTCCCTCTTCACCCTCGGCATTTCGAGAGCGAACATATTTCAAAGCTGTAGCCCCATCCATCCAAGTTTTGCCAGCTTCAAAATGGATATGTTCATAACGACAACGATACTCTTTATCGCCATCACATAAATCATCTTCTTTGCCGGCAATTGGGTAATTATTATCATCAAAAGTCCGTTCAACTTCAACTTCAACCCCGTCTAAATAATCAACTACTTGGGTAAAAACGTTAAAATCCAGCAAAACCGTATGATCGATCTCTTGGCCTAAAATTTCAGAAACCGCTTTTTTAGTTCCTTCCATTCCTTGATAATGATAAACACTGTTTAACTTGGTTCTCAAAGGCTCAATCCAAATATCGCGAGGCAAAGAAAGCATTAAAGTCTCACCAGTTTGATTCTCAACCGAAACAAAAATGAGACTGTCGGTCAAGTCACTACCACTGTGGTTTTCCCCAGCTACTCCTAGAATTAAAAAATTGGTAAAGCCTGCCGGTGGTTTTAAAAACCGATACAAGTTAAAAAATAACAAACCAGCTAAAAGCAAGCTAAAGAAAGACCAAAATATCGTTTTTTTCAACCTTGGATTCATGATAGAATGGATCGGTGTCTAATAATCTTGAAGGTATTTTATCTCAACTTAACCCTAAGCAACAAGAAGCAGTTACTTTTGGTACCGGTCCGCTTTTAATTTTAGCCGGTCCCGGTTCCGGCAAAACCAGGACTCTAATCTACCGAACCGCTTATCTACTCATCGTTAAAGAAATTCCTGCCTCTGATATTCTTCTTTTGACCTTTACCAATAAGGCGGCTGGAGAAATGAAACAGAGATTGACTAAAATTTTACCAGCTTCATCAGCTGTCCCTTTTGCCGGTACTTTCCATGGTTTTTGCGCTCAAGTTTTAAGAATTCACGGTCATCACCTTGATTTGCCCAATAACTATTTAATCTATGATCGTGCCGATCAAATCGACACCATTAAAACAGTATTGGAGAAACTCGATTTATCAATTAAACAATTTAAGCCTAGTTCAGTACTGGCTACCATTTCTCAGGCTAAAAATGAACTAATTGGACCCCTGGAATATCCCCAATATGCCCGTGGTCCTTGGCAGGAAACTGTAGCTCGAATTTATTTAAAATATCAGCAATTTTTAAAAGAATATCAAGCTTTGGACTTTGATGATTTGTTATTGGAAACCGTTCGTCTTTTCAAAAAAACACCTGAAGTTTTAACTAAATATCAAAACCAATACCAATGGGTTTTGATTGATGAGTATCAAGACACCAATAAGGCCCAATATCTCTTAACTAAAATGTTAACCAAAAAATGGCGCAATTTAAACGCTGTCGGTGATGCTTCTCAAGCTATCTACGGCTGGCGGGGAGCCGATTATCGAAATTTAATGGCCTTGAAAGATGATTTTTCAGATTTAAAAGTTATTAATTTGGAACAGAACTACCGTTCCACTCAAACAATTTTACAAGCCGCCAATAACGTCATTAAACAAAACACCTCTCACCCCATCTTAAACCTTTGGACTGAACAAAAAGGCGGTGATCAAATTTCCATTTACGGCGCCGATAATGAACGACAAGAAGCTGAGTTTATTACCGAAATGGTTAAGTTTTACTTCTTTAATCAATCAACCGATTTAGCGGTCTTGTATCGAACCAATGCCCAATCACGTTTACTGGAGGAAACTCTTTTACAAAACGGAATTCCTTATACCTTAGTTGGTGGCGTTCATTTTTATGAGAGAAAAGAAATTAAAGATTGTTTAGCTTATTTACGCTTAATTGCCAATCCCAAAGATAAAGTCTCACGTAAACGTGCTGAAAAGCTTGGCAAAAGAAGATTCGAAAAATTTAAAGAATTCGTTAAAAAAAACAAAAAAGAAAAACCAACTCTAAAATGGTTGGACCAAGTTTTAAAGGCGACTGCTTATCTGGACCGTTTTGACGAGAATGATCCGCAAGAATTGTCCAGAATCGAAAACGTTAAAGAATTAAGATCGGTAGCCAGTGAATTCCCCAATTTAAATGATTTTTTACAAAATGTGGCTTTAATTCAACAAGAATATATTCCGGAAAAAGATAAACAAAACCCAAACCGAGTTACTTTGATGACCGCTCACGCAGCCAAAGGAACCGAGTTCGAAATTGTTTTTTTGATCGGCATGGAAGAAGGCCTTTTCCCTCATTCTCGAGCTTTAATCGAAAAAGACGAATTGGAAGAAGAAAGAAGGCTCTGTTACGTCGCCATGACCAGAGCCAAGAAAAAACTCTACATCTCTTTTGCTCAACGCCGTTTTTTCTTCGGCGAAGCTGCCAATAATCAATCTTCTCGTTTTCTAAAAGACATCCCAGAAGAACTTACCGATGTGCTAAAATAGGCTATGTTAGTGCGTGAAGTCCAAGAAAGTGAAAAAGAACAGTTCGATAATTTAGCCACTCACCCGCTACAATCATGGGCTTGGGGCGATTTCAGAAAAAAAACCGGTCATAAAGTTATCCGCCTCGGTGTTTTTGAAGGTAAAAAATTGAAAGCCGGTTGGCAACTGACTGTTCACCCGTTACCCAAAACTCCTTATTCTATTTTATATTTTCCTAAAGGGCCAAAACCGGATCAAATCATGATCAAGGCTTTAAAAGATTTGGGCCAAAAAGAAAAGGCAATTATGGTTAAAATGGAACCCAACGTCAAAGATGATCCTAAAACAGCCGCCTTCCTGTTAAAAAATGATTGTCAGGTTGGCAAACCTCTTTTTACCAAATACACTTTCCAATTAAATTTACAAAAGGATCTTGACCAAATCATGGCCGATATGAAACCTAAAACCCGTTACAATATCAGACTTTCAAACAAGCATGAGGTAAAAATTATTGAAGATAATTCAGATCAAGCTTTTGATCTTTATTTAAAGCTTTTAGGAGAAACCACCAGAAGGCAAAACTTTTATGCTCACAGCAGCGACTACCATCGAAAAATGTGGGAAAGCATAAAGCCAACTGGTATGGCTCATTTATTTTTGGCCAAATATCAAAAAGAATTTTTAGGCGCCTATATCTTTTTTGTTTTCAATAATGTCTTGTACTACCCCTATGGGGCTTCATCCAGGAAGCAACGCAAAGTCATGCCCCTTTACGCTCTTTTCTGGCAAGCCATTCAATTTGGCCAACAACAAAAATGTCACACCTTTGACATGTGGGGATCACTAGGAGAAAATCCTGATCAAAATGATCCTTGGTACGGCTTCCATCATTTTAAAGAAGGTTTTGGCGGCGATTTAATTAAATTTCTGGGTACTTATGACTTGGTAATCAACCCTTGGTTGTATCAACTTTACAATGTCGCCGATAAAGTCCGCTGGAAGATACTAAGATTAAAAGGCCAAAACTTTTAATTAATCCCAAGCTTCACAAATTAAACGATACTCACACCAATCACAAAGTTTACTTGGCTTGGCTTCAAATTGGCTGGTCTCAATTTCCTTGGCTCTTTTGGTAATTTCTTTTTTAGCATCCTCAAGTTGTTTTTCAGTACGAGTGGTTGATCTTTTTTCTTCAGAATCTAAAAAGTAAAAAGTCATAACCAAATCTTGAGGCTTCTGATTATAAATCCCTCTATCAGAAGCGGCTAAAGCATAGACTGTCATTTGTAGAGATTGATCAACCTGTTTTTGATCCATTGGTTTACCGGTCTTGTAATCAATAATCTCCATTTTTCCATCCGGCCTAATATCAACCCGATCAATCTTACCACCAACTTTTAATTCTGGACTAATCTTAATCATAAACGGTTGTTCTAAACTGTGAGGAATAAGCTTACCGTCAAATTTTTGGTAAAACTTGGTCAACATTTTTTTAGCGTGTTGTTTAGTCTTTTCTTCTCTTTCTTTACTCCCATAGCCTAGAGATGACCAATTATTAGATAATATTTTCAGTAAGTCTTTAAGACTAGGTTTACCGCCATCTTTCAATAACTGATAAAAATCTTTTAGAGTTCGATGAATTGAATCTCCAAAACTTAAGGCTCCTGAAGGCGGAACCGGAATCCGTTGTAAATAACGATAACGGTACTGCAGCGGACAATTGGCAAAAGTTTCCATTTGTGAAAAAGAAAGGTAATTAATGGGAGTTATTTGTTTATTATTTTTTGGTTGTTTTTCCTCAGGTAATACTTGAGGTTGGAATTCAAAAATAGAAAGCTGATCATTAGTAGTATTAGTTCTAATCTCTAATGCCTTTTGACCTAAAGTTTCAACGACAAAAGGAGAAATCTTTTTCTCTCTTTTACCTTCACCATAATAATTAGCTGCCGTTAAAAACAATCTGTCTTGAGCCCTAGTCAGACCAACATAAAAAAGCCTTCTTTCTTCCTGCAGATGAAAATCACCGGTTGGTAAAATCTCTTTAATTAAGGCTTGAGGGATCGGAATAACCTCTCTTCTTTCCATAGTCGGAAAACGAGCGGCCACTAAATTAACCAAAAAAACTACCGGAAATTCCAAGCCCTTGGCCGAATGGATAGTTAAAAGATTAACTCGATTTTCTTCAAACCAATCAAAATTATTAGCGGCTGGAGACTCACCTAATTGCATCGAAAGGTTAACCCAATCAACCACCGCCTGAATACTGGCATCTTCATGATCGATTTCATAGGTTCTTAAGCGATCAAAGAACTTAGAGATATTTTGAGCTTTTTTTTCATCAGCCAACTTTTCAAAATCAGTCATCTTTTTCAATAAACCAGTATCTTGTAAAAAGTAATAAAGAATTTGGCCGGCAGTTTCCTTGGTTAATAAACCCAAATGACGATGAACCATTTCCACAAACGAAGCAATTTGTTTTTTGCTTTTTTCAGAAACAAAAATTTTATCGATTTGTTCACAACCCTCAAATAAAGATAAATTCTGTCGCCTGGCAAAATTATTAATAGCCGCCAAATCGCGGGCATTTATTTCAAAATGAGGCATTGATAAAACACGGTATAAGGCCACACTATCTTCAAAGTTATAAAGAATTTTCAGATAAGCGATTAAGTCTTTAACTTCCGGTTGTCTGAAAAGCTGGCCTGGTCCTAAAAACTGATAAGGAATATTATGACGGGCTAATGCTCGAGTGAAAGGATCAGCGTGGTTATTAGCTCTAATTAAGATGGCAATTTGTCCATATTGATAATCTTTAGTCGTTAGTTGTTTGATTTTTTGAGCTACAGCTTCAGCTTCATCTTCAACCCGTTGGGTATATAAAAATTCTAAAGGATATTGTTTAACATCTCTAACAGCCTTAAGATGTTTATCAACTTTTTCTTTAACCTCTAATCTATCCGGATTATTATTCTGAATTAAACTGTAGGCATGATCTAAAATTAATTGGGTAGATCGGTAATTCTGAGTTAAAACCGCAATTTTAGCTTTAGGAAAAGTTTGCCTAAATTGAATAACATTAGAAATGGCGGCTCCACGCCAGCGGTAGACCGATTGATCATCGTCAGCGCAAACACTAATATTTTGTTTCTTATTAGTAATAATAAGAGCTAATTGATTCTGGGCATAGTTAGTATCCTGAAATTCGTCAACCAAAATATATTTAAATTTCTGTTGGTATTGAGCTAAAATATTTTTCCTATTCCTAAATAATTTTAGAGTTTTACCAATTAAATCGGCGTAATCAAAAAGGCCTTGTTTGTCTTTTAGTTGTTCATAAGTTTGATAAGCTTTGGCCAACTCCATCGTCTTTTGAGCTTCAGCTTTTTCTGTTTTTTTATCTTTGTTTTGCTTTTGAGCAAATTTTAAATATTCATCAGGACTAATATCTTCATCTTTTAACCGAGAAAAATGTTGCAACATGGCGCTAACAAATTTGGTTGGATTACCTAAAGGCCTAAAATAATCCAAATCAAATTTAAAAAGATTTTTAATTAGGAAATGGGTGGTTTCGGCTTCGGTCATCAACTTGTAATCAGAAGCCAAGCCGATATGAACTCCTTCTTGTCGTAAAACCCGATCGCCAAAAGCATGAAAGGTAGAAATCCACATGTCGGTATAACCGTAAGGCATAACCAAATCAACTCTTTCTTCCATTTCTCTGGCAGCTTTATCGGTAAAAGTTAAAGCCAAAATTTCAGCTGGTTTGGCCTTACCTGAGGTAATTAAGAATTTAATTCTTTCGGTAACCACCGTGGTTTTACCGGTTCCAGCCCCAGCGATAATTAAAAGTGGACCATTACCAAAAGAAACTGCTTTTTTTTGTTCTTGGTTTAACTTTTTATCTAAATCAATTGAAGAATTTTTCGGCATTATTAATTAAATTTTCTATTTTAGTTTCTTAACTGGTTGGCTTGATTCTCCTAAAGCCTGAGTTGAAGTTAATTTTTGGCCTAATTGATTAAAACCGGAATTGACATTACCCATCTGATTATAGGCATTCTGTAAATGCCTGCCTAAAATGGAAAGATTATCTTCCACCTTGGTGTAATCTTTATGAATGGCTCTAATTGAGGCTAAAATCTGTTGAGCTCTTTGCTCAATTTTTTGGCCTTCAAAACTCATTAAAATTGCTCGTAAGTAAGCGTAAAAAGTGGTCGGGGAAACCGGTAAAACTCTTCTTTTGCCTCCGTATTCAAAAAGTTGGGCGTTGTTGACTACTTCATAATAAACAGTTTCGGAGGGCAAATACATTAAAGCGTAATCAATCGTCCCTTCTTCAGTCAAAATATATTTACCGGCAATATCATCAATATGTTTTTTGACATCTTTAACAAAACTTTTTTCAGCCACTTTTTTATCGATTTCATTTTTAGCCCCCATCATTTTTCTAAAATTTTCCATTGGAAATTTGGAGTCAACCGGAATAATCCCGGCGCTGGTTTTAATAGCTGCGTCAACCTTAACTCCTGATTTGAAAGAGTGCTGCAAAAAGAAGGAACTTTTTGGCAACATTTGAGCCAATAACTCTTTTAAAACTTGCTCACCAATATTACCTCTAAGTTTAGGTGATTGTAAAAATTCTTGAATATCTTTCATGCCTCGACCTATTTCCGACATTTCCCCAATGTTACGTTGGACCTGACTAATAACCCGTGCCGCGTTATCCAATCTTTCATTAATAGAACGAGACATCATTTGGGTAGAACTCTGTTGGCTTTTTAACCATTCCTTCAAGGTATCATCAGGTCTGGTAGCTTCTTCAATCTTGTTAATTTTTTTTAAAATCAAAAAAACAGCAATTGCCAAGGCAATCAGAAAAAAAGCTAAAAGGAGATAAATTTCCGGGCTCATTAGCTTTAATTATAACATCAGCTGGTATACAATTGAACTATGAAAAGAACGACCGCCATTAAAATCAGACGCCGTAAAAACTTTTTACCAGCTTTACTTTTAGCAACTTTAAGCTGGGGACTTTTAGCTTGGTTAATCATTAAATTTTCACCTGATAATAACCTCCTAATCATAAGCTTTTATCTTCTGATTTTTATCGCCGTTTTTCTAACCAGTGCTTTAATTTTAGCCAACAGCCAAATGGGCCTAACCATTAGTCTTTTTTTAATCACTTTTTTAATTTTTAGATATTTTAAAATCGATGATCCCTTTAATCTAATTCTTTTAACCGCCATTTTTCTATTGCTTTTGACCTACTTCTATAAAGCTAAAAGACAAATTGACAAAAATTTAAAATCATGATTTAATCAACTAAACAAATTCTTTGTCTCTTTTATTTTTTAACTCCTGCTCAATTTAAACAATTAAATTACTAGAATGCAGATTTCTAAAAAACCGATTAGTCCTAAGGTAAAAAAACAAATCGATGATCTTTTATATAAGGTTATTGCCGATATTAAAGGCTCTAATGAAGCCAAAGATTTTATTCGAAGTTTTTTAGGTGACAACGAACAAGAAGCTTTATCACGACGCTTAGCTATTGCTTATCTTTTAAATAAAAACAAAACTTACGCTTACGTAAAAAAAACATTATCTGTTTCCAGTACCACCGTAGCCAGTATCGCCAATCAGATGAAAAAAGGTAAAGGTTTTAAGGTGGCGTTGTCTAAAATTCACGCTGAAGAATGGGCTGAAAAATGGGCACAAAAAATTACTCAAGTTTTTAAAAAAACAAAATAAAAGAATAAAAATTAGAATCAAGCCACCTTCCCAAAGGTGGTTTTTTAGTTTAAAATGAACAAAAAGATGAACAAAAAATTCTACATTACTACTGCCATCCCTTACGTTAACGCCGCACCCCATATCGGTCATGCTCTTGAATTGGTTCAAGCCGATACGCTGGCTCGTTATCATCGACAAAAAGGTGAAGATGTTTATTTTTTAACCGGATCTGACGAGAACAGTTTAAAAAATGTTCAAACAGCGGAGAAACAAAATATTTCTACTCAGAAACTAGTCGATCAAAACTCAAAGAAATTTGAGGATTTAAAACCAGCTTTAAATCTTTCTTTCGATGATTTTATTAGAACAACTGAAAAACGTCACATTGATGGGGCTCAAAAATTTTGGCTAGCTTGTAAAAAAGAAGATCTTTATAAGAAAAAATATAAGGGTCTTTATTGTGTTGGGTGTGAAGCTTTTTACAATGAAGATGAACTTGAAAATAACAAATGCCCAGAACATCAAACTTGCCCAGAAGTAGTTGAAGAAGAAAATTATTTTTTTAAACTTTCAAACTACCAAAAATGGTTAGAAGAGTTAATAGAACAAGACAAGATTAAAATTACTCCGCAAACTCGTAAAAATGAAGTTTTAGCTTTTATTAAAAAAGGACTCCATGATTTTAGTATTTCCCGATCTAAAAAAAGAGCTCACAATTGGGGTATTCCTGTTCCCGGTGATAATCAACAAATCCAATATGTTTGGTTTGACGCTTTGATTAATTATATTAGTGCTTTAGATTGGCAAAACAACGGTAAATTATTTAAAAAATATTGGCCGGCTGAAATCCATGTTATCGGTAAAGGCATTAGCCGCTTTCATGCTATTTACTGGCCAGCGATGCTTAAAAGTGCTGGTCTAGAAATACCTAAGGCAATTTTTATTCACGGTTATGTCACTATCGATGGTCAAAAAATAAGCAAATCTTTTGGTAACACTATTAATCCCAAGGATTTGGTGGAGAAATATGGAACGGATGCCATTAGATACTATCTCCTCAAAGAAATTCCTGCTTATAATGATGGTGATTTTTCTCAAAAACGTTTAAAAGAAATCTATAATGCCGATTTGGCCAACGGGTTGGGTAATTTAGTTGCCAGAGTGGCTAAACTTTGTCAAAACGCCAATCTTAACTTTAAAACAACTAATAAACAAGTTGGGCAAATCGAAGTAAAAGTCAGTAAATTTTTAGACAATTATCAATTTGATTTGGCCCTAAATGAAATCTGGGGACAAATCAGACAAGCTGATAAAACCATTAATGAGAAAAAAGTTTGGAAACAAGAAGGTGAAAGTCTAGAAAAAACACTCAACTTACTGATTAATCAAATTAGACAAATCGCTAGTGATCTACAGCCTTTTTTACCAGAAACAGCTTTCATTATTCAAAAACAATTCAAAGGTCCGAAAATTAAAGCTGAACAACCGCTTTTCCCAAGAATTAGTTAAGCTATTGGATTAATCATCAAATTAAAAAAATAAATTTATGTTGATTGATACTCATGCTCATCTTGATTTCTCCCAATTTGATCAAGATCGAGAAAAAATTATCACCGAACTGGCAAAGCTTGGTATTAGCATCATTAATGTCGGCTCTCATAAACAAGCTTGCTTAGATTCCGTTGCTCTAGCTAAAAAATATGAAAATATTTATGCGGCTGTTGGCATCCACCCTCATGATGCCGAAAAGATAAGAAATATTCCTGAATTAATTGAATTTTTAAGAGACTTGGCTATAAAAGATAAAGTTGTGGCCATTGGCGAGTGTGGACTGGATTACTACACCTTTGATCAAGGTAAATTCAAAAAGGAACTAACTTCTAAGACAAAAAATCAACAAAAGGAAGTTTTTAAGGCTCAACTTGAACTCGCTAAACAACTTAAACTACCCGTTATTATTCATAACCGTGAATCACACGCTGATTTGTTAAAAATTATCAAAAAATTTAAAAATCGAGGTGTTCTCCATTGTTTTGCCGGTGATTTAAAATTCTTAAAAGAAATTTTAGACCTAGGTTTTTATGTCGGTTTTGATGGTAATATCACCTTTAAAAACGCTCAAGAATTACAAAAAGCTGTTAAATCAACCCCTTTAAACAGGATTCTTATTGAGACCGATTGTCCCTTTTTAACCCCTGAACCTTTTCGTGGTTTGAGAAACGAACCCAAAAATGTTAAAATCATCGCAGATTTCATCAGTGGACTTAAACAACTCCCCCTGGCCAAAGTTGTTGAAACCACCAATAAAAACGCTCAAAAGCTATTCAACTTAAAAAATGAAAAAACAAATTAAGAGCAGAAGGCTCACTAATCAAAGAATCCTGGAAATGCTTCCCGGAGGTATTGCCTGGGTAATGATTTTGCTACCTTTATGGGGAGCCTTTCTTATTCCGCGTATTGTCGCTTACTTTACCATTGCCTTTTTGGTCTTTTGGTTTTACCGTTCTTTAGAAGGTTCCATTTTAGGTCTCAGAGGTTTGGTCAAAATTAAACGTAGCCAAAAAGAAAACTGGTATCAAAAATATCTAAAAAAGAAAAATGATCAGTCTTTAAGCTGGGAAAAGATCAAACACATTGTGGTTATCCCCAACTACAATGAATCCGTTAAAATTATCGCTTCAACCCTGGAATCATTAGCTGCTCAAAAAAACATCAAAAAAGACCAAATGTTTATTGTCTTGGCCATGGAAGAAAGAGCCGAAGGATCTCACGATCGAGGTGATGAACTTCTAAAAATGTTTAAAGGTAAATTCGGCAAATTGATTGCTATCTATCATCCTGATAACATTGTCGGAGAAATTAAAGGAAAAGCTTCTAACGAAGCTTGGGCTGCTAAAGAAATCAAAAAAATCGTCATTGATAAAGAAGGCTTTGATATTAAAGAATTTACCATTACCAGTTGTGATGCCGACGCCCATCTTGACCAACGTTATTTTTCCGCTTTATCCTACCATTTTGCCACGAATCCAAACCGCTACCTAAGATTTTGGCAATCACCAATCTGCTGGCATAATAATTACTGGAAAGTGCCGGCTTTTATCAGAATCACCGGGACCTTAAGCAACATCGGCTATTTATCCAGTATCCAAGAACCTGATGGTTTGTTTTTTAACTATTCTACTTACTCCACTTCTCTTTTTATGTTAGACGATGTTGGCTATTGGGATACTGATATTATTCCTGAAGATTGGCATATCTTTTTACAAGCCTTTTTCCATAAACAAGGCCAAGTCGAAGTCGAATCCATCTTTTTGCCAACCAGTATTGACGCTCCTGAAGGTAAAACTTATATTGCCGCTTTAAAAAATCGTTATGAACAATGTAAACGTCATGCTTGGGGAGCCACTGACATCCCGTTTGCTATTCAACAAGCGGCTAAACACAAAGAAATCCCCTTCTTAGTTAGATTTTTCAGAGTTTACAAGGTTATTGAAGCTCACTTGCTTTGGTCAACCAACTGGTTTATTTTAACCTTGGGAGCTTGGTTACCAGCCATGATTAATCCTTTCTTTAAGCAAACAGCCTTAAGCTATAATCTTCCTAAGATATCGCAATGGATTTTAACTACTTGTCTGCTCTTCTTAATTATCATGATTATCATCGACCGAGCCATTAGGCCGCAACCACCTAAAAAAGAAGCTGGCCGTTGGTTTGGTTTTTTGGAATTAATTCAATGGGTTTTAATGCCTATCGCTGCTCTTTTTATGGCTGTTCTACCGGCTATTGAATCTCAAACAAGATTGATGCTGGGGAAACGTTTGGAATACAAAGTAACGGATAAAATCTAAGCTTCCTCTTGATTGAAAAAAAATACAAATATCGTTATCATTAAATTAGCTATTAAGCTAATATGCCTGCTTTTAAAAACATCAAAAAATTTCTAAAAGGTCATTGGTTTTTACTTCTTTTGGCTTTTACCTTCCTTTTAAAAATACCGGCTCTGTTTGAACCTTTTACTTATGGAGATGAAGGTATTTATTTAACCTTGGGCCAAGCGGTTCGCAAAGGTCTGGTTCTGTACCGCGATATCCATGATAATAAACCGCCACTTATCTATCTAATGGCAGCTTTAACCAACAGTTTCTTCTATTATCGCTTGCTATTCTTAGCTTGGAGTTTCGCTACCATTGGGGTTTTCTATAATTTTGTTAAATTAATTTTCCCCAAAAACAGAACCTGGAGTATCGCTTTGCCCACTATTGTTTTTGCCGTTCTAACCAGTTTACCGATTCTTGAAGGCAATATCGCCAACGCCGAAAACTTTATGATTCTACCTACCATTGGCGCTTTTTTCCTGGTCTTTAAATTTTTAGACCAAAACAAAATCAAAAGTAAAATTAGCCTTAAATGGTTTCTAGCTGGTTTATTAATGTCCCTAGCCTTCCTCTTTAAAGTTCCAGGGTTATTTGATTTTGCTGCCTTGATTGCCCTATTAGTAATCTTAATCAGCAAGAAAAACTTTAAAGCTTCAATTTGGTATGCCTTTTTAGGAATTCTTGGCTTTTTACTTCCAATCTTGATAACCGTTGCTTATTTTGCTTATCATCAAGCTTTAAAAGAATATTTAATCAGTGCTTTTTCTCAAAACCTTCCGTATTTAGCTTCTTGGTCAGCAGGAACCATGGCCGCTGATAATGGTTTACCCACCGCCTTAATAATCAGAGCTTTTATTGTTTTGGTAGTTTTTATCATTCTTTGGATTTTTAAAAAGAAAATTCCTCAAACGGCCAGCATGATTGTTTTATGGTTTTTCTTTACTTTATTCGCCGCCTTATTATCCTCAAGGCCTTATCCTCATTATTTACTTCAAGTTATTCCACCTCTATCTTTATCATTAGGTTTTTTGGGCTTACCAAAAACCAAAATTTCTCTAAAAATGATTTTTATCCTTCTGAGCGTCACTTTAATCGGGGCAGCTTTCAGTTTTCGCTTCTGGCATTATCCTAACTGGCCTTACTATCGTAATTTTTACAAATATATTTTTAGAGCCCAAAGCCAATCAGAATATTTTGCTTATTTTGGTAACCATACTCAAGATATTTATGATCTGTCTTCTTTTATTAAAAGCCATACTCAAGATCAGGATGAAATTTTTATTTGGGGGACTCAACCTTCAATTTATAGCTTGGCCGAAAGATTACCCATAGGACGATATACCGTCTCTTATCATATTATTGATTTCAACGGTTACCAACAAACTCTTGAAACTTTAAATCAAAAACAACCTACCTGGATTATTAAAACGGCTGATGAAAAAAGACCTTTTGCAGAACTTGACACCTTTCTTGATTATAATTATGTTCTTTATCAAACCATTAATGGACACCAAATTTACTATCACATCCCAAAATTCGTACGATTATGATAGAATAGGACGGTTGTTATGAGATCTCCGGTGATCAGAACCAATATCAGATTAATTCCCCGAAGTGAAAGTAAAATCTTGGGGAATTTGATTAAACTAGCCATTATCTTTTGGCTAGCTCAATTAGGTTTAATTTTAGGAGCCTGGGCTTGGCTGCCACCCCAGCTACCCTTTTTCTATTCCAAACCGTGGGGTGAAGAACAACTGATTCAACCTTTTTCTTTATTTGTTTTACCCTTGTTAGGTTTGATTGTTTTTTTTGGTAATCTGACTTTAATGTCTTTTGTTTCCAAGAAAGAACTTCTCATCAGACATATTTTAATCATTGCCATCTTTCTTTTTAATTTATTATCATTAATTACCATTGTTCAAATTATTAGATTAATCATTTAATGCTACTTGGCCAAAACTTAATTATTCTTCCCCTAATCATTGCTTTTTTAGTAGCTCTAATCGCTACCCCTCTAAGTATCAAGCTTGCCTGGAAACTAGGGCTGGTTGATGATCCCAAAAAAAGAAAACATCCGGCTAAACTCCATCAAAAAACCATTCCCAGAGCTGGGGTCATCCCCATCTGGCTAGCGTTAGTTGTTACCAGTTTAATTTTTCTTCCTCTTGATAAGTATTTGATTGGGATTTTAACCGGAGCTACCATCTTACTGATTTTAGGCATTCTCGATGATAAATATGATCTTAATCCTTATTTAAGACTATTTGGTTGTTTATTGGCTGCCGGGGTAGTCGTATTAACCGGCATTCGCATCTTTTTTATTACCAATCCTTTGGGTGGAATTATTGAATTTAACCAATTTTTAGCCATTATCCTGGCTTTACTTTGGATTAGCTTTCTGGCTAATATTACTAACTGGTCTTCCGGTTTTGATGGTCAATTACCTGGTATCGTGGTTATCGCTGCCCTAACAATTGCTTTTTTAAGTTTTCGTTATTCGGCTGATCTAACCCAATGGCCGGTAACTATCTTGGCCGCTATCACTGCCGGTGCTTTTTTAGGTTTTTTACCCTACAATTTTTTCCCTCAAAAAATCATGCCTGGATATGGAGGCGGGACCTTGGCCGGCTTCCTACTGGCAGTGCTGGCCATTCTTTCTACGGCTAAAATCGGAACTCTAGTTGTGGTTTTAGGAATTCCTTTGATTGATGCTTTTTACTCAATCATCCGTCGTCTATTGGCCAAACGTTCACCCGTCTGGGGTGATCGTGGTCACCTGCACCATAGAATCTTGGACGAACTTGGCTGGGGTAAAAGACGAGCTGCTCTCTTTTACTGGGGCATCACCGCCTTGCTGGGAATTTTAGCTTTAAATTTGCGTAGTATCCAAAAATTCTATACAATTGTGATGTTAGTCCTAATTATTGGTATTTTGCTTTTATGGTTCAATTTCTTTTCTATCTTTTTAAATCAATCCGACCGCGGCAAACGCTTAAAAACCTAAGCATTTTTGCTCCTTTAATCTTCTCGGGAACTCTTTTGGTGGCTAAAAACTTCGGCTTAAGTCTACTGGCAGTTTTTATCTTTTCGATCATGACTTCATCCATCTATTTGATTAATGACATCGTTGATTTACCAAGGGATAAAATGCACCCGGTAAAAAGAAAAAGACCGATTGCCTCAGGTAAACTACCAATCCCAGTTGCCTTGTTTATCGCCATTTTAGGAATCTTTTTCTCCTTGTCTTTATCTTTTTCTCTAGGCTTTTTCTTTTTTGTTACTCTTTTGGCTTATTTCATTTTACAAATTGCCTACACTTTTGCTCTAAAAAACGTCATCATTCTCGACGTGATGGTAATTGCCAGTGGTTTTATTCTAAGAGTTTACGCCGGAGCTTTTGCTCTTAACGTTCATATGAACGTTTGGTTTTTGCTTTGTGTTGTCTCCTTATCATTGTTCTTAGCGGTTGGGAAAAGACGAGCCGAGATCGGCGTTCTACAAGAAACTGCCCCACAACACCGTAAAACCTTAACTTTCTATACCAATGATTTACTTGATTCTTATTTAGCCATGTTTGCCAATGGCACCTGGCTCGTTTATGCTCTCTTCACCTTTTTCGCTCCAGCCCCAACTATTGCCGGCAAAGTTTCCCCAATCTTAGCCGATTTACCTTTAACTTTAGCTGGGATTAACAAATGGCTGATGATCACCATCCCATTTGTAATTTACGGAATTATGAGGTATTTGAATATTATTTACCAAGGTCAAAAAGCCGAAGCTCCAGAAAAAGTTCTTTTATCAGACAGGCCGCTTTTGACCACTGTTGTTTTGTGGGGACTTTTGGTAGTATTTATCCTCTACGGAATCCAAAGTTAAATGAAGTAATTTAGCTCCCAATCTTAAAATCAACCACATCGCCATCCTTGACCTCATAATCTTTACCGGCTAACAATGTTTTACCTAGTTCTCTGGCTTTAGCCCAACCTTGATATTTAACAAAATCAGCAAAAGCGATAATCTCGGCTTTGATAAACTTTTGGATAAAATCGGTATGAATGGCACCAGCCGCTTGTGGAGCCAAGGTTCCTTTTTTAATTGTCCAGGAACGCACTTCTTTTACCCCAGCCGTCAAAAAGGAAATTAAACCTAAAAGCTGATAGCTTTTTTTAATTAACCTGTTCAAACCGGTTTCTTCCAGTTGGTACTGCGCTAGAAACTCCTTTTGCTCAGCTTCATCCAAAGCTAAAACTTCATTTTCCAATTTAGCACACAAAAGCAACCACGAATCATTAGGTTTGCCTGCTTCCTCTAAAGCCGATTTTATTTCCGCTTCAGTTTCTGTTTTTTTCTCCAATTGAGCTTCTGAAACATTGAAAATATAAACGACTGGTTTTAAAGTTAATAAATTTAAATCGGTAATTAATTTAGCTTCGTCAGAATTAACTGCATCTATAGCCAGATGACCTCGATCGAGTTCCGATTTTAATTTTTCAACAATCTGAAATTTAACTTTTTCTTCTTTAGTAGCATTTGTTCTTGGCTCTTTTTGTTTGTTTAAAGTAGTCAAATCGGCCAATATTAATTCCGTTTCAATCGTTTTAATATCACCAACCGGATCAATTTGGTTGGCGACATGAGTTACATCACCGGCTTCGAAAAGACGAACTACCTGCAAAATAACCGCCACCTCCCTAATATGAGCTAAAAATTGATTACCTAAACCTTCGCCCTTAGAA